>Ga0302323_100003437_pt1 | contig 12848 bp, 12 predicted proteins | sample Fen_T0_3_FD_201950 | JGI IMG/M metagenome (GOLD analysis project Ga0302323, IMG submission 201950) | Peat permafrost microbial communities from Stordalen Mire near Abisko, Sweden - Fen_T0_3 | ecosystem: Environmental > Terrestrial > Soil > Wetlands > Permafrost | place: Sweden: Abisko... | reverse complement strand
ATCCGGAATTAGACGAATTATTATTGAAAGGTAAACCGATTCATAATTAGGTTCAATTAAAAAGATGAATTTAAAAGATGTGTATAAAGATTAGCTTTTGAAGGAGGGGTGGCCGGACCACTTTTTAAATTAGGATACAAATGCTGATTCCGGCCGGGGTGGTTGATTGTTTATTCAAACTCAGGATCCTTTCTTTTGAAAGTCTTTCTTATCTCATTTTTTACAAATTCAAGTTCCTGGAATACTAATCTGTTTTCAAACCTCAGTATTGAGAATCCAAGGCCTTCAAGATATTGATCTCTTTGTTTATCTTTTTCTATTTTATGATATTCACCATGCGGATTTCCATCAAGTTCAATTACAAGTTTTTCTGAAGTACAAATAAAGTCAACTATATAGTTACCTATACTGTGTTGTCTTCTGAATTTTCTTGAATCAAGTTTTTTTGACTTTAAAATATTCCATAACACAGCCTCAGCAGAAGTTGACTTGTTCCTAAGTGATGATCTGAAGAATTTAAGGTTTTTCCTGTTAAAGATATTTTGGTTTTTCATATCAATAAAGGTAGGAAGAAATCAATGAATCAACCACCCCGGTCGGGAAATAAAATACTGTATATATAAGATAATCAATCGTCCCGACCACCCCTCCTTCAAAAGGGGAAACTTTTTCATGCAGTTTCTCAGTCTTCCACAATGCTTAAGTTGACGTCTGGGGTTAGGGGTAAGTACAAAAAAATCAAAATGAGAAGCTATTTATAAAGGGTAACCGGATGCAAACAAATTGTTTCTTCTGATTGTTTGGGTTAAATACTTAAATGTTAAAAATAACGGGATATATATTATTTGGGATATGCTGCGTCTCGTTCTTGTCGATTCCTGTTCTTCCCTGGCTGGGTTTTTCAGGTAGTAAGATCGCGAAGATTACAGTTGCCCTGATTATTGCCGGTGAAATAACCTTCTATCTGAGTTTATTCATTCTTGGCAAGAGCTTTTATGATAAAATAAAAAGCAAATTAAGATTCCGGAAAACCAGAACCGGAAATCCTGATCAAAAATAGGCGTCCGATCTCCGAACCTCCTGACAACATAAGATGGCATTCAATCTCACACTACTCCGAGCCGCTTGCTGCATTCATATCCTCAGACTTCGACATTGACTTTTTACTTTACGGTTAGACCAGCAAGTGTGAGAACTTTCTGTAAGTTCTCAGAATGCCATCTTTCTTTATCTTCAATTCTCCCCTTCTCATCTTCCTAATTTTCAATTCTTTCCCGGGCTTTTCAGCTGGAATCTTTTCTCCTGAGTCCAAGGATATTAAGTTTCAGGAGGCTTCTGGTTCCAACCTTTGTATATCTTTGTCAAGAGAACTGATATTGGACGTTAAATAGGTCAACATAAAAATGCACCCGGGCATGCCAGAAAAAATCAAGGAAATCATCAACAATCCCGAAAAACTTGAAAAGTTTTATCGTGAGGACAGAAGATCATTTGAATCGGACTTTGAAAAAATCTACCCTGAGATTCAGAATAGTGAGACAGCAAAATTCTGGAAGACCCGGCTGGAATATGATAACGCCGCGAATCAGCTAAAGAAGATTTTCGGTCCGGATTTATTTATTATGGCAATCGTTTGCCTTTTTGCAGGTTTCCTCATAAAAATTCCCGAAGCATTTAATTTCGATGGGATGCGGTTTCATTTTATCGAGAAGGAAACAGGACTGATAATATTTCTGGCACTCTCATTGTATTCTATGGTTAGTGATAAACGGTTAAGCCTGACGAACATCATAGTTACGCTGCTGATTTTTATTGCATCAGGCTTTTATATCAATTTGCTGCCATATTCAGAAAGCAGTTCTTCGGTTAAACTGGTGTTAATTCATATGCCTCTGCTTTTATGGTGTCTATACGGCTTAGTTTATATCGGCTTCGACTTAACTGATTACAGCAGGCGGTCAGACTATATCAAACATAATGGGGATCTGGCAATCGTAGCGGGTCTGATCATTATAGCAGGCGGAATACTAATGGCAGTTTCAGTGGCGTTATTCGATGCAATTGGTATTCCAATAGGAAAATTTTATACCACTTATATTGTACAGATAGGTTTTGTATCTGCGCCCGTGGTTTCAACCTTCATCCTTAAATATTATCCTGCACTTACGAATAGGATTGCTTCGATTATTGCAAATCTTTTCAGTCCGCTGGTGACAGTTACCCTTATAATATTTCTGATTACGATGACTGTCACAGGAAAGGATCCTTACAATGACAGGGATTTTCTTCTGATCTTCAATATTATGCTTATTGGTGTTATGGCTATTATAGTCTTTTCTGTCTCTGAAACTTCATTAATAAGGAGGCAGAAATTCAATGAACTGGTATTATTTATTCTCTCTATTGTGACTATTATCATAAACCTTGTTGCACTCTCAGCTATTTTTTACCGTTTGGGTGAGTTTGGATTTACGCCCAACAGGATGGCTGTACTGGGTTCAAACATTCTGATTTTTATTAATCTGATCCTTATCACAATTGACCTGTGCAAAATTAATTTCAAACAATCGGAACTCGAAAGTGTTGAGCTGACGATCTCCAAATACCTGCCGGTTTATATTATCTGGACATCATTTGTTGTATTTATATTACCTTTTATTTTCGGGATGAAATAGGAAACGGTGTGTAATATAAAGTGCCCCTGAGTTGAACAAAAGAATAAAATGACGGTTATTATGGCATGATCAGATAGATGCTAACGAAAATGTTAACGCTATTGGTTTTAGTAGTATAGTTGATTTATTATATTTCACAAATCAAAAAAAATCAAGTATGTCATCAGGAATGGAAAATTATATTGCAAGAACAGCAGCAATGGAATGGAAACCCTTAACAGAAAAAGGCGTGGACACTTCGGGTTTATTTGTAAAATCTTTAAGGTTTGATGAGCAAAAGCAGCGTTCTCCTGCAATCCTTCTGAAATTTGAACCTGGAGCTAAATATCCTTATCATAATCATCCTGCAGGAGAAGAAATATTACTGCTGAAAGGAAGTTGTATGATAAATGAATCTCTTCTCTCAGAAGGCGATTATTTATATACTCCACCCGGATTTAAGCATGATGTCAAATCTGAATCGGGTTGTGAAATGTTACTTATTATTCCGGCTGAAGTGGAGGTTTTGGTAAAATGAGGCTGCATATTCTGAGCTTTTTAAAAACTCCTATATGACAAGAAGCTTAAAGTACTTAATCTTAAGCCTTTGCCTGGCATTATCATTCTTCAATATTGTATCGGGACAAACCACAAATAAATTTGAGTTTGAGCGCATTGAAGACAATTCTTTTTTAATTGAGGAAGCTTACAACCAGGATCCCGGAATTATTCAGCATATTTCATCATTTCAGTATATGAATAATCATACCTGGTTCTATACTTTTACTGATGAATGGCCTGTTCCCCGAAAGAAACATCAGTTATCTGCAACAATTCCTGTACTTGGTCCCGGCGCAACGGGTTTTGGTGATGTGTTATTAAATTATCGTTATCAGGCTATCTTAATGAACAGGTTTGCTTTTTCTCCCAGGTTTTCACTTATCTTTCCTACTGGTAATTACAGAAAAGGACTTGGGTCAGGAACAATAGGTTATCAGCTCAGCTTTCCATTTAGTTTTCTTCTCTCAACAAAGATTGTTACACATTATAATCTTGGTGTAACTTACACCCCTGGTGCAAAAAATGCTGATGGTTCTAAAGTTGACATGACTACCTACAATTATGGACTTAGTATTATATTGCTGCTTTACAAAAATTTCAACCTGATGCTGGAAGCAGTTGGTACCAGGACTAATATAAAAGGAAGCAATCTAGGGAGCAGTAATTCCGGTACATTTTTGTTAAATCCGGGATTCAGATATGCTATAAACTTCAAATCGGGCCTGCAAATTGTACCGGGATTAGCTGTGCCTGTGGGTCTTGGCGCATCAAAAGGAACATCAGGACTGTTTGTATATCTTTCCTTTGAACATCCGTTGTGGAAACCTAAATAAATCAGCTATATTATTATTTTATCACACTCTTCAGTCTTATGCGTTGACACTGACTGAAGATTTATCTCCTTTTATCGGCAGAATTCCGGAATTTGCCGAATATTGAAAAGAAATTACCTGATAGTAAGCTACTTTTGATTAATGCTAATTCAGCTGTTAAAGGTAATTACAATGTACACAAACTGGCTAAGCGACATACTAAGATGTCCGGAAACACTTAAACCACTGAAGATCAAAAGAGAAACTTATGAATCAGATGTGAAAGTGTATCATAAAACGAATGGGATTCTTTCGGTTGTATTTCCCGATCAGATAGAAGGTACTGATAAGAGATATAATAATATCTATAACATACTGGCACCACTTTATGATATTAATGAAAGGGTAATGGGCAAACTACTCACAGGTGTTGATATGGTGAAGGGGAGGAAACAAATTGTTTGGTTGCTCGGTCTGAAACCGGATATGAAAATCCTGGAGGTTTCGCCAGGGCCTGGGGTTTTCCAGAAGTACCTGAGAGAAAACATCGGAGAATCAGGCGAACTTGTAGCGCTTGATCTGTCAATGGGGATGTTAAGGCAATGTCAGAAAAGAAATAAATATCTGAATGTCCAGTTGATTCACGGAAATGCTCAATTTCTGCCTTTTGCCGATAATAGTTTTGACGCACTGTTTCACTTTGGTGGGGTGAATCTGTTTAACGATCCGCAGAAAGCTATAAGTGAGTTCATCCGAGTTACTAGAAAAGATGGTATCGTCAGTTGGGGTGATGAAGGATTCTCGGACAACTATAAGCATGAACGAAGAAAGAAAATGATGCTGAAAATCAATCCCGGTTTTGCAAAACCCCGTCCTGCCGTTCCTGATTCGGTTTATGATATCAAGGAAAATGAGGTGTATGAGGGTCTTGCTTACCTGGTTGTTGCGCGAAAAAAATAAAGTTGGACCCGGTCCGGGATATTTTAGTTTAAAGATCGCCAAGTTCCTCTCTCAGGGTAGACTGTACCTGACGGATATTCAAAAGGAGATGCTCTACTATGCAGTAAAAAGGTTACAAAGAAATAAAATAAATAATGTTGATTATCGTCTCTGTAATGGAACAGAACTGCCATTTGAAAATAACTTGTTCGATGTGATTTTTATGGTTACAGTTTTGGGTGAGATTGAAAATAAAAAAGAATATATTGAAGAGTTCCGGCGTGTTTTAAAGAATAATGGCATTGTTTCAGTTTCCGAACAGGCAGGAGATCCCGATAAAATGGAAATAGCAGAAATTGAATGGCTGTTTAATGGTTCGGGATTTAAAACAGATAGGATCTTTGGGACATGCAGGAATTTTACCATAAACTTCAGAAAAGAAGAATAAAGTACTCAAAAACATATTAATGATGGAATCAACAGAAAGAAATAGAGTTTGTGGTGTCGAACGTGCAGGAGCCCTGGATATAAGTTTAAGAAAATTGTTCCAGGATCCCCGGAAAATCTTAAAACCATTCATCAGAGAAGGAATGGCGGTCGCGGATTTAGGTTGTGGTCCGGGATTCTTTACAATTGAAATGGCAAAGATGGTTGGGAAAACAGGGAAAGTAACAGCGGTTGATTTACAGGATGGAATGCTTGATATAGTCAGGAAAAAAGTATCCAATTCTGACCTTCAGAATATAATAATATTTCACAAATGCCATGCCGATAAAATAGAACTTACGGAATCCTTCGATTTTATTCTTATTTTTTACATGCTTCATGAGGTACCTGATCAATCTGCATTTCTGAACGAGGTGTTTTACTTGTTGAAGCCACGAGGAAGAGTTTTAATAGTTGAGCCAAAATTCCATGTTACAAAAAATGATTTCGACAGTTCAAAAATGATCATGGAAAAGACAGGATATAAAATTGTTGAGGAACTTAAAGTATTTTTAAGCAGATCGGTTGTGTTAGAAAAAAATGTATAATTTAAATTTCAGGAGTAAACAGAAGCTTTGCATATACCGTGAGTCAATAACTATTGATATTCCAAACCATTAATAAACAGAAAGCATGAATCCTTTAGAAATTTTCCAGAAAGAAGCACCCGATGTTGCAAAGGCTTTCGACGGATTGATCGAAGCATAAAAAAGCACTACAGGACTGGATCCCAAAACAAAACAGCTGGTTTATATCGGGATTAAGTCTGCAATGGGTGATACAACCGCAGTATTCTTCCATGTCCAGATGGCTAAAAAGCTTGGTGCCACCAGGGAAGAGGTAAAAGATACAATTCTTATAACACTTTCAGTCTACGGCTTGAAAGGTGTTGCAAGTTGTCTACCAACTGCATTGGAGGTTTATGACAAAACATAACAGAAGCTGTGACGGACAGAATCAGCTTTAAGAAATAAAGAAAGTTAGAGAAGATAGAAATATATCTCCTTATTATAAACATGTTAATGATATTGATTTAAGACAATGAGAAGTAATTCAGTTAAAGTAAGTTTATTTTTTGCAATATTAATCTTCAGGACCCTGGGCTTGTGTGCCCAAACAGATTCGTTGAAGACGATCGTATTAAATTCCGTCTATATAACAGAAAAGAAACCGGCATTTAATACTACCAGCAGAGAAGTTGTCGCCCTCACCAACACTGAAATGAAAGAAAAAGGAGCACAAACTCTGTCTCAGGCCATAGCCACTCTTCCGGGAGTAAGCCAGATCACAACAGGAGCCATTTCCAAACCTGTAATCCGGGGATTATATGGCGATCGAATTCAGATCAATGTAGCCGGGCTGAAAGTCGAGGATCAGCAGTGGGAAGACGAACATGGTCTGGGTCTCTCCGACGTAGGAGTTGAGCGTATAGAGCTCATTAAAGGTCCGGCATCCCTGATGTTTGGCTCAGGAGCTTTGGGAGGAGTGGTGAATGTTGTAGAAGAGAATCTTCCTGAACCCGGAACTACAAAACAAAATCTTAATTTCAAATTATTCAGTAACACTTATGGTGCAGGCATAGATTATGGTTTTAAAAAATCCGGAAAAAATACATTTCTGCTGAGAACCGGCATCGAAAGTCATGCTGATTATTCTGATGGCGCAGGGAATCGTGTTCCCAATACCCGTTTTGCCCTTTATAATCTCAATCTTGGCTATATTATTCAGCGTGAGCATTTTAAATCTGAAAACCGGATACTGGCATCTTTCAACGAATTTGGGTTCATCGCCGATTCCGCTGATCTGCATGAAGATGCGAATGAACCACGTCTGAGCAGAGAATTTGAAGAAGCTCATCATACGGTACTATTTCTGCTGTTATCCAGTAAAAATTCCATTCAACTGAATGAAACAACTGAATTAAATGTCACAATGGGAATTCAGAATAATCTGCGCCAGGAACAGGAACGTGCAGATGAAGTTGATCTGAGTTTATTATTGAATACTTTTTCATTGAATACGTCAATACGGAAACAGCTGAGTCAGAAATGGGCTATAACTAATGGAATAGCAGGGATGATTCAGACCAATAAAAACTACGCCAGCCGGATAATTGTACCAGATGCATCCATAGCTGAAGGTTCGGTATACAGTTATGTAAACCGCCGGCAACAATCAGGGAACCTGAATGGAAATTTTGAAGCCGGACTCAGATACGACCACAGGCAAGTAATCACTCAACAAACCGGATCACAAATATCGCCGGCAATTGAACTTACTCCATTTAACAGAGGATTCAATAATATGAACGGCTCTCTGGGTGAAAGTCTTAATTTTAAAAGTCTCGTTCTGAAATTCAATCTTAGTTCAGGATTTCGTACAGGCAACCTGGCTGAATTGTCAGCCAATGGTTTACATGAGGGTACTCCAAACTGGTACATAGGTAATCCGGATATGAAAGTTGAACAATGTCTCAATGCTGATATTTCTGCATCCTGGCAATACAAATGGCTTACTTTAAGGGGATCGGTTTTCAGGAACAGATTTCATAATTTTATTTACCTGCGTCCTACAGATGACGAATTGTTTGGGTTTAATCTATTTCGTTATGAGCAAACAAATGCTACACTGCAGGGATTTGAAGCAGGAGCAAGCATAGAAAATAAAAAGTATTTCAGTTTATCATTTGATTACTCTTATCTTAATGCAAAACGGGATGACGATTCATGGCTACCCTTTACTCCTGCCAATCGCTTTTTATTTGACAGCAAATATTTCCTGCCAGCAAGAAGCTCCAAATACCAAAATGCCTTTATATCTTTCGGAGTAAACTATACTCAAAACCAGGATCATACAGACATTTACGAAATTCCCGTCCCGGGTTACTGGCTCATTAATGCCGGCGCCGGGGTAAGCTTCAAATCAGTCCGAATCCTGCTTTCATGCCGGAATCTGGCTGACCAAAAATATTATGATTTTCTGTCGAGGCTCAAATATTACGGTCTTAACGATATGGGAAGAAATATAGTGTTGAATGTAGGATGGCAATTTTAATTATCCGGAAATTTAAAAACATAAATCAATCTTTAACTAAAAATTACTTTTATGAAAAGTTGGATTACTCTGCTTCTTTTTGTTTTATTCTGTGTCAGTTGTGAAAATGAACAAGAACCAGCGGCTTCTATCGAATTTAAAACAAGTACAGGTTATACTTCCCGGGATGCAACTATTTCCAAAGGATCATCTGTAACTGTAGGCATTGTAGCCGATAAAGCAGAAAATAATCTTAAAGCATACAATGTTTCAGTTTCATATGACGGAGCATCAAATACGATTACTGTTCAAAATTTTACAATAGCTTCTGATGAAAATACACATTATGATAAAGATGTGAGTTTTACTGTCCGAAACCAAGCAAGCACCGAGAAATATTATTTCACCATAGTTGATGTGGATGGGAATTTAGTACAGCGGATGCTCACATTTACAATTGAATAATTCTGAATTATCTTCTGTCCGAACATACGAGAGGTAAATGCCCTTGCTCTTTCTGATCAAGTAAGTTTCCAATTTGGGATCTACTGAATTCAATTAATTTTTAATCAATACGGAACAATTAGGTTTTGCCTTTGTTTGTCTAAAAAACCACACTTCTAAATAACAGAGTAAACTATTCATGATCAGAGGATTCAAAAATATTACTTCTTTACTGTTGTTACTGGTTTTTCTATTGCCTTCAATAGTTAAAGTTGAACACCATCATGAGCACTTTGAATGCAAAGCCAAAAATGAAAAACATTATCATGCTCTCCATGAAAGGTGCGTTATATGTAATTTCGACTTTTCTGTTTTTCTTTCAGGGTCTGAAAATATTGATTTCCAAAAGGAAAATCCTTTAGACAATTACTTTAATAATTACAACTCCCGATATTATTCTAATCTCTCTCTATTTTCATTTTTATTACGTGGGCCACCTGTTATACAAAGTTGAAATACAACCTGATTCAGGCTGCCTTTGAAAATTTGTTAACATTTAAGACGTAATATAATGAAAAGAATAGTGATCATCTTGATAATGATTTTGTCGTATCATATCATAAACGCACAAAATAAAATAACCGGGAAAATTACTGACAATATAACAGGAGACGCCATTCCAGGTGCAACTGTTTATATACCTGAACTTAAAACAGGAACAATTGCTGATATAAACGGTGTTTATAAAATTGAGAATCTTCCTAAAGCAAAAGTTATTATTCAAGTCAGTTTCCTGGGATATAAGTCAGTGGTTGAAAATATAGACTTTGCAACAACAACATCCAGAGATTTTATTATGGAACAAGCCATTACAGAAATGAACGAAGTTGTCGTTACAGGTTCTTCAAGAGCGACCGAAATAAACAGAACTCCTGTTCCGATGATTACTGTCAGCAGTCGGGAATTACAACAGAATTTAAACACGAATATAATTGATGCAATTGCAAAACTTCCCGGGGTTAGCGCTGTTACGACCGGGCCAAATGTGTCAAAACCATTTATTCACGGACTAGGGTTTAACCGTGTACTGACATTATTTGATGGGGTGAGACAGGAAGGACAGCAATGGGGTGATGAACATGGAATTGAAATTGATGAAAATGCGGTTGACCGGATTGAAATCGTGAAGGGTCCAGCAAGTTTAACCTATGGCTCTGATGCATTAGCCGGGGTAGTCAATCTGCTTCCTGCCCAACCGGTTCCGGATGGAACATTAAAAGGTCATGTAGAAACAAATTACCAGACAAACAATGGTCTCTTTGGCGCTCATGCGGCTTTGGCAGGAAATAAAAACGGTTTTATATGGGAAGGAGTGGCATCACATAAACAAGCCACTAATTATCAAAACAGATTCGACGGACGTGTGTATGGCACAGCATTCAATGAAACTGACTTAAGCGGGTATGTCGGACTCCATAAAAAATGGGGTTATTCGGATCTTAATTTTTCTTTATTTGATGACTTACAGGAGATCCCTGATGGCAGCCGTGATTCGGTTACCAGAAAATTCACAAAGCAAATTACTGAAGACGACACATTCAGACCAATTGTTTCGGATGCTGAATTAAATTCGTATAAAATTACTACTTTACATCAACATGTCCAGCATTACCGTATATACTCAACAAATAATTTTATCATCGGGGAAAGTAAACTAGGGCTGATACTGGGATATCAACAAAGCATAAGAAGGGAGTTTAGCCATCCGGAATACCCTGATATTGCAGGCCTTTACCTTGATCTGAAAACTCTTACTTACGATATAAAATATATCATTCCTGAATATAGAGGATGGGAAACAACTATTGGTATAAATGGGATGTATCAGCAAAATACTAACAAGGGTACCGAATTTGTAATACCAGATTATAATCAGTTTGAGATTGGGCCATTTTTTTTGACAACAAAGACCATAGGTAAACTGGACTTGAGTGCAGGGGCCAGATATGACACCCGTATTTTTAGAAATGACGCAATGTATACCCGTTCCAACCCACAGACAGGTTTTGACATGCAGGTAAGTTTGCCGGACACGGCCCTGGCAGATCATCCCTTCTACAGTTTCAAACATACCTTTTCAGGCATATCAGCAAGTGTTGGCGCAACTTATAATATTACAAATCAGTTTTTGGTAAAAGCGAATATTGCCCGTGGATTCCGAGCCCCAAATATTGCAGAAATATCAGCTAATGGGGTTCATCCGGGGACTTTGATCTACCAGATCGGCAATACTGCTTTTAAACCCGAATTCAGTCTCCAGGAAGATTTTGGGCTTTCTTACAGGTCAGATCATGTTAGTGGTAATCTGGAAATGTTCAATAACAATATTACCAACTACATATTTAATCAGAAACTATTAAACCATCTTGGACAAGATTCAGTAATCATTAAAGGTAATCAGACTTTTAAATTTCAACAGGCTAAAGCTCAATTATATGGATGGGAAGCAAATCTTGATATTCATCCTTATGACTGGCTTCATTTTGAAAATTCCATATCTGTAACTTATGCTTTAAACAAAGGTGGAAATGGAATCCATGTTACTGATAGTTCCAAATACCTGCCATTTATTCCACCTCTTCATACAAATACAGAATTAAGGGCGAACATAAAAAGTATGGCGAAACATATTAGTTCCTTGTACTTAAAGATAGGGCTGGAATATTATGCGAAACAGGACAGAGTATATTCTGCAGATAATACAGAAACTCCTACACCAGGATATCTCCTTTATAATGCAGGAATAGGTGCAGATATTACAAACAGTCATGGAAAAGTACTGGTTAGCATTAATATTCTGTGTAATAATATTACTGATGTTGCATATCAATCTCATATGAGCAGGTTAAAATATTTTGAAGAGTACCCAAATAACCCTTCAGGAAGAAGCGGCATTTACAACATGGGCAGGAACATAAGTTTTAAGTTAACTGTGCCTCTTTCTTTTAATTAAGCTTATCTTAGGATATCAACTAAACAGGTTATGCTTTTCCATTTTAGAAATAAATTTCCTCAATTAAATCCTTTCTGGGAGAAATATTTGGAATTTCAGAAGCGGATGGAGGTCCCGGCAAAAACAATTTTGCTGGAAGAAGGGAAAATATCACAGAACTATATCTTTATAGAGAAAGGTTGTGTCAGAGTTTTTTTTAATAACAACGGGAGGGATAAAACGGTACAGTTCTTTTTTGAAAATGAAGGTTTGACTTCGTTCGAAAGTTTCATCAATAACACTCCGAGCCTATTTGCTATTGAAACGATTGAGCCATCTGTTATCTTTTTATTACCTAAGCAATATGTTATCGAATTGATAGATGAGTTGAGCCATGAGCCTTATTTCGCGCAATTGATTCTGCAGGTATCGGGCGAGGCAAACTCATTATATCAATGAGTTTGTTTCCTTTATCCGAGATACGCCTGAAGAGCGTTACCATAAACTTTTGAACAAAAGGCAGTATATTATAAAGCGGGTACCCCAACATTATATTGCCTTTTACCTGGGCGTGTCCTCGGTACATTTAAGCCGTATCAAAAGCAAGTTGGCAAAAGGCAAAGTACATTTTTGAATTTGATAACATATGTTATCGTTTCAGGGCTGCTTTCTGGTCTATTTTTGTCTTTAAAAGAAGAAAAATGATGAAAGCAGCTGTAATATACCAAAAAGGGGAATTGCCCCAATATGTTGTTTTTCCCGAGCCAACGGCTCAGAATAATAACGAAGTATTAGCAAGGGTAAAAGCGGTTGCAATAAAGCACTTTGATAAAGGACTTGCAACAGGTAAACACTACTCAGGCGATACACCGAAAGAGAGCGGCAGGGTGATTGGTGGCGATGGCGTTTGTGTGCTTGAAGATGGGA
>Ga0302323_100003436_pt1 | contig 12856 bp, 6 predicted proteins | sample Fen_T0_3_FD_201950 | JGI IMG/M metagenome (GOLD analysis project Ga0302323, IMG submission 201950) | Peat permafrost microbial communities from Stordalen Mire near Abisko, Sweden - Fen_T0_3 | ecosystem: Environmental > Terrestrial > Soil > Wetlands > Permafrost | place: Sweden: Abisko... | reverse complement strand
GGCCCTCCTGGCCACCCACGCCATGGTGCTGGACCTGGCGCGCCGCCTCACCGAGGAGCTGGGCCTGACCCTCGAGCAGATCGATCTGGGCGGCGGCCTGGGGGTGCCCTACTGCGCGGAGGAGAACCCCCTCTCCCTGGAGACCTTCGGCCAAGGCTTGTCCAAGCTGCTGGAGGCCCATGCCTGGTTCCAGGGCGAGCTGATCCTGGAGCCCGGTCGCTACCTGGCGGCCCCCTGCGGGCTGTACCTGGCCCGGGTGACGCGAGTGAAGGAGAGCCGCGGGACCCGTTTTGCCATTCTCGAAGGTGGCATCAATCATCTGCTGCGGCCCTTGCTCACCGAGCAGCCCTTCCCGGTGAAGCTGGTGGGAAGGGGCGGGCCCACTCGGCCGGCCACACTGGCCGGTCCCCTGTGCACCAGCCTGGACCGCCTGGGCGATGTGGAGCTGCCCGAACTGGAACCCGGCGATCTGCTGGCCTTTGGCAGCACCGGTGCCTACGGTTTTACGGAAGCCATGACCCACTTCCTGAGCCACCCGGTGCCGCCGGAGATCTGGGTGGCGTGAGCGATTCCGCCTGAGCCTTTCGCTGCGAAGCCAGGGCTTTCTCACGGCATCCAAGGATCCACAAAAAAGCCCCCGGGATCGCTCCCGGGGGCTTTTCGGACTTAGGTGCTTACTTCGTGAAGAAGATGTTATCGACGTAGTAGGTCCCGGTGAGGGATGTACCGTTGTTCGGATTCCAGAAGCCGATGTTCTTCACGTCCTTGAGATCGATCTTGATGTTGTCATAGCCGATGCCCAGAATATTCTTGAAGTCGGCGAGGGGGACCGTATAGGTCGTCCAGTTGCCAACCGTGACAGCGGTGGAAGCGTAATTGGCAATGTTCATGCTGTTGCCATTGGGGCCGGCGCCGCCGCTGTCCTTGCCAGCGGGATTGATGCTGGCCTCTTCGAGCTTGACCTCGAACTTGGTGAAGGTCAGGGCGCTCAGAGCCGAGACATTGAGCGAGAAGGTCACGCTCGTGTAGCCGGAGAGATCGGCCGTATTGGCCCAGGCGATATCGCCGCCGCCCCAGGCGTTGCCAGTGGGAACATAGAACGAAGTGGTCTTCGTTCCTTCCGCGCCAGCCACGGCCGCCGAATCGATGGTCGTCACTTCATCCTTGTTCGCGCTGTTGCCACCGCTCGAGAGGGCGCCGAACAGGGCATCGGTCGCGTTCGCCTCGGAATACAGGTAGCTGGTGGTGACCACAGGCACCGCGGGACCGGGTGTGAAGTAGACATTGTCGATGTAGACGGGACCCGTTTCGACACTCACGTTCCACCAGCCAATATCAACCACGTCTTTGCAATTGATGGCAATGTTGTGCCAGCCGCCACCCGTTTTGCTCGTGAAATCGGAGATGGGAATCGTGTAGGTTTCCCAGTCGCCGGTCTTGCTGACGGGCGTGTATGTCATGACATCAATGGTATTCGCATTGGGTTCGGCAGGAGTGTATGCCGGGTTCATGCTCGCTTCATCGAACTTGAGCTGGAAGCCTGTCGGGCGCGGGGCCTGGTGAGCGAAATTGATGGAGAAGGTGATGCTCTGGGCGGTGGAGAGATCCACCGCACCGAAAACGAGGAATCCACCGGCCCAGTCGCTGGCGCCTGGATCCAGCTTCATGGAGTGGTTGCCCTCGGACGCAAAGTCTATGGACGCCACGTCGAAGGTCGCGTCCGAGTTATGCGAGCCCTTGCCGTTGGTCACGACGCCGAACATTGCATCGGTGGCATTCAGGTCGGCGTAGAGATACACGGGAGCCAGGACCGTCACCTTGAGGGTGCCCAGGACCGAGGTGTTGGACACGGAGGTGGCGGTGATGGTGGCGGTGCCGGCGGTGAGGCCGCTGACCACGCCGGAGGTGCTGACGGTGGCAACGGCCATGGTGTCAGAACTCCAGGTGACAGCCTTGTTCGTGGCATTGGCGGGCAATACCGTGGCGGTCAGGGCAGCGGCGCCATTGATGGCCACCGAGCTGGGGCCGGAGACTGCCACGCCGGTCACATCGACGTTGGCGGCGCTGACCGTGACGTCGAAGGAACCGGAAACGCTGGGGGTGGACACAGAGGCGGCGGTGATGGTGGCGGTGCCGGCGGTGACGCCGGTGACCACGCCCGAAGTGCTCACGCTGGCGACGCCGTTTGCGCTCGAAGTCCAGGTGACCGACTTGTCGGTTGCATCAGCGGGCAGAACCGCGGCGGTCAGGGTGGTGGTGGCACCGGTGACCAGCGTGGCGGTGCCCGTGACTGAAATGCTGGTCACGGCCACGTTCGGGTTGGAGACCGTCACGGTCAGGGTGCCCTTGACGGCAGGGGTGGAGACCGAGGTGGCGGTGATGACGGAGGTGCCGGCGGTGAGGCCGCTGACCACGCCGGTGGCGCTGACGGTGGCGACGGCGGGGGTGGCGGAGGTCCAGGTGACGGACTTTTCCGTGGCGTTGGCGGGCAGCACCGTGGCCGTGAGGGCGGTGGTGGATCCGGTGACGACCGTGGCCGTGCCCGTAACAGCAACGCTGCTTACGGCCACCGTCGTGGGTGTGTTGTTGTCATTGTTGCTGGAGCCGCATCCGACCATGATGGCCACCATGCCGACTGCCAGCAGGCAGTTCGTCTTGAAATTCATGAATCCTCCTTAAGGATTTTGGTGTGTGGAAGAACGTTCGTTTTGGTAAATAGTTGTGCAATTTGCTACATGGGCACGCAGACAAAAGTGCCATCAAGCGATGGCCGAACCACTGGCTTCAAGCCAGCAAGACAGAGCGTTTCCCTCGCAACACCTCCTTTTGAGCGAAAAAGGCCGAACGAACTTGGCAGTTCGTGTGATTTCAAAGGTGTAAAGGAACAGGGCTTGCACTCCTGTTTTAACAGAGGCACCCACGGCTAGGGTTTTTTTTTGCTCCGACTCGAAAGAAAATACAAGTAATCATAATTGCAATTATTTACGTAATTATGAAATGGCAAAAAAACATAATTTTCAGAGCTATATACAATCAGGCAGAATTTTCACTGCTGCCATCTGGTGTCTTCGGAGCCGAAGCCGAATCCTGAGACGCCTGCACTCCCGGGCAGGCAATTCTGGCGGGGTCCTGGGTTGGAACTCTGGCCGCCTGCCATCGCGCGGTGCTGGATCCACGGGGTGCGGGTTTCACCATATTGGCCCTTCGCACCGCTGCTTGATTTGGCTTCCAGGGCACCTGGGAGTGCGCTTCCGGCCGTTTTATTCGTTGACGATCCGCACCCCCCGGCGTAGTGTAGGTGCTGAGTATTCGTCCGCACCGGGCCAGAATGGCGCCGGCTGCACCTCAACCCATCACACCCCACTGGAGGGCTACATGGCCATCAAAGTTGGCATCAACGGTTTCGGCCGCATCGGTCGCATGGTGTTCCGCGCCGCCGTCAAAAACTTCTCCGACATCGAGATCGTCGGCATCAACGACCTGCTCGATCCCGCGTACCTGGCTTACATGCTGAAGTACGACAGCGTGCACGGCCGCTTCCAGGGCACCATCGAGGTCGAGGGCAGCAACCTCATCGTCAACGGCAAGAAGATCCGCCTGACCGCCGAGAAGGATCCCGCGAACCTGAAGTGGAACGAAGTGGGCGCCGATGTTGTCATCGAGTCCACCGGCTTCTTCCTGGACGACGCCACCGCCCGCAAGCACATCACCGCCGGCGCCAAGAAGGTCATCCTGTCCGCCCCCTCCAAGGACGAGACCCCCATGTTCGTCTTCGGCGTGAACGACAAGTCCTACGCCGGCCAGGACATCATCTCCAACGCCTCCTGCACCACCAACTGCCTGGCCCCTCTGGCCAAGGTTATCAATGACGCCTTCGGCATCAAGCGCGGCCTCATGACCACCGTGCACGCTGCCACCGCCACCCAGAAGACCGTCGACGGCCCCTCCAGCAAGGATTGGCGCGGTGGACGCGGCATCCTGGAGAACATCATTCCCTCCTCCACCGGCGCCGCCAAGGCCGTGGGCAAGGTCATCCCCGAGCTGAACAAGAAGCTCACCGGCATGGCTTTCCGCGTCCCCACCTCCGACGTCTCCGTGGTCGACCTCACCGTCGAGCTGAACAAGGGCGCCTCCTACGCCGAGATCAAGGCCGTTGTGAAGGCCGCCGCCGAGGGTCCCCTGAAGGGCATCCTGGCCTACACCGAGGACAAGGTTGTCTCCACCGATTTTGTCGGTGAGAGCTGCACCTCCGTATTCGATGCCGAAGCTGGTATCGCCCTGGACGACACCTTCGTCAAGCTCGTGAGCTGGTATGACAACGAGTGGGGCTACTCGAACAAGGTCCTGGAAATGGTCCGCGTCGTCACCAAGTAGTCCGCTTCATCTCATAAGGAAAAGGCCGGCCTCGCGCCGGCCTTTTTCCATTATTTGAGGATTTCCCGGAAGTGGCCGATCCAAACCTGATGGGTCAGGAGCGGATGCCATGAGCAATGCCAAGGTCCTGATCGTGGACGACGACTTGGTCAATCTGTTGCATCTGAAGAAGGCCCTGCGCCGGGCCGGTCTGGAAGTGGTCACCGCTGAAGATGGGACCACCGCCCTGGACCTTCTGGAATCGGGGGCGGACTTCGATTCCATTCTGCTCGACCGCCGCATGCCCGGCATGGACGGAATCCAGGTGTTGGAAAGGATCAAGCGCTCGGAGCGGTTCCAGCACATTCCCGTCGTGCTGCAGACCGTCATGAGCAGCGCGTCGAGCGTTCTGGAGGGTCTTAAGGCGGGGGCGCGCTACTACCTGACCAAGCCGCTCGATTCCAGGATCGTCCTGGTGGTCCTGACCGCCGCCATCGACGAGTACGCCTGCAAGCGCAGGTGCTGGGCGGAACTGGAGAGCACCAACTCGGTGCTGGCATCGATGGACCGGGGCGCCTTTCACTTTCAGACCCTGGCCCACTGCCATGATCTCGCGGCCCTGATGGCCAAGGCCTGTCCGGATCCCAAGCGAGCCGTCATCGGCCTTTCGGAATTGCTGATCAATGCCCTGGAGCATGGGAATCTGGGCATCACCTACGAAGAAAAGACCGCCCTGATCGAGGCGCGCCGGTGGACGGCCGAGGTCGAGCACCGGCAGCAGCTCCCGGAGAATCTCGCCAAGCACGTGAAGGTGAGTTTCTCGCGCACGCCGTCCCGGGCCCGTTTCAGGATCGAGGACGCTGGCGCAGGGTTCAATTGGAAGGAATACCTGACCCCCAATCCCGAGCGGCAATTCGATAGCCATGGCCGGGGGATCCTGCTGGCGAAGTGGGAGGTCTTCGATGCCATCAGCTATCGAGGCACCGGGAACTGCGTGGTGGCCGATATCAAGCTGGCTTAGTTCCCGCCCAAGGGTTCCAGCAGGAGGGTGACATTGCCCCCGGGCACCGGGAAGCGCTCGATGCGCGCGGTGCCCTCCTTCAGGGCCCGGCCCGTGGCGTGGTGCAGGGCTATATTCAGTTCCTGATCCAGCGGCACCAGGCCGTGGCTGCGCGCGTCGTAGGCGAAGGTCTCGCCCACGAGGTACGGAATCTCACCCTCCGCCTTGATGACCACCGCGGGCACGCAGGCCTTGTCCCGTTCCAGCAACTGGGCGCAGAAGTGGATCCAGGGGGCCAGGCGACCCGGCTGGAGCGGCTCCAGCAGGAGTTCCGTCCTCCCCTCCAGGATGACGATGCGAGGGCGCCCCTCCTGCAGGGTCGCAAGGATTTCTGCCCGCAGGGGTTCTTTTGCCTCCAGTTGGGCGCTGGCTGCACAGATCCACCTTGCACCCAGCGGCCGCTCAGTCTGGGTTTCCGCCGAGAGATGTGTGACCAGCACCACCGGCTCCTGGATCTTCTGGAGTTCGGTGAGAATTTCTCGTAGATGATTCATCGCGCTCTCCAACGGGTCAGGATACCCCCTTTTCCTGTATTTTTGACTTGGTCAAGTCGTTTATTTCTGGCGCGGTGGCGGGATGGAGCTAACCCCACGCTTAACCCATCTTAGGTGCTGTTTATAGTCATTGGGTTATGGATCAGGTGCTCCTAAATCCCAAACCTCATGGCGTCGCCATGTGTTTTTCATGGGTCGAATATCTTTATTTTACTGGTGACTTATAGATTTGTTGGATTCCTACACAAATTAATCTTCCGGTGGGGGGAACCGATGACCCATGTGCGCCGCTTAGTCGGACCTGGATCACGATGACAACGCATTGCTTCCTCCATGACGCGAACTCCCGTCAAGAAATCCACCTTGATGCGATCGCGGCATCGACGGCTGTCGACACACACCCCTTTGGCAGTACAGGGCTCGATCTTCAGGCAGATGCCAACTAACGAGTCCAGTGCTGGAGGATTTCCATGATCAAGATGCTTCGCCTGCTTCTGATCGAAGACAGTGACGATGACGCTCAGTTGATCCTCCGGGAAATCCGCAAAGGGGGCTACAGCCTTGACTGGGAGCGCGTCTACGGACCCGGGCCGCTGCTGGAAAGACTGCATGCCAAGGACTGGGACCTGGTCATTTGCGATCATGTCCTGCCGGGCTTCACCTCCATCGAGGCGCTGGAAATCGTCCGAGCGCACAATCCGGATTTGCCCGTCCTGGTGGTCTCGGGGGCCGCTCCGGAGGAGGTGGTGACCGCCGTGATGCGGGCCGGGGCCCACGATTTTGTCTCCAAGGACAATTTGCTGCGGCTGGTGCCCGCCCTGGAGAGAGAACTGCGCGAGGCCGTCATCCACATGGAACGCCGCCGGATCGCCAAGCGGCTGGAGGAGAGTGAGGGACGCTACGCCAGCCTGTTCAATGAGAACCCGGCGCCGATGCTGCTCATCGATATCGCGACGCTGCTCGTCATCGATGCCAATGCCGCCGCCGCGGCCTTTTTCGGGCATTCGATGGAGACCCTCCAGCAGGTGGCCCTGTCGGCCCTGATTGCCAATGCCCGGCTGGATGCCTGGAAGGTCGCCGAACACGTTCGTTTTTCTGACAAGGTGCGGTTGGCCGATGGCAGCCACAGGGATGTGGATGTCTATGCCGTCAAGATTCCCCGTGGCGGCCGAACCCTCCTGCTTGCGACCCTCATGGACCAGAGCACCCTCAAACAGGTGGAACACAATCTGGAGCGGTTGGCCGCGGCGGTGGAGCAGGTCAACGCAGGGATCGTCATCAGCAGCCTGGAAGGGCGCGTGCAGTACGCCAACGGTGCTTTCGGCCACCTGATCGGCAGAACCATGACGGAGATCCACCAGGGGCTCTTGCACGAGCTGATTCCCGGCGGAGACCTGGCGGAGGCCATGGCCAGCGTGAGCCAAGGCCTTCCCTGGCAGGGCATGATCCTGTTCCCCCTGGACAGCGGGGAGAAGATCGAGGTGTTCGCCAACTTCTCTCCCGTGCGCGACAAGGCCGAGCAGGAGCTGAGCGTGGTGGCGGTGATGCGCGACATCACCAAGGAAATGGAACTGGAGCGCCAGCTGCGCCAGGCCCAGAAGATGGACGCCCTGGGCACCTTGGCAGCGGGCATCGCCCACGACTTCAACAACGTGCTGACCACCATCCTCAGTGCCGCGGAGCTAATCAAGGTAAAGCTCCCCGAGGAGAGCCCCCTGCGTTCGAAGGTGGATGCGATCCTGCACGCCGGACTCTGCGCTTCGGGGCTCAACCGCCAGATCCTGGCCTTCAGCCGCAAGTCGGACGAAAAACGCATGCCCATGGACCTCACCGCCACGGTGCGGGACGTCATGTACATGCTGGAATCCACCCTGCCCGGGAGCATCGAGCTGGGCCTTGACCTCATGAGCGGGCTTTGGGTGGAGGGCGATCAGGCCCAGCTGCATCAGCTGGTGCTCAATCTGGGGGTGAACGCCTGTCAAGCCATCGGCATGAGGGGGGGGCATATTCAGGTCTCGCTCAGCGAGGTGCTGGAGGGCGATCCCGAGCTGCCTCCGGCGCTCGCCAGCAGGCGCTGCGCGGTGCTCAGGATGCGGGATGACGGCTGCGGCATGGAACCGGCGGTCATGGACCGGATCTTCGAACCCTTTTTCAGTACCAAGTCCTCTGGCGAGGGCACCGGGCTTGGGCTGGCCATGGTCCATACGGCGGTCACCCAGGTGGGAGGTCTGATCAGGGTTGCCAGCGAGGTGGGCAAGGGGACCGAATTCACGGTCTTCCTGCCCTGCGCCTCGGGCCTGGAGCGGCCCACCGAGGAGATCCGCAGCGATGATGTGGGTGGCCACGAACACCTCATGTTCGTGGAAGACGAGGAGATCGTGGCGGCCCTGGCCAAGCAGGGCCTGCAGAATCTGGGCTACTCGGTGTCCACCTTCTCGGACCCCCTCAAGGCCGTCGAGGAATTCAAGCATTTCTCGGATCGCTATGACCTGGTGCTGACCGATCTGGCCATGCCGGACATGAATGGGGCGGAGCTCACGGATATCCTCCAGGAAATCCGCCCGGATCTGCCCGTGGTACTGGTGACCGGGCTGCCGCCCCTGCAGGCCCTCTCGCTGAGCTCTCGCACCGATTTCCGGGGGGTCGTGGTCAAGCCCTTCACCGCCTACGATCTGGCCAAGGCCGTGCGCAAGGCCCTCTCGACGACGCCGATCCCCCTGGTGCCGGTGCATTCACCCGCGCCGCGGACCGAGGAGGTCCGCAAGGGCGAGGTCCGGATCCTGGTAGCCGAGGATAGTCGCATGACCCGCACCTACATCCGCAGCTGCCTGGAGCACGAGGGCTACAAGGTGCTGCTGGCCCAGGATGGCATGGAGGCCTGGGAACAGTTCAATACGGAGAACGGCGGCCATTTCGATCTGCTGCTCACCGACGTCGTGATGCCACGCATGGATGGGCTGGAACTGATCCAGCTGGTGCGCCGGGCGGATCCTTCCATCCCCATCGCCATTCTCACCTCCAACCAGGATCAGGAGACCGTGAAAGCGGCTCTGTTGCTTGGCGTGAAGGACTACCTCAACAAGCCCTTCGAGAAGGCGAATCTGCTGGGCTGCGTCGAACGTCTCCTGGCGGATCGCGTTTCCAGGCTGGATGCGCGCCGCTCCGTGGAAACCGCCAGGGCCGTGCGGACCGCGCAGCGCAATCTGGTGGCCATGCCCGAGAAGGATCTGCCGCTGTATTCTCTGTACGAACCGCTGACAGACGCCGGCGGAGATGTCTTCCGTTGCATGCGCTGCAAGGATGATTCGATTATCTTTGCCTTGGCCGATGTGGCGGGGCATTCCGTGGCCAGTTCCTACGCCGTGGCCTCCTTCCTCACCATGCTCTCCACCTTCCTGGGGAGTTGTCGTAAGCTCCAGCCGCAGGGACGGGTCGACAAGGACTATCTCAATATCAACGCCTGTCCGTACCTCGGACGAATTCCCTGCGAGCCGCTGCAGCACTTGGCCATGAGGTTCAACCAGAGCATCCAGGATGGTCCCTTCTCGGATGTACCCGTGTGTGCGCTCTTCGGTCACTGGACCCCGGCCACGGGCCGCCTGCACCTCCTGAACGCCGGCATTCCCCACGCCATGCTCTTCCGCAAGGACAGGAACAGCATCAGCTCCATCGAAATCAACGGCACCCCCCTGGGCATCCTTCCGGAGGCCATGGTGGAGGAACAGGTCCTGCAGCTTCGGCCCGGGGACCGCGTCTTGATGGGGTCGGATGGCTTTTTCGAGGTACCCTCCCCCGATCACCGGCTGTTCATGGATATCGCCGCCAGGCAGTGGGAAGCCCTGCAGGAGGTCCCCGTGGATAAGGCCCTGAGCCTGATTTGCGAGGGGGCCAGAAACCATGGCAACGGCGCGATCTCCGACGATCTCATGGTGGTCGCCTTCGAACAGCCGCCCTTCAAGGCCGACCCCAGCATCCTCGCCCTGCATTTGCCATCCACCATGGAATCCGTGGACCAGGCCTGCGAGCGACTCGACAGCTACTTCTGCAGTTCCGGGATAGCGGCCAGGATCGCTTCAGGCAGCTGCTTCGATATCGCCCTCGCGGTGCGCGAGGCGCTTCTGAATGCCGTGAGTCATGGCAACGGTGATCAGCCCGGAACCTTTGTCGACTTCCGCTGCGAGATCGAGGAGAGCGAGCACCGACTGGTGGTCTCTGTCACCGACGAAGGCCGGGGCTTCGATTTCGAACACCACCTCTCGCCCGAGGATGACCTCTCCGAGAGGGGCCGCGGGATGCAGCTGATCCGCCACACTGCGGACAAATCCCAGATGGTGGGCGCGGAACTGACGATGACTTTTTCTCTGAAGGAGGATGCCCATGCCCACTCCTAAATCTGCGCTGATCGCCAAGAAGACGGGTGATGTGCTCATGCTCAAACCCAAGGGGAACCTGGTGGCCAGCACCGTGGAAGGACACCGGGCCGCCATGATGAAAGCCCTGGAATCACCGGGCAAGCAGGTGGTGCTGAACCTGGAGTCGGTGGACCAGATCGATTCTCTGGGAATCACCCTGGTGCTTGGCCTGTTCAAGAGCAGCCAGCAGGCTGGCGCCGCCTTCAGCATCGAGGGCGTGAATCCGGATATCTTCCGGGTCTTCCGTCTCTTCAATCTGCCCAAGTTCTTCCCCGTGGCCGAGGCTCAGTCATGAGCAGCATTGTCGACGAGAGCATCGTCTCCGACTTCGTGGCGGAGAGTCGCGAACACCTCAACACCATCGAGCCGGATCTGCTGGCCATGGAGCAGAGCGGAGCTGATCTCTCGGCCAATGTGATCAACCGGGTGTTCCGGGCCATTCACAGCATCAAGGGCGGCGCCGGCTTCCTGGCCTTCGATTCCCTCAAAAAGCTCAGCCACGTCATGGAGAGCGTGCTGATGCTGGTGCGGGATCGCAAGCTGCAGGTGGACTCCAGGATCATGGACGTGCTCTTCGCCGGCATGGATCGCCTGCGTGCCATGCTGGACGATATCCAGGCCAGCGATAGCATCCCCTGTGATGTCGAGATCGAGCGGATGAAGGAGATTCTGGGCGGTCAGGGCGTGGATCCTGGCGCCCAGCTCAAGGTGCATTCTCTGCCAGGATCTCGGCCCAGGCGGGCATTCGATCTGGATGCGGAGAGCGTAAAATCCGCGCTGGCCCACGGCATGAACCTGTACCACGCCACGGCCTATTTGCGCCGCGATATCAAGGACCAGGGCCTCACGCCCCTGGACTTTCTCAATAACGCCCTGTCCATGGGGCAGTGCCTGGATGCGTACATCGATCTGGGGGACGTGCCAGATCTCGAGGCCTGCTTGAAGCAGGACTTGCCGGTGACCATCCTCTTCTCGACCGTGCTGGAGGCGGATCTGGCGGCCCTGGGCCTGAACCTGCCGAAGGAACAGGTCGCCATGCTGGATATGAAGGCCCTTCGCAAGCAGTGCAAGGTGGAAGCACTGCCAACCGCGCCTGCGCCGGTTGAGGAAGTGGCGGAAGCACCGGAAGAGGCGGTGGAGGCCCTGCACCAGGAGAACGGGGCGACCAAGAGCGCAGCCAGCGCCGGGCCCGAAACCCTGAGGGTGCGGGTGGATCTGCTCACCCAGCTCATGAACCAGGCGGGGGAATTGGTGCTCAGCCGCAACCAGCTGGTGCGAGCCCTGGCGGATCACAGTCGCGATATCCCGGGGCTGGCGGCGGTGCTGCAAAACATCAATCAGGTCACCTCCCAGCTCCAGGAGGGGATCATGCAGACTCGCATGCAGCCCATCGGCACGGTCTTCAGCCGCTTTCCCCGCATCGTCCGGGATATGTCCAAGCAGCTTGGCAAGCAGATCGAGGTGCAGATCAAAGGCGCCGAGGTGGAGCTGGACAAGAGCATCGTGGAACTGCTGGTGGACCCCCTCACCCATTTGATCCGCAACTGCGTGGATCACGCCCTGGAGACTCCAGAGGAACGCAAGAAGGCCAAGAAGGCGCCCATGGGTCAGATCCAGCTGCATGCCTACCACGAGGGCGGACAGGTGAATATCGCCATCAGCGATGACGGCCGCGGCATCGACGCCAAGAATGTGCTGCAGAAGGCCATTTCCAAGGGCATCGTGACCAAGGCCCAGGCTGACGAAATGACCGAGCGGGAGATCGTGAACCTGGTCTTCGCGGCTGGCTTTTCCACCGCCGAGGTGGTTTCGGATATCTCCGGCCGGGGCGTCGGCATGGACGTGGTGCGGAGCAATACGGAGAAACTGGGTGGCCATGTGGAGCTTGAGACCGACGTGGGGGTTGGCACCACGGTGCTGCTGCGGCTGCCACTCACCCTGGCCATCATTCCTTCCATGATCGTGGGTGTCTCGGATCACCGCTTCGCCATTCCCCAGGTGAATGTCGTGGAATTCGTGTGGGTGCGGGCGGCGGAGGTGGCCAAGCGCATCGAGCGGGTCCACGGCGCGGAGGTGCTGCGCCTGCGTGACCTGCTCCTGCCATTGGTGCGATTGGCGGATGTACTGGGCATTCAGCGGACTTTCATGGATCCCTCCTCGGGTGAGCGGATTATGGATCGCCGGGAATCCCTCGGGGATCGCCGCAGCGCGCAGAGCCTGCAGCCGCAGCCGGCGCTGGCGGACGAACTGGCGGGTCCGGAACCCTCACGCCGCAAAGCCAAGGGCAAGAAGTCCAAAGCGCTGGAGGAGGAGTTTCCGCCGGTCCCCAGTCGGGGTGGTGATCGCCGCACGGACTGGCGCAGTGACTACAACATCGTGGTCCTTCGCCTGGGTTCCAATCAATTTGGCGTGGTCGTCGACGAGCTGTTCGATATCGAGGAAATCGTGGTCAAGCCCTTGGCGGAGCACGTACAGACCTGCAAGAGCTTTTCTGGCGCCACGATCCTGGGCGATGGCCGGGTGATCATGATCCTCGA
>Ga0302323_100003435_pt1 | contig 12857 bp, 8 predicted proteins | sample Fen_T0_3_FD_201950 | JGI IMG/M metagenome (GOLD analysis project Ga0302323, IMG submission 201950) | Peat permafrost microbial communities from Stordalen Mire near Abisko, Sweden - Fen_T0_3 | ecosystem: Environmental > Terrestrial > Soil > Wetlands > Permafrost | place: Sweden: Abisko... | reverse complement strand
GTGAAGCTCTTGAAGATGGGCGAGGACAACTACTCGCTGGTCGTCCAGGGGCTGGCGCGCTTCCGCGTGCTCGATCTCGTCCAGGAGAGCCCGTACCTCAAGGCCCGCATCGAGCCGGTGGAGGATCGGACCGCGGTGGACGAGGTGGAGGTCGAGGCGCTGGCCATCAACCTCAAGAAGCTGGCCCGCGAGGTGATCGAGCTGATGCCGGAGCTCCCGGCGGCCGCCACCGAGCTGGTGGAGTCGATCAGCCACCCCGGCCACCTGGCCGACCTGATCGCCACCAATGTCGACGTCCCCATCGAGGAGAAGCAGCAGGTTCTGGAGACGGTGGACCTCAAGGCCCGCATGAAGCTGGTCCTCGAGCTCCTCAACCGGAAGCGCGAGATCCTCAAGCTCTCGAACAAGATCGACTCCGCCGTGAAGGGCGAGATGTCGAAGACGCAGCGGGAGTACTACCTCCGGCAGCAGCTCAAGGCGATCAAGGAGGAGCTGGGTGAGCTGGGCGAGGAGGAGGAGGAGCTCGACGAGCTGGCCGAGCGACTCAAGAAGGCCGGACTGCCCCCGGACGTCGAGAAGGTCGCGCAGAAGGAGCTGAACCGGCTCAAGAGCATTCCGACGGCCAGCTCCGAGTACACGGTCGCGCGCACCTACCTCGACTGGATCGCCGACCTGCCCTGGGCCAAGCGGACCGATGACAACCTCGACATCGAGAACGCCCGCCAGATCCTCGACACGGACCACTACGGCCTCCAGAAGATCAAGAAGCGCATCCTCGAGTACCTGGCGGTGCGCAAGCTGAAGAACGACATGCGCGGGCCGATCCTCTGCTTCGTCGGGCCTCCCGGCGTCGGCAAGACCTCGCTCGGACAGTCGATCGCCCGGGCCACCGGCCGCAAGTTCGTCCGCCTGTCGCTGGGCGGCGTCCGCGACGAGGCCGAGATCCGCGGTCACCGGCGTACCTACGTGGGCGCCCTCCCCGGCCGAATCATCCAGTCGATGAAGAAGGCGAGCACCGTCAACCCCGTGATGATGCTCGACGAGATCGACAAGCTGGGCGCGGACTTCCGCGGCGATCCCTCGGCAGCGCTCCTCGAGGTGCTCGATCCGGAGCAGAACAACAGCTTTTCGGATCACTACCTCGACCTGGCGTACGACCTCTCCAAGGTGATGTTCATCGCCACGGCCAACCTCCTCGACCCCATCCCCGGCCCGCTCAGGGACCGCATGGAGATCCTGGAGCTGCCCGGCTACACCTTCGAGGAGAAGGTCCACATCGCGCAGAACCACCTCATCCCGAAGCAGCTCAAGGAGCACGGCCTCACCGTGGACGGGCTCGAGCTGTCCGAGAAGGCGCTGATCAAGATCATCGTCTCGTACACGCGGGAGGCGGGCGTCCGGAACCTGGAGCGGCGCATCGCAGACGTCTGCCGCTCCATCGCGGTCGAGGTCGCCAGCGGCAAGACCCTGGTCACCACCAAGCGGACCGTGGAGGAGGCCGACCTGGCCGAGATGCTCGGGCCGGAGAAGTTCTACAACGAGACGGCGGAGCGAACCGAAATTCCAGGCGTGGCCACCGGCCTCGCCTGGACCGCGGCGGGCGGCGACATCCTCTTCATCGAGGCGACCAAGATGCAGGGCAAGGGGTCGCTCACGCTCACCGGCCAGCTCGGCGACGTGATGAAGGAGTCGGCGCAGGCTGCGCTCTCGTACATGCGCTCCAAGGCCGAGGTGCTCGGGATTCCGCCCAACTTCCTGGAGAAGACCGACATCCACGTCCACTTCCCGGCCGGCTCCATCCCCAAGGACGGCCCGTCCGCGGGCGTGACCATCCTCACGGCGCTGGTCTCGCTGCTCACCGGGATCCGGGTCCGCTCCGACGTGGCCATGACCGGCGAGGCGACGCTGCGCGGCCTGGTCTTGCCGGTGGGTGGCATCAAGGAGAAGGTCCTCGCTGCACACCGCGCCGGGATCAAGCGGGTCATCATCCCAGCCCGCTGCGAGAAGGACCTGGTCGACGTGCCCGAGCAGGCCCGCAAGGAGCTCGAGTTCGTCTTCGCCAACCACATGGACGACGTACTCGCCGCAGCGCTCGAGGAGAATCCCCTCGGCCGCAAGCCGCCGGATACGGGTGAAGGCCCGGAGGGCGGCGACAAGAAGGCGGCGGGTGCGAAGAAGGACAAGGCCGAAGAGATCAGGGCCTGAGACGCACCCGAACGAGCCGTTCAGGGCCTCCGTTGCGCCAGATCTAGGTGCCGGAGGCCCTGCCCTTCTGGGCCGTTCCAGATTTGGTCAAAGATCCTGGCAGGGATCATGCCGCACGTGTCATAGTGACGGCCAGCGTACTGCCAGGCATGTCGCAGATTGAGAACGAGCGCATGGATGACGGGACCTCGGACAGACCGGCCGAGGAGAACGGCGCGCTTCGGTCGAGCGACGGAGACGACCGAGCGCGCCGGCCAGGCGTGATCCGGAAGATCGACCGGTACGAGCTCCTGGAGCGAGTGGGATCAGGTGGGATGGCCGTCGTCTATCGCGGCCGCGACTGCATCCTCGACCGCGAGGTGGCGCTCAAGCTCCTCCACCCGCACCTGGCGGAGCGCGTGGAGTCGCAGGCCCGCTTCTCCCGCGAGGCGCGGGCGGTGGCGCGGCTGGCGCACCCGAACATCCTGGAGATCTACGACTACGCCGGCGGCGCCGACGACACCTACCTGGTCACCGAGTTCGTGCGTGGCCGCACGCTCCGTGCGTACGCCGAAGAGGTCGGCATGGGGTTCCCCGAGGTCGGGGTCCTGGTGGCGCGTGCCCTGACCGACGCCGTGGTGCACGCCCACGGGGCCGGGGTCATCCACCGCGACATCAAGCCGGAGAACGTCCTGGTCTGCGAGGTGCCGGGGCGACTTTCCGTGAAGCTGGCCGACTTCGGCATCGCCCGCATCGTGGCGACCGAGGAGCGCATGACCATGACCGGCGCCCTGGTCGGCTCGCCCAACCACATGGCGCCCGAGATCATCGACGGCCGGGACGCGGACAGTCGCTCGGACGTCTTTTCGCTCGGCACGCTGGTCTACTGGCTCGCGACCGGAGCCTTCCCGTTCGCCGCGGCCAACCCGACCGCCACCCTCCGGCGCGTCCTCGAGGGCGAGTACCAGGATCCCCGCCTGGTCTCACCGCTGGTCTCGGACGGGCTGGCCCAGGTGATCCAGCGCGCGCTCGCCGGAGATCCCGACGCCCGCTACGCCTCCGCCGCCGACCTGCGCGCCGCCCTCGACGAGGTGCTGACCGCCGCTGGCCTGACGCGGCCCGAGGAGGAGCTGACGGCCTTCCTGGAGGACCCCGTCGGCTACAAGGCCGCCTTCACGGTGCGCCTGGTCGCAAGCCTGATGGTGCATGGCGAAGCGGCGCTCCGGGAGGGCGCCACGGCGCGGGCCCTCTCCTGCTTCAATCGAATCCTGGTGCTGGATCCCGAGAACAGGCGGGTGCAGGCCGAGCTCGATCGCCTGTCCCGGCGGGCCCGGGCCAAGCGCGGGGTCCGGCGCGGCGCGCTGGCGCTGCTGGTGCTGAGCAGCCTGGGCGGCGCTGCGCTGGCCGCCCGGAGCTACGTCGTGCGGCGGCAGCGCCTGCGGGAGGAGGCCACCGCGGTCCTGGCGCCGATCTCGATCCCGTCGCCGCTCCCGGCCGCCCCTCTCGACCCTGATCACGCTCCCGGGCCTGCGCCCCAGACCGTCCGGACCGCGGCAGACCCGAAGACCTCCAGCGCCGCGCCGGCGCGGGCCGCGATCGAGCCGCAGCATCCGGGCGCACCCCACGCGCGGCGTGAACGGCGCGAGCCGATCGAGCTCTCGGTCCACGTCCGCCCCTACGCCCAGCGCGCCCTGCTCGACGGCACCGAGGTGGCGCGCGGCCAGCAGCGCGTGGTCTTCTCGCTCGCGCCCGACAGACCTCACGTGATCCAGATCGAGCACGCATGCTGTTCTCCCTTCGTGAAGACCATCGAGTCGGCCGAGGCCGCGCGCCTGGGTGAGCTCAAGGTGCCCCTGGTCCCCCGCCCGGCCCGGTTGCGCGTGGAGGCGCCGCCGGAGACGCGCATCTACTTGAACGACCGGCTGGTCGGCACCGCCGCGGACACCCAGCGCGCGCCCATCCCGGTCCCGGTGCCCCAGAGCGCCGAGAACCCGTACGAGGGCAAGGCCGAGATCCGGCTGGAGCAGTCGGGCCGGCCGCCCTACTCGGCCGAGGTGACGGTCCGCGCCGGCGGCGACATCACCGTGGCGGCGCCCCACGCGGAGGGCACGCCATGAAGCTGCTGCTGGTGCTCCTCCTGGCCGCGGCGGGTTCGGCCGACCTGAAGCGCGCCCGCGATCGGTTCGAGTTCGGCGCCTACGCCGACTGCGCCGGCGCGGTCCGGGCCTACCTCTCCGAGCACCCCAATCCGCCGGAGGTCGAGGCGGTGGAGGCCTACCGGATGCTCGGCATCGCCGAGTACCACCTCGGCGACCAGGACCAGGCCCGATCGGCCTTCGTGACCCTCCTCTCGCACGATCCCGACTTCGCACTCGACCCGTTCCTGGTCCCGCCGCACGTGGTGGAGTTCTTCGACAAGGTGAAGCGGGACCACGAGCCCGACCTGGGACCGCTGCGGGAGCGCCGGCGGCAGATGAAGGAGCAGGAGCGGCTGGCGGAGGAGGCCAAGCGCCGGCTGCTGAGCGAGGAGCAGGCGCGCACCGGGCCGCCGACCAAGATCATCCGGGTCCAGGACCGGCTCTACATGCTCAACTGGGTTCCGTTCGGGGCTGGGCAGTTTCAGAACGGCCAGTCCGCCAAGGGCGTGGCCATCGCCGCCGGCGAGGTCGCCCTGGCCGCGCTCAACCTGGGCGCGCTCATCTTCCGCAACCAGCTCATGGAGGACCGGAGCCGGCGGTGCTCTCCCAGCCAGTGCGCCAACCCTCCGTTCACCGACGCCGACCGGTCGCTGCTCGCGAAAGCCGACGTCATCAAATACTCCTCCGCCGCCCTGTTCTGGGCCCTCTACTCCTATGGGGTCCTCGACGCGCACCTTCATTACGTGCCGCGGGTGGAGACCGAGATCACGCCGGGCGGTGGACCGACCGGCGCCAAGCTGACCTGGGCCTTCTGAGCCCGGAGATTCCACGTGCCGACCCTCATCCTCAAGACACGCGACGGCCAGGAGCGGAGTTATCCCCTGGTGAAGCGCATCACCTCGGTGGGCCGCGATCCCGAGAACGACCTGGCCCTGGAGGAGCCAGGGCTGCCCGCCACCGCGCTCCATATCCGCTTCGACGGGCTGGAGTTCACCGCCACCTGCCACGAAGGGGCGGAGATGGTGGTCAACGGCAAGCGCCGCAGCTCCTGCCGGCTGGCCCCGGGGGACCGGATCCAGCTCGCCTCCAGCGAGCTGCTCTTCACCACCGCCTCCACTCCTGCCGGGGCCCCCTCGCACGCCGCCCCGCGCTCGAGCATCTCCACCGCCCGCCTGCCGGTCGCGCCCGCGGCCGACCGGGTGGAGGCGATGAAGGCGCTGATGCGGTTCTCCGAGCGGCTCCTGGCCGCCACCGACCTCAACCGGCTGATGGACGAGCTGATCGACGCGGTGCTGGAGGTGACCCGCGCCGACAAGGGCTTCCTGATCCTGCTGGAGTCGGACGAGATGACGGTGCGGGCGGCGCGCAACCTGGCCCACGACGACATCGAGGACGCGGTCTCCCGGGTCTCCGACTCGATCGTCCAGAAGGTGGTGCGCACCCGCCAGCCCATCGTGGTCGCTGACGCCGTGAACGACGCCGAGTGGTCCAACTCCTCCTCGGTGGTGAACCTGAAGCTCTGCTCGGTGATGTGCGCCCCGCTCATGGAGAAGGGCGACGTCTTCGGCGTGATCTACGTCGGCAACGACAGCGTGGTCAGCCTCTTCGACGACAAGGATCTGGAGGCGCTCACCATCTTCGCTGCGCAGGCCTCGCTGCTGGTGCAGAACGCCCAGCTCCTGGACACGCTGCGCCGCGAGAACGTGTCGCTGCGCGAGGCGGTGGCCACCCGGCAGTACGGCGAGATGATCGGAACGTGTGGCAGCATGCGCGAGGTGTTCCGGCGCATCGACAAGGTGGCCGGCACCGACGTGAGCGTGATGGTGACCGGCGAGACCGGGACCGGCAAGGAGCTGGTCGCGCGCGAGATTCACCGTCAGTCCTCCCGCACCCAGGGGCCGTTCGTGGCGGTCAACTGCGGGGCCATCCCGGAGAGCCTGCTGGAGAGCGAGCTCTTCGGCCACGTGCGGGGTGCCTTCACCGGCGCCATCGCCACCCGCGGCGGAAAGTTCCAGGCCTCCCACGGCGGGACGCTCTTCCTGGACGAGATCGGCGACATGCCGCTCTCTCTGCAAGTGAAGATCCTGCGCGCCATCCAGGAGAAGACGGTCACCAAGGTGGGGGACACCCGCTCCGAGACGGTCGACATCCGCATCGTGGCCGCCACCAACAAGGTGCTGGAGCAGGAGATCAAGCGCGGGGCCTTCCGCGAGGATCTTTACTATCGGCTCAACGTGGTCTCGGTCGCGCTGCCTCCCCTGCGGGAGCGCGGCGACGACATCGTGGCCATCGCCCGCTACTTCCTGCAGAAGTACTCCCGCGAGTTCGGGTCGCGGGCCCGCGGGTTCGCGCCCTCGGCCGCGGTGGCGCTGCGCAAGTACGCCTGGCCCGGGAACATCCGCGAGTTGGAGAACCGGGTGAAGAAGGCGGTGGTGCTCGCGGAGCGGGCGCTGCTCTCGGCCGAGGACCTGGACCTCAAGCCCGAGAACCTCGATCCGGTGATGCCGCTCACCCAGGCCAAGGAGGAGTTCCAGAAGCGGTACATCAACGAGGTGCTGGAGCGGAACGGCGGCAATCGGACCAAGACCGCCAAGGAGCTGGGCGTCGATCCCCGCACCATCTTCCGCCATCTGGAGAAGCTGGAGGCGGAGCGCCGCGGCGAGATCCCCGCCCCGGATCCCCAGGAGGCCCAGTGAGCAGGGCGCGCCGCGGCGACGCGCGGACGGGGCCTGCGGTTCGCGCCAGCGTGCTCGGCGCCTTGGCGATCGTGGCCTCACTGGCGCTGGTCGGCTGTCCACTCCCGCAGCCCCTGCCCGAGTCGGTGGCGGTGGACGGCGGGACCGTCACGCCGCCCCGCATCGTGGCCGACTCGGCCGTTCCGCCCGACACGATCGTCCAGGTGGGAACCAGCGCAGAGTGCCCGACCGGAACCGACTTTGCCATGACGGCGAAGCTCGTGGACGACACCACCGATGAGGAGATCGACGCACGCTGGTTCGTCGATTACCGGGCCGACTCCACCGGCTCGCACATCCAACAGTCCTCGTCCATTTACCCACCCGTGCCGGCGACGACCGAGCGAGAGGTACCGCAGTTCCACTTTTCACCCGATGGCCTGGTGGGAGACACCCACGTGGTGGAGCTGGTGGTCTCCAACGGCTTCTACCCGATCGACGAGGAGCCGACGGACATCGCTTTTCCCCACCGCAGCCCCCGGTCCGGCTACGAGACGCAGGTCTACCGATGGGTCTTCCAGACCGCCGCCAAGGGGCGCTGCAAGTGACGTTGACCAAGAGGGCCACCCTTGGTGGCGGGCGACCCAGCCGCCCTCACTGGGGCCCGTTGACGCCTTGACGCGCCTGCGCCAGCGCGTCGGCGGTGGAGCGGACGAGCTCTCGGTACTGGTCGGCGAAGCGGTTCACGAACCCGTTGTAGGAGCGGTGGAGCAGCAGGACGGCGTCGCGCGCCTCCGCCAGCTCGGCGCGCTGGGTCACGCCCTCCGCCCCATCCGCCAGGGAGTCGAGCCGGCAGCGCTCGGAGAGGTCGTCCAGCTTGCTCTCCCAGCGGTGTGACCAGCTGGACCAGGCGGCGAGCGGATCTTTTCCGTCCAGGTCCGCGGCCAGTGCCCAGGCGTGCCGATTCTGGTCCTGGTAGAGCAGTTCCAGATCGGAGAAACAGACGCGCAGCGCCGCCCGGGTCGGGAGCGGACCCTCACTTGGCCGAGGGTGCACCGTCCCGCGCAGGGTACGCGCCACGCTCACGACCGTGAGGGACACCATGACCAGGATGATGCCGATGTAAAGGGCCCACGCGGCGAACCGATAGGGCCGAAGAGAGGGGTCGCGACCGGACATGGGAGCAGCAATGTGCCATCGCTTCCGTCCGGAATCCACGTCCATCGGCGGTGAGGGCTGCTGCTGGCCGGCAGGTCACGGCGAGCGGCCGTTGGCGTACAGGACCTCCAGGAAGGTGGTCCGGCGGCGAGAGACGACCGCCCTGAGGCACCGGAAGTAGCAGCCCGGCCCCCAGAGCCTCAGGATCGTCAGCGAATGCCGGAGGACATCCTGGGTTGTGATCGCGCCCTGCACGATCCGGACTTATGCACGGATGGTGCCGGAAGCTCGGAAATCGAAAACCGGCCGATTCCGCGGGATCCCGCCGTCCAGTGTGCCGAAACGGGGCGGGTAAATCTGCTCCGTGAATGTCCGGCGCACCCCATTCTTACCGTCCGGCCCCTCGGCTAGACGTTCGAATGGACGGTCGTCCAGTCAGCGCCGACCGACCTTCTTCTCGAGGTCGGCCAAGGTGAGCTCGAAGACCACGGGACGTCCGTGGGGGCAGCGGGCCTTGAAGTCCACCCCGTCCAGGCTGTCCAGCAGGGCCCTGACCTCCTCGGCCGTGATGTCCTGGTTGGCCCGCACCGCGGCGTGGCAAGCCATGGTCGCCAGGAGATCCCGATGTACGTCCTCCAGCGCCCCCACCCGCTGCGCCTGCTCCAGCTCCTGCGAGAGGTCGGTGAGCAAGGCGGCCAGGTCCACTCCGCCCAGCGCCGCCGGGGCGCCCTTGACCGCGAAGGACTCCCCCCCGAACGGCTCGACCTCGAACCCGAGCTCGGCCAGCTCCGCCAGGTTGGCCTCCAGGGAGCGGGCCGGTCCCACCGGGAGCACGATGATCTGCGGGATCAAGAAGGGCTGGACCAGGAGCTGCCGGGCGGTGAAGGCCTGGCGAAAGCGGTGGTAGAGGACCCGCTCGTGGCTGGCGTGCTGATCGATGATCACCAGGGTGCCGCCCGGCGCCTCGCAGAGGAGATAGGTCCTGGCGTGCTGGCCGACGTACCGGAGGCTGCCGAAGTACCCGGCCATGATCGGGGCGGTCCCGGACGGTGAAGGGGCGATGGGAAAGGCGAACCCCTCCTGCCCCGCCAGCCGCGCGACAGATCGAGGCCATGGCGCGCTCGGGGCCGGGCCGGGCCCCTGCGCCCGGGCCAGGTCCAGGACCGCCGCGATCTCTTCACCTGCCGTCATCACGGCTGGGGCGTCGCCGGGAGCGGGCGCCGCGAAGGTCACGCCATCCGCGGTGGCGACGCTGGGCGACGGCGGGGTCCCCGCGGCGTGGCGGAGCCAGGGGGCCGTCCGGAGCCGCTCTGCGACCGCGTGGAACAGGGCGTCCTGGACCTCGCGCGCCTCGGCGAAGCGGACCTCCAGCTTCTGCGGATGGACGTTCACGTCCACGCGCGCGAGTGGCATCTCCAGAAAGAGGACCGCCGCTGGGTGCCGGCCGGAAGGGAGCGTCCCGGCGTAGGCCCGGAGCACGGCGTGGGCCGCGCCGCGGTCCCGCACATAGCGGCCGTTCACGAAGAGATAGAACGCGCGGCTGGTGGCCTCGGAGTGGTCCGGCGACGAGATCAGGCCCCGCACGCGCAGCTCGCCGCGGGAGGCGTCGACCTCGAGCAGGTGGCGCTGCGCCTCCCGCCCCAGCGCGATGGCGGCCCGTTCACGGAGCGGCGATCCGGGGACCGAGGAGAAGACGGTCCTGCTGGCCGATCGGAGCAGGAAGCCCACGTCCGGTCGGGCCAGGGCCAGCCGGTTGAGCGCCTCGGAGGCGTGGCCCGAGTGGGTGGCGGGCGCGCGCATGAACTTGCGCCGGGCGGGCGTGTTGAAGAAGAGGTCGCGCACCTCGATGGTGGTGCCGCGGGCGCGGGCCACCTCGCTCCGCTCGGCGGGATCGCCGCCCTCGATCACCAGCCGGATCCCGACTTCACCCGAAGCGCAGGTGTCGATCCGGAGGCGGGACACGGAGGCGATCGCCGGTAGCGCCTCGCCCCGGAACCCCATGGTCGCGATCGCGGACAGGCCGGCGAGGTCCTTGAGCTTGGAGGTGGCGTGTCGTTCCAGGCAGAGGACGGCGTCTTCGGGCTCCATGCCCGATCCATCGTCGGCGACCCGGACCAGCGCCAACCCGCCCTCCTCGATCTCGACCTGGATGGAGCGGGCCCCTGCGTCCAGCGCGTTCTCGACCAGCTCCTTCACGATCGAGGCCGGCCGCTCGACCACCTCGCCGGCAGCGATCTGGTTGACGAGGCTGGGAGACAGCACCTGGATGTGGGGCACGCGCCTTCTCTACCACGGGCGGCCGACGTTTGACGCGGCTTCGCCGGGCATCTATACAGCTCCCGTGCCGGCCAAACAGAAGAGCAAGCACCCACCCCGGAGCCGCGGTTCGGCGCCCAGCGCGCCGGTCCGGCCGGTGCTCGGCAACGACCCGTTCCAGCGCGGCGCTGCAGTGCAGATCCCCGCCCCCTCATCGGAGCCGCAGGCAGTCCAGGCGTCCGAGGAGCAAGCCTCTCCGCCGCCCCTTTCGGATGCGACACCGGCCTCCTCGTCGTCGGAGGATCCGGCTGGCGCTCGGAATGGCCGCGCCGATCAGGTTGCGCAGGCGTCCGCGCAGCTCGAAGTTCCGAAGACCCGAGGCGAGCGCGCCCGCGACGGCGACCCAGCCGGTCTTTCGGCAGCGGCTGGTGACGGCCACCCCGATCCGCGATCCAGCGCGGAGCTGCGCACCGCCCTCGATCGGCTCCTGCCCGCCCTGATGAAGCGGCTGCCCTCGGTCTCGCTCCTCTGGAGCTGGTTCGAGAACCCGCTGGCGCGCGACCGGTACGGAATGGACCGCGCCTTCCTGGAGCGGCTCGGCCCACTGCTGGAGTTCCTGTACCGGAGCTACTGGCGGGTGGAGACCCGCACCATCGACCGGGTCCCCGCGGACGGACGGGCGGTGCTGGTCGCCAACCACGGGGGCAACCTCCCCTGGGACGCGCTGGTCCTCCAGCTCGCGCTCTCGCACGACCATCCGACGCGGCGCGGGCTGCGGCCTCTCCTCGACGAGGAGTCCTGCCGCGCGCCGCTCCTGGGGTGGGCCTCGGCCCGGTTCGGCGCGGTCCCTGCCACGCCCGAGAACGCCGCCGGCCTGCTCTCGGCCGGCGAGCTGGTCGGCGTCTTCCCCGAGGGGAGCGCCGCAGGCCGCAAGCCCTGGAGCGAGCGGTACCGCCTGCGCCGGTTCGGTCGCGGCGGGTTCGTGAAGCTGGCGCTCCGGGCCGGCGCGCCCATCGTCCCCTGCGCCATCCTCGGCAGCGAGGAGGTGACCCTGCCGGTTTCACGGCCGGGCTGGCTGGCGGAGCGGCTCGGCCTGCCGTTCCTGTCGTTCACCAAGAGTCTCCCACTGGGGCCGCTGGGGTTGCTCCCGCTCCCGTCCCGCTGGTCGATCCGCTTCGGGGCCCCCATCGACACCCGCTCCCTCGGCCCAGCCGCCGCGGACGACCCGGTCCAGGTGGCCGAGCTGACCGAGCAGGTCCGGACCGAGGTGCAGCAGATGCTCGACAGGGACATCGCGCGACGGACGGCTGTGTTCCTCTGAGTGATGGTGCGACCGCCCCGCCGCGCGTCGGCCGAACGCTGGCATCGGGGCATCGGTGCGTTGGCCTGACGTGCGCTCGGAACTCGATACTCGGAGCCTGAGCCCGAAGCTGGTGGCTGGCGCAAGCAACCCCAGACAGCCGAGCGGGCCCTCCCCCGCCGGATGCAGCCGTGGACGTTCGGGGCCATGTTCTCTCTCAGGAGACGGCCCGTGGAAGCTGGAGCTGGAACACTCGTCCTGGAAGCGCCGAGCAAGAGCACCCAGCGGGATTCGGCCATCCGCCTGATCGCCGAGACCATGCCGCTGACCGGCTACCGCGGGATCCGCGCCGATCTCCCGGGCTGGGATCTGCCGGAGGTGATCCACGGCGCGGTGAAGGACCACCGGCCCTGCATCTCTTGCGAAGCGCCCAAGCCGATCTTCGTGGACGTGCTGGCGCTGGGGGCCGTCGAGATCGACGAGATCGCCAGCCGCTGGCAGCTCTTCGCCTCCGCGGCCGAGCTGAGCAATGGCGAGTTTCACCTGGTCGTGCCGCGCTGGCTGGTGAACCGCGACGGGCGGCAGATCGCCCGGCAGCTGGCGGAGTTGGTGGGCGTGCGGATCGGGTACATCTGGGCGATCTGAGCGCGGCGGCGTGCGCTCCGAACACGCCACTCTAAGGCCCGCTCCCTGGAGCCTCCCAGCGGGGGAGACTCCTGCACCCCTTGGTCACGCTCCTCCCGAGGCCTGTCGTCCCTCTCCGAACCGGAAGGGCCCGTTCTCGACCATCCCGGTCACCTCCAGGACCACGGAGCCTTTGGGCAGGATCGGCCTGGGCGCGCTGAGCAGCCGGCCTCTGCCTGGACTGCGGCGACGGCCAGGGTGATCAGCAGTTTCCCCTTGCGGCTCCTTGCGTTATGTTGCGGTCGACATCCCATCGGAGGTCTTCCTCGAAGCATGCCGCGCGCCTTCATCGGAAACAAAGAGTGCCAGGTCACCGTCGATCGCGATCTCGGCGAGAGCTGGGCCGTCTCGGTGGTCCCTCCCCCGCCGTCCAAGGGTGAAGCTCCGCTCGCTCCGCTGGTCGTCAAGCTCCAGGGGGAGGACGTTGCCAAGATCACCCAGGGCGCGCTCGAGATCCTCCAG
>Ga0302323_100003433_pt1 | contig 12860 bp, 9 predicted proteins | sample Fen_T0_3_FD_201950 | JGI IMG/M metagenome (GOLD analysis project Ga0302323, IMG submission 201950) | Peat permafrost microbial communities from Stordalen Mire near Abisko, Sweden - Fen_T0_3 | ecosystem: Environmental > Terrestrial > Soil > Wetlands > Permafrost | place: Sweden: Abisko... | reverse complement strand
CACACGTTTGGTTTTCCTGAGCCGGAAATCTTCGGCTTCATGTACGTCCATCCCGGCAACATCGCGTCTCTCGGCATCTTCGTGCCCTCCTGGTTCGATAATCCCGTCCGTACCGCCTACCGCTATCTTCAGCACTGGGTGCAGCATCCGTACCTCTGGAAGCACCTCAATGGTGCCACCCTCCGTTCCTGGGGCGCAAAAACCCTCGGCGAATCCGGCAAACGTGGCGAGCCGCACCTCGTCGGCGACGGTTATGCTCGCATCGGTGAAGGCTCCGGTACGACGAATGTTCTCACCGGCTCCGGCGTCGACGAAGCCTGGGCCACCGGCGTTCAGTTAGCCGAGTCTGTGACCGAACTTTTAAAAGCCGGCAAATCATTCACCAAGGAAAATCTTCAGGCCTCCTACGTCGCGCGCCGCCGTGCGAGCTGGGTTGAGAAAGAGGGCCGCGTCGCCGAAAAATCCCGCGACGGTTTCGCCTGCGGTTTTGTCACCGGATTGATCGGCATGGGCATCACCGGCCTGACCGGGGGACGCCTCAATAGCTGGGGCAAACCAAAGGCTCCCCACAAACGCCTGCCTACGATTGAGAAATTCTATCGAGGAAAGATCTCTGCGAATGAAATCGCCAAGATTCGCGCCGACTGTCTCGCGAAAGGCCTGCCGCTCTACAACGCCCTCATGGACTGCGCGGGCTGGCCCGCGATCGCCTATGACGGCAAGCTTCTCGTCTCGCATCAGGACGCGCTGCTGCTTGGCGGCAAAGTTCAAGCGCCTGCTGGCTACGCCGACCACGTCGTGTTCCCCTGCCCCGAGGTTTGCGCCGTCTGCAATCAGCGCACCTGCGTCGAAGTTTGCTCAGGGCAGGCGATCGCACATGGTGCGAACGGCGTGCCGGCGTTCGACCGCGAGAAGTGCATTCATTGCGGCGCGTGCCTCTGGAATTGCGCGAGCGAGCGTCCCGATGGTTCTGGCCGTACCGTGCTCGAATTCCAGGCTGGCACCGGCGGCCTGCACTCAGCCGAAAACTGAGGCCTTTGCCTCAACCCCGACATTTCGCTCCGGCAACCCACCTGAATCCCCAACGGGGTTAAGTCTTGGCGATTGCGTAATGTTATGTCACGCATTACGTGACAAACTGCGAAGCAAGCCTGAGAACCGACAGAGCGGCGGCTGGGAGATTTTTTCAGTTGGCTGAACTCCTGGATTTTCATGTTGCAGAATCAGTCTAAAATCCGACGTAGAACCGCAGGAGAGCCAAGTACCGCGGTAATGTATCCCAGCCATCCTTCGGTTCGCGATTGACGAACTCGGTGGCGAATTTCCGTCGGTTAGATTAATGTCTTCCCCATGATCGACTGGCGTCACTGGCACAACGAACCCCACTTAATCGGTGGGCTCATTTTCCTGGGCTGGCTTTACGCAATCCTCACCGGACCGCTTCGCGCCAGGATCGCTCCGGCACAAGCTTTCCCACGCGCTCACGCCATCCGTTTCTATTCCGCGCTCGTCGTGTTCTACCTGGCGGTTGGTTCACCTCTCGATCAGATCGGAGAACGTTTCCTGCTCAGCGCCCACATGATTCAACACCAATTGTTGATCTACGTATCCGCCGTATTGTTTCTCACTGGGTTGCCGGCCTGGCTGGTGCAGCCTGTCACCAGCCGCCAAGCACTGCGTCCGTTGCTGCGGCTGCTCACTCATCCGATCATCTGCGGGCTGGTTTATACGCTCGTTCTGTCCCTCTGGCATGCCCCTGTCCTGTATGACACCGCACTCCGCGGCAAAAATATCCACGTCATCGAGCATCTGATGTTCTTTGCCGCTGCGTTGTTTTATTGGTGGCCTGTTCTGAGTCCTGCGCCGGAGTATCCACCGCTTGGTTACGCCGCCCAGATCCTTTACCTCTTCATGGTGACGATTGGCATGACCCCGGTGTTCGCCTTCATCGCGTTCTCCGACAATATTCTCTATCCGACCTACGAATACGCCCCGCGCCTCGTCGCCCGGCTCGGCCCGATGGACGACCAACTGCTCGGAGCAGCGATTATGAAGATCGGCGGCATTAGCGTAACGCTCATCGTCATGGCGGTGGCATTTTATCGCTGGAGCCGCGCAACAGCTGGCGCTCCGAAATCCAAGGAAGCAGTGACCTCAGGGCTCCAAGAAAAGCCCGCCGGGGGCTAAGCGCTCAATTTACCCCTCTGACTCCACTTGGCCGTCAGAATCCCTAATCCTGTCCAAAGCAAGAAAACACTTCCGCTCGCACACTTCAGCGTCGACAGGTTCTTGGAAAATCCTGGGAGTGCGGTTCGAAAGCCCGGCACCGCAGCACCAGTGTAATTAGTCCGCGACGATCGATGGATTTCATGGCCGCGGCCCTGATAGGTCCCTGCTGTGCATTTTTTGGCAAGTTCCCTTCGGGTCACTTTTCGCCTTTCCCTCGTGGCCACACTCATTTTCAATCCCAGATTCCTTTGTCCATTTCTAAACTTCCTATGAGCACATCGATCACTGAAATCATCGCCCGCGAAATCCTCGATTCCCGCGGCAATCCCACCGTCGAAGTCGACGTCAAGCTCGCTTGCGGCGCCCTCGGTCGCGCAGCGGTTCCGTCCGGTGCCAGCACTGGCGAAAACGAAGCCATCGAACTCCGCGACGGCGACAAGAAGCGTTTTGGCGGCAAGGGCGTGAGCAAGGCCGTTGCCAACATCACGAAAATCATCGCTCCTGCGCTGATCGGCATCGATGCCCTCGACCAGATCACGGTCGACAAGATCATGCTCAAGCTCGACGGCACGGAAACCAAGTCGAAGCTCGGCGCCAACGCCATCCTCGCTGTCTCGCTCGCCAACGCCAAGGCCGCCGCGATCTCGCTCGACCAGCCTCTCTTCCGCTACATCGGCGGACCGAATGCCAAAGTCCTCCCCGTGCCGATGGCCAACGTCATCAACGGCGGCGCGCACTCTGACGCCCCGATCGATTTCCAGGAATTCATGATCATGCCGCACGGCTTCGCTACGTTCAGCGAAGGCCTCCAGGCGATCACCGAAATCTTCCACGCCCTCAAGGCCGTGTTGAAGAAGAAGGGCCTCTCCACCGCCGTCGGCGACGAAGGTGGTTTTGCTCCCAAGCTCGAGAGCGCCGAAGCCGCACTCGACGCCATCTCCCAAGCCGTCAAAGACGCTGGCTACAAGCTGGGCAAGCAGATCTTCCTCGCCCTCGATTGCGCCAGCTCTGAGTTCTACACCGGCAACGAGACTTACGTCTTCAAGAAGAGCACCGGCCAGAAGCTCACCGGCGACGAGCTCGTCGCTTTCTACGTCAAGCTCTGCAAGGAATACCCGATCGTGTCGATTGAAGATGGTTGCGCCGAAGGCGACTGGAAGACCTGGAAGAAGCTCACCGAAGCGCTCGGCGACAAGGTTCAGCTCGTCGGCGACGATCTCTTCGTCACCAACGTCAAGTTCCTCCAGAAGGGCATCGATACCGGCACCGCCAACTCGATTCTCGTCAAGGTCAACCAGATCGGTTCCCTCACCGAGACGCTCGATGCCGTGCAGCTCGCGCAGTTCAACAAGTACACCGCCGTCCTTTCCCATCGCTCCGGCGAAACCGAGGACGCCACGATCGCCGACCTCGCTGTCGCGACGAATTGCGGCCAGATCAAGACCGGTTCCCTCAGCCGTACCGACCGTGTTGCCAAGTACAATCAGCTCCTCCGTATCGAGCAGATTCTTGGCAAGAACGCCGTTTACGCTGGTGTGAGCGCGCTACCTGCCTCCCGCCGCTAAAGTACGACAAAAGAAAAAGAGCCAAATCGTTCTCTTTATCTTTCTTCGTTCTCGTTCTCTTCAGCCCCGCGCCTCAAAAGCGCAGGGCTTTTTTGCGTCTACAAACAAACGGAAAGATACCAATCCGGTACCGAGCGAACAGACACGGTGGTGCGCGGTGTCCCCAGCGCGCAGTTGAACTCGGTCAAACTACAAACGTCGAACAGCCCGCTCGGAGATCGGGCTCCACCTTCCGACATTCGTTTCGGCGCATGGCTGTCGCCTGTTCCCGCGCCGCTGCTGGATCTTTACTCGGCCTCTTCACCTTTCATCGTGCGCCTAAGGAGCTGTATGCGAATTGGAGATGGCCCGCTCTCATTGAGAAATTTCTGCGACTGAAAGTTTTGTACAGCACAGGTGGTGCGCGTTGTCCCTAACGCGCAGTTAAGTTCGGTCAAACTACAAACGTCGAACAGCCCGCTCGGAGTTCGGGCTCCACCTTCGACAACGCGCTTCGGCGCATTGCGATAGTTAGGTCCCGTGCAGCTATTAAACCGCGGGAGAAAGATAAAGACGCACGAGAATGAGAAAGATCAGGCCGATCGACCGGTCGCTCGCGTTTCACCGTTGATGCCCGCTACACCGGTCCCAGTCTCTGTTCTGAATTTCCTGTGCCCGACCTGCTCCACACGCTCAAGACCACTTTCGGTTACAACGCCTTTCGTCCACTCCAGCGCGAGATCATTGAGACGAGCCTGGCGGGTCGCGACGTCTTCGCGCTTTTGCCCACCGGCGGCGGCAAATCGCTGTGCTTCCAGATCCCGGCGATGCATCGCAGCGGCCTCACGATCGTCGTCTCGCCGCTGATCGCATTGATGAAGGATCAGGTTGACCAGCTCCAAGCGGCAGGCGTTTCCGCCACGTTTCTCAACTCCACTCTCGGCGCCGCCGAAGCGCGTTCGCGTCTGGCCGGCCTGCATCGCGGCGAGTGGCGCCTCCTCTACGTCGCGCCCGAACGCCTGATGTTGGACAACTGGCAGGAAAATCTGAAGGCGTGGAATGTCACCGCCATTGCCATCGACGAGGCGCACTGCGTGTCCGAATGGGGCCACGACTTCCGCCCTGAATATCGTCAGCTCGCCAAGCTCCGCGATCTCCTGCCCGACGTGCCGGTGATGGCTTGCACCGCTACTGCCACCGAACGAGTCCGTACCGACATCGTTAAACATCTCAAGCTGCGCGAGCCCGCCCTTTTCGTCGCGTCCTTCAACCGTCCTAATCTCACCTACAAAGTCACGCCCAAGGACGAGCCGATGAAACAAATCGTCGCCTTCGTGAAAAGCCGGGCCGACGAGAGCGGCATTGTCTACTGTGCCAGTCGCGCCGCGACCGAACGCGTGGCCGAGGCCCTTGCCGGTCGCGGTTTCAGCGCCCGCGCCTATCACGCCGGCCTCAACGCTGATGAGCGTTCCCGAAACCAAGAGCTCTTCCTACGCGACGAAGTGCGCATCATCTGTGCAACGATCGCCTTCGGCATGGGCATCAACAAACCCAATGTGCGCTGGGTCGTGCACTACGATCTGCCCAAGAACATCGAAGGCTACTACCAGGAAACCGGGCGCGCCGGACGCGACGGCCTGCCCGGCGACTGCCTCCTGCTTTTCAGCGGCGGCGACGCGGCGAAGCAGACGCATTTCATCGACGAGATCACCAATCCGCAGGAACAGCAGATCGCGCGCAACCAGCTTCGCCAGATCATGCACTACGCCGAGAGCGCCGCTTGCCGCCGCTCCGAACTGCTCTGCTACTTCGGCGAAAAGTTCCCTCTCGATAACTGCGGCGCCTGCGACAACTGCCTCGAACCGCGCGAAACCTACGACGGCACGCTCGTCGCGCAGAAATTTCTTTCCTGTGTTTACCGCATCAACGCGGCCAGCCGTTTCGGTGTGGGTGTTAACCACGTGACCGAAGTTCTTACCGGTGCCGACACCGACAAGATTCGCCGCTGGGGCCACGATAAACTTTCCACTTACGGCATCGGCAAGGACGTAGCGCGCCCGCGCTGGGCCGGCATCGGTCGCGAACTCCTGCGCCTGGGCTACCTCAAACAAGCTGACGGTGAATTCCCGACGCTCGAACTCACACCCGAAGGCATGACCGTGCTGCGCACCCGCCAGGCGGTGACACTGACCAAACAACTCACCATCCCCAAAGCTCGCAAGGCCATCCGACGCGAGGGCGATATCGAATGCGACGAAATCCTCTTCGCCCGCCTGCGGGAACTCCGCAAGCGCCTCGCCGACGAACGCAAGGTCCCGGCGTATGTGATTTTTGGTGACGCCACGCTTCGTCAACTCGCCCGCGAATACCCAGAGACAGAGTCCGCGCTCGAAGGAATCTTCGGCATGGGTGAAAAGAAACGCGCCGAATTCGGCGCGACGTTCACCGCCTTCATCGCCGAGTTCTTAAGATCCAATCCCCGTCAAGCGTTTAGAGGCTGAGGCTCTCCCCCTCCAAACACACCAAATGAGGCGAAGGTAGGGACGACCCGCCGGGTCGTCCGAAATCGCTGTCTGGCACCAGCCCATATCCAACCGGACGGCCCGGCGGTCCGTCCCTACCAGCAAAACGTCCTGACGTACGACACGCTGGAAGGCTGGACCGATATGAGGTGCGACGCATCGGGTCGTGGCTCTGCTAATCGGGGTTAATATCAGCCAACAAGTCCGTTTCTATCCGATCCAGCTTTCCTGAGTCCCGGATTTTCTCCTCCTGCGTGATGGAATTTATGCCACTCCTTAAATTCACCGCCGGCCGCCGTTGGCCGACCGATCCATCCGCTCGGCCTTCCAGTCATGGCTACGGATAAAGGTTCGGTTAAGTTCGTTGCGCAGCTCTTTGCCTCCCGCCGCATCGCCGGAAGCCTTGATCAGATCGGCAAATCCTTGATACCGATTCAAGCCATCGAGTCGTTTTTCGTCCTCGTACATGAGCACGGCATAGTTATCGATTTGCGGTGGCTGGCCCGTGAAAGTCGCTCCTGGAAAACGCTTCTACAACAATTCGTCCATACCTCTTTGCGTATAGATTTCGCGCTCGTTAAAAACCGGGGCATTAGGTTCTCGAACCACCATTTTGGGTAAAAGTATAATTTCATCGGTGCTTCGAATAGCGGTCTCAGGCGAAGAGATACCACTGATCGACGATGGCAAAGTGTTCCCTTCGGCCAATACACTTAGCGGCATCACAAACGCCGCGCTTACCAGCCTTATCGTTGATTTAAGCATGAAGGACTCAAGGTAACTCTGAGGATAGAACACTCCTTATCGAGCGTGGAATTAAGCCCCCTTTCGGGATTTTTTTCCGCAGAGGCGCGGAGGCGCAAAGAAAGAATTGAGGCACAGTAATACGTGTTTCGACCAGCGGTGCAGCCTCACCGTATGAACCTGGAAAACGCAGTCGAACTTACCACTAAAGAACACTAATTAATGGTAATTAGGTAAATACGGATTTATGATAGTTAAGCTCCTTTTATCTGCCGCGCGAACTCGCGAGGAAATGGAGGAACATTTTATTCCATTCTTTACCCGTAATTAGTGTTAATTAGTGGTTATAAAATTGAGCCTGCCCCCGAGTCAGCGGTAATCGCGGCGGCCTTCGAGCGCACTCTTGAGCGTCACGGAGTCGGCGTAAAGCACACCGCCGCCACTCGGCAGACCAAAACCAATCCGTGAAACTTTCACGCTTTCCGGCGACAGTTGTTGCGTGAGATAGTGGCAGGTCGCTTCACCTTCGACGTCGTTGGAAAGCGCGAGGATGAGCTCACGCACTTCGCCGGAGGCGATGCGCGCGAGCAGTGAAGGGAAGTTCAGGTCATTTGGACCAATGCTCTGGATCGGCGAGAGCTTGCCGTGGAGTACGTGATAAACACCGCGGTAAGCGGCCGAACGTTCCATTGCGACGAGGTCGGGGACGTGTTCGACGACGCATACGACCGATTGATCGCGACGTTCGTCCGCGCAGATCGCACAGCGGTCGCCTTCGGCCAGGTTCCCGCAACGATCGCACCGCCGCACCGCTTTCGCCGATTCCTGCAAAGCCTCGACGAGCGCGGGCAGACGTCCGGGTTTTTCGACGAGCAGGTGCAGCGCGATGCGCTCCGCCGAGCGGAAGCCCAGCCCCGGAAGCTGTTTCAAATGCTTCTGAAGTTTATCGAAGGCGGGGGTCATTGCACTAGAAGTTCAAGGTTCAGGGTTCAACGTTCACGGTTCAACGTTTTACCCCAGCCCAGCGGTCGAGTAACCCTGAACTTTGAACCTTGAACCGACAAACGCTTACATCATTCCCGGCATCTGGAAGGCCGAGGTGACCTTCTGCATTTCGGCGTCGTTCTGTTCCTTCGCCTGCTTCGCTGCGTCCTGGATGGCCGTGAGAATCGTTTCGGATACGAGCTTGGCGTCTTCCTTTAAAAACTCGGGGTCGAGTACGAGCGAGAGAAACTTGCCCGCGCCGTTGACCTTGAGTTTAACCGCGCCGCCACCACTCGTGACTTCGATCTCTTTTGCTTCGAGCACGGTTTGGAGCGACTCGATTTGTCGCTGCATTTTCTGAGCTTGTTTGAGGAGTTTGCCGACGCCAGCCATGGGGATGAGGGATTAGGTTAAAAGTTACGTTTGTGAGGCGGTGAGTCGCTCGCAACTGCAGCAAATCTTCAAGCCTCAAAGTAGCGCATCGTAACCAGCCCGGAAATCGGGATACCGCGGACTCCAGTCGAGTGTCGCCTTGATTTTGTCATTGGCGATCACGCGATCGAGCGTCTCGGCACGACGGATCACGACCGATTCACCCGTGAAGCGAGGTGCGACGCGACCGAGGCGCGCGGCAAGCCAGTTGACCACGTCGGACTTCGGCGCCGCTGCGTCGTCGGCGAGGTTAAAAATCTGGTTCGCAAGTTCAGGCGGCGAGGCAAAAGCGGAAAGTATCGCTGTTACGATATCGTCGCGGTGGATGAGGTTGAGCCGATAATCCCCTCGCCCGCTGAACTCAGTTTCGCCCGCGCGCAGCCGGTCGAGCAAGTGGTGCCGGTCGGGCCCGTAGATTCCAGCGAGACGAAGAATAAACCAACGACGCAAAGTCTGTGGCGCCGCCTCGCGCAGGAGATCTTCCGCTTTAAGCAAGAGCCGCGCGGTGTCGCCTGCGCCTTCGGTCGAAGCGGTTTCGTTGACGCGCGCGCCTCCACTTTGTGGATACACCGACGTGCTGCTGGTGTAGAGCAAGGTGCCGATGCCGCCGGAAGATCGAGCCCAGGCGAGAATTGACTGCATACCCTCGACGTAACTGCGCTGGTAACCCTCAATTCCGCCACCACCGGAGCTCACGCAATTCAGCACGTAGTCGGGAGACCCCGGGATCTTTTTGTACCAGGTGTCGGCGGCGAGCTCGTCGATCACGACTTCACAACCATCGGCGGCAAGCCAGGACACTTTGGCGGGATTGCGCGTCAACGCCGTAACCTGCAGACCACGCTGCACCGCCTCCCGTGCCACCGCGCCGCCCACGTAACCTGCGCCAAAAATGACGAGGCGTTTTCCGCGAAGAATTCCAGGGGCGATGGCGGGCATGTTGTGTAATTAGATTTCTCAATTCACTTTAGAACGAGAAAGAAACAAAGAACGAAGATAAAACCGGCTAGTTGATTGAGCGCTGCGAAAGGAGTTTTTAATTCAACAAGTGACCCATTCGGAATTTCCAAATAGTGGATCGGACTTAGCTTCTTCGCTTCTTGGCAGTTCAACTACATTTTTGATTTACTAAAAACCATGCCCACCGTTCTCGTCATTTTGCCCGAAGGTTTTGAAGAAATTGAAGCGGTTACACCCATCGATGTGCTGCGTCGCGCGGGTTGTCAGGTCACGGTAGCCGCACTCGGCACGACTGCGCATGTCACCGGACGTTGCAGCGTCACCATGCATGCCGACACCACGCTCGGCGATGCGGCGGAGCAAACCTTCGATCTGATCCTGCTCCCCGGCGGTCCGGGCGTGCTGAATCTGCGCGGGGATGGCCGGGTGCGCGAACTCGTGCAGCGCCAGGCTGCAGCGGGTCGCTGGCTCGCGGCAATCTGCGCGGCACCGACCGTGCTCAACGATGCCGGGCTGCTCGAAGGCCGCCGCTACACCGCGCATTTTTCGGTGGCAAAGGAATTGCCCAACACACTGAAGGACGAGCGCGTGGTCGTGGATGGCAAAATCATCACCTCGCGAGGGGCGGGAACCGCGTTGGATTTTGGTCTCGCGTTGGTGGGGCTGCTCGTGACGCCCGAAAAGGCTCGCGAAGTCGCGGCTGCGATCTGCGCCTGAGCGGTTCAACCTAACCCGGCGGAGCCGGAACCAAAGTAGCGAAGATTGAGTAGCGAGAAGCGGCAGGATGGAACTCGAACTTCCGCAAACTTCGTCGCAAACGTTATCGTTGTTCGTAAGTGAGGAACAAAAAACAGCAATTTTACCTCAGAGAGCGCAGCGCTCGCTGCAAGGAAACGGTCGGTGTGCGCTGCTTTTCTCTAGTCCCGTCGATCTGTCCGAGGGCTGCATTTACTGCACGTTTCCGGCAAGTGGTTTTTTAGGGAGATTTAACTACTCGAGCTTTGCGCCGATGTTGCGTTAAGCCGCTTTATTCTGTGGCTTTACAGGTGTGGCTACCCCCCGGCGGCAGCCTCACCCCTTCCCGTTTGAGCACCACCCACCCCAAGGCCTTTCGTCGCCTCGTCCGAAGTGACGGGGCAAAGCATTCCTGACATGTGCGGCATCGCTGGTTTTATCAGTCTCCGACACCCTTCTGAATTGCGCCAGGTCGCCGTGGAACGCATGTGCGAAACGATGCGTCACCGCGGCCCCGACGATGGCGGAATTTTTTCGTCGGAAACGGCCACGCTCGGCATGCGCCGTCTCGCGATTTTCGATCCCGTCAACGGCCATCAGCCGATGGGCACCGAGGATGGGCGGTTCCACATCGTTTTCAACGGAGCCATCTACAATTTCCGCGAACTGCGCGCCGAATTGGCAGCAGCGGGCGCTACTTTCCGCACGGCCTGCGACACCGAAGTACTGCTCGTCGCCTACGCACAGTGGGGCGACGCCTGCCTGAACCGCCTGCGCGGCATGTTCGCCTTCGCCGTGTGGGATGCGCAGGAGCGGAGCCTTTTTGTCGCACGCGACCCGTTCGGCATCAAACCGCTTTACTACGCCCACGCCGGCCCGACGCTGCTCTTCGCCTCGGAAATCACCGCCCTCGTCGCGTCGGGAGCGGTCGAGGCAAAGCTCGACCCGGCGGCGCTCAACGCCGCTCTCTCCTATCTTGCGGTACCCGCACCACGCACCATCTACCAAGGACTGCACAGCCTGCGACCCGGGGAGTGCGCCACGTTCCGCGGGGACAAGCTGGCCGTCCGGTCGTATTGGACTTTTCTCGACGCGACCAACGCCGATGTCGCTGTCTGCCACAGCCGCGGCAAATTTCAGGCGGAGTTGCGCGAGCGGTTGGAAGATTCGATTTGCGCTCATTCGCTGGCGGACGTTCCGGTCGGCGCTTTTCTCTCCGGCGGGCTCGATTCGAGCGCGATCGTGGCGTTGATGCAACGGACGGGCGGAACCAAGTTAAAAACCTTCTCCATCGGTTTCAACGAAGCGACTTACTCCGAAACCACCCAGGCCGAGGCCGCGGCGCGATACTTCGGAACCGAGCACCAGACCTTCGTGCTGACCGGCGAACGCGTGGCAGCTGACATCGAAACGATCCTCGCCGCTTACGACCAGCCGACGGGCGACGCCATTAATTCGTACTACGTCAGCCAGGTGGCCCGGGCGGGCGGCGTCACCGTGGCGCTTTCCGGTCTCGGCGGTGACGAACTCTTTGGCGGTTATCCCTGGTTTCAGACCACACCGCGTCTCGCCCGCTGGCTGCCATGGTGGCGCCGCCTGCCGAGCCCGATTCGCGATAATCTGCTGGAGCGAATGCAACGCGGCACGACCCGCGCCCAGAAACTCGCCGACTTCCTCCGCCATGCGCGCAACTTCAACGAACTCGCGGCGCTGCAACGCCGCAATTTCTCCGAAGCGGCCCGGCGCAACCTGCTCAATGGCGACGTCAACTATGCGCCGCACGACGAACTGGCCTTCCTGCCCGCCGAGCTGGTCGACGCCGAACCTTTCGAAATCGTTAGCGCGTGGGAGCTGCGCACCTACATGGCCGACGTGTTGCTCCGCGACAGCGATGTGATGAGCATGCGCCACTCGCTCGAACTACGCGTGCCATTCGTGGATCGCCCGCTGGTCGAATGGCTCTGGAACCAGCGTATCCGTTACAAATACACGCCCGACCAGCCGAAATCCGCCTTGGCCCGTTCACTGCGCGACGTCCTGCCGAAGGGCATGACAAAGCGAAAAAAGCAGGGGTTCACGTTGCCAATCGAACAATGGATGCGCGGCGCCCTGCGGCCTTTTTTAGAGGAAACATTTTCCCTGCCCACCATCACGCGCAGCGGTCTCTTCGATGGTGCCGGGGTGCAGGCGCGCTGGCAAAATTTCATTACGGGCAGCGATCCTCGCGAATGGTCGCGGGTCTGGACGCTCGCCGTCGCAATTTCCTTCGTCAACCGTTCGCACAAACCAAACCACGTCTTATCATGAACACGCTCCTGCTGGCCCCAGAGTTGTTCGCTTCCGAGGGCGGGATCGCTCGCATCCTGCGTCTTTACCTAAAAGCGTTGTGCGAATTGAGCGGACCTACGGGCAACGTGACGGTCGTGTCTCTTAACGACGCGACCTTCGATTCTCGCGAACTGCGACGTTACTCCAATCCACGTCTCACTGACTGGGCGGCCTGCGACCGTAGCAAAATCGCATTCGTCAAAGCGGCGCGCCGGATGAGTGCTCAGGCCGATCTCATCGTCTGCGGCCACGTCGCCCAGCTCCCGGTCGCCTGGGCGATGCGCAAGCTGCGACGCAGGAAAATCCACTACACTCTGGTCGCGCATGGCATTGAAGTCTGGCGGCGTTTCAACCGGTTCGAAATCGCGGCGCTGCGCGGGGC
>Ga0302323_100003431_pt1 | contig 12863 bp, 13 predicted proteins | sample Fen_T0_3_FD_201950 | JGI IMG/M metagenome (GOLD analysis project Ga0302323, IMG submission 201950) | Peat permafrost microbial communities from Stordalen Mire near Abisko, Sweden - Fen_T0_3 | ecosystem: Environmental > Terrestrial > Soil > Wetlands > Permafrost | place: Sweden: Abisko... | reverse complement strand
TCGCCCGAGACGGCGAGGCCGTCGACTGATCGGGAAGCTATCAGGATGCGTGTGGCCGTCCGGGTGCGCAGTCCGCGTCCGCCGTCCTGGTGGGGCCATGGTGAGGAGCTCCAGGCGGTTGAGTTTGTCAACCTGACTTGGCCCCACGGTGACGGCTCACACCGGCGATTAGGTAGCCCGCCGCCCACCTCGCGAACACGATCACCGTGGCTGGCTCCACCCGCACGAGTGGATCCTTGCCCGGCATAGCCATGGCAACGATGATCTCTCTGGTGACGGGGGACGGATCCCACAAGCAGGCGGGGCCGTTCGGGGTGACAGTGATCGTCATGCCGTCGGTGGGGTCCACGGTTCCTCGGCTGCGCTCGGCGGTTCGTCACTCGAACCGTCGGCGCTACATGTTGGTTTCGTCGGCCGGGACGTGCGGGAGCCGGGCCGACCCGCCCACCCCGCCTTACTCGACCGGTCGGGCGCCTAGGGTGTATGACGTCATCGACAGTGAGCCCATGGCGTATCCCTCGACCAGCACGTCGGCCGGGTGGCCCTGCGCGGCGGCCAGGCCGGCGAGATAGAGCAGCGGAATGAAGTGGTCGGGCGTGGGCGCCGCCATCGGGAAGTCGTCGTCCGTCTCCAGGCCCCGAGATCGTGCGGTGCGGTCGTCATGACCCCGCGAGCCCGCTCGTCGAATCTCCGGGTCCAGTCGTAGGCCGAATCAGGCGCCTCCCAGTTGGTGCGGCCCAGATTGTGGACGACATTGCCACTGGCCATGATCAGAACGCCGCTGTCGCGCAGCGGTGCCAGTCTGGCAGCCAGGTCAAGGTGATAGCTGAACGGCTTCACGGCGTTGATGGACAACTGCACCACCGGGATGTCCGCGTCGGGGAACGCGTGGACCAGTACGGACCAGGCGCCGTGGTCGATCCCCCAACTGTCCTCGTCGACGCCGACCCAGGTGGGCTTGGCGATCTCGGCGACCTCCGCGGCAAGCTGAGGATCTCCGGGGGCCGAATACCGGGTGGCGAACAACTCCTGCGGGAAGCCGTAAGAAGTCGTGGATCGTCTTGGGCTGTGCCATCGCCGTGACGGCGGACGCATTGATGTACCAGTGCGCCGAGACGACCAGGATCGCCCTGGGGCGCACGGCACCGGCACCAAACGCGCGCCAGGTATCAGTGAACCGGTTGTTGTCGAGCGCGTTCATCGGACTGCCGTGCCCGATGAACACGGCCGGCATCCTGCCCGTTGCCGCGTCGCCAGTCATCGTCGTCCGGGCAGCGACGCAGGCCCCTGCGGCGTCACGGCCCGCAACGGGCTCCTGCCCTGCCGTGAGCGGTCGCCGGCTGTCGCCGGCGACGCCGTGCTGGAATAGTTATGGATCATCGTTGCCCGCGCTCGCCGGGCTGGTGTCCGCGGTCGCGGACCTTTCGCTACCGGGTCCAGGGCAACAACGCCCCACCATACGCTGGGTTCGCGTTGGCCCAGCGCTTCGCCGATCCAGGTGTAGACGCCGCCCGTGGTCTTGGTGAGGGCGCCGCCGAGTTCGGCGGCGACCAGTGCTGCGGGGATCAGGAAGAGGATGGTCGCGAAGCCGATGTAGACGAACATGGTGAGTTTCTTCGGCAGCCATGATGGGTAGCCCGCGCAGGCTGGTGACGATGACGGCGGCCGTCAGGAAGCCCACGGTGGGTACCGACATGAACGGTGCCGGACGCTGGGCCCCGGAACGGCCGGGGGCGGCGTGTGCTGCCTTGAGGGCGCTCATCGCGCGACGAGCTCGTCGGGGATCATCGGGGCTGCGTCGTGGTGGAAGCTCGCGCCTTCGGCGGGTGCCAGCGGGCGTGACGGGGGCCGGTCATCGAGTTTGGCGATCGCCGCGCGGAGGTCCTTCAACAGCAGGTCGGCCATGTCGATGCTCAGCCCGTGCCGCACGATGATCCGCTGGACCGCGACGTCCTGCTGGTTGGGCGGCAACGTGTAGGCCGGTACCAGCCAGCCGCGGGTGCGCAGTTCCTCGGCGAGGTCGAACAGGTTGTTCGTGTGCGTCCTGTCCTCGGAGAGTTTCCAGGTGACGGCGGGGATGCCGACCTGGGGATCGCCGTCGAAGAGCAGGGAGAACCGGCCGATCGCCGCCAGGCCCTGGGCGAGGTGCTGGGCGACGGCGTACGTCGCTTCTTGGACCTTGCGGTAGCCGTTGCGGCCCAGGCGCAGGAAGTTGTAGTAAGAGCAGACCACCTGTCCGCCGGGCCGGGAGAAGTTGAGGTTGAAGGTCCCCATCTCGCTACCCAGGTAGTTGACCTTGAAGATGAGTTCTTGGGGGAGGTCGGTGGCTTCGCGCCAGATCGCCCAGCCGCTGCCCAAGGGCGCCAGACCGGTCTTGTGCCCCGAGACGTTGATCGACTTGACCCGCGGCAGGCGGAAGTCCCAGAGGATCTCAGGCGCGCAGAAGGCTGCGACGAACCCTCCGCTGGCGGCGTCGACGTGAATAGGGATGTCCGGACCGTTGTGGTGCTGCAGATCGTCGAGGGCGTCGCTGATCGCGGCGACATCCTCGTACTTGCCGGTGAAGATCTGCCCCAAGGTGACGACCACGGCGATGGTGTTCTCGTCGGGACGTCGACGCGAACACGTCGTCCAGCGGGTCGGTTCGGGTGTCGGCTTTCGCGGTCGTGCTCATCACCATGTCCTGTGGTCAGGCGGGGGACCCGATGGGCGGAAGACCCGGCACCGGGCATGGACTGCTGCTGCCGATGTCAGCGCGGGGCGGAGGTCGGACTGACCGGCTCGCGTCCGGTGATCTCGATTGCCGAACAGATCACTCCGGCCACGGTGCCTGATATTGACCGCCACGTACGGCGAGTCCGTTGGCGTCGTGGTGGGACGATCTTCATCGGAAGTGGTGTGCGACGCCGTGGTGAGGACGAACTGGGTTCGTGCAGGCGGGCTTGTGTTCCAGGGCCCAAGTTCGTGTGCATGATGGCGGTTGGGTCGTCGGAGGCGTTCGGGCGTAACGGGTTGCCGGGCTCGGGATCGGCGTGTGAGGCTGCACCACCAGTCCGCTCGTTGCCCGGTCCCGGGGCGAGGCTGCAGGCTCGACGGGTGCGCAGGTGCAGGCTCAGTGATCACGGTGCTGGATCCGGACGCGGCCCGGACGGCGTTGACCGCGGGCGAGCTGGCCTGCCCGGGGCCCGGCTGCGGCGGGCGGCTGCGGGCCTGGTCGAAGGCCCGGGAGCGCCGGGTGCGCGGGCGGGACGGGACCGAGGCGAGGCTGCGGCCGGACCGGGCCAGGTGTCGGGTCTGCCGACGCTCCCACGTCCTGTTGCCGGCCGAGTACCTGCCCCGACGCGGCTACGACGTGCACGTGGTCGGGGCCGCCCTGCTGGAGGCCGCTGAGGGCGCCGGGTACCGGCGGGCCGCCGCAGCAGTCGGAGCGCCGGCCAGCACCGTCCGGGGCTGGCTGACCAGCGTGCGGACCCGGGCGGCCATCCTGACCGCCGGGGCCATCGATCTGATTCGAGCCGCGGGCCAGGACGTGTGGGCGCGGGGCCGGCCACCGGTGTGGGCCGGGCGGGCGCTGTCGGAGGCGGTCGCGGCCCTTGGTGGCGCGGCCCGCGGCTACGTGCTCGGTCTGGCTCGCCCGATCCGCCCGCCGATGCGCGTCGTCCACCCCGGTCACACGGGCATCGACTATCTGCGGCTGATCGCCGAACGCCGCAGGCTGGCCCTGCACGCCTCGTTCGGGGTGATCGACCCCACCGGACTGCTGAGCGACCTGCGCGGCTGGCCGCTGATCAACGTGCTCACCCGGGCCCGGCTGCTCACCCCCAGCCCGGACGGGTGATCCACTACCGCAGTTCCGTGCCCTGTCACGCCCGCACATGGCGCCACCATGCGCTGCAGCATCACGACGGCGGTGGGACTGCGCCCCTGCGGCCTCACCATGGCGGCGGGCGTCACGGTGAGGCGCATGCCGCCGCGGTGACGACGACACCGCCAAACTGCACAGGAACTCGTGTCGTCAGGCACCCGAAGCAGCCTCCAAACCCGTCCCGCCGCGTCGCGATCCTCCTCGCGCAGCGTGGCGGTCAACACCTGATGAGATCAGGGGTGCCCAGGCCAGTTCCATGGTGATCAGCTGCGTGCGTCTGACCAGAGCGGTCTCGTGGTGGCGCAGGACCTCGCCGGCGGCGACGTGGGCGACGGCTGCCCGGAGTCGGTGCTGCACCAGTGGGCTCCAGGACCACCAGGTGGCCTCCCAGAACGGCCGGTCGAGAGCGTGGTGCAGGTTGCGTTCCGGCGGGGTGGTCGGTGTGTGGTTGAACTCCAGCAGGGTTCCGTCCAGGGACAGCAGCCCGAGGAAGCTGGGCAGTCCGCAGGCCGAGCGGATCACGTCGCAGCGAGGTTCCCGTATCGCCGGCGCGAATCCGGCTGCACCAGGCAGAACCGCCGCCGCGCTGGTGGGCGCCGCAGGGGCCTGAAAGTGTCGCTGGGTCCGGGACGTTTTGGAGCGCCCGTCGGTCACTGCCCTCAACAGTTCCAGAGCACGTCCCCATCGGGCCACTGCGCCCGCCTGGCCATCGCCGAGGGCCGTCGAGATGTCGTTGTCGACACGTCCTGTCATGGCAGACCCCGGTCCGGTCAGAGGTGCTCGCACGTCGCGAGCCGGCCGTTACCGGGGTCCTGAGCAACGCTTGCAGCGTACGGGTCGTTCGCTGGGCGGCAATAGCTGGCCCGGGCGCGTCTAGGCAGGGCGGTGCGGTGCCGAGGTGGTCCAGCGTTGCCAGGTGGCCACGGACAGCGTCATCCACCCCCTGCACGACGGGCACTGCGCATGAACGAGTCGGCGCACCTGCTTACTCACCGCGTTTTGAGCCACTGTTCTCGTGCGGGCTGAGCCGTCGGTCTCGGGTGGGGTGAGCCGTTGGGCTTGGTGGGGTTGAGCCGGGCTGCTCGCACGGTGAGCCACTCTGGTCGGAGGGTGGCTCACCGTGTTGCCCCGGCAGGGTTATCCGACGGGTTTGAAGACCCTGCGCAGGGAGTCCTTGCAGGTCAGGGTCATCTTGTGGGCGTTGGCGGTGATGCGGTCGACGATGGCGTCGGCCACCACTTTCTCCTCGATCTGGTCGTGCCATTTCGCGGGCGGGATCTGGGAGCAGAAGATCGTGGATCTGACGCCGGTGCGGCGTTCGATGAGCGCGTGCAGGTGGCGGACCTGCTCGACGGTTGGCGGGCTGGTGAACCATTCGTCGAGGATGAGCAGGTCGACCGTGACGAGCTTGGCGAGGGTCTGGGCCCGGCTGCCGGCGCGTTCGGCGAGGGTGAGCCGGTCGAACAGGTCGACCGCGCGTAGGTAGAGCACGGACTTGTACTGTTGTGCTGCCTTGTTCCCCAGGGCGCAGGCGACGTAGGTCTTGCCTGAGCCGGGAGAGAACCCGACAGACTGCAACATCTTCGTGCCGTGCTGCCGTGCGAGGTGCGGGTCATTTCGGTGACGCACCCGTTGTCGGGGCGGTTGTTGGAGGCGGTGTCGTTCAAGCGGTGGCGGGGTGAGTTGCTGCTGGTGGTGACGTTGCCTGACGGGTCGCCGGGCACGGTTCGCGCCGGTGACACGAGCGTCTTCGGTGATGACGACGTGCCGCGGGACGGCGGGGTGGTGCTGGACGCGGCCGGGGTCCGGGAGCTGCGTCGGCTGGTGTCGGTGCTGCGTCGCGGCGATGGACGGACGTCGGTGTCCGGACGGGACGGTTCGCGGTGAGCGGGTCGCTGTCCTGCGTGGACGCGGGCGCGGAGATCGCCGGGCTGCGGGGTCTGGGGGTCTGGCAGGCGCTGGACGCCTATCGGGACCAGGGCTGCCGGGCGAGTGTCGCGGAGCTGACGGGCGCGGGCGGGCCGGGGTACTACCTGCGGCAGGTGGCGTTGGAGTCGGTGGTCGCGGAGTGGATGCGCATCGGTGCGGTGATCAGCGCCCATCATGCGTTGCTGGCCGGCGCCGGGGTGGGCGAGGTCGCCGCGGCGATGGGCTGTTCCTGCACGGTGTTGATCCGCAGGTGGCGTTCCTGGGCCGAGGGGCAGGTCGAGCTGGAGCGACGGGTTCCCGGCCTGGGGTTGCCCGCTGAGGTGTTCGCGGTGGTCGAGGGTCGTCTGGCCGGGGTCTGCGGCGGGTGCGCCGGGACCGGGGACGAGGACGTGGCACGCACGTAGGTTCGCCGCATTCCTGATCGCGCTCACGATTTCGGAAGAGGTGAACCTACGTGCGTTTGTTGAGGGTAGCGCCCGTCAGCCAGGCCGTTCTGGACCTGGGACCGGACATCACGTCGGCGGCGTCGGCGGCGTCGGCGGCGTCGATGGTGGTGGCGGTCGAGTGGGGGTGGTGGCGGCTGCCGGAGTCAGCTCGGGTCGAGGTGATCGCGCTGCTGGCCCGGCTGATCGCCCGCGGTGTCCTGGTCGAGGACCCGCCGCCGGAGCGCCCGACCACCCCAGCAACCGACGAGTCGACCGGTGATCCGGGCGGGTCCGGGACGGGTGAGCGGGGTGAGTGACCCAGGTGGGGTCGGTCGCGGGGTGCCGGCGTTGTTGATGTCGTCGGGGAAGGTGACGGTCTCGCATCGGGGTCGGGACGCGTGCGTGTATGTCCGCCAGTCCACCCCGACGCAGATGGTGCAGCATGCCGAGAGCCTGGCCCGGCAGTACGAGCTGCGGGAGCGGGCGGTGGCGTTGGGCTGGCCGGCGCACCAGGTCGTGGTGATCGACGCCGACCTGGGTCGCTCCGGTGCGGACGCCACGGCCCGGACCGGGTTCAAGGAGTTGGTCGCCGACGTCGGGTTGGGCAAGGTCGGGATCGTGCTGGGGTTGGAGGTCTCCCGGCTGGCCCGTAACAACGCCGACTGGTATCAGCTGCTGGACCTGTGCGCGGTGACCGACACCTTGATCGCCGACGCGGACGGCGTCTATCACCCCGGCGACTTCAACGACCGGCTCGTGCTCGGCCTGAAAGGCACGATGTCGGAGGCGGAGCTGCACCTGATCCGGTCCCGGTTGACCGCGGGGTTGAAGCACAAGGCCGCCAAAGGTGAACTGCGCCAAGGACTTCCGGTCGGGCTGGACTACGACCTGGACGACCGGGTGGTCCTGTCGGGCGACGAGGCGGTCCGCGCCGCGATCAGCTGCGTCTTCGACCGGTTCACCGAACTGGGATCCGCCAGGCAGGTGCTGACCACGCTGCGCGAGGACGGGATCCTGCTGCCCCGCCGCCGCAGCGGGCATCCGCGGATCACGTGGGCGCCGGCGACGTATCCGGCGGTCCACGACCTGCTGACCAACCCCGCCTATGGCGGGGCGTTCGTGTTCGGCCGGACCCGGACCGAGAAGCGCGTCGACCCCACCGGCCGGCTGATCACCAGGGTCCGGTTGCTGCCGATGGACCAGTGGGAGGTGCTGATCCCCGAACATCACCCCGGCTACGTGTCCTGGGAGGTCTGGGCGGCCAACCAGGCCCGGCTGCGCGGCAACTGGCGTCCGCCCCGCGGTCACGGCGGGGGCGCGCCGCGGGAGGGACGGGCCCTGCTGCAGGGCCTGCTGCGCTGCGGGAAGTGCGGGCGGATCATGCAGACCGGCTACTCCGGGCCGGGTGGGAACAGTCCCCGCTACCTGTGCGGGCGGGCCAAGCAGCTGTATGCCTCCGATCATGGCTGCCAGTCCATCGGTGGTGGCCGGCTGGAGAAGACCGTCCTGGACCAACTGTTCACCGTGCTGGCCCCGGCCGCCCTGTCGGCCACCGCCGCCGCGCTGGCCGAGGCCGACAGCCACTACCGGACCCGGCTGGTGGTGTTCGAGAAGAACGTCGAACGCGCCCGTTACGAAGCCGACCGGGCCCGGCGCCAGTACGACCAGGTCGAACCGGAGAACCGGCTGGTCGCCCGCACCCTGGAGGCCGCCCTGGAAGCCAAGCTGGCCGCGGTCCGGGCGGCGGAGAACGACCTGGCCACCCAGACCGCCCGCCGCCCGGTCGCCCTCACCGCCGCGGAGACGGCCTGGATCACCACCGCCGGCGCGGACGTCCGCGCGGTCTTCGACGCCCCCAGCACCACCACGATCGAACGCAAGCAGCTGATCCGCGCCGTGATCGCCGAGGTCGTCGTCAGCATCGACCAGCAGACCCGGACCGCGCACCTGCGCGTCGTGTGGCAAGGCGGGGCGGACACCGAAGTGGCGATGGCGATGACCAAACGCGGTGGCCACCCCCGTGTCACCGACGAGGACACCGTGGCCCTACTGACCCGGCTGGCCGAACACTACGACGACACCACCATCGCATTGATCCTTTCCAAGCAGCACCGGCGCACCGCGACCGGGCTGACCTGGACCAAGACCCGGGTCAAGGCGTTGCGCGTCGCCCGCGGGATCCCCGCCCACCACCCGGACACCGATCCTGTCGGTGGTGACGGTCATGATGACCACGTGGTCACCGCCGAGGAAGCCGGACGCCGGCTGGGGGTCAGCAAGTTCACCATCTACCGGTGGCTGCGCGAAGGATTCATCACCGGTGAGCAGCTCACCCCGGCCGCGCCCTGGCGGATCCGGATCACCCCCGAGCTCCGCAACCTGATCCGCCCCGACGCCCCCGAGGGGTGGCTCGGCCTCGATCAGGCCGCCGCCGCTCTCGGGCTCGCCCGGCAGACGGTGTTGCACAAGGTCCAACGCGGCGAACTCGAAGCCGTCCACGTCACCCGCGGCAAGCGCAAAGGCCTACGCATCAACGTCAAACCAGATCACCCTGGACTGTTCGACAACCCCTGAAGAGAGGACTGCGCAGTGTCAACCACGACCGGTGGGTCCGAGCACGATGACGTCCTCGTGCTTGGCGATGTAGTTGCCCACGGCGAGGCGTCCGACGAGGTCGGTGTCGATGCTGCGGTCGGGCAGGACGCGCAGGTCGGTGACGTCGGCGTGGGGTTGGGCGAGGTCGGCGGCGCGGCGCAGGCGGGTCAGCTTGGAGTTGCGCCGCCGTTCCCATTCCCGGTCGGTGATCATCTTCACGATGTCGACGGTCGTCAGGCCGGTCGTGTCGGGGCTGGCGAGCTGGTCGAGGCACTCGACCATGCCGGTCAGGCGCATCTCCTTGAGCCGGTCGCGGGTGATCGTGTCGATCATGACTGCTCCGTCTCGGCGTAGTAGTCGGCGCCGCGCACGAACCCGGCGTCCCCAAGTGATCGCGGTGGCGTGGCCGGCGGGGGCTCCCACGATGCCCACAGGCGCTTGACGAGCGTGTAGGACGGGGCGGGCGTGATGGACAGCGCCTTGGCGCAGGCATCCTCCAGACGTGCGGTCCCGCCGGCCTTCTTGGCCAGCGACATCACACCCAAGCAGGAACGGAACGCCTGCTCGACGATCTTCTTCGACCCCAGGATCGCCTCGATGACGGCCGTGGTCTCAGGTCCGATCTCGCTGGCCCAGGACGTGAACCGGGCCGGGGTCCAGTCCCGCAGCTGGGCGCGGTGCGCGGGGGGCATGTGCTCCTGGGCGGTGCGGTAGCAGCCGCGGGCGTCACGCACCCGCGGATGAGAGGCCACCCGGCTGGCGCCGTCGAAGACCTCCACGACATGCGAGGTGACCCGCACGTCCAGACGCTTGCCGATCAGGCGGTAAGGCACCGAGTAGAAGTTCGTGTCGACCTGGACGTGGTAGTTCGGGCCGGCCTTCGCCTTCTTCAGCTCGGCGAGCTCGAACCGCATCGCGGGCAGCGGGACCAGATGTGGCTGCTCGTCGCGCAGGAACACCTCTCGCCGGGAGCCCTCCCGCTTCTGGAACGCCCTGGCGTTCAGGTCCGCGACCTGCTCGGTGATCGCGGCGTTCAGCTCGACCAGGCCCACGAACCGACGATCCCGCAGGGCCGCACCGATCGCGTTGGCCCCGAAGCGGACGACGTTCTCGACCTGTCCCTTGTCCCTCGGGGTGCGCACCCGCGCGGGCATCACCACGGTGGCGTAGTGGTCGGCGAGCTGCCCGTAGGCGGGGTTGATGACCGGCTCGTACCGGTCGGCCTTGGTCACGCCCGTGCGCAGGTTGTCCGGGACCAGGAACCGAGCGCACCCACCGAACGCCTCGAACGCCGAGACGTGGGCGTCCAGCCACGACGAGAGCGTCATGTCCGCGAACGCCTCGATGTAGTAGTACGCCGAGTACGACAGCGCGGCGACGAACAGGTACGCCTGGCTCACCGCGCCACTGCCCGGATCGATGTAGGTCATCGTGTCGCCAGCCCAGTCGACCTCGACCCGCTCACCCGGCTTGCGCACAATCCGCATGGTCGCGCCGGTGACCTTGGCCCACTGCCGGTACAGGTGGGTGAACCGCTGGTAGGAGTACGGGATCCCGTCCTGGTCACGGACCCGGACGGCGTACTCGCCCCACAGCAACTGCAGCGTCACGTTCGGGCGTGCCAGCTCACGGTGAACCTCCGCCAGATCAGGCGCGACCCGGTCGCTGACCCGCTCGGTCTCACCCGCCAGCAGGACCCGCACCTGCGCGGGCTCCATCCCCGCGATGTCGCCGTAGACGACACCCCTGGTCCTTGCCGTGCTCACCACCACCGCGACCGTGTTCCTCGAACACGACAGCACATCCGCGATCCCGCGTTGGGAGACTCCCGCGGCCTCCAGTTGGAGGATCTTCTTGTAGTCGACTGCCACGCTGGCCAGTCCCTCCTTCTCGAACCAACCCGCCCCCAGGCAGGAGCAGGCGGATCCGAAGGAAGCACGAGAACGCAGACCGGCTCAGACCCAACGAGAACGGCGGCGCAGCCGCCAAGAGCACACCGGCTCAACCGCGCGAGCCCGACGGCTCCCAAGCACGCTCATATGCAGCGCACCGATGACAAGTAGCGGAATGAGCTGCCGGCGAGAGGTTGCCCCGAAGTTCGTGGAACTTCGGCGGCGGCCCGATGATTGTCAGGCTGCGTTGATGTCCTCATCGTGCACTACGGGTGCGACAGTCTTGCGGACCTCGGCTTCGAGGGCGGCGCGCAGGGCGGGTAAGTGCAGGTGGCCGTTGACGCGGCGGAACTGCTTGCCGGCCTCGATCATGCCGGCGGCGGCCCAGCGCAGGGCCATCTGACCGTCCTTCCAGTTCTTCACGTTCTTGGCGTGCTCCCGACAGATCTCGATCATGGACTCAATGGCGTTCGTGCTGCGTAGCGTCCTGGCCAGGGTCGGCGCGATCCCGAGCCGTAGGACGGTGAGGGTCTCGGGCAGGCCCTCGCGCAGGCTGGCTGCCGCGCCGGGGTGGGTCTTGTCCAGCTCGGCGGCCAGGGCCTCGAGCTCGGCCTGGGCGGTCAGTGCGGTCTCGGCGTGGTAGGCGGCGCGCATCCGGCGTTCCACGACGGTGCGCAGCTTCTCCGGCAGCCGGTCCCTCACGTTGCGGATCTTGTGGAGCTGGCAGCGGGCCAGGACAGGGTGGTCGAACACGTCGTTCACGGCCCGGGCCAGGGCCTTGGAGCCGTCCAGGACGGCCAGCACGGGCTTGGTGACGTCCAGGCCACGCTCGCGTAGCCCGACGATCAGGGAGGTCACCAGGGTCGCGTTCTCGGTCGAGCCTTCCTCGACCGCCAGCGGCACCTTGGTCCCGTCGATCGTGATCCCCAGGGCGACCACGCAGACATGGCCGGCGAAGTGCACCCCGTCGACCATGAACGCCACCAGGTCCAGCCCGGACAGGTCCGCCGACATCAGATCGGACAGGGCCGCCTCGGTGGCCTTGACGAACCGGCGGGAGATCGCCGACTTGCTCGTCGAAGTGGACTCTGCGGTGATCTGCTCACCGACCGGCTCCAGACCGACGTGGTACCGGCGGGTCGACAGACCGGCCAGCATCTGCTCCAAAGCCTTGCGCCCCAACACTTCCGTGCCGCTGAAGGCCTCATAGGAGGCGATCGGCATCTCCTTGGAAGCTACCGCCTCATCGACCGCGCGGACCCGAGGCCGGCGCACCGGCACCCGCCGTCCGCCGAGGGTGACCGACCCCGCCTCGCTGCCGTGCCGGGTGGCACCGCGGTCCGGGTCGTGGCGGCCCCGCGGCCCGCACAAGGCGTCCACATCGGCGGCCATCATCGCGGCCATCACCTGCAGACCGGCACCCACCGCGATCGCCAGCAGGCCCTCCCGCACGTCCGCAGCGATCTCGTCCATCGCCACGCTCACCACGTCCGGTATCACCGGCACCGGCTTGCCCGCCGGGTCGGCGGTCCTGCTCGTCCAGGCGGTCTTCTTCTGATAGTCCTTGCTCACGGCGGTCCCCTGTCATGGGTTGTCTTGGCGGACACCCGAGACCTACCACCAGGTGAGTCTCAGGCGGGGGACCGCCACCTCAACTTCCACGACGTCCGGGGCAACCTCAATGGCAGATCCGCAACCTGCTACGCCGCAACCGCGAGGACCTCACCGACAAGGCGTTCGCGAAACTGTGGAACACCCTGATCGACCTCGGCGCCCCCGGTGCCACGATCCTGAAGGCCTGGATCGCCAAGGACCGACTCCGCCACCTGTTCGCCCTGGCCGGCACCGGCGCCGACCGGTCGGTGATCTCCCACCGGCTCTACCGGTTCTACACCTGGTGCGCCGACGCCGACGTCCCCGAACTCGAACGCCTCGCCACCACGATCAGCACCTGGTGGCCTTACGTCGAGGCCTTCATCACCACCGGGATCACCAACGCCGCCAGCGAAGGCTTCAACCGCGTCGTCAAGCTCGACGCCCGCAACGCCTACGGCTACCGCAACCCCGACAACCAACGACTACGAACACGCTGCGCAACCACCCGCCGAGCCCGAGGCTGCCTCAACCCCGATCAACTTCGATGACCCCTGAAACGAC
>Ga0302323_100003429_pt1 | contig 12865 bp, 8 predicted proteins | sample Fen_T0_3_FD_201950 | JGI IMG/M metagenome (GOLD analysis project Ga0302323, IMG submission 201950) | Peat permafrost microbial communities from Stordalen Mire near Abisko, Sweden - Fen_T0_3 | ecosystem: Environmental > Terrestrial > Soil > Wetlands > Permafrost | place: Sweden: Abisko... | reverse complement strand
GCGCGGTTGACCGGATTCTCCTCGGTGTCGACCGTGCATGATCAACTCAACTGTGCATGATCACCCGGGGGGGAGGGGCAGCCCACGAGGGGGTCGTAACGGTCGCCGGCGATCATCTCCAGGGCCTCGCCGCCCGCCAGGTGCAGCGGCTCGACGGGTCCGTCGACGGCCCGGCCCAGCTCGAACTCGCAGCGGGTGAGCAGGTGCTCGATCCACGGGGTGCGCCGGATGAGGTCCAGCAGGTCGTCGTCGGCCGTCATCCGCGCAACCGTAGCGTGGCAGGATCGCCACGTGGTGGCCGAGCAGCTCCCCGACCTGGCCTCGGCGGTGCTCGACGTCGTCGAGCGGATCCCGCCGGGCAAGGTCATGACCTACGGGGACGTCGCCGAGTACGTCGGCCTCGGCGGTCCCCGCCAGGTCGGCAACGTGATGGCCCGCTGGGGCGGTGCGGTGCCGTGGTGGCGGGTGCTGAAGGCCGACGGGTCGCCGCCGCCGGGCCACGAGCGGGAGGCCCTGCGCCACTACCGGGCCGAGCGGACGCCGCTGCGCCCCTCCGGCACCCGGGTCGACCTGGCCCGCGCCCGCTGGGACGGCGATCCGCCCCCCGACCTGTGACGCGCCCGACCCGTGACGCGCCCGACCGATGGCGCGCCCGACCGGTGGCGCCCGGCAGGTGGCCGCGCCCCCCGAAGGTGCCCGCATCGGCGGAACGGGATCAATCGGACACGCCGTCCCGACCTCCCCCTGATCGTCGGTCCGCTGTGCTTCGATGCCGAGGTGTCATCGGCCCCCTCGGTCACCCCTGTCACCCCCGTCCCGCGAGCCCCCGGGGTGACGCGGGTCCGGTTGGTGGCGCCCCGGGGGCCGGCCGGCGTGGCCCCGCCCGAGCTGCTCGACCCGGTCCAGGCCGCGGTCGTCGAGCGCCGGGCCGGGAGCGGTCCGGCCGTCCTGCTCGGCGCGCCGGGCACGGGCAAGACGACGGCGCTGGTGGAGGCCGTGGTGGCCCGGGTCCAGCGGGACGGCGTCCCGCCGGACGCCGTCCTGGTGCTGGCGGCGTCCCGCACCGCGGCGGCCGCGCTCCGGATGCGGATCTGCGCCCGCCTGGGCCGCACCGTCCGCGAACCGCTCGCCCGCACCCCGCACGCGTACGCCTTCGGGCTGCTGCGGCGAGCCCGGGTGCTGGAGGGGGAGCCGTCGCCCCGGCTCATCTCCGGTCCCGAGCAGGACCGGGTCCTCGCCGACCTCCTCGCCGGGCACGCCGAGGGCGTGGTCGCCGCGCCGCCGTGGCCGCCGACGGTGGGACCGGAGATCCGTGAGCTGCGCGGCTTCCGAGACGAGCTGCGCGACCTCATCATGCGCGCCGTGGAGCGCGGTCTCGGCCCGGACGAGCTGGCCGCGCTCGGTGAGCGGCACGACCGCCCCGAGTGGGTGGCCGCGGCCGACGTCCTCGGCGAGTACCTCGACGTCACGGCCCTGGCGACGCCGGGGGCGTACGACCCGGCCGGCATCGTGGACGCCGCGGCCCTCCTCCTCGCCGACGACCCCCTGCTGCGTGACGTCGAGCGCGCCGCGCGCCGGTTCGTCGTCGTGGACGACGTGCAGGAGACCACCGCCGCCACCCACCGGCTGCTCGACCAGCTCGCCGGCCACGGCCACGACCTGCTGCTCGCCGGTGACCCGGACGCCGCCACGCAGACCTTCCGGGGGGCCCGCCCCCGGCTCCTGGCGGAGGCCGCACACCGTTGGCCGCGCACCCGCAGCACGCCGGCCCCGGTGCTCGTGCTGCCGACGGCGCACCGGCAGGGCGAGGTGCTGTGCGCCGTCACCGGGCGCGTGGTGGCCCGGATCAGTAGCGCCGGCGTCGTCCGGCACCGCCGTGCGACGGCGCCCGACGGGCTCCTCGCCCCGGACCGCCCCGCCGGTACCGCGGAGGTCCACCTGCTCGCCAGCCCCGCCCAGGAGGGCGCCTACCTCGCCGGGCGGCTGCGCCGGATGCACCTCACCGAGGGCCTGCCGTGGTCGGCGATGGCGGTCGTGGTGCGGTCCGCGCGGGGCACCGAGCCGCTGCGCCGGGCGCTCGCCGCGGCCGGCGTCCCGGTCGCCGTCCCGCCGGCCGAGGTGCCGGTCCGCGACGAGCCCGCCGTCGTCCCGCTCCGGCTCGCCCTGCGCTGCGTCCTGGAGCCGGACCGCCTCGACCCCGAGATCGCCGTCGAGCTGCTCACCGGCCCGATGGGCGGCGTCGACGCCGTCGCGCTGCGGCGGTTGCGCCAGGCCCTGCGCGCCCAGGAGCTGGAGGGCGGCGGCGGTCGCGGCTCCGACGCGCTCCTGGCGGAGGCCCTCGCGGAGCCCAGCACCCTGCTCCTGCTCGACCCCTGGGTGGCGCGCGGCGCGCAGCGGGTCGCCGCCGTCCTGGCCGCCGGGCGCGAGGCCGTGGCGCGCCCCGGCGCCACCGCCGAGACCGTGCTGTGGCAGCTGTGGCAGGCGGCCGGGCTCGCGGACAGCTGGCGGCGGACGGCGCTGGGCGGCGGTCCGGCGGGCGTGCGGGCCGACCGCGACCTGGACGCCGTCACCGCGCTGTTCGAGGCCGCCGCGCGGTACGTCGACCGGATGCCGCTCGCCGGGCCGGCCGGCTTCCTCGCCTACCTGGAGGGCCAGGACCTCCCCTCCGACACGCTCGCCGAGCGCGCCCCGGACGACGACGCGGTCGCGCTGGTCACCGCGCAGGGCGCGGCCGGGCGCGAGTGGGACGTCGTCGCGGTGGCCGGCGTCCAGGAGGGCACCTGGCCCGACCTGCGCCTGCGCAGCTCGCTGCTCGGCGCGCAGCTGCTCGCCGACCTCGTCGACGGGCGGGCCGAGGCACAGGTCGCCGCGCAGCGCCGCGCCGTCCTGGACGACGAGCTGCGCGGCTTCCACGTCGCGGTGAGCCGCGCCCGCCGGCACCTGCTGGTCACGGCCGTGCGCTCGGAGGACGAGCTGCCCTCGCCCTTCCTCGACCTCGTCGACCCGCGGCCCGACGGCGACGACCTGCGCGAGCTCACCGAGGTGCCCCGCGCGATGACCCTGCCGGCCCTCGTCGCCGAGCTGCGCGGCACCCTGACCGACCCCACGGCCGGTGCCGGGCGCCGGGCGTCGGCCGCCGGCCAGCTCGCCCGGCTCGCGCGGGCCGGCGTGCCCGGTGCCGACCCCGACGACTGGTTCGGCCTGGCCCCCGCCTCCACCGACGAACCCCTCCACCCGGACGGCGAGCCGGTGCCGGTGTCGCCGTCGAAGGTGGAGCAGTTCCAGCGGTGCGCGCTGCGGTGGCTGCTGGAGTCCGCGGGAGGGACGGCCGCGTCGTCGACCGCGCAGTCAGTGGGCACGCTCGTGCACGAGCTCGCGCAGGAGGTGCCGGACGGCGACCTGGCCACGCTGCTGGAGCTGCTGGAGACACGCGTCCGCCGGCTCGGCCTCGGCACCGGCTGGGTCGGGGAGCGGGAGCGCGAGCGGGCCCGCTCGATGGTCGCCAAGCTCGCCGCCTACGTGCGCGCGGCCGCCGCCGAGGGCCGCACGCTGGTCGCCGTCGAGCAGGACGTCAAGGTCGAGGTGGGCCGGGCCGTCGTCCGCGGCCAGGTCGACCGGCTCGAGCGGGACGCCGACGGCCGCCTCGTCGTCGTCGACCTCAAGACCGGCAAGGGCGCGCCCACCGGCGCCGAGCTGGGCCGGCACGCGCAGCTGGGCGTGTACCAGCTCGCCGTCGAGGAGGGCGGCTTCGAGCCGGTCGCGCCCGGCGAGCGCCGCTCCGGCGGGGCGGCGCTGGTGCAGCTGGGGACGACGACCAAGGGCGTCGGCGTCCAGTCGCAGCCGGCGCTCGCCGACGACGACGAGCCCGGCTGGGCCCGCGACCTCGTCGCGTCCGCCGCCGAGGGGATGGCGGGCCGCGCCTTCCCCGCCACCGGCAACGGGCTGTGCCGGGTGTGCGCGGTCCGCCGCTCCTGCCCGCTGCAGGCCGAGGGCCGGCGGGTGGGCGAGTGACCGAGCAGCTCGAGCTGGGCCTCGGCCCGGCCGGCACCGACCGGCGCTCCGGCAGCGGGCGCCGCGGCCAGGCGCGAACCGGCCCGGCGGCACCCGGCGGCCCGGCGGCACCCGGCGGCCCGGCGGCTCCGGGCGGCCCGGCGGCGCCCGCCGTCCCCGCGGCACGGCCGCCCGAGGGCGGTCCGGCGCCGTCCGCGCGCCCGCTCGGCGCCGTCGACCTGGCCCGGGCGCTCGGCCGGCCCGAACCCACGCCGGAGCAGGTCGCGGTCATCGAGGCGCCGGTCGAGCCGCTGCTCGTCGTCGCGGGTGCCGGGTCCGGCAAGACCGAGACGATGGCCGCCCGGGTGGTGTGGCTCGTCGCGAACGGCCACGCGCTCCCGGAGGAGATCCTCGGCCTCACCTTCACCCGCAAGGCCGCCGGCGAGCTGGCCGAACGCGTCCGGGCGCGGCTGCGCGCCCTGCACCGGCTGCGGCTCGTCGCCCCGCCAGCCGGCCACGCGCCGGGCTCGGCGGCCGGCGGCCCGGGCGACCCCGGCGACCCGGCCGGCCCCGCCCCCGAGCCCCAGCCGGTGACCGTGTCGACCTACCACTCGTACGCGGCGGGGGTGCTGGCCGACCACGGCCTGCGCCTCGGCGTCGAGCCCGGGTCGCGGCTGCTCGGCGAGGCGGGCACCTGGCAGCTCGCCGCCGAGATCGTGCAGGGCTGGGACGGCGACATGTCCGGCGTCGACCGCACCCCCGACACGGTCACCGAGGCGGTGCTCGCCCTCGCCGGCGAGTGCGCCGAGCACCTGGTCGACCCGCGCGCCGTGGACGACGTCATCGGCACCGTCCTGGACCGGGCCGCCCGCCTGCCCGACCAGCTCGGCGACCCCGCGCCCGGCCGCCCGCGCGCGCCCGTCCGCGATCGGCTCGCCCTGCTCGCCGCGCGCCGGCAGCTGCTGCCGCTCGTCGAGGCGTACCTGCGGCGCAAGCGCGACCTGGAGGTGCTCGACTTCGGCGACCAGGTCGCGCTGGCCGCCCGGCTCGCCCGCGACGTCCCCGAGGTCGGTGCCGGCGAGCGCGAGCGCTACCGGGTCGTGCTGCTCGACGAGTACCAGGACACCAGCCACGCCCAGCTCGTCCTGCTGCGCTCGCTGTTCGGCGGCGGGCATCCCGTCGTCGCCGTCGGCGACCCGCACCAGTCGATCTACGGGTGGCGCGGCGCCTCGGCCGGCAACCTGCAGCGCTTCCCCCACGACTTCCCGCGGGGGGCCGGGGTGCCCGCCGCGACCGGCTACCTGTCCACGAGCTGGCGCAACGACGTCGGCGTCCTGGCCGTGGCCAACCGGGTCTCGGCCGACCTGCGCGTGCCGGCCCCCTGGAGCGCAGCCCGCCAGGACGTCGACGTCCCGGCGCTCGTGGCCCGGCCCGGCGCCGGTCCCGGCGACGTGCGCACCGCCTGGCTGGCCACCGCGGAGGACGAGGCGCGCGCGGTCGCCGACGTGATCGAGGCGCAGTGGCGGTCGGCGAGCCCGCCCCCGACCGCGGCGGTGCTCTGCCGGGCGCGGGCGCAGTTCCCGCTGGTGGACGCCGCGCTGCGCGCGCGGGGCCTGCCGGTCGAGGTCGTCGGTCTCGGCGGCCTGCTGGCCCAGCCGGAGGTCGCCGACCTGCGCGCGGCGCTGGAGGTGCTGCACGACCCCACCCGCGGCGACTCCCTGATGCGCCTGCTCACCGGCCCGGCCCTGCGCATCGGCCCCGCCGACCTGCGCGCGCTGGGTGCCTGGGCGGCCCACCACGCGCGCCGCACCCGCCCCCCCCGCGACCGCCGTGACGGCCGTGACGGCCGAGGGCAGGCCGGCGGCGCGGCGGGCGGCGCGGCGGGCGGGCCGGACGCCGTCGAGCTGGACGCCGTCGACGAGCGCTCCATCGTCGACGCGCTGGACGCGCTGCCCCCGGCGGGCTGGAACGGCGAGGCCGGGCCCGAGCTGTCGGACGCCGCCCGGCTGCGGCTCGACCGGTTCGCCGGCGTCCTGCGCGACCTGCGCGGGCGGATCGGCCTGCCGCTGGCCGACCTGGTGCTGGACGTCGAGCGCGCGCTGCTCCTCGACGTCGAGGTGGCGGCCCGGCCCGGGGTGCGGCCCGCGGCGGCCCGCGCGCACCTGGACGCCTTCGCCGACGTCGCGGCCGGGTTCGCCGCCGCCGGCGACCACCCGGGCCTCGGCGCGTTCCTCGCCTGGCTGGCCGCGGCCGACGTCCGCGAGCGCGGGCTGGACACCCCGCTCACCGAGATCCGCAAGGACGCCGTCCAGGTGCTGACGGTGCACGCCGCCAAGGGCCTGGAGTGGGACGTCGTCGCGGTCACCGGGCTCGTGGAGGGCACGTTCCCGGCCGGGCGCAACGGCCGGCCGCCGTCGGCGTCCAACGGCTGGCTCGGCGACCTGGGCGCGCTGCCGTACCCGCTGCGCGGCGACGCCGCCGGCCTGCCCCGCTGGACCGTCGAGCACGCCGCCACCCAGAAGGAGCTGGCCACCGAGCTGGAGGTCTTCCGCTCGCACTGCGGGCTGCACGAGATCGCCGAGGAGCGCCGGCTGGCGTACGTGGCGTTCACCCGCGCCCGGCGGCTCCTGCTGCTCACGGGCGCGGTCTGGGGCAACGGGACGACGCCGCGCCTGCCCTCGCGCTTCCTCGTCGAGGTGGCGGAGCTGCCCGGCGTCCAGCAGGTCAGCTGGGCCGAGCCACCGCCGGCCGGTGCCGCGAACCCGCGCGAGGCGCTCTCCCCGACGGCCGAGTGGCCGACGGACGTCCTGGGGGAGCGCCGTGGCGCGCTGGAGGAGGCGGCGGCGCTCGTCCGCGCGGCCCGGGCCGCGCCGGAGCCGGAGCCCGGCCCGGAGAGCCGCGGCGACGACCCGTGGGCCCGCGAGGTCGACCTGCTCCTGACCGAGCGGGACGACGTCGGCCGGCGCCGGCTGGAGGTGCCGCTGCCCGCGCACCTGTCGGCGTCCCGGGTGGTGGCGCTCGCCCGGGACCCCGGCGCGCTCGCCCTCCGCCTGCGCCGCCCGATGCCGGAGCCGCCGAACCCGCACGCCCGCCGGGGCAGCGCGTTCCACGCCTGGCTCGAGCGCCGGTTCGGGGCCACGGCCCTCGTCGACGTCGACGAGCTGCCGGGCGCGGCCGACGACGCGGCGGGGGACGACGAGCTCGGCCACCTGCAGGCGGCGTTCCTCGCCTCGGACTGGGCCGACCGCACGCCGGAGGCGGTGGAGGTCGCCGTCGAGACGCCGGTCGCGGGCATCGTCGTGCGGGGCCGGATCGACGCCGTCTTCGCCGTCCCCGGACCGCCGGGCGACGCCGGCTGGGACGTCGTCGACTGGAAGACCGGGCCGCCGCCGAGCGACCCGGCCGCCGCGCGGGCCGCCGCCGTCCAGCTCGCGGTCTACCGGCTGGCCTGGGCGCGCCTGATGGGCGTGGACCTGCGCCGGGTGGGGGCGGCGTTCTTCTACGCCGCCACCGGGGCGACGGTCCGGCCGGTGGACCTGCTCGACGAGAACGGGCTCGTCGAACTGGTCCGTGCGGCCGTCACGGCGTGAGCGAGCTGGTGAGCAGGGGCGAGAGCCCGTCGACGTACACCCGCAGCCGGCGGTGGGTCTCCTGGTCGCCGCCCTTGGAGAACTCCAGGCCCAGCTGGGCGTCGGTCTCGTAGACCAGTTTGCGGATGACCTGCGCCTCGAGCCGCGCCGGCCCGTCCGCGAGCAGGATCTCCGCGTGGAGGACGTCCATCAGCTCGGGGGCGTTCTCGGCCTCCACCGTGCACCGCACGCCGCCGATGCTGATGTCGGCCAGCCGGGCGTCGAACTCGCCGTTGCGGGTGATCAGCCGGACGTCGCCGACCGCGCGGACCCGCTCGAACTGGCGCCGCTCCAGCTTCTCGGTGATCGACGCCATGGCCTCGACCCGCCCCATGGCCTCCGCGACGCAGGTGTCGAGCCGGTCCACGAGCGAGTGCTGCTCGGTCGCCACGCCGCCCAGGACGGCGGTCGCCTCGTCGACCCCGACGATGCCCGCGCTCATCATCGTGATGGCGGCCGCGACGGCCTCGGCGTCCCGTTGCAGCGACGCGATGGTCTCGGTGATGTCGCCGGTGGAGGTCGCCGTGGTGACGGCGAGGTTCTTGACCTCCTGGGCGACGACGCTGAACCCGCGCCCCGCCTCGCCGGCCCGGGCCGCCTCGATCGTGGCGTTGAGGGCCAGCAGCCGGGTCTGGTCCGCGATGCCGGCGATGAGCTGCGCCATCGACCGCACCTGGTCCAGGCTGCCGGCGAGCGCCGCCACCAGGCGGTCGGCCTCGTGGGCCTGGTCGACGACGCTGCGCGCCGCGGCGTCCGCGGTGCCGACGCGCTGGTCGATCGTGGACGCGGCCTGCCGGACGGCGTCCACCTGCCGGACGACGTCCTGGAGCTCGTTGATCACGATCACCGCGGTCTCGTCGATGACGCCCTGGGCCCGCGAGCGCGCCTGCCGCTCGGCGAGCCGCTGCTGCACGAACGCGGCCTGGAGCTGGTGCTCGCGGGCGACCTGTGACAGATCGAGTGCCTGCGTCGACTCCTGGAGCTGGTGGCGGGCGACGGCCACGGCGCGGCCGATGTCCCCGAACTCGTCCCGGCCCTGCGGCACCGGGCGCGGGCTGAGGTCGTTCTCGGCGATGGCGGTGACCGCCTCGACGACCTGGGTGACCTCGCGGCGGGTGCGCCACCACACGCCCGCGGCGAACCAGCACGCCAGGACGAGCGCCGCGAAGGTGGCGGCCAGGGTGGTCGTCCGGCGGCCCAGCAGGCCCGCGACGCGGCGGGACAGCAGGTCGTCGAGGGCGGTGACGGCCGGGTCGATGGTCCGCGCGGCGGTGGCCGTCGCGCCGACCGCGGCCGCGTCGGCCGGCCCGGGGTGGTCCAGCCCGCCGGTCAGCGCGGTCGCCAGGCCCTTGCCGGCGTCCGCGACGGCGACCAGCGAGGCGAGCTTGCCGTCCAGACCGGCGAACGTCGTGTTGGTGGTGGAGGTCTGGACGTCGGAGGCGATGGCGGCGGAGGCGCCCGCGATGGTGCCGGCGGCGACGGCCTGCCCGGCGACCTGCTCGGTCCGGGCCGCGGAGGTGTCGGGCGCGGCGGCCTGCGAGGCCGTGAGCAGCAGCTTCGGGACCTGGACGATCAGGGAGTCCATCACGTAGAAGGAGTCCAGGTCCGGGTCGAGGATGAGGTTGGAGGTGTTGCCGACCTGGGTGACGAGGTCGACCAGGGCGGAGGCCAGCACCGTCCGGTCCGCGGCCGGGCTGCCCGCGGTGCCGCCCTTCCCCGCGGCGGCCTGCACGGCCTTCCACTGCTTGTCCGCGTTGAGCGAGGGGTGCGCGGCGAGGGCCTTGCCGAGGGGCGCCAGGTCGACGGCGTCCTTGCCGCCCGCGGTCACCGCCAGTGCGGTGAGGGCGGGCCGCAGGGCCAGGACGCCTTCCCGCTCCGCGTCGCTGAAGGCGGCCTGGGACGAGATCGTGCTGGCGAACGCCCAGTTGGCGAGCCCGGCCGGCACGAGCAGCAGACCCACCAGCAGCGCGAGCCGCGCGCTGTTCCGAAGCCGGGTGACGATGACGTCGACCGGGGCCAACGCCCGCGGTCGACCGCCGCGGAAGGTCACCGTCGCAGGGTCAGCCATGCTTCGATGGTCGGCACCGCAGCGGTGATCTGTAGCGCGGGCCGCACAATCCGCCGACCGGATGACGGGCCGGGCCGCCGACCCGGGCCCACCGACCCGGGCCCGCCGACCCGGGCCCGCCGACCCGGGCCCGCCGACCCGGGCCCGCCGACCGGTCGGGCTACGGCTCGACGTCGGTGACCACGGCCCGGTGGTCGCTGAAGGGCAGCGGCACGACGCGGCCGGCCGCCGCGGCCGCCGCGACGACGTCCGGTGCCAGCCCGTGCGCCAGGACGTGGTCGACCTGGGCCCGGGGTGACGGCGCCGGGAACGTCGGGCCGGTGACCAGCGGCGACCAGCGGGTCAGGCGGGCGGGCAGCCCGCCCGGCAGGTTGAGGTCGCCCAGCAGGACGAGCGGGGCGGACGCGCGGGCCGCCAGTTCCTCCAGCCAGCGCCGCGCCCGGTGCAGCTGGCGCAGGTTCGTGCCCGGCACGAAGGACAGGTGCGTGCAGGCCACCACGAGGCGCGGCTCGGCGAGGACGGCGGCGACGACGGCCCGCGGCTCGTCCGCGATCCACAGCAGCCGCGGCGGCCGCGAGGGCAGCGGGATCGGCCAGCGACCGCGCGCGGGCGACAGCCCCAGGACGTGCCACGAGACCACCGGGCGGCGGCTGGCCAGTGCGATGCCGTAGGCGGGGCCGGTCGGGGCGGGCCCGTCGGCGTCCGCGGCGGTCCAGCCGGGGACGCCGGGCGTGCCCGCCACCAGCGGGACGAACCGGACGGCCACCGCGCCGGCGGCGGCGGCCACGAGCGCGGCCTGGTCCGTGCCGGCGGACCGGGGCTGCCCGACGTCCACCTCCTGCAGGGCGAGGACGTCGGCGTCGAGGGCGGCGACGGCGGCGGCGACCCGGTCGTCGTCGATGAGGCCGTCGGCGAGCGACCGCCCGGAGAACAGGTTGACGGAGGCGAGCCGCAGGCTCACCAGGGCGTTCCGGCGACGGCGGCGTCCAGGTCGGCGAGCATGGCGACGGCGTCGTCGACGACGGCACGCTCCTCGGTGCTCACGCCGTGGAGCAGCCAGCGGGCCACCGCGAGCTCGGCAGCGAGCCGGGCGCGGCGGGCCAGGTCCTTGTCGGGCTCCACGCGCCGGGTGACGGTGTAGGCCTCGATGACGGCGTCGAGCGTCTCCGCCGAGCAGCCGGAGGCGAGCCAGGCGAAGTCGTCGGCGGGGTCGGCGAGGCGCGTCTCGGCCCATTCCAGGATCCCGGTGACGCGCTCGTCGTCCACCAGCACGTTCTCCGGCGCGAGGTCGCCGTGGACGACGCACGGCATGAACCGCCAGGCGCTCACCTCCTCCAGCGCCTGCTCCCAGCGCTGCAGCAGGGCGGGGGGCACGTGACCGGAGACCGCGGCCCGGTCCACCTCCGCCAGCCGGCGCTGCCGGTACTCGTCGGCGGTGTAGCCGGGCAGCCCGACGTCCTCGACGAGCCGGTCCGGGACGTCGTGCAGGGCCGCCAGCGCGCGCCCGATCGCGGCGGTCAGCGGGGCCGCGGGCTCGAGCGACTCCAGGTCGACGGGCCGGCCGGACAGGGTGCGATGGACGACGGCGCGGCCGCCCTCGGGCAGCGCGGCGCTGCCCTCCACCGCCGGCACCGAGTAGGGCAGCCAGCCGGCGAGGACGCCGAGCAGCCGCCCCTCCGCCTCCAGCCGGGCCCCGGCGGCCGACGTCCGGGGGCTGCGGACCACCCACCGGCGGCCGGTGGCGTCCTCGACGAGGGCGCAGTCCTGGTCGCGGGCGGCCGTGGGCTGGTCGCGGACGCTCACCGGCTCGAGACCCTGGACCGCGGCGTCGGCGAGGGCGGCGAGGGCGAGAGGCGTACGGACCGGCACAACTCCACGGTACGTCGTCCGGGCGCCGGCACCGCACCGACGCCCCGCACCGACGCCCCGCACCGACGACCCGTGCCCACCCCCGAGCCGACGCCTCGGGCGCCCGGGCGGCCGGGACGGCGACCACCTACCCTGACCCGGTGACCCTCGACCGGCTGGCCCTCTCCCGCTCGACCCTGGACCGGGCGGCCGAGCGCCGCAACCTGCCCGGCCACCTCGACGCGGTCCTGGCCGACCCCGCGGCCGCCGTCCTGCTCGTCGACGGCGACCAGGCTCCCGTCAGCACCGGCGGCGAGGGCCCGGTGCTGGCCCTGGTCGACCCGGCCACGGCGCTCGCCTTCGCGGACAAGGCCTGGAGCGACGTCCGGGTCGAGCGGCTCTACCTCGGCCGGGACGACGCCGACGGGCGCGAGTACGTCGCGCTCGCCCGGACGGTCCCGCCGCTCAAGGGCAGCGGCCTGCCCAAGGTGCCGCCGGGCGTGCCGGAGCAGCCCGAGCACGCCCTGCCCGGCACCCGGTGGGCCGGCCTGCGCGAGGTGGGCACCTTGCTCGACGACACCGCCGCCGGCCTGCTCACCGCGACGGTGGCGATGGCCCGCTGGCACGCCGGGCATCCGTTCTGCTCCCGATGCGGGACGGCGACGGAACCGGTCCAGTCCGGCTGGGCCCGGCAGTGCCCGAACTGCGGCGCCGAGCACTACCCCCGGACCGACGGTGCCGTGATCATGGCCATCGTCGACGACGACGGGCGGATCCTGCTCGGCCGCCAGGCCCGCTGGCCCGAGCGGCGCTACTCGTGCCTCGCGGGCTTCGTCGAGCCGGGCGAGTCCCTGGAGGCGGCGGTCCGCCGGGAGGCCCGGGAGGAGTCGGGCGTCGTCGTCGGCGAGGTCGAGTACCGGGGCAGCCAGCCCTGGCCCTTCCCGGCGTCGCTCATGCTGGGGTTCCGTGCCCGGGCAGTGACCACCGCGATCACGGTGGACGGCGAGGAACTGGCGAGCGCCCGCTGGTGGACCCGCGAGGAGCTCGCCCTCGACGTCGCGACGGGGGAGCTGCTGCTGCCCCCACCGGTGTCCATCGCGCGGCGACTGGTGGAGGACTGGTTCGGCGGCCCGCTGCGGGACGGCGTCGACGGCTGGCGCTGAGCCGGCCGGTTCAGCCCTGGCGCCGGCGGACGGCGGGGTGGCCGGGGCGGTCGTACCGCACCACGAGCGCCGCCGTCGCCGCCGGGTCGTACCACTGCAGGTACTGCTCCCAGGCCGGCAGGACCCGGGCCTGCTCGTCGTCCGGCACCCGGCGGCCACGGGCGGCG
>Ga0302323_100003424_pt1 | contig 12871 bp, 14 predicted proteins | sample Fen_T0_3_FD_201950 | JGI IMG/M metagenome (GOLD analysis project Ga0302323, IMG submission 201950) | Peat permafrost microbial communities from Stordalen Mire near Abisko, Sweden - Fen_T0_3 | ecosystem: Environmental > Terrestrial > Soil > Wetlands > Permafrost | place: Sweden: Abisko... | reverse complement strand
GGTTCATCGCCGTGCAATGGATGGACATCGTGTGGTCGGTCCTGGTGCTTCTGGGCATTGAGAAGCTGCGCATTGTCCCGGGCTTTACGGAGGCCAACACGTACGATCTTTTTTACATGCCGTACACCCACGGCTTGCCTGGATCGATTGTGCTTTCGTTCGTTCTCGGCGCGCTTGTCGCGCTGTTTACCCCAGGAAATCGCGCAACGACTATCGTCCTCGTGACGGCGGCGTCATTCTCGCACTGGGTTCTCGATCTCTTCGTGCATGTCCCCGATCTGCCGCTATATGACAATACTGCGAAGGTCGGCTTTGGTCTTTGGCGGCATGTCGTGTTCAGCTTCCCACTTGAATTGATCGTGCTCGGCCTCGGTGCATGGTTCTACGCGCGGATGACAAAATTCGCCAGCATCAGAGGGCGCTATGCGTATTGGGGCTTCGTACTATTCTTGGCCGCGGTTCAGGTCTACGCGAACTTCGGTCCGCCGCCAAGCTCACCTCAGACCATGGCCATCACCGCGCTCGCGTTCTATGCAGTGTTGGTCTTTGCGGCCGCATTCGTCGAGCGGATCGCGACCGTATCGACTACCGTAAGGCATGCGCCGACGTAGATCTTCCTGCCTTGGGCCACTCTTGCCCTAAGCGCGAAGCCTCACAACGGGCCACTCATGTCGAGTTTTTTCGGCAGTAACCGAGCGACGACGAACCCCTTGCTCAACCGCACCCTACACAGCGCGTGTCGGCTAGTTCAAACGTACGTTCGTTGAGCGGTCTCGTGCGCGGACTTGGCTAAAGCGGCAGGAGTACGGTGGATGTCAGGTCCTACCGACCTGATGCCAAAATGCTAAGTGGTGCCACTTCTATTGCTGATCTAGTCGTTCAACGAATGGAGGAATTATGTGGAGTCTAAGCTTGCCATGGTGGGAGTTTGTTTTGCGCGGAGCAATCGTGTATGTGTTCCTGCTCTTCATTCTTCGGGCAACCGGCAAGCGAAATACAGGTCAATTGGCACCATTTGACCTCGTGCTTCTTTTGGTTCTGAGCAACGCGGTCCAGAATTCAATGAACGGCGGGGACAACACGGTGGTGGGAGGGCTCATTTCCGCCGCAACCCTGATCGCTCTCCACTACGCAGTGTCAATTATGACTTTCAGGAGCAAGAAACTGGAAGTCTGGATCGAAGGCGCTCCCCGTACTCTTATTCATAATGGCGTACTGAATGAGAACGTCATGCGTAACGAATTGATGACACGACATGAACTGGCGGCTGCCCTCCGCGCGGCCGGCTGCACAGACATTGAACACGTTCGTGTCGCCACCTTGGAAAACAATGGGCAGATCACCGTCGTTCTGCAGCCTGGTTCCGTATAGAGGTCTTTCTGACCGAGTCCGACCGTTATGGGGCTACAAATTCGACAAATGACTGGCTACCGGCGGTCAAACTTTGCCAATTGCCCGGCATGAATGCCGCGTCCTTGGCGGCGCCTCGCTCGGCTGATCCCTGTGCTTGAGGCGAGCGCCCTGCACCGGCTGAACGTCGGTTCAATCGATCTCGTGCTCGATTCCGGAGCATGCATGTCCATCTCCGGGAAGTCGGGCTCGGGCAAGAGCGTCCTGCTGCGCATGCTGGCCGATCTAGATCCGCACGACGGGGATGTGTTTCTCGATGGTGTGGCGTGTTCGGGCATGCCTGCCCCGATTTGGCGGCGCAAGGTGACCTATGTCGCGGCGGAGTCCGGCTGGTGGGATGAACGCGTTGCCGCCCACTTTTCTGTGGATACCGATTTCGCAACGCTGCTGCCATCTCTCGGCATCCCGGTTGAGGCATCGTCGTGGCCGGTTTCCCGACTTTCAACGGGCGAGCGCCAACGTCTGGCTCTGCTGCGAGCGTTGCGGCCCGAAAACCGGGTCCTATTGCTCGATGAGCCGACATCCGGATTGGATGCCGGGAGCGTCGGACTGGTCGAAGCACTGTTAAAGGAGAGGCTTGCACGCGGTATCGCGATCCTTTTGGTCACGCACGACTTGGAGCAGGCGGCGCGGATGGCATCGCGACATCTGGAACTGCGTGATGGCCGAATTCTGGAGCGGACACCGTGACTCCCGCCCTGCTCAGTTACACCGATCTTGCCGTCGCGGCGACACTGGTCGTCCTGAATGCAGTTCTTTCCCTCCTTCTGAATCTGCGCCTTGCTCGCGTTATGCTCATTGCGGGGGTTCGCGTCGTCGTCCAGTTGCTACTGGTCGGCTTGGTGCTCAAGACCGTGTTCACGTTGGCGTCGCCGCTGCTGATCGCGGCCGTCATTCTCGCGATGTTCGCAACCGCGAGCTATGAAATCACCTCGCGTCAGGAAAGGCGGTTCACGGGTGGTTGGGCCATTGGCGTCGGCGCCGGCACAACCATGTTGGCGACCATGTTCGTGACCACCTTCGCGTTGGCCACGCTGCGTCCTGATCCGTGGTTTGCGCCGCAGGTTGTCATCCCGCTCGTTGGAATCGTGCTTGGCAACGTTATGAGCGGCGTGAGCATCAGCCTCAACGCGTTCAACACCGGAATCGTGCGCGAGCGCCCGGCAATCGAAGGTCAGCTCGCGTTGGGAGCCAGCCGTTTCGAGGCGTTGAAGTCGCTGCAGCGCAGTGCGCTGCGCAGCGGCATGATCCCGATCATCAATCAGATGTCCGCCGCCGGAATCATCACGCTGCCTGGCATGATGACCGGCCAGATCCTTGCCGGTATGCCGCCCTTTGAGGCGGCGAAGTACCAGATTTTCGTGCTATTTCTGCTCGCCGGGGGCTCGGGCCTCGGCGCACTCGCCGCCACCTATGTGGCAGTCTGGCGTACTACCGATGTTCGCGACCGATTACGGCTGGATCGCCTGAGGCAGATTTAGATTCGTTGCAGCGCGGGCTCCTTCGGCTCCGAATTCAAGGGACGCCCGGTAACCCTGCAATGAACGCTAACGCTACGTCGCCATTAGTCAGTTCGACGTGCGTGCGGTCCGTCGGCGAATTCGGTTCCGTGAGTGGCCGGTTCCGGAGGATTCAATGACTGCTCCCGAGCACGGTGATCGTCAACTGAGGGTCGGCTCCCGTAGTTGGCGAACGGCAGCTTTGGGGACACGAGACCTGAAGGGCGACGGTCTCTGGACGGCCACTAGCCGCCGGTCAGCCTCGCCTCCAAGATTTCCGGGAACCGGTCATTCGCCGCGGCCATGTCTGCCTAACGTCATATCGGAAGCAACGAAGACGAACAGTGCGAACGGCAGCAGATGCGAGATCGGACGCTCAATACTGCAGGCAATCGGTATGTCGCTGGGAAGGAACGCGGTAGCCGTCGTTTCAGCCAGCCCGACTCAACTCAGCGGTTCACTCGTGGCGCAAAGCATCAATGGGGTCGAGTTGGGCCGCGCGACGCGCAGGAAAGTAGCCGAAGACGACGCCAATGACGGCCGAGAACGCAAACGACACCGCGTTTATCCACGGATTGAACAGGTAAGGCACCTGCATGACACCGGCGAGGGCTATTGATGCGGCGGTGGCCAGCACAATGCCGATTAATCCGCCCAACATGGATAGCACGACGGCTTCGATCAGGAACTGCAACAACACCTCGCGCTCAAGGGCGCCGATCGCGAGCCGCAACCCGATTTCACGCGTGCGTTCGGTTACGCTGACCAGCATGATGTTCATGATGCCAATCCCGCCGACCAGCAGGCTCACGGCGGCGACTGCGCCGAGCAACATGGTCATGATCTTCGTGGTGCCGGACAGGGTTTCCGCAATTTGCTTGGTGTCGAGTACGTTGAAGTTGTCGTCGTCCGCAGCGGTCAGCTTGCGCCGCTCCCGCAAGAGCTGAGACAGGCTGGCTTTTACCCGTTCCGCGTCGGTCCCATCGTCCATTGACACGAGCAGCGTGGCCACGCGCTGACTGCCCACCACCCGGCGCTGCACGGTGTGCAAAGGGAGCAGCACGATGTCGTCTTGGTCGTTCCCCATCGCCGCGCGGCCTTTCGCCACAAGTTCGCCGATGACTTCGCAAGAGAACTGCTTAATGCGCACCTGTTCGCCGAGAGCGCTGGCGTTGCCGAACAGCTCGCGCCGTACGGTCTGACCGAGCAGGCAAACTGCGGAACCCGCCATCTCCTCCGAGTCTTCGAAGACGCGGCCCGACGCGAGGCTCCAGTTGTTGGTCTGAAAATAGGTTTTGGTGGTGCCGGTGATGCTGGTCGACCAGTTACGACCATTGGCGATAACGGTAACGTTTGCGCGCAATTCCGGGGCGACGGCCTTGACGCCCCCGATCTGCGACAGGATCGCGGCCACGTCGCTTTCCTTGAATGGCGGCGCCCCTGCGATCGGGCTGCCCGGCCCCAGGCGTTGTCCCGGGAGCACCATGAGCAGGTTGCTGCCGAGACTCGAAATCTGATCTTTGACCGCCTGTGTGGCGCCGTTGCCCAGTGTCACCATCGTAATCACGGCCGATACTCCGATGACGATCCCGAGGATGGTGAGGAAGGATCGCAGTAGATTGCGCCGAATTTCGCGCACCGCCAGCAGAAGGGCATTGAGCAGCATCAAGCTACCCCGACCGGGATTGGTCCGATCGCAACGTTTGCACGAAACTCGTTGCACACATCGCCCTCAATGCGCCCATCGACAAAGTGAATCACGCGCCGCGCGTAGGCGGCCACGCTGGCGTCGTGCGTGACCATGACGATCGTAATGGCCGACCGGGTGTTGAGTTCCACCAAAAATTCCATCAATTCGCGGCTGCGCGCGGTATCCAGATTTCCCGTCGGTTCGTCCGCGAGCAGCACTGCGGGCGAGGTGACAATAGCCCGGGCGATGGCCACGCGTTGCTGCTGTCCCCCGGAAAGTTCGGCGGGCGTATGGTGCTCCCAGCCGGCAAGACCCACCAAACCCAGCGCGTCACGCGCCATACGCCGGCGGGCCGCGACACTTTCGCCCCGATACAGCAACGGTAACTCGACATTCTCCTGCGCGGAAGTGCGGGCCAACAGGTTGAAGCCCTGAAATACGAAGCCGATAAACTTGCGCCGCAGTTCCGCCCGCTGATCGCGCCCGAGTCGTTCAACATGGATGCCGCGAAATATATATTCGCCGGCGGTAGGGGTGTCGAGGCAGCCGAGTATATTCATCACCGTTGACTTGCCCGAGCCGCTCGGACCCATTACGGCCACGAAATCCCCCGCGGCAATGTCTAGGTCCACGCCTCTCAGCGCATTCAGTGCCGCCTGCCCTTGGCCATAGACCCGTGTGATGCCGCGCAGATGGATCAGCGCTCTGTCGCTGGCGGAGCCGGCTTCGATTGTTTCGCTCACGAAGTCGCCCCGGATCGTTGATCGGTAATGACCAACATCCCGGGCTGCAGGTCACCCGCGGATACCTCCGTCATCTTGCCATCACTGACCCCAGGCTTTACGGTCACGGCGACCGGCTCATCGTCGCGCAGTATCCAGACCTGGCGCGCCACTGCGCCACTCGCGGCCGCGGCCCTCGGCATGCTGGTGTTCGCAGGCGGGCGAGGCATCAGGCTGCTCACGATACCGCCGCTTTTATCGAAACCAGCTGGAGCGCCCGGCGCGCTACGCACCGTCGGCGTGAAGCGCAATGCGGTATTGGGCACCAACAGCACATTGCGGCGTTCAGTGGCGCTGATGGTCGCGGTGGCGGTCATGCCGGGCCGCAGCGACAGATCGCCGTTTTCGACCTCCAGGTTGGTGATATACGTCACCACATTGTCGGTGGTGGTCGACCCAAAGGCCACGCGCGTGATTTTCGCGGGATATTTCCGCGCTGGGTAGGTGCTGACACTGAAGCTGGCGGTCTGTCCCACTTCGATGCTGCCAACATCCGCTTCATCGACGTTGATCTGCAGTTTCATCCTGGTGAGGTCCTCAGCGATCGTGAACAGCGTGACCGCCTGTAAAGAGGCGGCGACGGCATTGCCAGGATCGACGCTCCGCGTCAGCACTATGCCGTCGATCGGAGAGCGGATCGATGCCTTCGACAAGTTCGTCTCGTCGGTGGACAGTGCGGCCTTGGCGTCCGTCACACCCGCCCGCGCCGCGGCTTCATCCGCCTGTGCGCGCTCGAAGGAAGCCTGGGCGGCGTCGAGTTCGGTCTTTGACGGCACCTTGCCGCCGGAGAGGCGCCCAACTTCCTGCAGACGCGCGAGGTTGGCTTGCGACTCCTTGACGGTAGCTAAGGCTTGCGCCACTTTCGCTACCATCGACGCCAGCGTCGCGCGTGAGCGCTCGACCTGGTCGCGGAATTTCGCCGTATCAAGTTCGACCAATACCTGCCCCTTCTTGACCCGGTCATTCACGTCCACCAAGACCCGCGTGACGGTACCGGAAAGCTCGCTGCCTATATTGACGCTGCGCGTCGGCTGCAACGTTCCATTCGCGGTTACCGTAATACTGAGATTGCCGCGGGTGACAGGCTCCGTCACATAGCTTGGTGCAGCACCGGTGTGCTGCCGCGACCACCACCCATAGCCTCCCAACGCGAGCGCAATGATCAAAGCGGCCATGACCCAGGACGAGGCACGTCTCCATCCGCTAGGCGTGCCGCCGTCGTCGAAGGTTGGCTCCGCCGAATTTGCGGGAGTGGCTAATGCTGGTTGTACATTTGCAGGAGATTCGATGGGCGCGTTCATAGTGATCCGATAGTGGACGCCACATGCGGCACGGTCGGGCCGTGGCTTCCCGGGGCGACGAGCGCGGCGGACTCGGGTTGCCACCCCCCGCCCAGCGCCTTGTAGAGTTGAACGTGCGCGATGCCAACCGCGGCCTGCACATTGGCGACACTGTCCTGCACCTGCAGCAACGTGACTTGGGTTTGCAGCACAGATTGAAAGTCGATGAGGCCGCTGTTGTACCGATAACGAGCGAGCGAGGACGCATTTTGGGCAGCTTCGGCAGCACGACGAAGCGTCGCCAACCGTTCGCGCGACGTGCGTAACGAAACGAGGGCGTCTTCCACTTCCTTCAACGCGCTTAGGACAACCGACTCGTAGCTGATGCGCGCCTGGTCTAGCGCCGCTTCCTGCACCCGGACCTGCGCGGCGAGCCCCCCGCCATCGAAGACCGGCACCGACACCGACCCCAGCAGCACTGCCGCGAGGGCATTGCTCCCGCTGAGGCCGCTCAACGTCATTGCGCTCAAGCCGAGCGTGCCTGAAAGACGGAACGTCGGGTAACGGGCGGCGTCCGCTTGCGTCACCTGCGACGCCGCTGCGCTCACAATGTATTCAGCCTGCCGGATGTCGGGCCGCTGGCGCAGTGTCTCTGCCGGAAATGCAAGCGCCAGGTCATCGCTCGCGGCCGGAATCACCGTGGAGGGGGGCAAGGACGCCTGCATGACCTCGGGTGTGACCCCCAGGAGGATGGCAAGACTGCTCCGTGATTGGGCGAAAGTCGCTTCCAGCGCCGGAATCTGGGCGCGCGTTTGTTCCGTCGAGGTGCGCGCCTGCTCTACGTCGAGCGAGGTGGTCAGTCCCGCTTGAGCACGCCACTCTGCGATCTGCTGCGTTTCCTCTTGACTGGCGAGATTTTCCCGCGCGATCGCAAGACGTAGTTCGAGCGCTCGCAGTTCCATGTAGGCGGCCGCGACCTCGGCAGCGACCGACACCTGAATGTTGCCCAGCGACGCTGCGGCGGCCCGGGTGTTGGCATTGGCGGCGGCAACACCAGCACGCACTCCACCGAAGATGTCCGGCTCCCAGCTCGCGTCAAAGCCGACCTGATAGGCGTTGACAGCCGCATTGCCAGCGGACTTGCCGCGCTGCGCCGATGCCGCAGCATTGGCGGTTGGGAGCAAGCCAGCCGCAGTCACGTCGCGCAGGGCCCGCGATTGCCGCAGTGCTGCCATGGCTGTTCGTATATCGTTGTTGGCCCGCAATGCCTGGGTCACAAGTTCGGTGAGCTGCGGGTCGTCGAACCGCTGCCACCAGTCCCCAAGGGGCGATGCTGATGCGTTAGCGTCACCATTGCTCCACTTGGTGGGCACAGGGACCGTAGAAACGTCAGCGCTCGGCGTGATGAGCATGGACGAGCACGCCGAAAGCGCGATAGCGGTGACAACGATGCTTCCTAGCAGGAAAGCGCGGCCTGGAGCGGCGCGTGCGCTGCTTTGGCCGCCGGCGGACGCCGAAGGACGCATCGCACTGGCGGATCGTTGTGCCCAACAAGATGAAATATTCGACGCAGTGACTTCCATGTGGCCATAGTGGCGATACGACGTGTAAAGCGCGGTTAGTTACGCGTAAATTTCTGCAAAGGTGGCGCCGCTGGCCACGGACGCCCCCGAACGCTGCGGAACCGATACCCTGTAAAACTGTGCAAAGATGACCTCCGGGAGGTGTCCGGAGCCGTATGCGATCGCTATGATCTGCCCCGCCGGGTTCAATGGACAAACAGCGTGACCGTGGCGAATATCCTATTGGTGGACGACGATGTTGAGCTGCTCGATATGCTCAAGACCTATCTCGAGCGGGAGGGGTTCGCGGTCACTGTCACCGATGTCCCCGAGGTCGGCGTCATGGCGGCTCTTTCCGGCGAATTCGGCCTGGTCGTGCTCGATGTGATGATGCCGAGGATGAGCGGTATCGAGGTCCTGAGCCGCATCCGAAGCACTAGCCGCATACCCGTGCTCATGCTCACTGCGAAGGGTGACGACGCCGACCGCATCATCGGACTGGAACTGGGCGCCGATGACTACGTGCCCAAGCCATGTACGCCGCGGGAGCTGCTGGCGCGTGTCCGTGCCATTCTTCGGCGTACCCAGCCGCCCGGCCAAGGCGAAGAAATGCCGGCCGTGATCGAATCCGGGCAGCTCAAGCTCTTTCCCCGCCAACGCCGTGCGGAGTGTGACGGCAAGCTACTCGAGCTAACCAGCACAGAGTTCAACCTGCTCGAGGCCCTAACCCGTAACGCGGGTCGCACGGTGAGCAAGGACGCGTTGTCTGAAATGGCCCTGGGTCGGCCTCTTGCTCGCTTTGACAGGAGCATCGATGTGCACATAAGCAGCATTCGCCGCAAGCTCGGTACGTTGCCGGATGGACGTTCGTGGATTCAAACCGTTGTCCGGCAAGGCTATCAGCTGATCAGGGAATAAACCGTGGGTCGCTTGTTCTGGAAATTCTTCTTCTTCTTCATGCTCGCGCAGGTGACGACCGTGGTCGGCGTCTCACTCGCGATCTGGCTGCGCCACAGCGATGCACTTGCGCACGTTGAATTCATGCCGGTAAACACGACCGCGCGTTTGCTCGATGGCGCATCGGTGACTCTAGAGCACGGCGGCGAAACAGCTTTGCGAGTTCTGCTGGAGGACTGGTCGCGCGAACCCGGCCCTGCGGTTTATGCGGTGGGACCCGGTGACCGCGAGATTCTCGGTCGTCCTGTACCTCAATTTTCCAACTCCACCCCCATAGCCGACCAGCCTGCCAGCCCATGGGCCACGCGACGGGTCACGCTCGGCGACGGACAATCGTATTTACTCGTCGTTGCCGAGCCGCGACTGGATGACCTGATTCCGCGGCGTGGCCCCGGCGAACCGGGAGGAGCTAACGGTCCAGCTCAGATAATTTTTCCGGTGGAACCCATTGCCGGCGGCATTCTGGCCAGCCTAGCGGTTGCCGCATTGCTGGCCTGGTATGTCTCGAAACCTATTCGAAGCCTGCGTCGGGCCTTCGACGCGGCAGCGCGCGGCGATCTCGAAGCCCGCGTTGGAGACACCATGGGGAGACGACGCGACGAGCTGGCCGACCTTGGCCGCGATTTCGATCGAACGGCAGCGCGACTCAAGCTCCTGATGGACGGACAACGTCGGCTGCTCCACGACGTTTCGCACGAACTGCGGTCGCCGCTTGCACGACTCCAGGCCGCAGTCGGACTTGCCCGCCAGCAGCCCGGAAATGCCGACGCTTCGATGGATCGCATCGAGCGCGAATCCGTGCGCATGGACATGCTGGTGGACGAACTGCTTACGCTTTCGCGCGTCGAGGCCGGAATGGGCGCGGAGCAGCACGAAAGCGTCGACATCGCGGAACTCTTGAATCAGGTCGTTCAAGATGTTTCCTTCGAGCGGGGTGCAATGTCGGTGCCGATAGCGATTGTTAGCCAAATCGGCAACCTTTCGGTATCGATAGTCGAGGGCAACGCCGAAATGCTCCACCGCGCATTCGAGAACGTTGTACGCAATGCCGCTCGGCATACTCCTCCCGGCACGCGGATCAGCATCGACGGCAGCTACGACCCGGTGCGGCGCGAGGTCCGCGTGCTGATCTCCGACGAGGGGCCAGGCGTGCCGGTTGCCAAGCTTGAGTCGATCTTCGAACCCTTCTTCCGAGGCGCCTCGGGTCGTGGAGCCAGCGGTCATGGTCTGGGCCTCGCGATTGCCCGCAGGATTATCGACGCCCACGGCGGCAGCATCAGCGCCTCCATCAGGACGGCGGGCGGGCTTGCCGTGGAAATTCGCCTGCCTGCCTAACCGCGTCGGCCTTTACAACGCTTTACTCGGATTTACGGCGGATTAACTGCGCTTAACGCGCACCCGGGAAATACTTCCCCTCGACGAAGAGCCACTCGACGCCATCCATTGAAGGGAATGGTTAGAGGGGCTCGGAAGGAGGTTCGGGTGAATTTTCGCGTAATCGCTTTTCCTAGAGTATTTGTGACGGCCTGTATCGCGCTGGTTGTTCCACTTTCAGGCCAGGCGCAGCCGATACCAGTTGACCTGGCTGGACCGTACTGGAGTCAACTGCTTGCCTGGCATTGTGAATTCGGATGCCGAGTGCCGTTGAATGTCGGCGCGGACTTGCCCTGGCCGGGTCCACGCTTCCATCCTTCCGAGGATGCGATGCCGCCAGTACCTATGTTGCGCGGTCTCACGCTCACCGAGTCTCAACGCGACAGGGTCTTCATGATCCTTCATGCTCGAGCGCCCACGCTGCGCGAGACCGTCAAGGCGGCGCGGCGCGCGCAGGACGGTCTGCAGCAGCTGGAGTTGTCGGCTCAATTTGACCAGGCGAGGGCCAAATCGCTCGTGGACTCCTTCGTGCGCTCGTTAGGCACGATTGCATTAATGCGCGCCGAGGGAGAGCACGAGATCTATGCGCTTTTGACGGAGGAGCAACGACAGCAGATGCAGGTCATTCAGCGCGTCAACAGGGAACGGTATGACTGACGAATTTCCGCCGCGTAACGGCCGCAATCATTTGGCAATCCGAGATCTGCTGCGGGCGACGCGTGAGGCTCCCGTGCTGCGGGTCGGCGGCGAGCAACTGGGCAATCCTGATCGCGCCACGGACGACAAAGATTGGTTCGTGTTGGCGGTGTCGGCGGAAACGCGCGACTTCCTCCATGCGCAGCTCGTTGAACTACAGGAAGAGAATCGCAAACCACGCGCGGACCGCAAGTACGTGGCGTTCGCCGGATGGCAGCTCAACCTAATCGAGCGCCATTTAATTTCGCCTGGCGGCGGGGTAATGAAGCTTCCGGGACTGGAGTACGCATTGCTAAGAGCGTTCATTGAGCGTCCACGAATACTGTTGAGCCGATCCGAATTGGCCCTCGCGAGCGGAAGGACGGGCCGGCCGTATTTGTCGGCGCGAACAGTCGATTGCTATGTCAGCCGACTGCGCAAGCGTCTCAGACACGGGGGTAGTCCTTTGCTCATCTCGACCGTGCCTCGAATTGGTTACTCCTTCGACGCAGACGTGGAGTGGCCGCGCCACTGAGAGGGCCGGTCTCGCGCTTGGGTCAAATCGCATCCTTTGCCATTGCCAGTTGCGACGCCGTAACAGCCTCAGCGGACATACCGGATTTTGCATTTTGGGTAACTGGCACCGGTGCGCCGCTGCCACAATCGCCAAGCGAACGAGATCTCTCCGAAACATGCAAATAGCGAAAATGATGGCAAGGCTTGCCTTATGTCTCCTGGCGATTACAACCACGGGTATTGCTTACGCGCAATTTCCCGGCGGCGGAGGTGGCGCTGGCGGTAGCACGGGGCGTGGCCCAGGCGGCATGGGAGGCGGTCCGGGCGGTATGGGGGGAGGGCCGGGGGGTATGGGCGGCCCGCCGGGGCGGGCGCCCGTTGGCTCTGCGGAAACCTCCATGGCCAAAGCGGCGGCGGCGGAATTACAGATGAACATCGCCCGCTTGCGTGACGATCTCAAACTCACCAAAGCGCAGCAGATCCTGTTCGACGCGTACGTCGACAATATAGCGGCCCTCGGCGATGACATCCAACGCAGCCAAGTTACACTGCGCTCAACGAGGGATGTCGAACTAGCGAGCCCACAACAGTTCGCCCAGATGATCGACATCGCACGCAATCGCCTGACGGCTATCGAAGACATCGCCGAATCGGGAAAGATACTCTTTGAAAGTCTGTCAGCGGAGCAGAAACCGATCGCCAACAGTCGTCTAGCGGCCCTGGTCACGCCGTTACTAGCGGGAGGCCCGATGCTTGGAATGGGCGATCCTAGCTTACGCGGCATGCGATAAGAAGCGCCATGATGCAGCAAGTTCGTCGCTGTCGGATTCACCGGCGCGCGCAGTCGCTCTTGTGGCAACGCTGTGCCGTCGGCAGTAGGGGAATCGACGAGAAACCGGCGAGCGACCCGCCGGTGGCAGGCTCCGCAATGAAGGTGATCCCATTAGACGCTCGCCGGCTTCTTACATTGAAGGTCGGCTCTTGCGAATTCAAGTGACTTCGCTGTGGATAAGCGAGTGACCGGAACGGGTCGAGGCTGTGTGAAAACGTTTTTGGTTTGTACACGGAAATAGTGTGGTTTGCGTTATGCCTGCATCGAAGCATGAGCTGAGGTAGGCAGATGAAG
>Ga0302323_100003421_pt1 | contig 12880 bp, 9 predicted proteins | sample Fen_T0_3_FD_201950 | JGI IMG/M metagenome (GOLD analysis project Ga0302323, IMG submission 201950) | Peat permafrost microbial communities from Stordalen Mire near Abisko, Sweden - Fen_T0_3 | ecosystem: Environmental > Terrestrial > Soil > Wetlands > Permafrost | place: Sweden: Abisko... | reverse complement strand
CCCAGTACGACGAAATCTGCAGGATCGCCGGACCGGAGAGCCCGCGATGCGTGAGCAGCAGGTTCTCGCGGAAGCGCCCGCCGTTGCAGGAAACCTCGGCATCGACCGAAACGCCGGAGAGATCGCCGTAGCGCGCCAGCGCGTCCGGCGCGAAGGCCAGCGGCACCAATCCCGGGCGAGGCGGCACGATGGAGAGACCGAACTGCTCCGCGATCCGGTAGCCGAAGGGCGTTGCGCCGATCTTCGGCACCGACAGGCCCCCTGTGGCGATGACCAGTGATGCGCAGAGCATCGGCCCCTGCGGCGTCGCGAGGCCGAATCCTTCCGCCGTGCGTGCAACGCCATCCACGGGACACGGCATCCGCCACTGCACGTTGCCGCGGTCGCATTCGGACTTCAGCATGCGGATGATGTCCTGCGCCGTGTCGTCGCAGAAAAGCTGCCCCAGCTTCTTCTCGTGATAGGCGATGCCGTATTTCTCGACCAGCGAGATGAAATGGCGCGGCGTATACCGGGCAAGCGCCGAACGGCAAAAGTCCGGGTTCTGCGACAGGAAGTTCCCGGGTCCGGCGCCGGTGTTGGTGAAGTTGCAGCGCCCGCCGCCCGAGATGCGGATCTTCTCGCCGAGCAGGTGGTAATGCTCGATCAACAACACGCGGCGCCCGCGCTGCCCGGCCTGCGCGGCACACATCATGCCGGCCGCGCCTGCTCCGATCACGACGACGTCGTAGTCAACCATCAGGATGCGGACTTGACCTTCGGCGGAAAGCCCATGCGGTCGACGATCGCCTGGTATCTCGGGTTGCCGGCGAGCTCGGGACTGAGTCCCGGAAGGATCGCTGCGAAGACCATGTTCGGCGTGCGGTCCGCGAAGGCCTTCTCGTACCATTCCAGCGCCTCGTCCACTTCGCCCAGTGCGCCGTGGATCGCGGCGAACGTGACTGGGTCGACGTATTGCTTCTTCTCCAGCGCATGGAGCGCGTCGAGCTTCTGGCGCGCGCGCGCGGCGTCCCCGCAGGTCGCGTACGTGACGCCCAGCCACGACCACGACAGCGGCGCCGCCCCGTCCGCGAGTCTTCGCTCGGCGATCTCGGCCTGGGCAAACGCTTCCGTGCATCTATTCTGGTGGGCCAGCGTGCGCGCGAGCTTCGTGTAGCCCCAGGTCCAGTTGGGATCGATGTCGATGGCGCGACGGAAGCCTGCGGCCGCTTCGTCGTAGTCTCCATGAACCATCGCGGCGATCGCCAGATTGTGCACGGGGCCGACCGATAGCGGGTCGAGCCGCCCCGCTTCGCGTGTCCGTGCCAGCCCCTCGTCAAAGCGGCTCATCACGATCAGGAAGTGCCCATACTCCTCGTTGACGGCCTGGCTGCCCGGGTTCAGTTCGAGCGCTCGCCGGAATTCGGCGTCAGCCCCTTCCCAGTCCCACTCGAAGTAGAAACGGACGAGGCCAAGCGCGGTATGGGCTTCGGCAAGATCCGGTTCGAGCTCGAGCGCTCGGGTTACGGCAGCCCGCGCTTTTTCCACCGACTTGTTGCGATCGAACGCGCGGAGGTAGGCCTGCGTGGTGTAGGCCTCGGCCAACCCGGCATAGGCCATCGCATAGCCGGGCGCGCGGGCGACCGCCTGCAGGAAGCAGTCGACGCTTTTGTCCATCTCCTGCTGGTTGCCCACGAGGAAGTTGCGTCCCCTGAGGTAAAGGCGATGGGCCGCCGGGTCCGAGGTCTCGAAGCGCGCAAGCTTGGCCTTCTCACTGCGGCTCAGCTTGCGGCGCAGCGTTCGCGCGATCGTGGCTGCGATCTCGCCTTCGACCTGCATCAGGTCGTCCGCCGACCGCGAGTACCTGTCGCCCCACAGTTGCGTCGCGTCGCCGACCCGCACGAGCTCCGCGGTGATCGCGACGCTTGGCCCGCGCTGAGCGAGGCTGCCGAGAACGATCGCGTCGACGCCCAGCTTGCGACCAATCTCCGTGGGTTCCATCGCCTTGCCCTTGAACGCGAAGGCGGACGTTCGCGAAATGACACGAAGCCCCTTGAGGCTCGAGAGCTTGTTGATGAGGCACTCCGCGATGCCGTCGCTGAGATAATCGATCGCGGGGTCACCCGTTGCGTTCTCGAACGGCAAGACGGCCAGCAGGTCGATTGCGCCGGCGTCGCGCCGCGGTGCCGCGGCCGGCGTCGTGACCTGTCGCGGTGGACGGGCGGCGGACGCAACGTGACCGCCGGAGGCGAGCAGGCGCGCAACCCGGCTGACGAAATCGGCCGGCACCGCGCCCGCTTGGAAGTACGTCCACTGCACCTCGCGAAACCGGTCGGGAACGAGCGCATCGGCGTCGCACGTGGCGTCGATGACGACCGGCAGCAGGAACGCCTTCTCGTCGGCCATCAGGTGGGAGCGATCGACCGCAAGCTTCCATTCGAGCCGGAAATAGCCTTCAGGACGGGCGCGCGTGTTCGCTGAAATCACCGGCATGAACAGCGCACACGTCCTGATCTGCTTCCTTATTGCGGCGTCCCATGCATCGCCGCCGCGCAGTTCGCTCGTGTCGAGCCAGACTTCGACGCCGGCCTCGCGCAGCGATTCGCCGATGCAGCGGGCCGCGTCGGCATCCTGCGACGCGTAACTCAAGAAGACGGCGTTGGTCGGTTCGTTCATCGGCGGCGCATAGACGACCTCCGGCAATGATAGCGCCGTTCGATTGCCGCGCTCATGCGGCAGAGGGAATCAATGCAGGATCAATCGTTGCGCCAGCTTGACCGTCCCGTGGCTCAGCCTGTTGAGCGTTGGCGGCAGCGCCAGCGGCTTCAGCAGCATCTTGACGGCCATCGATGCCGGATAGTGCCGGCGCACCAGCGTCGTGGTGCGCGTAACCGCCTGGCGGAACTCGCGACCGTCGCGCGTCGCGTTTGGATGCAAAGCGCGATAGGGATACCAGGACCCGCGTTCGACGTCACTACGAAGGATCACGCGCAGGCGCCGGGCGAGCGCACCGAGGATGAGCGTGCGGCTGTTGCGCTCACTGGCGTTGTATCTGTGGAAATAGCGGTAGAAGTGCTTGTAATGGTCGACCTCGTCGCGCTGGATGGCGCGGACCAGGCGCGCCAGTACCGGCTCGTCGCTGATGGAGCGGATCGCGGCGTAATAGGTCGACGTGCCCATCTCCACGACGCATCGCGCCGCCATTTCCAGGCTCGGGCTCGATTCCAATACGTCCGGCGTGTTGCGCCGCGAGTGTTCGGCGAGGAAGCCGGCGAACTCCTGCCGCCAGTCGAACTCGGGCCAGGCGCGGTTCACATAGGCCTGCAGCGCGCGGCCGTGCTGCAGTTCCTGCGGCTCCCATTGCCCCGTCAGCCACGACGACACTTCGGCGTCGCCGCGGTATTTCTCGACGAGGTTGCGCGTGTACAGGTGCGACGCCGTCTCGACGAACGACGCGCCGGCGAGCAGCAGGAATAGCTCCTCGTTCGACCGGGCGCGCGTCACGTCGATGCAATGGAACGGAATGTCGTCGAGCGACCAATGGCCGCCGTTCGCATGTTCGCCGCTCATTGGCCAGCGCTCATTGGCCGAAGAAATCGCGCACCTTGTCGAACCAGCCCTTGGCGCGCGGATTGTGCTTGCCGGGGTCTTCCTCGTTGATCAGCTCGAATTCGCGCAACAGTTCCTTCTGCCGATGTGTGAGCTTGACCGGCGTCTCGATCGCGACATGGCAGTACAGGTCGCCCTGCACAGAGCCGCGGACCGGTCGGATTCCCTTGTTGCGCAGGCGGAACGTCTGGCCCGACTGTGTCTCCGCCGGAACCTTGATCGTGGCGTGGCCGTCGAGCGTCGGGATTTCCAGTTCGCCGCCCAGCGCCGCCGTCGCGAAGCTGATCGGCATCTCGCAGTGCAGGTCCGCACCGTCGCGCTGGAATACCTGGTGCGGCTTCAGGTTGACGACGACGTAGAGGTCGCCCGGCGGCCCGCCATTCCGGCCCGCCTCGCCTTCTCCCGTAAGCCGGATGCGGTCATCCGTGTCCACGCCTGCAGGAATCTTCACTGACAGCGTCTTGTGTTTCTTCACGCGGCCCGCGCCGTGGCAAGTGGCGCAAGGCTCGGGGATCACCTTGCCAGTGCCGCGGCAGGTCGGGCAAGTCTGCTGGATCGAGAAAAAGCCCTGCGAAACGCGCACCTCGCCGCGACCGCCGCACGAACCGCATGTCTTGGGCTGTGTGCCAGGCTTCGCCCCCGTGCCGTGGCAGGTCTCGCACCCTTCCATCGCGGGAATGCGGATCTTCACTTCGGTGCCGCGTGCGGCGTCCTCCAGCGACAACTCGAGGTTGTAGCGCAGGTCGGCGCCGCGATAGACGCCATTGCCGCCGCCGCGACCCTGCTGACCGAAGATCTCGCCGAAGATGTCGCCGAACGCGTCGGCGAAGCCACCGAAGCCTTCCGGTCCGCCCGGGCGCCCGCCTGCTGACGGATCGACACCGGCATGCCCGTACTGGTCGTAGGCCGCGCGCTTCTTGCCGTCGGTCAGGACTTCGTAGGCTTCCTTGGCTTCCTTGAATTTCTCTTCGGAACCCTTGTCGTCCGGATTGCGGTCCGGATGGTGCTTCATCGCCATCTTGCGATAGGACTTCTTGATGTCCTCTTCGCTCGCGTCGCGGCTTACGCCCAGTGTCGTGTAGTAGTCCCGCTTCGCCATGATCCTAAGTTGCCCCTAGATACCGTCAAAAGCCCTCACGGGCAAATTCTCGCAAGAAGACGTTGCTGTTCGCGCAACGCCAACGGCCGGATTGAGGGGCGCCGAGGGGCGACCGCTCCAATCCGGCCGGATATTACATCGCACGTCAGCGTTGCGGCTCCGAAGCCATCGATCGCGACGGAATATCGCTACTTCTGGTCTTTCACCTCGGTGAACTCCGCATCCACGACCTTTTCCTCGGCGTGCTGCCCTCCCGCGCCGCCGGCCCCTTCCGCCCCAGCGCCCGCGCCACCGGGCGACCCACCTGAGGCCGCACCCGCTGCAGCCTGAGCCTGCGCGTACATCACTTCGCCCAGTTTCTGCGAGGTCTTGGCGAGTTCCTCGGCCTTCGCTTCCAGCTTCTCCTTGGTCGCGTCGTTCTGCTTCAGCAGTTCCTCGGCGTCCTTCAGCGCGGCCTCGATCTTCGCCTTGTCGTCGGCCTCGACCTTGTCGCCGTATTCGGTCACCGACTTCTTCACGCTGTGCACCAGCGCGTCGAGGCTGTTGCGGGCCTGCACGGTTTCGACCATCTTGCGGTCGTCCTCGGCGTGAGCCTCGGCGTCCTTGACCATCTTCTCGATCTCGGCCTCGGACAACCCAGAGTTGGCCTTGATCGTGATCTTGTTCTCCTTGCCCGTCGCCTTGTCTTTCGCCGACACATGCAGGATGCCGTTGGCGTCGATATCGAACGTGACCTCGATCTGCGGCGTGCCACGCGGCGCCGGCGGAATGCCCTCGAGGTTGAACTGGCCGAGGCTCTTGTTGCCGCTGGCCACGTCGCGCTCGCCCTGCAGCACGTGAATGGTCACCGCGCCCTGGTTGTCGTCGGCCGTGGAGAACACCTGCTGCGCCTTGGTCGGAATCGTCGTGTTCTTCTTGATGAGCTTGGTCATGACGCTGCCGAGCGTCTCGATGCCCAGCGACAGTGGGGTCACGTCGAGCAACAGCACGTCCTTCACGTCGCCCTTCAGCACGCCGCCCTGGATGGCCGCGCCGACGGCAACCGCCTCGTCCGGATTCACGTCCTTGCGCGGTTCCTTGCCGAAGAACGCCTTGACCTTGTCCTGCACCTTCGGCATGCGCGTCTGGCCGCCGACCAGGATCACGTCGGAGATGTCGGACAGCGCAACACCGGCGTCCTTGATGGCGACGCTGCAGGGTCCGATGGTGCGCTCGATAAGTTCCTCGACCAACGCCTCCAGCTTGGCGCGCGTGATCTTCATCGTCAGGTGCTTAGGCCCGGACTGGTCCGCCGTGATGTAGGGCAGGTTGATCTCGGTCTGCTGCGACGACGACAGCTCGATCTTGGCCTTCTCGGCCGAATCCTTGAGCCGCTGCAGCGCCAGCACGTCGTTCTTGAGATCGACGCCGGATTCCTTCTTGTACTCGGTGACGATGTAGTCGATGAGCCGCTGGTCGAAGTCCTCGCCGCCCAGGAACGTGTCGCCGTTGGTCGACAGCACTTCGAACTGGTGCTCGCCTTCGACATTGGCGATTTCGATGATCGAGATGTCGAACGTGCCGCCACCCAGGTCATACACCGCGATCTTGCGGTCGCCTTCCTTCTTGTCCATGCCGAACGCCAGCGCCGCCGCCGTCGGCTCGTTGATGATCCGCTTGACTTCGAGGCCCGCGATCTTGCCGGCGTCCTTGGTCGCCTGCCGCTGCGAGTCGTTGAAGTAGGCCGGGACCGTGATGACGGCTTCCGTGACTTCCTCGCCGAGATAATCCTCGGCCGTCTTCTTCATCTTGCGCAGGATTTCGGCCGAGACCTGCTGCGGCGCGATCTTCTTGCCGCGCACCTCGACCCAGGCGTCGCCGTTGTCGGCCTTGATGATCCGGTAGGGCATCAGGTTGATGTCCTTCTGGACTTCCTTTTCCTCGAACTTGCGGCCGATGAGCCGCTTGATCGCATAAAGCGTGTTCTTGGGATTGGTGACCGCCTGCCGCTTGGCCGACGCGCCGACCAGAATTTCGCCGTCTTCCTGATACGCGACGACCGAGGGCGTGGTGCGTGCGCCTTCGGAATTTTCGATGACCTTGGGCGTGCCGCCTTCCATGATGGAGACGCAGGAGTTGGTGGTGCCCAGGTCGATGCCGATGATCTTGCCCATGATGTCCTAACCTCCGTGATTCGAATGCGAATGAATGTATGCAGTAAACAGCGACCTGTCCGTCAGATGGGGATTTTCTGTTCCGAATCAACCCGGATCAGCGCCCTGGCGCGGAACGGCTAGGCGCTTGCGGTCCTGCCCTTGGCCACCGTCACCAGCGCAGGCCGCAGCACGCGGTCGTTGATGAGATAGCCCTTCTGAAAAACGTCCACGATGGTGTTGGGCGGCTGGTCGGATTCGACCATCTGCATCGCCTGGTGCCTGTGCGCGTCGTAGTTCTCGCCCACCGGGTTGAGTTCGACGACCTGCGCCCGGTCGAAGGACGCCTGCAGCGCCTTCAACGTCAGCGCCGCGCCGGACTTGAGGGTCTCGAGCGGAACGTCGCCGGCCGCGAGTGTCTGCTCGAGCGCGTCCTTGACGGGCAACATGTCTAGCGCGAAGCGCTCGACCGCATATTTGTGCGCCTTGGCGATGTTCGCCTCAGCCTGCTTGCGTACGTTCTCCGTTTCCGCCTTGGCGCGCAGGAAGGCGTCTTTGAGTTCCGCGACTTCCGCTTCGGCCTTGATAAGCTGCGCGGCGAGGTCGTCCGCGCCGCCCGGTTCCACCGCGCCGGCTACGGCCTCCGGGGCCGGGTGGGCGTTCTCGGTGGCAACCGGCGCGACCGTATCCATTTCGTCCTGATGTCGTTTCATGCGGTTCTTCCCGGAATCGATTTTGCTATCCGCACGCACGTTGGGGTCATTCGGCGCGATTCAAGCCCTCCCCCGAACGGGATGCAATATATTATTCAAAAACAATGGTTTGCGAGGGCGCCTTCGCAGACGCTCATCGGCCCCGCTTCAGGCTTTGGCGCCCATTACTTTGGCGCGTAGCTGTGTGGCCTCACGCGCCGCTGGGCCAGGTGGCTCCGCCAGCCAGCCCTCGAGATCCCGAAACACGATATTGGCCAGCGCAGCGATCCACGCCGGGTGCTCGTTGAGGCACGGAATCACGTTGAATTCCTTGCCACCGGCTTCCATGAACGTCACCCGAGCCTCGATGCCGATCTCCTCCAGCGTTTCGAGGCAGTCCGCGACAAAACCCGGACAGAACACGTCGACGCGCCGAACGCCGTCGCCGCCCAGCATCGCCAGGGTCTGGGCGGTGTAGGGCGTGAGCCAGGGCGCCTTGCCGAAGCGCGACTGGAAAGTCAGCGACCATTGTCCGGGCGCGAGCCCCAGTTCCTGTGCGAGCAGGCGGCCGGTCACCTGGCACAGGCAATGATAAGGATCGCCGCGATCCAGCGTCCGGCGCGGCAGCCCGTGGAACGACATGACGAGCCGATCGGGACGGCCATGCTTCGTCCAGTAGTCGTTGACGTTCTGCGCGAGCGCCTTGATGTAGCCCGGATCGGCATGAAACGTCTCGATGAAGCGCAGGCCCGGGATCCGGCGCACGTGGAGCAAATGTTCGGCGACCGCGTCGAAAGCGGAAGCGGTCGTGCTGGCCGCGTATTGCGGGTACAGCGGCACGACGAGGATTCGTTCGCAATGGGCGGCGCGCAGGCGCTCGAGCGCTTCGCCCACGCTCGGATTGCCGTAGCGCATGCCGATTTCGACGGGACACAGGTCGGCCGGGTACCCGGCGGCTTTGAGGCGCTGCCCCAGGTAGCCCAGAAGCAGCGACCGCTGTTTGATGCTGTGCACCAGCAGCGGCGATCCATCCTTGGTCCAGATCGCCGAATATTTCCGGGCAGAGGCCGTCGGCCGCACCAGCAGGATCACGCCGTACAGGATCGGTTTCCAGACCCACGGCGGAATCTCGATGACGCGCGGGTCGGTCAGGAACTGCGCGAGGTAGCGCCGTACCGCCGACGGCGTGGGCTCGTCGGGTGTGCCGAGGTTGACGAGAAGGACGCCGACCCGCGGCAGCCTGTCATGGGAGAACGGCAATTCAGGTGCGTGGGGCATGCCATGCCTTGGTGACGACGATTATCATGCGGGCGCCCCACGCGGCTGATGGCTGATCCACGCATCGAGGCCGCGCCGCGCCTGGCGCCGGATGGCGTTGCGCAACGTTGGCGACCAGCCAAGCAGCATGCCCTTGGCGCCCAGCGCCATGCGGCTCCATCGCCACAGGTCGAACGTGTCGACGTGGCGGACGATACGACCAGCCTCGAACGTGAACGCAGCATCGATGACGTTGTGCACGGGGCGGCCGGTGGCGGAGAACGTATAGCGGGGTTCCCAGTGCGCACGACCCAGGGTGTCATTGGCGCGGACGTCGCGCCATTCCACGCGAAGATCGGTGGCGCGCTCGCACAACATCGACCACATGGCGCCAACTTCGATGCCGGCGACGTCGAACACCGGGTCGGTGAATCGGGCGTCGGGCGCATAGCAGGCAGCCATCGCGGCGCCGTCCCTGCGCGCGAACGCGGCGTAGAACCGCTCGAGCATCACGGCGTTGGGGTGTGGCTCACTCATCGCTCATTCGTCATTGAGCTGCGCCGACATCGCGTTGGAAAGCAGCTTGGCCGTGATGTCGACGATCGGGATCACCCGCTCGTAGGCCATCCGCGTCGGACCGATTACGCCCAGCGTGCCGATGACCTGGCCGTTGGCTTCGTAGGGTGCGGTGACGACACTGTACTCGTCGAGCGGCGCCAACCCCGATTCGCCGCCTATGTAGATCTGTACGCCCTGCGCGCGCTGCGACACGTCGAGCAGATGCAGGATCGAGGTCTTCTGGTCGAACATGTCGAAGAGCCGGCGGAGGCGCTCCATGTTGGAGGCCAGCCCGTCCGCATGCATCAGGTTGCGCTCGCCGGTGACGACCAGCGACTCGCCCTCCGCGTACGCGCCCTCGCCGGCGTCCACCGCCGCGGTCATCAGGCCGGCGATGTCCTGGCGCAGCGCGCGCAGTTCGTCGGTGATGCGGGCGCGTATCGCCGTCAATGGATGGCCGGCGAAGTTGTTGTTGAAGAAATTAGTCGCCTCGATCAGCTGCGATTGCGAGTACGCGCGATCGGTGTGCAGGATGCGGTTCTGCACGTCGCCTTCGGCCGTGACGAGGATCAGCAGCACGCGCCGCTCGGACAACCGCAGGAATTCCAGGTGCCGGAACGCCGCCTCGCGTCGCTTGGGCGTCATCACGACGCCCGCAAACTGCGTCAGCTGCGACAGGAGTCCTGCTGCCGCGCTGATCAGCTGCTGCGGGCGGTCCGCGACGAGTTCGCCCTCGAGCCGGTGGATCTCCTGCTGGTCGAGCGGCTTGGTGACCATCAGGCTGTCGACGAAGAAGCGGTAGCCCTTGGGCGTGGGGATGCGGCCGGCGGACGTGTGCGGGCTGCTGATGAAGCCCATCTCCTCCAGATCCGCCATCACGTTGCGGATAGTTGCCGGCGACAGCTCCAGCCCGGAGTGGCGCGACAGCGCACGCGAGCCGACCGGCTGCCCGTCGCCGATGTAGCGTTCGATCAGCGTCTTGAGGAGGTGCTGCGCGCGCGCTTCCAGCATGGGCCGATTTTACCGCGCTATGTCGGTTCGGGGCGCGACGATCGCCATTGGGCATTTGCGGTTTCGGACTCCATGCACTTTCGGATGGGGTTGCAATAGCATGGGCTGTGGTTTAATCGTGACCATGTCTGCTTCTGTCCCATCGCCCGCCTTCCCCCGCGTTGCCCTGGTCGGTCGCTATGCGAGTCCGGGCCTGGCGCCGCCGTTGTCCCGCCTCGCAAGCTACCTGACCGCCAAAGGGCATTCGGTCGTTCTCGAGGCGGAGACCGCGCACTTCGCGCCGCTGCCGGACTATCCGACCGCTGCGCCGGAGAACCTGGGCCGCGCCGTCGACCTGGCTATCGTGCTTGGCGGCGACGGGACCATGCTCTCGATCGCGCGCCAGCTGGCGCCCTTCGATGTGCCGCTGATTGGCATCAACCAGGGTCGCCTGGGGTTCCTGACCGACATTCCGCTGACCCGGATGGAGTCGACGCTCGACGCCATGCTCGCTGGTCGCTACATGGAAGAACGGCGCACGTTGCTGTCTGCCGTTGTCTTGCGTTCCGGCGGCGGCCGTGACGAGGCGTTCGCGCTCAACGAAGTCGTCGTCAACCGCGGCTCGCTCGGCAGCATGATCGATTGCGCTATCGAGATTGACGGCCGCTTCGTTTATTCGATGCGCGCCGACGGCATCATCGTCGCCACGCCTACCGGCTCGACTGCCTATGCGCTTTCCGCGGGCGGACCCATCCTCGACCCGCAACTCGCGTCCTTCCTGCTCGTGCCCGTGGCGCCGCACGCGCTGACGCACCGCCCGATCGCCATTTCGGACGCTGCGCATATTTCCATCACCGTGCTGACCGCGCGCGACGCCGGCTTTCACTGCGACGGGCAGGGACATTTCACGCTGGCCGAAGGCGACCGCGTCGACGTGTGTCGCGCGCCCTACGCCGCACGCTTCCTCCACCCTGAAGGCCACGATTATTTCGCCATGTTGCGCGAGAAGCTGCACTGGAGCGAAACGCCCGAACGCTTGAGCCGTCACGGTCACGACGTTGCCGGGCCACACGGGGGCCCGGACGACACGCACTGATGCTAAGGCTTCTGTCGATCCGCAATTTCGTCGTCGTCGACGCGCTCGATGTCGAGTTCGAGCGCGGCCTGACCGTGCTGACCGGCGAGACGGGCGCGGGCAAGTCCATTCTGCTGGACGCGCTGTCGCTGCTGCTGGGTGACCGCTTCGAACTACGCCAGTTGCGCCCGGGCGCCGACCGCGCCGAACTCGCCGCGGCGTTCGATGCGACGGACGTGCCGGGTGTGGGCGCCTGGCTTGCCGAACAGGAACTCGCCGCTGACAGTGGCGAAGTGTTACTGCGGAGAACGCTCGACGCACAAGGCCGAAGCCGGGCGTGGATCAACGGCCGGCCGGCCACGCTGGCCCACCTGAAGGATCTGGGCGAGCGCCTGGTCGACCTGCACGGCCAGCATGCGCACCAATCGCTGGCGCAGCCCGTCGCCCAGCGCAATCTCGTCGACGCCTTCGGCGGCTTCACCACGCTCGCGGACGAAGTTGCCGAAAGCTTTCGCATGTGGCGCACCGCCATCGACAGTTGCGCGGCGGCCGCGCAGGCGGCGCAGGCAACGTCCACCGAACGCGAGTTCCTCGAAACGCGGCGGCGCGAACTTGCTGCGCTCGCCATCACGGAGTCCGAATGGGCCGACCTGTCCGCGGCACAGTCGCGGCTGGCGAATGCGGCCGACCTGATCGAAGCGGCAACGCACGGCAGTGAAACACTATCCGAAGACGACGCCGCGCTCACGGTGCAGCTCGCACAGCTGACGCAGCGCCTCAAGGCCTCGGCGGCGCACGATCCGGCGCTGGCGGAAATCGTCGCGCTGCTCGAACCCGCCGCCGTCGAGCTCGAAGAAGCAGCGCGCGCGCTGCGCGATTATCTGCGCAGGCTCGATCTCGATCCCAAGGAATTGCAGCGTGTCGAGGCCCGGCTCACCGCAATCCACGACCTCGCACGCCGGCACCGTGTGCGGCCCGAGGCGGTTCCTGCCCTGCTGGCTGAAACCGAGGCGCGCCTTATTGCGCTCGCAGAATCCGCGGACGCCGAGTTACTCGCGCGCCGCGCGGCCGAGGCGGGCTCCACCTTTCGCGGCTTGGCCGAGCAGCTGTCCAGCAAACGCCGCTTTGCCGCGACCGAACTCGCGCACCGCGTATCGGCGGCGATGCAGTCGTTGAGCATGGCCGGAGGCCGGCTCGAAATCGCGCTGGACCCGCTGTCGTTGCCGGCAAGCTATGGCCTGGACGACGTCGAGTTCCGCGTTGCGACGCACCCCAAGCAGCCGCTGGCGCCGCTTGCGCGCGTCGCGTCCGGCGGCGAGCTATCGCGCATCGCGCTCGCCATCCAAGTGGTCGGGAGCGAGGTCGGCCAGATTCCCACGCTCGTCTTCGACGAAGTGGACAGCGGCATCGGCGGCGCGGTCGCCGCGACGGTCGGCCAACTGTTGCAGACGCTGGGTTCCGACCGGCAGGTGCTGTGTGTCACGCATCT
>Ga0302323_100003419_pt1 | contig 12881 bp, 9 predicted proteins | sample Fen_T0_3_FD_201950 | JGI IMG/M metagenome (GOLD analysis project Ga0302323, IMG submission 201950) | Peat permafrost microbial communities from Stordalen Mire near Abisko, Sweden - Fen_T0_3 | ecosystem: Environmental > Terrestrial > Soil > Wetlands > Permafrost | place: Sweden: Abisko... | reverse complement strand
GATCGACAAGCAGGGCCGCGACCTGGCCGCGCCGGCCACCCTGTCCATAGAGCGCGATTTCTCGTTCAACGACAACCAGGTGCTGGCCAAGGAGAGCGAGGAGAGCCTGCTCTACCGCGACATGCAGCTGGACCTGGAGCAGCAGGTGCTGCGCCGCCTGGCCGCCACCCCGGCGGTGCCGCCGGCGCCGGCCAAGTAAGTCGCCTGCACCGTGCAGATCAGGAGCGAACAGCTCGCCGGCCAGCTCGCCAAGGGCATCGCCGCGCTCTACGTGGTCACCGGCGACGAGCCGCTGCTGGCGCTGGAGGCGGCCGATGCGATCCGCGCCGCCGCCAAGGCCGCCGGCTACACCGACCGCAAGATGTTGTCGGTGGAGCGCAGTTTCGACTGGGGGCAACTGCAGGCCGCCAGTTCAGGCATGTCCCTGTTCGGCGACAAGACCTTCATCGACCTGCGCATCCCCGGCGGCAAGCCCGGCAAGGACGGCGCCAAGGCCCTGGAGCAACATGCCGTCGCGAGCAGCGGCGCGCAGGACGCGACTACGCTAATCACCCTGCCCAAGCTGGACCGCACCCAGCTTAACTCGGCCTGGTTCACCGCCCTCACCCAGCATGGGGTCACCATCCAGGCCCAGGCGGTGGACCGCGCCGCCCTGCCGGCCTGGATAGGCGAGCGCCTGGCACGCCAGAAGCAAAGCGCCGACCGCGAAACCCTGGCCTTCATCGCCAATAAGGTCGAAGGCAACCTGCTCGCCGCCCACCAGGAAATCCAGAAACTCGGCCTGCTGCACCCCGAGGGCAATCTGGAGTTCGACGCGGTGCGCGACGCCGTGCTCAACGTGGCGCGCTACGACGTCTTTAAACTCTCGGATGCCTGGCTGACCGAGGACTGGCCGCGCTTCCGCCGCATGTTAGAGGGCCTGCGCGGCGAAGGCGAGGCCCCGCCCCTGGTGCTGTGGGCGATGACCGACGACATCCGCGCCCTGGCCAAGCTGCGCCGCGGCGAAAAGGTCTGGAAGGGCCCGCGCCTGTCGCTCTACGAGCGCAAGGCCAAAAGCGTGCGCCCGGCACAGATCGGCAACGCCCTCAAGCACGCGGCGGCCATCGACCGCCTGATCAAGGGCCTGCGGCCGCGCCAGCTCTCCGACAACGTCTGGGAAGAGTTCTACCGCCTGGGCGTGGGGCTGGCCTAGGGCTGGTCCGCAGGCAAGCCAGCCCCTTCAGGGAGAGGGCGCCAGGAACTCCGGCGCCGAGCCGGAAGCCCAGGCGCCAAGCCGGGACGGGAGCCCCGGCATTGGGACGGCCCGGCCGGGGCCTGCGACGCATGCGGCGTCGCGGGCGCCTGGCACCAAACCACCCGTCCACGCATGCGCCATTTTCGCCCGCTTGTCGGCAACGTGTGGCGCGCCAGCTATGACAAAGGCATTATGCAATTGTCATAGTTCCATAGTTCTTTGGCGCCTGGTTGGAGACAGTTCTCCACCGCCGGCATGTGGAGACCCCTCTTGATCACTCGCAAGCGATTTGTTGCAGCCGCCGCATTGTTTCTTGCCCTGGGCCTGAGCGGCTGCGTCGCGCCCGGCCCGGTCACCCAGGCGATGGTGTGCGGTCACCCGGTCACCTACCATCCGGACGATCTGAAACCCTGCGCGCAGGGCTCCTCCGCCTGCACCCTGCGGCAGGGCGAATCGGCCTATCACGTGCACTATTCCACCGTGGACAGCGGCGTGGTCAGCCACGAGATCGAGCACGTTTGCGGCATGCAGCATCGCGAACCCTGGGTCAACGTCTCCGGCACCGCATGCACCGAGGTAACCGACGGCGGCACCACCGGTTGGAAAAAGGGCGACGTGATGTGCCGCTTCAATGCCGGCCCGCCGCTGCGGATCGTCGATATCCGCCAGCGTGCCAACATAGTGTCGAGCGCGGGTTGGGCCCCGCCGCAATCGGCCGTCGCATTGGGCGCGGAACCCGGAACGCGCACCCTGGCGCAGGCCGCAGGGGCGCCGCAGTCAGCACCCGCACCCGGAAGCGCCACGCAGCATGACGTTTTCTCCCAGGCCGCAGACCGGACACTGCCCAGCGCCACCTATGACGACAGCGCCGCGCTGCCGGCCCTGGCGCCGCAGGACGACCGGATCCGCCGCAGCCAGGCACTGCAGGCGCAACTGGACGCGTCCTGGCGCCTCGCCTACGGCAATTTGCCACGCCGCGGCGACGATAGGTTCATCCACGGCGACGACACCGGGCGCCGCTATCATGTTCCGCATGGGCAACGCCGCACCGCTGCGGTGCCCCTGCTGGAACCGCGCGCCGGCTGGATGGTGCAGTCATTGACAGGCGCCTGACGCGGCCCCGGCTGCCTTGATGTGCGCGTAGGCCACGCGCATCCGCGGAACCCCAGGATGCCGGGCCTTGCGCTCGACCGGTTCAGGCGAGCCCAGCCTGGGCCGTGGCGATCCTGCACTGTACCTAGGTGCATGGTCGCGGCGTGGCCTGGGAGGGTTCAATTCTTGGGAAGCATCCCGGGTCAGAAGCCGCATGGCAGGCCGGTCGCCGAAATCCCGCGATCGGGGATAGGCCAAGCCGCCCCTACAGGCATGAATACGGCACACGCGAAGCTGCCATGACGCGCTGCCGCCTGCCGCGGCGCCGGCGGCTCACCCGACGCGCGCCGCCTCCGACAGCGGACAGTCGCGCGCAAGGATTTCCACCAGAAACGCCAGCACCGCCTTGATCCGGGGAATGTAGCGCTGGTCGCGCCGCGCGGTGAGCCAGATGGTGCGCTTGACGTCGATCTGGTCTTCCAGCACCCGCGCCAGGCCGAATCTCTCGGCGCGCGCGAAGGACGGCAGCATCACCAGGCCGGCGCCGGCGACCGCGGCGAACAGTTGCGCGATCATGCTCGAGGACTGCAGCGCCAGGCGCGGCTCCTTGATCGCCTCGTCGAGCCAGCGCACCGTATCGAGCTGGATCAGGTCGTCCACGTAGGAGACGAAGGCGTGGCCGCGCAGATCGTCCAGGCTTTGCGGCGTACCGTGTTGCCGCAGGTAGTCGGCGCAGCCGTAGACATGGAGGCGGAATTCCCCGACCGGCAACACTTCCAGCCCGCGCCCTTCGGGCGGAAAAAAGCTGATGAACAGGTCGGCCTCGCGCTGGTTGACGTGGACCAGCTGGGTGGACGTCACCAGTTCGACGTCGATCAGGGGATGCCTGCGGCGGAACTGGGCGAACTCGGTGGACAAATACAGGGAGGCGATGCCTTCCATGCTGGCGATGCGCACCGCGCCTGAAGGCTTGCTGTGCTTGCCGCCTATCAGGTCCTTGAGCGTGAGCGCGTGGCACTCCATGCCCTCGACCAGTTGCAGTATCTCCTTGCCACGCACGGTGATGCGAAAGCCGTGGTGGTCGCGCTCGAACACCGGCGCGTCGATCGCCTCCTCGAGCTGGGCGATATGGCGGCTCACCGTCGAGTGATCGATCTTGAGCTTTTGGGCGGCGCCCGCCAGGGTGCCGGCGCGCGCCACCTCGAGAAAAATTCTCAGGTCGTTCCAGTTCGGATTTCCACGGGCCATAGAAGAAGAATAAGAAGAAGAGCGAAGTGAGCACCAAACACGACGGCAAGTACGACCAGTGGTGCGCGACGACCAGCGTACAGGCCAGCGCGCCGGCGAGGCCGGGCCAAACAATACCCAGGCGCCCGAGTATATCGGCAGCCCTTGTGCAGCAGCAAAAAGCGCGCCCGGCGGGCCGCCGGGCGGCTCTGTCATGGCTTTGCAATATTGCAAAGCCCCTTGCGAATTAACTGATTTAATCGGCCGACCGCCTCTGATAGTGTGCACAGTGTCGGCCGGCGCATCGCCGTGACGCCATTCAGGGAACCCAGGCATGGTCAATCAAGAAATATCCACGCAGTGGTCGGCGCATTACCGGGCCAGTCAATTCCAAACCCTGGTAAGGCGTCGCCGCGCCATCGGCGCCGGCCTGTTCGCCGTCACCGCGTTGTTCTATTTTTCGGTGTTCCTGATTGCCGCCGCCCATCCCGGCTTCTGGCGCGTCCAGGTATTCGGCGCGATCAACCTGGGCCTGCTCTATGCACTGCTGCAATACCCGCTGGGCGGGCTGGTGGCCTATGGCTACGCCCGCGCCATGCGCCGCGTCGACACGATGGCCGCAGCCGTAGTCGCGCAACCGCCGGACGCCTGATTTCGGCGCGGCCGGGATGCCGCGCAACCCCAGGCGGGCAATGGATAAAGGGGACGCGTCCCTTTTGGAACCCAGAAGCCGAAGGCCCGTACTACGAGCTTGCCGCGCATCAAGCTGATGCACGGCGCCAGTTCGAGAGAATTTCAATTGTCTGTCAGGGAGAGAGCCACAGTGAAAGTGATCAAAAGCGCCGCGCTAGCGGCATGCGGATGGGCCGCCGCGCCCGTCCTGGCCGGCGCGGCGGACGCTTCCCTGGTCGCCCCGCAGTACCGGGGCTTGACCTTCGGCGTGTTCGGCGCCCTGTTCCTGCTCACCCTGTTCATCACCTATCTGGCGTCGCGCCACAACAAGACCACCGGCGACTATTACACCGCCGGCGGCGCGATCGGCCCGCTGCGCAACGGCCTGGCGATCGCCGGGGATTACCTCTCGGCGGCGGCCTTCCTGGGTGTCTCCGGCCTGATCGCGCTGTACGGCTACGACGGCATCGCCTACCTGATCGGCTTTTTCATCGCCTTCATCCCGGTATTGCTGCTGGTCGCCGAGCCGTGCCGCAATCTCGGCCGCTACACCCTGGGCGACGTGCTGGCCTATCGCAACAGCTTTCGCAGCACCAAGGCGGTGGTCGCGCTGTCCAGTATCGTGGTCGCGCTGTTCTACATGGTGCCGCAGGTGGTCGGCGGCGCGGTGATCGTGCGCGCCCTGATCGGCGTGCCGTACGAGGCATCGGTGATCGCCGTCGGCCTGCTGATGCTCATCTACGTGCTGTTCGGCGGGATGCGCGCCACCACTTCGGTCCAGGTGCTCAAGGCGGTGCTGCTGATCTCCTCCTGCTTCGTGCTGGTGATTCTCGCCTGGGCCCCCTACGGCTTTAACGCCGCGGCCTTTTTCGGCGACCTGGTGGCCGACTCCAGGCTGCAACTCTACGTCAGCGCGCTGCAACCGGCCGGCATACCTCTGGCCGGCCTGGACGCCGGCCAGCGCTTCCTCGAACCCGGCCTGTACCTGAAGAACCCGCTGGAGCAGGTCTCGCTGGGCCTGGCCCTGGTGCTCGGCACCGCGGCCATGCCGCACATCCTGATGCGCTTTTTCACCGTGCGCGACGCCAGGGCCGCGCGCAGCTCGGTGCTGTGGGCGATGCTGGCTATCGGCGCCTGCCACCTGCTGATCATCATGATCGGCTTCGCCGCCGCCCACCTGGTCGGCGCCAAGGCGATCATCGCGCTCGACAAGGGCGGCAATCTCGCCGCTCCCATGCTGGCGCAGTTTCTCGGCGGCGGCGCCGACAGCATGATGGGCAATTTCATGCTCGCCTTCGTCGCCGCGGTGGCCTTCGCCACCATCGTCGCGGTGGTCGCCGGGCTGACCCTGGCGGGCGCTTCGGCGCTGGCGCACGACGTTTACGTAGGCGCGATCTGCGACGGCGACGCCACCGAGGACGAGCAGGTCAACGCGGCGCGTGTGGCCACGCTGCTGATGGCGTTGGTGTGCATGGCCGTCGGCATCCTCGCCAAAGGGCAGAACGTCGCCCACCTGGTGGGCCTGGGCTACGCGGTGGCCGCCTCGGCGAACCTGCCGGCGCTGCTGCTGACCCTCTACTGGAAAAGGTGCAGCACGGCCGGCGTGCTCGCCGGGGTGATAGGCGGCACCCTGCTGTCGATCGGCCTGGTGCTGGCCTCGCCCAACATGACCTACCCTCTGGAGGCGAAACGCGCCGCCCTGGCCAGCGCGTCCGCGCTCACCGGGAAGCTGCAGAAGGCGGCTCTTGACCCGGCATCGGCCAAGCCCGAGGAAGTCCGGCAATGGAGCGCCGAGCTGGCCGCCGCCCAGGCCCGCGCCGCCGCCATACCGGACGACGCCACCAGCATCTTCGGGCTCAAAGCCCCGCTGGTCCCGTTGCGCAACCCCGGGATCATTTCCATCCCGGCCGGTTTTCTGTTGGTGATCCTGTTCTCGCTGCTGTTCGCCGACCGGCGCTCCGCCGCGCGCTGGGAAGAGTTGTCGGTACGCCGCGAAACCGGCATCGGCATGGCGCCGGCCCACGCCCACTGACCCACTCAAACACTGAGCTCACCGAGCACACCGAGGGAGCGCGCCGCGCCCCGTTTGATCGAGAAAGATGACATGCAAGCAACAACCGTCAAAGTCGCCGCCGTCCACGCCGCTCCGGTTTACCTGGACCGCGCGGCAACCCTGCAAAAAGCGCTTGCCCTGATGGGCGAGGCGCAGCGCCATGGCGCGCAACTGATCGCCTTCCCCGAGTCGTACATTCCCGGCTTTCCGGTCTGGGCCGCCTTGTGGGCGCCGATCCACAACCACGACTGGTTTCGCAAGATTGCCGCCAACAGCATCCTCGCCGACGGCCCGGAGATGGCGAGCCTGGCGCGGGAAGCGGCGCGCCTGGGCGTATTCGTCTCGATGGGATTTAGCGAAGCCAGCCGCGCCAGCGTCGGCTGCCTGTGGAACTCCAATGTGCTGATAGGCGACGACGGCCGCCTGCTGATCCATCACAGAAAGCTGGTCCCCACGTTCTACGAAAAGCTGATCTGGGCCTCCGGCGACGGCGCCGGCCTGCAGGTGGCCGACACCCGGATCGGCAAGATCGGCGCCCTGATCTGCGGCGAAAACACCAACCCCCTGGCGCGCTACACCCTGATCGCCCAGGGCGAGCAGATCCACATCTCCAGCTGGCCCGCGGTCTGGCCGACCAAGCGCCCCGGCAGCGGCGAGAACTTCGACAACATCGCCGCCAACCGGATCCGCTCCGCCGGCCACGCCTTCGAAGCCAAGGCCTTCGGCATCATGTGCGCGGGCTACATGGACCGCGCCATGTTCGACATGCTTGCCGCAGGCGACCCGGCCGCCGCCGCCATCCTCGAACAGACGCCCAAGGCCATTACCCAGTTCGTCACCCCCACCGGCATGGCCACGGGTGACGCGCTGCAGGACGAAGAAGGCATCGCCTATGCCGAGTTCGACCTTAACGCGTGCGTCGAGCCCAAGCAGTTTCACGACGTCGCGGGCTATTACAACCGCTTCGACGTGTTCGATCTCAGGGTCAACCGCAGCCGCCTGCAGCCGATAAGCTGGGCCAGCACCGACGCGTCGGAGCAGCGGGAAGCATGCGGCGCGACGGCGGACACCATGGAACCGGCGCTCTACGGAATGGGTGCCGAGGGTGGGCAATAAGGTCCATGCCCCTCCCAGCCGTCCGCCGTGGATGGGCCTGGCTGGCGCGGGGCAGCTGGAAAAGGGATCGGGTACTGCATATCGCAATCGAAAGGCGCCAAATCGAAAGCCGCCAGTTTGAAGCACAAACCCGGCGCGCCCATCGTTGCGATGCAGCCTCCGTGTCGTCTTCAGTCAAAGCAGAAAAATAAACCGAATGAAACTGGTCAGGGACTTTGTCGTATCGCTCGACTTGAAAGAGCTGGAGGTCTACAAGAGGGTTTTCATCCCCAGACTCTTTCCAATCGGTGAGGGAAGGGCCATTTTGTGGTGTGTCGCCTTCGCCGACACGGTCGATTACTGGTTCATCGAAGTCTCCAGGGAGAAGGTCTCGGCACGCCAGGTTCCGGCTGAAATCGTGGCGCAATTCGACACCATGCATGCCAGGCACGAACAGGTCGGGGACTGGTTCATCCGGCCGTTCCGGCTTGGTGACCGGATCGGCATACTCCTGGCTGACAAGCTGGTCTACCTCTTTGAGGGCATCCACGCCGATCCGGTCGCCATTCCGATCCTGAACCCCTTTGAACAAGCGCCGCCGTATCGTGGCGGCAAGCTGATGCCCTTTTCGCCCGCCGCTTGCGGCAGCACGCGGGACCACCGCCTGCCGGTCATCTTCAAGGCTCCCGACGCGAGCTTCGACTACACCGGATGCATGTCCTTGCTCGACATCGACGTGGCCGGTCGGACCGCGCGTTGGTCGGCGCGAACCGCGGACGGGCATCCGGTAGCGGTCAAATACCGCGCGGAAACAGTCAACATCCACGCACCGGAAGACAGAAGCTCGTTCCTGCACGATCTATGCTGGACCGGCACCGGGATGCTGGTCTATTCCATCGGCGCCCACTCCCGCCCCGGCAGGCGCGGCCTGGGGATGACCTATTCGGTGTTGCTGGGCTGCGACTCGGAAGGAAAGCAGGTGCGCCTGCTCCATGAAGTCGATGAGAGCTGCTTCGGCAATGTCCTGTCGAATCCGAACCAGATCGTGCTGGAGCCACTGTTCAGGAACGGCAAGCGCAAGGGCAGGCAAACCCTATACGACTCGGCCACGGGTGTGGAGAGCCCGATATTGTTTCCGCACGGATTTACCAAGTTCAAGCTCGTCGACGCCAGCGCCGATCAGGTCTGGGCATTGGGGCATGCCTTGTGGTCCCCGGGGACACCTGGTGTGAGCGACAGCGGCAAGCCGGTCCGGGTCCTGGTGTGCCGCGCCGAAGGCCCTGCGGGCTGATGCTTCGCTGGGCAGGATAGGCGCGAATCACCGATTGACGGGAACCGGTCCGATTGCCTTTCCCGGCGGACCGGATTGGTCAACTCCATACTGCCTGCCTGTCCCATGGTGCCCTGGAGAAACCTGGATGACGAAGGCGGGCAGGCGTTCAACATGAGCCACTGAAGGGGCGCGCGGCGGGACCGGGGTCCCGCCTGCTTTTGAATTGGTCCGGCACGATGGTCGCGATCATGCCGGCGAACGCGCGGAGCTTAGTGCGGACCTGCCTGGCTGCAACACCGCGCTCCTCCCTTCGACCCGCGAGCGCCCAGTGTAGCGCCGCCCTATTGGGCCGGTGCGCCGTGTAACAAGAATTTACTTGTTATGCATTCGTCACGCCGATTCCCCTGCATTTACCAATTGCGTTCTGCCGCAGCGCCGCAAAAATCGTGCTGTCGCGGCCGCGCGCAGCCAGCTATTCATGGCTGGGTGGATACCGGCGCACCAGGCGGGCGGCAAGCTAGGCGCGGGCTGGCGCATGCCGGCGCGCCCGCCGGGCCGGGTGTTGCGCCGGCAGTCACCACCAGCAATCATCGTTTCAGGGCGCGATCTTGCGCTTGAGCGCGCGGGCGATCGGCTGCGGCAGGTTGGCAAGTGATTGCAGCAGGTGCGGCAGCACGCGCAGCTTCAGGCCAGCCAGGGAGGGCGGAACGATGGCCTCGATCAGATGCGGCCCCGGCGTGCCCAGCGCGTGCTCGAAGGCGGCCAGGAATTCCTCCGTGGTGGCGGCACGCCTGGAGGCCACGCCCATGCTTTCGCCCAGGCGCACAAAATCGATAGGCGGAGTCTTCAGGTCGAGTTGCGCCTGCGCCCTGTCGCCTGCGCCTACAGCCCCCACGCGCTGCAGCTCGACCTTGAGTATCGCGTAGGACCGGTTGTTGAAAATGATGGAAATGACATCGAGTTTCTCGCGCGCCATGGTCCACAAGGCCTGGATGGTGTACATCGCCGAGCCATCGCCGGCCAGCGCGATCACCTTGCGGTCCGGGCAGGCGATTGCCGCGCCCACCGCGTTCGGCAGGCCCTGGCCGATCGCGCCGCCGGTCAGGGTGATTACATCGTGGCGCGGGGCGCCCGCGGTGTACATCGCCAGCATGATGCCCGAGGTCTGGGCCTCGTCGACGATGATGGCGTTCTCCGGCAGCAGCTGCCCGATCGCCTTGCACACCTTGTCGGCGGTGAATTTGCCGCGCGGGCGGCCGGGCCGCGCGGGTGCCTGCAAATCGGGCGTGGCCTGATCGGCCCGCACCGCCTTTGACAGCTTCTCCAGGCTGCCCGTCACATCCTGCGTGAACGAAGCCAGCGTGTGCAATTGGCAGCCCTCGGGCACCAGGTAGCTCTCCTTGCCCGGGTAGGCGAAGAACGACACCGGCGCCTTGGCATCGACGAGGATGAGATGGTCCAGCCCCGCCAGTTGCACCGAGGCAAGCTCGGCCAGGTAGGCAATCCGTTCCACCGGCGGCAAACCGGCGCCACGCTCGATGCGCGTGGGGAATACTTCGGCAAACAGTTTCGCGCCGGTCCTGGCGGCGATCCGCGCCACCGCCATCAGCGCCGGCGCGCGCAGCGCCCGGCCGCCCAGCAAGAGGGCCTTCTTGCCCCCGCCTTGCAGCGCCTGGGCGATCTCCGCCACGGTGGCATCGTCGGCAGGGCTGGGCGGAATTGCCTTGGGCAGAACCGCAGGCACGCCGCCTTCGCCCCACGACACGTCGGCCGGCAGGATCAGCGTGGCCACCTGGCCGGGCGGACCCAGGCAGGCGCCTATCGCCTCCACCGCGTCATTGCACAGCGCCGCGGTGCTCTGGGAAGTGCGCACCCACGACGACACGTTGCGCGCCACGGTCTCGATGTCGGACTGCAACTGGGCGTCGTACTTGACGTGGCCCGTGGCGTGGTCGCCGACGATGTTGAGCACCGGCACCCGGCCCTTGCGTGCGTTGTGCAGATTGGCCAGGCCGTTGCCCAGGCCGCAACCCAGGTGCAGCAGCGTGGCGGCGGGCTTGCCGGCCATTCGCGCGTAGCCGTCGGCAGCCCCGGTGGCGACGCCTTCGAACAGCGCCAGCACCGCGCGCATTTCCGGCACCGTGTCCAGCGCGGCCACGAAGTGCATCTCCGAAGTGCCGGGGTTGGTAAAGCAGGTGCTGATGCCGGCATCGACCAGCGTGCGGATCAGGGCTTGGGCGCCGTTCGACATGGAGGCTCCTGGTTGTACTGTCGGATAAGCGGGGCTGCGGACCTCAAAGGCCACGACCCGCATGGATGGAGCGCGCCGCGGCGCGTGCCGTGAGTATGCAGCCGGGCAGGAAGGTGCCCTCCAGCGAACGCTTTCCGGACGCGCCGCCGCCGCCAAAACCGGCCGCTTCGCCGACGCAGTACAGGCCCGGCATGGGCAGTCCCGCGGCACCCAGCACCCTGCTTTGCAGATCGGTCTGCAGCCCGCCCAGGCTCTTGCGGGTGATCAGTTGCATCTGGATCGCGATGAAAGGTCCCGCGCCGCGCTTTTGCAGCGGCGCGGGCTTGCAGGTGCGCAGCTTGTCCGGCGCCCAATGGCGGGCGTGTTCGATGCGGCGAATCTGATCGTCATTGACCAGGGAAGCGCCGCGCGCAAAATTGGCGTCGAAGGCATCGGCGGTCCGCTGCAACACCTCCGGCTTCACATCGGCGCTGCCAGTGAGCGCGTTCATCTTCGCGCACAAGCCCGCCAGGGTGTCGTCGACCAGAAAGTGCCGGCTCTCGGCGGCCATCTGCTTGATCAGCCGGTGATTGCCGAGCAGCGTCTCCTTCAGGAACATCGGGAACTGCCGGTCGCGGATGCGCTGGTTGTGTTCCGAGCCGGAGATGGCGAACTCCTTGACCGCGATGCGCCAGTTCATCAGTTGCCAGGTGTAGGGCTTTTCCTGCGCGGCGACCCGCTGGCACAGCTCGTGGGTGTCAAAGCCGGTCACCAGCGGCTGCGGGCCGATGCGCTCGCCCCGGTGGTTGAGCCAGAGCGCCGACTTGCAGGGGATGGCCGACAGGCCTTGACCATCGAAATGCGGCTGCGGATGGGGAAAGCCGGCCGCATAGTTCCACATCTCGCCCGCATGGGTGATATTGCCGCCCAGGGCCGCGACCAGATGGTGCAGCTTGCCATCGGCAAAGGGGTGCGCGCCATTGAGCATACTGGCCGGTAGGGGACGGGTCTTGACCCAGTTGGCGCGCGCCTCATCGTGGCTGCCGTTGATGCCGCCCATCGCCAGCACCACTGCCTGGGCGGCGAAGCGCAACTCTCGCCCCGTGGCTTCGTCGATGCCGACCGCGCCGCTGACCGTGCCGTCCTGTGTTTCGAGCGCCGTGATGCGATGGCGGCTCAGCAGGGTCAGCCGGTTACCGGCATCGGCCTGGTGCAGCGCCTCTATCATGCGCAGCGTCAGGTGGCGCGAAGTGCCCCACACCACGTGGTAGCGCGGCAGGGTGTTGCCATCCCCCTGCATGCCCCGCTCCACCCAGTTCACCGCGGGCATGAACTTCATGCCGTGCTCAAGCACCCAGTCGTACACCTGGGCGCGGCAATGCTCCACGTAATAGCTGGCCCACTGGCGCGGCAGCACATCGCCCTCGCCCAATTCGCCAAACCGCAGCCAGTCGGCCAGCGCGATTTCGGGCGAGTCCCTGAGCTTCATGCGCCGCTGCAGGGGCGTATCGACCAGCGCCATGCCGCCAAAGGCCCAGAGCGCCAGCCCGCCCAGGCGCTCCGGCGTATCGCGGTCCACCAGGGTCACGCTCTTGCCGGCGCGCAGGCATTCGATGGCCGTCACGATGCCGGCCAGGCCGCCGCCTATCACCAGCACATCAGAGCGGATGGGGTTGTCCAAGGATTTGGTCTCCTGATCGAGGATCGCGTCTACGCACGAATGCCCAGGCGAAGCAGTCTCCGATGGGCGCGAAACGGCGGGTCCGCCACTGTCACCTCGGGCAAGAAAATGCATCGCGCCTGGCCCATGAATTCAGAGCGCGGTCGGATCAGGCTGGTGCAGGCACCGCACGGAGACGGCATAGGCTGGCGTTGTCTTGTTGTTCTGCCCGCGCCGACGGGCGCGGTTGCGATCTGGACGGCCGGGCGGTCCGGCCTGTCGGATGCGCACATGGTAACTGGCCTGGTGCGGCATTGGCAACCGCCACCCAGGCGCCTGTGGGAG
>Ga0302323_100003418_pt1 | contig 12882 bp, 11 predicted proteins | sample Fen_T0_3_FD_201950 | JGI IMG/M metagenome (GOLD analysis project Ga0302323, IMG submission 201950) | Peat permafrost microbial communities from Stordalen Mire near Abisko, Sweden - Fen_T0_3 | ecosystem: Environmental > Terrestrial > Soil > Wetlands > Permafrost | place: Sweden: Abisko... | reverse complement strand
TCCAGGGCGTCGTTGCCCGATGCGCTCCTCGCTCACGCACGTCTGAGTGCGTTCGCTCCGATGCTCTCGGGCGCCTAGCCCTGAACTCGCCGCAGCCTGCACGGGACCTCGGCACGCAGCCGGCCGATGGCTGCGTTGACTCATGCGGTACTCGCTCACGCACCTTTTAAAGCCAAGGTTGCTTGGCTCGCGTTCGCTCCGCTCCTCGTCGCCACCTTGCCCTCGACCGCCGGAGCGCCGGGCGGGTTCAAGCTGGGGCGGCCCAGGGCGTCGTTGCGTCCTGCGCCGCTCGGCTTACGGGCGTTGAAGCCAGCGCGCCTCGCTTGCTCGGTCGCGCCTAGGCTGGCGGCGCCGGAGTTGGGGACTCGGTCGGTTCGGCCGTCGGTTCGGCCGCCAGATTCCCTTACGAGCGAGCGCGCCCGCGTTTGTGTCCTTTCGCGGGCGTACTCGGAGCTTGGTTCCTGCGACGTCCGTTTCGAACGACATACCCCACTTACTTGTAGGTGACTGCCGCTCCAACAGGAACGCTCTGCATGAAGATCTCGCCGCGCACGAGCGGGATGACGTTGCCGGCGTCGTCGTAGAGAAGAGTCAGGGCCGTGTTCGAGGTCTTCTTCCATGTCCCAGTGATGGCCCGGCCTTCCTCGAAGACGATCGCCTTGCCCGAACCGACGTTGGCAACGACGGGTCTGAGTTTGTCGAGCGACGGAACTATCGAGTAGGTCTGGAACATGACGACGATGTTGCGGGCGACGACCTGCTGATTGCCGGCCGGGTCGATCTGCCGTTGGCCACCCACCAGGCGCAGATACGAGTCGGTAGACGCGTCGAACTGGTAGCTGATGGTTTCGGCCAGATAGGGGATCGTCACCGATTGGGCAGTGGGCCTCTGCGTGGCCGGCGTGTCATCGACAAAGGCTCGGGTGGGCAGGTTCCCGTAGGTCGCCGGGAAGCCGCGCGCGGCAAGGCAACCGATGAGCGCGGCGGAGTTGGTGTAGGCGTTGTATGGCGCCACCTTGCTGGAGATCCGGTGGTAGGGACAGGAGCCGCCGTTCAGAGCGTCTTCGTTGTAGATATTGCCGGCGTTCGCAGGGATGACGACCTGGAGCGCCTGAGCATCGCCGCCGAAGTGACCGTATAGGGCCTTGTACTCGGCTGCCCAGTAGACGAAATACGGTCGAGCGCTACGTACGGGCCCGATGTCCGGCGCGGTGCCCTCCTGGAAAATCATCATGTAGCGGTCCGAACTGTCGTCGATCATGGCCTGGTAGACGATCGAGGCCGACGCGAAGCCCGACTGGGGGCGGGCCTCTTTGTAGTCGTCGATCATCAGCGCCATCGGCAGCCGGTGGGCCAGGTCGGCCGGAGCAGCCACGCCATCGAGGTCGCTGTATTCCCAGCCCGCGGCGAGGCTCGTGGGGCCCGCAGTCAGTGACGGGGCCGGGGAGTCGGTAGGCGTCGGCGTCGGCGGTGCCGTCGGCGGTGCCGTCGGTGACGCGACCGCGAGCATCGAACTGCTCGGCGAGGCGCCGGCCGTAGGCGTCGTTCTCGATACCGCGGACGCCAGCAACGCCGCGGACGCAATAGCCAGTGCGGCGAGGATGCCGCCGACGGCGATCGCCCGCTTCCTGTGGCCGGTCCAGATGCGTTCGATCCGAGTCCGGATACCTTCGATCACAATGGCGCCTCCGCGCAGTCCGGTTCGCGCCAGGATACCGTGCCGACGCCTCACGACGGAGTCATCGTGGAACGTGCTCGGTCGACAACGTAGACGGGCACGCGTGGAGTCCGAAGGGGATGGAGGAGCCCGCGAGCAAAATGCGCCGTTAACGCGGTGCCCGCAGAATAGACACCTGTTCGTAGGGAAAATAGTCTGAACCAGGAGTTGTCTCGCATGCACCGCATCAGGTTCGCCGCGTTGATTGCAGCATTGGCCATAGCTGCGACGGCATGCAGCGGCGGTGGTTCGACCGCCGCGCCGGGCTCGACCGCTGTACCAGGTTCGGCCGACCCCGGGTCTACCGCCCCTGCGGGAACGGTCCCATCGTTCGCGTCCGCCGGCGGTGGGTCGTGCGGCGTGCAGATCGACGGCGGCGTCACCAAGGCGTGGCACAGCGACCAGACCATGGGCACGCTACAAATGGATTCGTGGCTTGGCCCCGATCAGCGCTCCGCACTCAACCTGGGCGCCGCCGATGAGGGCTTCCTGATGAACTGCCAGGACTCATCGGGTTCGGTGTCGCTCACCACGACGGAAGGAACCACGGCTGCGACCTTCCCCCAGGGTGCCGGAACGTACGTGATCCGCCAGCAGCTGTCGGGAGCCCCGACCGCGACCCCGGGCCAGATCAGCGCACTGGTCAACCTTCACGACACGAACATCTGGGCTGTATCCGAGCCCGGCACCTTGACCATCACGACACTCGGTACGAACCACTTCGTGGGTACGTTCGAATTCAAGATCGCGACCACTGGATCGAACAGCATCTCGGCCTCGGTAAGCGGGTCGTTCGACCTCGGTTGCACCAGCGGTACCTGCGCCTGACGCTCTCTCCGTTCGTCCCGCCCTGCCTTCCGCGCCGCCGCTCCGTCCGCGGCCGGACTAGCGCGTCCTGCGTGCTACCCTTCGGGCTGCGACTGACGCAGGCAAGCTCCTGTCACCGGCAGGGGGCATTCCGGGAGAACCATGACCAGCATTCTTGACGACCCGCACTACCTGTTCACATCCGAGTCGGTGACCGAAGGCCACCCCGACAAGATGTGCGACCAGATGTCCGACGCGATCCTGGATGCAATCCTGGCCAGGGATCCCAATGCCCGGGTCGCGTGCGAGACGGCCACGACCACGGGCCTGGTCCTCGTTCTCGGCGAGATCACAACCAGCACCTACGTCGATTTCCAGGCCGTCGTCCGCGACACCGTGCGCGACATCGGCTACACGAACGCCGACTACGGCTTCGACTACGAGACGTGCGGCACGCTGGTCAGCGTCAAGGAGCAGTCCCCGGACATCGCCCAGGGCGTCGACGACGCGTTCGAAACGCGCAACGACGGCGCGTCCGCGAAGCACGAGCTCGGCGCCGGCGACCAGGGCATGATGGTCGGGTTCGCCTGCCGTGAGACGCCCGAGCTGATGCCGCTGCCGATCGCGCTTGCGCATCGCCTGGCTCGCCGCCTGGCCGAAGTACGCAAGAGCGGGCAGCTGCCGTACCTCCGTCCGGACGGAAAGACGCAGGTCACCGTCGAGTACGACCACGGTGTCCCGAAGCGTGTGGTCAACGTTGTCGTTGCCGCGCAGCACGACCCGGACGTGGCGATCGCGAAGCTCCGGTCCGACATCATCGAGTCGGTGATCATGCCGATCGTCCCGGCGGAACTCCGGACGCAGGATCCGGTCATTCATGTCAACGCCACCGGCCGTTTCGTCATCGGCGGGCCTATGGGCGACGCCGGGCTCACCGGCCGCAAGATCATCGTCGACACGTACGGCGGCATGGCCCGCCACGGCGGCGGCGCATTCTCGGGCAAGGATCCGACGAAGGTGGACCGCTCCGCCGCGTACGCCGCCCGCTGGGTCGCGAAGAACGTGGTTGCCGCCGGCCTGGCCGACCGCTTCGAAATCGAGCTCGCCTATTCGATCGGCGTGGCGCGACCGGTATCGATTTCCATCGAGACGTACGGCACCGAGAAGGTACCCGACGAGAAGATCCTCGCCGCGATCGAGAAGCACTTCGACCTGCGCCCGGCGCGGATCATCGAGGCGCTCGACCTGAAGCGGCCGATCTACCGGCCCACCGCCTCGTACGGCCACTTCGGCCGGACCGACCACGATTTCCCGTGGGAACGGACAAACAAGGCGGCCCTTCTCGCCGACGAATGCGGTGTCGGGCGCCCGCAACCGGCAGCTCGCTAGAACGTGTACGCCGTCGTACTCGCGGGCGGCGGAGGCACCCGGCTCTGGCCACTGAGCCGGCCCGAATGCCCCAAGCCGTTCTTGAGGTTGCTCGGTGAGACGACGCTCATTCAGCAGACCGTAGCCCGTCTGGCGCCGCTGGTCGAAGCTCGTGATGTCTACGTCATCGCCGAGCGGCGCCACCTGGGCCTGGTCGCCGAGCAGTTGCCCGAGATACCCGCGGCGAACCTGATCGGGGAACCGGTAGGGCGAAATACCGCGGCGGCCGTGGCTCTCGCGGCGGAGATGATCGATCGGCCGGGAGACGAAGTAATGCTCGTCCTGCCGGCCGACGCCCATATCGCAGACGAGCCCGGATTCCGCGCCGCGCTTTCCGCGGCCGCTCAGGTCGCCGCGAGCGGATTTCTCGTGACACTCGGCGTTGAGCCGGACCGGCCCGAGACCGGGTACGGATACGTTCTGGCCCGTCCGCCCGCACGCGATGTTGCCGGCCGGCCCGTGTTCGCCGTCGATCGCTTCGTTGAGAAGCCCACGGTCGAGCGCGCCCGGGAGTTGCTCGCCACGGGTCTCGCAAACTGGAACGCGGGGATCTTCGTCTGGACGCGAGACGCCATTCGCGATCAACTGGCCAGGCACGCGGCCGATATTCTCGCGCCGTTGCGCGAGGCGGCCATGAGCCGTAGCGGCGCGGGTATTTCGGACGTGCTCGCGGCGTTCTACCCGGAGATTCGCGCGACTTCGATCGATTACGCCGTCATGGAACCGGCCTCAGTCGAGGGCGCAGTCGCCGTGGTGCCCATGTCGGTTGGATGGAGCGATCTCGGCAGCTGGGCCGCGTTACGCGACATCTGGCAGGCTCAATCGGCCGAACCCGGCGGCGTCGTGGGCGCCGGCACCCGACGGGACATCGGGTCCCGCGGCAGTCTCGTCATGGCCGGAGACCGGCTCGTTGTCACGATAGGACTCGAGGATGTGATCGTCGTCGACACCCCCGGCGCGCTCCTCATATGCGCCGCGGACCACTCTCAGGACGTGCGCACCATCGCGAACGACCTAGCCGCCGAAGAGCGGCGCCGCAGCACCCAGGAGAAGGAGAAGCCTTGAGCGGCAATCAGGTCGCGCCGGGCATGCCCGCGCCGACGAGCATCATCTTTGGGACGGACGGCTGGCGCGCCAGGATCGCCGACGAATACTCGTTCCTCAACGTGCGGCGCTGCGCCCAGGCCGTGGCCGAGTATGTCGTGGCCCGCGGTGAGCAGTCCAAGGGAATCGTCTTCGCCTACGACCGGCGATTCGCGAGTGAGGATTTCGCGGTCGCGGCCGCCGAAGTTGTCCTCGCCCATGACATTCCGATCGCGTTTGCCGTCGGCGCCACGCCCACGCAGATGTCGTCGTTCGAGGTCGTGCAGCGGAACGCCGCGGCCGGCATCGTGATCACCGCCAGCCACAACCCCTGGACCGACAACGGCTTCAAGGTCAAGTCGCCGACGGGCGCCGCGGCCGGACCGGAGATGCTCGGCGAGATCGAGAAGCTCATCGCGGCGAACGCCGGCAGGGACATCGAGTCGCGAACTTTCGCCGACGCGAAGGCCGCGGGTCTCGTGGATACATACGACTCGTTCGACGCGTACGTGAAGTTCCTGGGCCGCAACCTGGACCTGGAGCGTCTCCGCGCGGCGGACGTGGACGTGCTGGTGGATCCGCTCTGGGGGTCGGGCTCCACCTGGATTCCACGCCTGCTCGCCGGCGGCAAGATCCGCATCAAGGAGCTCCACTCGGAGCGGAACCCGTGGTTCGGCGGCGTCAACCCGGAACCCATCCCGCCCAACGTGAACGAGGCCCTCTCCGTGATTGCGGACGGGCGTTACGACCTGGGGTTGCTTCTGGACGGTGACGCAGACCGCGCCGGTGCCGCGGACGAGCGCGGCACGTTCATCAGCACTCTTCAGATCTACGCGCTGCTGATGTACTACCTCGCCGAGCACAAGGGCCTGCGACAGCCCGTCGTGAAGACCGTGAACGAGACGTCCATGGCGGAACGGCTCGGGGAGCACTACGGCATCACGGTCCACGAGGTGCCGGTTGGGTTCAAGTTCGTGGGACCCGAGATGATCAAGACCGGCGCGATGATGGGCGGTGAGGAGTCCGGCGGCTTCGGTTTCGGCATGCATCTTCCCGAACGTGACGGGATCTTCGCGGATCTCCTGCTGCTTGACCTTTTCCTGCGCGAGAAGGACGCCGGCAGGTGGCCCGTGTCCAAGGCCATTGCGCACCTTCACGAGATCGCGGGCCCGTCCTCGTACCGGCGCCTCGACGTCCATTTCGACCGGGCGGTCTATCCGGCGCTCAAGGATCGGCTGCTGGTGGAGCTTCCCAAGCACGCCCCGGCGTCGCTCGCCGGAGGGGCCGTGGTCCGCACCCAGGTCCTTTCGACTAACGACGGCTTCAAGTTCTTCGCCGCGGACGGGTCATGGCTGCTGGTTCGCTTCAGTGGCACCGAACCCCTCGTGCGCGTGTACACCGAAGCCGCCGTGGACTCCGACGTGGACGCGAATCTGGCCACCGGCGAGGCGATGGTTCGGGGATAGGGACCCGGCCGCGGCCTACCACGAGGTCCGCGTTCCGCCGTATCTGTACCCCTACCAAAGGCTCCACAGGTTCTCCACGAAAGCGTTCGAAAACGAACCCGCCGATCTCCGCTCGCAGCTGTACAGTGGACGCCTAGATGCCCGGGGCCGCGACCCCATGGCCGGGCATTCAACTCCTTCGGGGCAGGCAGGCGACGGAGGGTCACAGAAGATGCACAGCTCTCTCATTGGGAAGGTCGAGAAGGCCAACCGCTACGCCCGCGAGCTGGATCGGATCTCATTCGAACAGCTCGCGGTCACGTTTAAGGGCGATAACGACACCCATACCGTGCGACTCGGCGACGACGGCTGGCACTGCACTTGCCACTTCTTCGAGAGTTGGACCTCCTGCGTACACGTGCTTGCGCTGCAGAAGATCCTGGGCGTCATGCTTCCCGAGAGCGCTCAGGTCTCCATATTCACCGCCCAGCCGGCCGTTCCTGCCTGATACCGGCTAAGATCGCGGCGGACGCCCCGGGGCTCTGACGCCCCCACTGCCCGGCGTCCGAACGAATACCGAGGATTGCCTGTGATAGCTCGACGTGTGCGCGCCTCCGCCCTTCTGGCCTTTGCGGCGGTTCTAGCGATATCCGCAACGGCATGCACCAAGGCCGCGGCACCCACGCCGATCCTCGTCTACACCACCGCGACACCGCCGCCGCCTGCGACGCCGACGCCGGTGCCGACGCCCACACCTACGCCTTCACCCACGCCGGAGCCCACACCAACGCCCGATCCGTCCGCGGTTGCGTCTGCCCTGGCATCGGCGGCGGCGGCTATCACTCCGCCCCCCACGGGCACGCCGGGGCCCACGGGCGCGCTCTCGGCCTGCTCGGGCACGGACGCGAACAGGGCCTTCTTCCAGGACGCCGCCAACAAGCTGACCTTCACGGTCTACTGCGCTTCTGTGCCGAGCGGTTGGTATCTCTCCTCGGCCGAGTATCAGCAGCCGGGCGGCGGCTGGGTCAAGGCTACGTACAGGAACTCGGCAGGTGCCCAGATGGCGATCTCCGAAGGCGCGTTCTGCACCACAGGCGCCAGCGTGTGCTCGCCTCACGACAAGGTCATCGGCGCCGCCAAGTTCGGCGACCTCAGCGGCACTCTCGACTCGCTCGGGCCCAACCTCGGTTACGCCATCTACGTGGGAGCGGGAACGACGCGCGGGTACACTGCGACCGGAACCGGCATGACTCAAACGAACCTGGCCAACCTGGCGGCTAGCCTCACCAGAGTCCCCAAGGCCTGAGCTCGGGCGCGCTCAAACGCCCACATCGCCTCCAGGAGGATCAGCCCATGTCGGCAACGCGTCGAGGAGCGCGACTGATCGGACTGACGGCTGCCCTGGCCGTGGTCAGCCTTGCCTTCGGCGGTTGCGCGCCGGCCAAGGCGCAACCAACGCCGATCGTGATTATCGTGACGTCCGCGCCGACCCCGTCCCACACCGCGGCGCCGACGGCGACACCGCTCGCAACGTCCCTCGCCACGGCGACCGATGCCCCCGGCGAGAGCCCGACTCCGGAGGCGTCGCCGACCGCCACCGCGCCGATCGTGCCGGCGCTGCCGTCATCGCTATGCTCGGGCACGGCCGACAACAAGTCGTTCTGGTCCCAGGCGGCCAACAAGATGAGCTGGGACGTCTACTGCCCGGTCTTCCCCGCGGGTTGGGCCGTGAAAGCGGGCAACTTCGAGCAGGGCGCGGGCGGCAAGATCACGATGACGTACAAAGGCCCCCGTAGCGCGATCGTCGAGCTGGACGAGGGCAACTTCTGCTTCGGCGCGGCCGATGTATGCGGCCCGAGCGCAACCACTGTCGGGCCTGTCTTCCTGGCCGACATGGCGGCGACCCTGGTCACGCTGCAGGGCGGGGGGAATGCGATATACGTGGCACCCGGCACCACGCACGCCTACCTGTTGTCCGGCACCGGGATCGCTCAGGAGACGCTGCTCTCGTTTGCCGCGGCCCTGTCGAAGGTGGCGAAGTCGTAGCCCGTCGGCGGACGTGCGCGGTCACGCCGGCGCCGGCGGTTCCGACCGCTGAGGCGAGCGCAGTCTAGGTCGTGGGCGGCTCGGCGGGGGCGGGCCCGGGGGGTGGATCGGGCACGGGCCCGGGCGCCGGCGGATCCGGCACGAGCGCCGGCGTTGCCACCTGGCGCGCCTGATCTCCGCGAGTGCCCATAGGGTGGGTGAGCCGGCGGCGGATTCCCCCGCGAGAGTCCGACACTTCGGCCGGTTCCACCTCTTCATCGAGGCCGGCCTGCGGCAGCCGCGGAACGCGGACGGGCCGCCCCTCGCGTTCCTCCACGCGCCTGGCTGCTCGAAGCGCCACGGACGTGATGTCTCGATTGCGCCCCAGGTAATAGAAGAAGAACGAGGCGATCACGGCCGCGATCGGGACGGCGAAGATCGCGCCGGGAATTCCGTCGATCTTGCTGCCGATCATGACCGAACCCAGGACGACCACCGGGTGAAGGCCCACGGCTTCGGCCATCAGGCGTGGTTGGACGATGTTCATCAGCACGAACCAGCCCACGACCATGATTATCAGGACGGGTAGCGCGGCCTCCGGCTTCAGGAAGATGGCCATGAGAACCGGCGGCATCCACGAGAAGAAAGGCCCGAAGAACGGGATCATCTGCAGTCCGCCCGATGAGACGGCCGTGACCGGCATGTAGGGCAGGCCGAACAGGACGCTTGCGACCATCGAGATCAGGCCGTACATGATTCCCATGAGCGCCTCACCGCGCAGGAAGCCGCCGAATGAGCGGGAAACGCTGTGCTCGAGAAGTTGCGCCTCATCCGTGTAGCCCACCGGGACGACACGGAAGAGGAAGCGAGAGATCCGCTCGCGGTCCACGGCCATGTACAGCGACAGGAAGAAGATGAAGAGCAGGTTGCCGAAGATGCCGATGCTGGCCACGGCGATGTCGCCCAGCGGCCTGGTGAGGTCGCTGGCACTGCTCTTGAGGTTCGTCAGCAGCTGATTGACCTGGTCGTAGAGGCTGATCTGGCTGCCGCCCAGATCGTTCAGCTTCGTCTGCAGCGGCTCGAGAATCTTGCGCAGATGCTCCGGATCGTTGAACGCCTTGTCGTGGATCAGGTTGTTGATCGATGTGTATAGCTGCTGGGTGATCAGAAGCACAGCCGCGACCAGAATGAAGATCAGCAGGCTGTACACGATCACCACCGCGATGGCCCGCGGCAGGCGTGGGAACAGGTGCACAAGTCCGTTGGCGATCGGGCTGAGGATGAAGGCCAGCAGCCACGCCAGGAAGAACACCATGATCACGTCGTTGAAGAACGTGAGGTACTTGCCGACGTAGTCGATGACGATGAACGCGAACGTCAGCGTCGCGAGGATCAGCAGCGCCGAGAGCCAGCGGTGATCGCGGGCACTCAACCTGAACGGCGTCCCGGCGGGTTGCTCGGTCATCGTCGCTCAAACCTCCGCTGCCGACTGCCGGTCAGTGCGCCGGCCCGGACATGGTACGACTCGCGAACTAGCGCAGTCCCATCCGTTCGCGTACTTCGGTCATCGTCGCTTCGGCGATGGGTCGGATCCGCTCGGCGCCTTCGTCCAGGATCGCGCGGAGCTTCGGCAGGTCCGCCATCAGCTCGGTGTACTTCTCACGCGCCGGCGCGTAGTGGGCGATGATCCGCTCCGCCAGCAGCTTCTTCGTGTCCACGCAGCCCGTCGTGGCGGTGCGCTCGCCATCCCAAATGGCCTCGTAGTCCGGGCCGAAGTGGCGGTGCATCTGGCACACGTTGCATACCTGCGGCCGTCCCGGGTCCGAGCGCTTGATCCGTTCGGTGTCCGTGACCATGGACATGATCTGCCTGCGGATGACGTCCGGTTCGGCGAGGACTTCGATCGTGTTGCCGATGCTCTTGCTCATCTTCTTGACGCCGTCGGTGCCCAGGACTACCGGCGCTTCTGTGTAGACGGCCTGCGGCTCCGGGAACGTCTCGCCGTAGCGGGCGTTGAATGCGCGGACGATCTCACGGGACAGCTCGAGATGTGCGGCCTGATCCTTGCCCACCGGCACCAGCGAAGCCTTCGGCAGCGCGATGTCCGCGGCCTGCAGGACGGGGTAAGTGAGCAGGCCGTGGTTCACGTCGTCCGGCTGGTTGGCGCGCTTCTCCTTGTACGTCGGAGTGCGCTGAAGCCAGCCGACGGGCGTGACGGTGTTGAACAGCCAGCACAGCTCCGTGACCTCGGGCCGATCCGACTGCACGAACACGGTGCAGCGCTTGGGGTCCAGACCCAGGGCGATGAGGGCCGCGGCCATCTCGAGAGTCTGGCGGCGCAGCAGCTCCGGGTCGTGGACATGAGTCAGGGCGTGGTAGTCGACGATGCAGTAAATCGCCTCGTACTTGTCCTGCATCGCCACGTAGTTTCGGATGGCGCCCAGGTCGTTGCCCAGGTGCGGGCGCCCCGTGGGCTGGATGCCGCTGTAGATGCGCGGCTTGACGGGAAGGCTGGAGGCACGTGGGGCGGGCTTGGCGGATGCGTCGGTCGTCATCGTCCGAGTTTAGCCCAGGGACCGGCCTCGATGGGCGTGCGCCGGGTCATCGAGCGCATGCCGGTGACCACTCAGGGCGCTAGTACACGGTGTAGGGCGGCAGAGCATCCCAGAATCGCTGGATCTTGCCCTGGAGCCCGCCGACGTCCTGACCGGGATTCATGAGGAGGCTGATCAGGAAGTCCCCCGCCGTCTTTCCGCCTGCGAAATCAGGCCTGGTGTCGCGGTCGAAGTAGTTGGTGGTGTGCTGGGCCCGGCCGACCAGCTGCAAGGATTTCGCGCTGAGACGATCGAGCTTGCTCACATCGAGGTCCGAAGCCGCGGGGATGAGCCTCGGCTCGGAGTTGTACATCAGGAGCTGTGTGGAGCCCTGTGCCCAGAACTCGAGGTAGGCGCGCGCGTTGTCCCTGTCGGAATCGAGCGTCGGTGATCGGGCGGACATTGCCCAGATGTTCATCGGAGCCTCCACGGCTCGCTCCGCGTCGTACTCGGTGCCGAAGTAGGGGAACTCGAAGAAGTCGATGTCGTCGAGGACGGATTTGTCGACCGCAGCGACCTCGTCCGTCATGAAGAGGCCAATGTGGTACATGCCGGCCTGTCCACCGATGAGGGTGTGGCAGGCCTGCTGCCAGGTCAGTCCCTGGAAGCCCGAGGTGTAGTACGGGACCAGTTTGGTCCAGGCATTGAAGACTCCACCGACCCGCTTGTCCGTCCACCGGGCATTGCCTCTGAGCAGGTCCATGTGGAACTGGTAGCCGTTGAGACGCAGGTTCAGCATGTCGAACGTGCCGTACGCCCCCCAGCCCTCGAGATCGCCGAAGGCGATCGGCGTAAGGCCGTCGCTCTTCATTCGCTTGCACAGCGCCAGCAGCTGATCCCAGGTGGCCGGCACTTCGTAGCCATGCTTGGCCCAGACGCTCTTGCGATAGAACATCGCCCAGGGGTAGTGGTCCATCGGGATGCCGTAAACCCGACCGTCGTCGCCCGTGACCGCGGCCGCGATACCGGGGCTGAAGTTGCCCTTGACAAGGTCCCAGACTTCGTCGATCGGAAGCACCAGCCCCTTCTCGACGTAGGATCGCATCCGGTAGCCGGGGGAAAAGGTGAAGAGGTCGTCAGGCGCGCCTTCGAGGTAGGTGGCCGTGCTGTAACGGAAAATGCTGGGGTCGCTCGTCTTGAGGTTGGGTCTGAGGCCGGTGAGGGTCTCAAATGCAGTTTCGATCGCATCCATTCCGGCCCTTGCGGGCGCGTCTGGGAAGCCGGCCAACGCAGCCACGTGGGCGTCTGTGAGGTTGAGTTGCCCGGAGAGCTTGCGCCGGAGGAAATCCTTTGGGATGGGTGTCACGGTCGGTGTCGGCGCGACCGAGGGGGTTGGCGGCGCAGTCGGTGTCAGGGTGGCCCCGGCCGCCTTGCAGGCCGCGATCAACGCCGGGAGAGCCGTGAGACCTGCGGCTCCGAGCAGCCCGGTCTTGATCAGATCTCGCCTGGAAATGGGATCCCTCAGTCCCCGCGCGCCCATTGACCCCTCCGTCTCCTCGCGGTCTACCGGTCCGCAAAACAACGATACTCGTCCGGGTACGTACGCACACGGACGCGGCGTGCTGCCGGTGACACTGGTCATCCGGGCCCGATTTCCCGCGCGGGACGACCCCCGGCGCCTCGGGTACCATTCCGGCACGACGCACCGACGTCGGCCTCCATCGGCGGCGGCGCCATCTCGGCTCCGCTGGCCCCAGCCCACTTCGCCTATGCCCTCCGAGCAACGACCAATCCGTGTCGCGATCCTCGGCGCGGGCACCGTCGGCGCGGAGGTGGCCCGCGG
>Ga0302323_100003415_pt1 | contig 12887 bp, 11 predicted proteins | sample Fen_T0_3_FD_201950 | JGI IMG/M metagenome (GOLD analysis project Ga0302323, IMG submission 201950) | Peat permafrost microbial communities from Stordalen Mire near Abisko, Sweden - Fen_T0_3 | ecosystem: Environmental > Terrestrial > Soil > Wetlands > Permafrost | place: Sweden: Abisko... | reverse complement strand
GCCCCCATGTGCCATTTGACCCCTCCTACCCTTTCGTCGATGGCGAAACTATAGACCTGCCAGCACGTAAACGCACCTTGGGAATATTGATCTGGCTTCTCGCAGACGACGTTGGCCTGGCGCCGGCCCAGGATGTCGCTCAAGCTCGACTTGAGCAGGTAGGCGCGATAGAGGCGGCGGTTGTCCTTCTGAATCATGGCGAGCCTCTCGGCCTCCAGGGCCGAGAGATTCCATGGGTTCTTGAGCAACGCCCAGCGCGTCTTCTTGAGGCATTCTCGTTCGCCGGCGCCTTCCAGGGCTCGGACTTCAGCACGCCGGACCTCGTCTTGGATCGCGCCGGTGCAGCGTCGACTTCAGGCTCGTCCCGACACTAGTGCTGTAAACACAGAGCGACCGGGCTGTGCTCGACGATATCGCGGGTGTGGGAGCCGTGCAGAAGCTCGCTGAGGCGCGAATGGGCGAAGGCGCCCATCACGAGGAAACTGGCGCCCAGCTCACGCCCCAACTCAAGCAGGGCGTCGCTGGTCGACAGCGCGGAGACGATACCGTGGGCAGTCGCCTCGATGCCGAAGCCGCGCAGCTTTTCGGCGGCCTGGTTGGCTAGGTCCCCTGCCCGCTCGCCGTCGTCTCCCACTGTGGCGACGTGGACGTCGCGCGACTGGCCGAGGCCGCTTCGGCCGAAGCTCTCGAGAACGTGCTCTGCTGGAGCGCTGCCGTCGAACGCCAGCAGAACCTTCGCACCGAGCTCTGGCCCGACATCAGATGTCGATTCGGGAACCAGGATCACCGGACGATTCGCGTGGCGCAGAATTCGTTCGCGGGTCGCGCGGTCATCATCTTCGGTTTCAAATCGGAAGTTCACTTCACGCCCCATGACGACCAGGTCGTGACGCTGCATCTCCTCGATGATCGCCGCTGCCGGCCGCCCGACGACTTCTAGCGTGCGGGCCGGTACGCCGGCGGCATCGCAGAGACGCTGGAATTGCGCGAGCCAGTCGTCGGCGTGGATGCGCGCATCGGCAAGCAGGGACTCGTCGCGCTGGCGCTTGAAGCCCGAGTTTCCGATGCCCATCGCAGCCCCGGCCTCGATGTCGGGCTTGTCGACGATAGCCATGCCTGTGACAGTTGCTCGGCTTTCCCGCGCTATTTGGATGCACGCTCGCGTGGCGGCCTCGCTGCTGCGGGATCCTTCGAGACAAAGCAGAATGCTCTTGAACATGATCTTGCTCCTCGTGCCCTCGCGCACCAGTGTGTTTGCGGGCAAATCCATGAGATAGCATCGGGCGTGCCAGAGAATCGCGTTGCCGCTCAAGCGTCTTCGCACACCGCTTCGATGGAAATCTTGCAGAACGCGAAGCGACCGGGAATCAGGGTTGCAGACTGCAAGGGGGCCAATCGCAGCCGAAAATGGGGTGGTCAAACGCTGCGTAAGGAGCGAAGATTCAACGTCGTCATCCAACGCTAGAGGTCTTCATGCGCGTCTATCGAGCTTTCCTTGTCCTGACCGTTATCGCCGCAAATCTGTCCTGCGGCTCTCATGGCGAGCCCGCCTTCGTTCAACTGACAGAGGCACGGCGGCTGCTCTCAGAGGTGCGGATCAACTTCACCAAGGCGTCGGATGCATCCAATCGGGCGGTCATGGCAGACACGGACGAAGAATCGATCAAGTTCGCCCGCGAGGCCGAGGCCGCGACCCAAGCCGTCAGCGCAGCCATGCCAGTCCTCGCGCGACGCCTGACCGACCTTGCTTACCCGGGCAATACAGAGCTGCTCGCGCGCTTCCAGGAACGGTTTACCCGCTACACCACCCTGGATCGCGAGATCCTCAAGCTGGCGGTCGAGAACACCAACCTCAAGGCTCAACATCTGTTGTTTGGACCGATCGGCCAGGCTGCGAATGAGCTCTGCGGCGCACTCCAGGCGCTCGCGTCGACCGTCCCTGCGGCCACTGCCCGCCGGCTTGGCGACGCGGCCCTGCGCGCACAGCTGGCCGTTCGGGAGATCCAGGTCCTGCAGGCACCTCACATTGCCGAGCCGCGAGAATCGGAGATGGACCGGATCGAGCAACAGATGGCTTTGCGCCAGGCCACCGCCCGAGAGGCGCTCTTGTCGATCGAGCCAAGCGTCCGCGCGCCGTCGCCCTCGCTCGATACCGCGAAGGCCTCCCTCGATACGTTCGAGGCGCTGTCCCGCAAACTCGTCGCGCTCTCGCGCCAGAACACGAATGTGCGATCGCTGGAGCTCGCAGTGCGACAGAAGCCAGCGTTGACCGCCGCGTGCGACGAAAGCCTCGCGGCGTTACAAGACGCGCTTGCCACGCAGGGCTTCAGCGGCACGCGCTGACGAGACATCGCAACAAAGACGTTCCTTGCATTCACCCGTGTATTCGGGTACACGAATATAGTCAATTCGGAGGTGACATGCGGGACGCAGCCAAATTCTTCAAGGTCCTGGCCGACGAGGCCCGATTGCAGATGCTCTGGCTTCTGTTCAACCACCGCGAGCTGTGCGTGTGCGACATCATGGAAGCTCTGGACATCACGCAGTCGAAAGCCTCGCGTCACCTGCTCACCATGCGCCATGCGGGACTGGTGGTCGATCGCAAGGAAGGGCTGTGGTCGTATTACCAGCTCTGCCCGGTGAAGGATCCACTCGCCAAGCGGCACCTCGAGGTTTTGCGAGAAACCCTGGCGAAGCGTCCCGAGGCCGCAAGCACGTTGCGGGGCATGCGCAAGTGGCTGGACGACAAGGGACGCGGGGCCGCCTGCCCTACCCCAGGCAACGGAAAGAAATCATGACACCCGCCCCTGATTTGCAGGCCGAACCTGGCGTCGCGCGCAGCCTGCCCTTTCTCGATCGTTACCTGACGTTGTGGATCTTCCTGGCCATGGGGATAGGCGTCGGGCTCGGATACGTTTATCCAGGGATCGTTGCCTTGCTCGATAGCGCGAGCGTCGGGACCACGTCGATTCCCATCGCCATCGGGCTGGTCCTGATGATGTATCCGCCGCTGGCCAAGGTGCGGTACGAGGAGATGGGCCGGGTGTTCCGCGATGGGCGGGTGCTTGCGCTGTCGCTGGTGCAGAACTGGATCGTGGGGCCGGTGCTAATGTTCGCGCTGGCCGCCATCTTCCTGCGCGACAAGCCCGAGTACATGGTCGGGCTGATGATGATTGGTCTCGCCCGCTGCATCGCCATGGTCATCGTGTGGAACGACCTGGCCAAGGGCGATCGGGAATACTGCGCGGGTTTGGTGGCGTTCAATTCAATCTTCCAGGTGCTGTTCTTCTCGATCTACGCGTGGTTCTTCGTCGCCTACCTGCCGCAGAAGCTGGGCCTGCCCAGCGTGGCGGACGGCGCCGTCGACAGGATCACCATCGGCGAGATCGCGAAGAGCGTCTTCCTTTACCTCGGTGTGCCGTTCATCGCGGGAATCGCCTCGCGCTTCGGTTTGCGTGCGCTGAAGGGCGAGGACTGGTACCGCTCACGCTTCATCCCGCGGATCAGCCCCATCACCTTGGTGGCGCTGCTGGGCACCATCGTGGTGATGTTCTCGCTCAAGGGCGAGGCCATCGTTCGCCTGCCGCTCGACGTGGTCCGCATCGCCATCCCGCTGCTCATCTACTTCGTGGTGATGTTCGTGCTGTCGTTCTGGATGAGTAAACGGCTCGGCGCCAGCTATCCCCGCGCCGCCACCCTCTCGTTCACCGCATCGTCGAACAACTTCGAACTAGCTATCGCGGTCGCGGTCGCCACCTTCGGCATTCACCACGGCGCCGCCTTCGCCGCGGTCATCGGTCCCTTGGTGGAGGTTCCAGTACTGATTGGCCTGGTGAACGTCTCCCTGTGGATCCAGCGCCGATTCTTCCCTGCTTCCCCCATCGACTTTGCCCCCGCGGCTTGCGCCGTCGAACCGTCTGCAAACAGGAGTCAGCCATGAATGCTGCACCCAAAGGAATCCTTTTCATGTGCGTGGCCAATTCAGCCCGCAGCCAGTTGGCCGAAGGACTTGCGCGCAAGATCTTCGGTGACCGCATCCCGGTGCAAAGCGCGGGCAGCGAGCCGTCGACGGTCAACCCCTACGCCGTCGAGGTGATGAAGGAAGTGGGCGTGGATTTGTCCAGCCATCGCTCCAAATCGGTAAAGGCCATTGATCCTGCCAGCGTCCATACGGTCATCACCCTGTGCGCCGAAGAGGTCTGTCCGGTGTTCCTGGGCAAAGCCCGCCGGCTGCACTGGCCGATTCCCGATCCGGCCAGCAAAGACCCCTCCATTGGGCGGGGGAAAATGCTCGACCGCTTCCGCACCGCCCGCGACACCATCCGCGCGAAGCTCGAAGATTTTGCGAAGGAGCTCGAAGGCTACGAAGCCGAAGGCTGAAAAGATGAAGCTCTTTCGCCGAGGCATGACCAAGAGGTCCGGCCCCTTCTCCTTGGTCCCCCGAGGAGAAGGTTGGGATGAGGAGTCCGACGCGACATCCAACTCACCCGGGCCCTCTTAGACCCGCACCTCTCCGAAAGGGAGGCGCACACTCACTGTTAGGAGAACCCCATGAAGAAGCTCGAAATCCTCGACAAGGTCAAGCAGGACAACGTCCGCTCTCTCGTCCGTGAGCGCTACGGCCAGGTTGCCAAACAAGAATCTTCCTGTTGCGCTTCGCCCGGCTGTTGCGGACCCAGCCCGAATGCCAGCCTCGAGCTCGGCTACAGCGAAAAGGATCTGGCCGCGGTTCCCGATGGCGCGAACATGGGGCTCGGCTGCGGCAATCCCCAGGCCATTGCTGCGCTCAAGCCTGGTGAGGTGGTCCTGGATCTCGGTGCGGGCGGAGGCTTCGATTGCTTTCTCGCGGCCAAGCGCGTGGGCAAGAAGGGGCGGGTGATCGGGGTGGACATGACCCCCGACATGCTCAGCAAGGCTCGCCTCAATGCCAAGACAGCCAAGGCCACCAACGTGGAATTCCGCCTGGGCGAGATCGAGCACCTGCCGGTTGCTGACGGCGAGGTGGACGTGATCATCTCGAACTGCGTGATCAACCTGTCGCCCGACAAGGCCGCGGTTTTCCACGAAGCATTCCGTGTCTTGCGCAAAGGCGGACGCATCGCCATTTCCGACGTGGTCGCCACCGGGAAGATGCCCAGGGCGCTTGCCAAGGACGTCGCCGCCCTCACCGGCTGTGTGGCCGGGGCCGCCCAGGTGAAAGAGCTGCAGGCGATGCTCGCAGAGGCAGGCTTCAAGGCCATCGATGTCGACGTCAGCGAGGAAAGCCGCGCCTTCATCCGCGAGTGGTTCCCCGGCACCGGCGCCGAGAAATACGTCGCCTCCGCCAAGATCACGGCGCGCAAGCCGCTTCGCTGATATGGAACGTGCGCCGAATCGCCCGCATCGAGTCGCGCGCGTGGCGGTCGCGCTACTCGCGGCGGCGATCTGGGTGCTGCTCTACACAACGGTCGAGCGCGCGGCCAAGTGGGTCACCTATTGTCTCTTTGGCATGGTCCACGGCAGCCGGTTCGCCTCTGCCGTCGAGTTCTTCCTCTACGAGGCGCCCAAGGTTCTGCTGCTGCTCGTGCTGGTGGTCTTCATCGTCGGCATCGTCCGTTCGTTCTTCACACCGGAACGGACCCGGCGGTTGCTCGCGGGTCGGCGCGAGGCGGCCGGGAATGTCCTCGCCTCACTCCTCGGTGTGGTGACGCCCTTCTGTTCTTGCTCGGCCGTGCCGCTCTTCATCGGCTTCGTGACCACCGGCGTGCCCTTGGGCGTGACCTCAACGAGGTCGCGCTCGTGCTTCTGCTCGGCCTTTTCGGCTGGAAGGTGGCCGGGCTCTACCTCGGGACCGGCCTCGTCAGACGGCGGAGAATCGTCAACTGGATCACCACCGCCGCCACGAAGGCTTCGGCGTCGTAGGCGCGAAGCGAATGCAACCATCGAGAACGATGCCCCTCGCCCTTCCCCTCTCCCCGGCTGCGCCGGGGCGAGGGAACAGCGTGCGCTCCAGTATCCTATTCCACCCCCCGACTCTTCGCCTCGCCCCGCGCCAGCGGGAGAGGCCGACAGGCGAAGCGTGGCGGGTGAGGGGTCGCAGTTTCTCGGTGGAGAACAGCCCCCATCTCTCCCCCCGACTCTTCGCCTCGCCCCGCGCCAGCGGGGAGAGGCCGACACGCGAAGCGTGGCGGGTGAGGGGAAGGGTGTGCCCTAGCATGCTGTCGGCGTTCGTAGAGCAGGCCGGGGAATACATTCACGCAAATCCTTGCTCGCATTGCTCGCGGTTAGGGTCGGTGGGGCGCTAACCGCATCGAACCCCTGCGTGCTCGCGATGGTGCCATTGATGATGAGCTTCGTGGCAGGCGACCGGCCGGAAGGTCGTACCTTGCCAAGGGCGATCCTGCTCTCGCTCGCCTTCGTGCTGGGCCTGGCCATCACCTTCACGGCGCTCGGCATGGTCGCCGCGCTGGCTGGCCGAATGTACGAGGTTCCCACCACGTGGAGAGCACGATACCGAGGCTCCTCGGGTGGAGCCCTATCGGACCCAGAGACCCATCATGGCTCTGCCCGCCATCTACTTCGTCGATACGCAGATCCAACCCATCCTGACCCACCTGCTGTGACCAGCCTCACGGGCAGGTTCCCGACGTCAACGATTGACCGTCTCCACTTGGGTCGCGCCGGGGATTCGACATCGGCACGAATCCTTCGAGCTCGTCCGGAAAACGATCCGCGATCGCTTGGCGCACCAGCGCGACCGTGTCGACCTCGCTTTCGAGCTCGAGGGCACGCGCTGCCAGGCTCTTCGCCTCTGCCAGCGACGAGCGGCGCACGACCGACTTCACGAGCGGAATCCGGTCCGGATCCATCGAGAGATCCCGGAATCCCAGACCAAGGAGAATCCAGGTCAGGAACGGATCCCCGGCCATGTCGCCGCAAATCGAGATGGGCTTCCCTGCCGCTGCGGCCATCTCGACCAGTTGCTTTAAGGTTCGAAGCACGGCCGGGTGCAGGGGCTGGTACAGATACGCGACGTCGTCGTTCTCCCGATCGGCAGCGAACGCGTACTGGATGAGATCATTCGTCCCGATACTGAGGAAGTCGCAACGCTTGGCCAGGTGATCGGCGGTTTGGGCCGCGCTGGGCGTTTCCACCATGATTCCGGTCGGCGTGGAGGCATCGTGGGCGATTTGCTCGCGGTCCAGGTCGGCCAACACGCCGTCACACACAGCCCGCAGACGCGCAAGCTCGGTGACGCCGGTGACCAGGGGGAACATCAGCCGCAAGGGACCCAGCGATGACGCACGGTAGAGCGCCCGCAACTGACGCCGCAACACCTCAGGGCACTGCAGGAGGAAACGAACCGAACGGATGCCCAACGCCGGATTCGGTCCCGTCGGAACCTTGACCACGCGGGGCACTTTGTCGCCGCCGAGGTCGAGAACGCGGAAGGTGACCGGAACACCACCCGCAGACCGCAGGGCGGCGGTAGCGTCCGCATACTGTTCCTCCTCGCTGGGAAGATCGGCACGGTCGAGATAGAGGAACTCGGTACGGAAGAGCCCGATGGACTCGGCCCCTGCCGAAAGCGCGTCCGCGATACCAACCACCGACTCGACGTTGGCGGCCAAGTGGATACGGACCCCGTCGGTGGTGATCGCGGGAAGCGAAGCCGGCGAGCGCAAAGCTTCCTGGCGTCGCCGAAAATCGTCCATGCGAGCTTGGTAGACACGAACGGTTTCCGCGTCGGGATCGACGACAATGTCGCCCGTGTTACCATCAACGATGATCCTCGCACCGATGTGGACCTTACCCAGAAGACCATCGACCCCGACTACGTAGGGCAGCCCGAACGCCCGAGCCACGATGGCCGTGTGCGAGGTTGGGCCGCCGCTTTCACTGACCAGGGCCACGACACCGGCTCGGCTCAGCGAGAAGACGTCGAGCGGCGAAAGCCCTGCTCCCAAGGCAATTCCGCCCTTCGGCGCCTCCTCCTCGGGACGAATCTCGGGCAGCCCGACCAGCACGCGTAGCAGACGCTCACCTATCACCTCGAAGTCGCCGCCTCGCTGGCGAAAGTAGTCGTCTTCCAGCCCCAGAAACACCGTACGAATCTGTCCGACGGCACGGCTAACCGCCGACTCCGCCGTCAGCGCCTCGACGGTGATCAGTCGCTGCGCTTCTCCCACGAGATCCTGACTTCGCAGCAGAATCCTCTGGACCTCAATCAGGTCGCGTCCCTGCCCGCTGTGCTCGCCGCGTAGCCGTTGAGAAAGGCGGTCCATTTGCGCCTCGGTCGCGACGACAGCAGCCTCCAGTCGCGCAAGCTCGACGCTTCGCTCGGTCAGCGCTACGCGCTGCTCGGGGATCTCCACCGGAACCTCCAGAAGGTGCGCAGCCCCCATAGCGATTCCCCGCGATGCGCACTCGCCTCTGAGATGGATCATGCGGTGAACATACGGCTGATGCCGCACTTCTTCGAGCGCGAACTTCCGCCTGAAGCTGGGTAGGTTAACGCGCCCGCGCGGCCGTCACTCCTCGCTCGACCTAATCCCCGGATTCTGGTGCGATCTCTTTCCCTGCGTCGAAGAACGCGTAGCCATCTGGGGTAGCTGGCACCGAAAGATCTTCGGGGGAGATAACCCGGTCGTCCAGTCGCTTGACGACGAATCGGTCGACCCAGGTTCCTTTGGGACCCGAAACCCGGATGGCGAGAGGCAGGCCCCAGCTTGCGGACCAGCAGATGCGGGAACGATCAGGCCCGCTCGGCGTCTCGCGCACGAGCAGCCGCCAAGCGCAATCGCGCCTCGCTTCGTCAGACAGCGCCGGAACGGCGCGTACGGTGAAGCGTGTCTTCGGACGGTCCACGACGTGCGCCAGGCCGAACCAATCCGAGAACACGCCGATGCGATAGAGGTGCCCGCGGTTTGCGCCGATGGAAACGCGCCGCTGGTGATCGAAAAGCCGATAGCGATAGTCCGACTGCCCGTCCGCGCTCTCGAGGTACAGGTCCAGACTGTCGTCGGTACGCCGGTGCAGAAACTCGATTCCACGACGCCACGACTGCAGACGGTGAAGGGTTCCGTCCGAGCCAAGGAAGCGGGCGTCGAGATAGACCTCGGGCTTGCTCGCCTCGACGGGGAAGGCCTCGTTCCACGAAAGGTCGGCTGGGCGAGCGGCGGCCGCCGTGAAGATCCCGCCCGTCGCCACGAAGGTGACGACCGCCGCTGCCCAGCGTCCCAGAGGTTTCATTGTCGAGTTGCCTTGGCCTTGTCGAAGTAGGTCTGGGTCGCGCCGGCCTCCATGTGAAGGACCTTGGTGGTCAGGCTCATGGAATAACTGGTCTCAGCCGCTGGCGTGGAGCAGTCCACGTCGTCCGGATTGCACACTCTGGGTAGCGTCACGGGACCTGCGGTCGTGGTCGCCGGAGTCACCGTGTAGCTGACCGTCTGTCCGCGCAAGGCTTCCTTGAGCACGCGACCGTTGGCCTGTGGCAGGCCGAGGCCGAGGATGCTGGCCACCGTCGGAGCCACGTCCACGTTGCCGCTGGGGTAGGTGTCCGCGAACGCCGTCTTGAAGTCGGGGCCGCCCGCAATCAACGTGTTGTGCACGTCGATGGGGCTGAACGAACCATGCATGCCGCGGTTGTTTTGTGCACTTTCGTATTCGGTTCCGGGAACTGCCGCAGTCGAGGAGGTGACCGCGGTGTCATTCCAGTCGAAGCTGACGATGATGTCGGGCGTGGGCGGAGAGCCGCGGGTGGCACCCTCCACCTTGATGTCGGCCAGCGACATGGTCCCGGGAATCACGCCGAAGGTGCTGCGAACGAAGATCGCGCCGTACGGCTTGCGCTGCTGCAAGGCTGTCACCACCTGCCCGACCAGGGTCGCTTGTCCGCTTGGGACGTAGAGGTAATCCGAACCACCGTTGGCTGCGATGATAACCGCATCGGCCGGCAGGGTTGCGGGCACCTTGAAAGATGCAGTGTTGTACTTCGTGTCGGCCTTTCCGCACACGGTCCCGTCGCTATCGGTCTGCGCCGGGTAGAGCCCGTCGCCGTTCGCCTTGATTCCCGACAGCACCGGATCGTTCGTGCAACCGACGCCGTCGTAAACGTGCGCAAGGCCCGAGCGCTTAAGCAGATCTGCCGTGCGCACGTCGCCGGACACGGAATAGCCGTTCGGATCAACGCCGCCCACCACGCCAGCGCCGCCGTCGGGACCGTCGCCGATGGCACGCAACGGGAAGAAGGCCGGATCGCCGGCCACCAAGCTGTGGCCGTGATCCGAGACCACGACGAGGTCAGTGCTCGCATCGAGCCCGAGCTGCGCGAGCTTGGCCTGCAGATTGCCAAGCAGCTTGTCTTGGTTGGCAAGCGAGTCGAGGTAGTTGGGCGAGCCCGGACCGAAGGTGTGCTGGGTGCTGTCCGGATTGCGGAACCAGATCAAGGTAAGGTCCGGCCTGAGCTGTGGCAGGATGTAGCTCAAGTACACGTTCATCATGTACTCGTTCTTCGCATTGTGAGGCGAGCCCTTGGCGGCGCGGGGATCCGAGGTTACGCCGTCGGACAGCGTAATGACGTTAGCCGACGTGGTGGCCGTCGGGTTGCCGTTGCTGGCGTCGAGGGTCATCACGCCGCCGTCGTACGGCGCGTACACCGTGTTGGCAGGCACCGCCAGGCCGGCAGCCAGCAGCGACTCGGCGAAGGAGCGCGGGAAAGCAAGGTTCTCGTCGAGAATCACGCCACCGCTGCCGTCTTCGCGGAAGTCCTGCATGAACGCGGGTCCAGACTTGCCGACGGCCGCGGTCGTCAGCCCCGCGGCGTGGGCTGCGTGGAACAGCGTATCCACCAGGAACAAGGCGCTGTTCGACTGACCAACGTAGTAATTGTCCAGGTCCTTCAAGATTGCCCAATCCTCGGTGAAGATGGGCTGCGTGAAATCCGCAGTGCCTCCCGTGGCAGTCTTGCCGGTCGGGCCGGGCTGGTATTCGGTGTTGCCGTAAAAGCCGTGCGTCGCGGGATACGCGCCGGTGGCGAGGGCCGAGGCATTCATCATCGTGAAGGTGGGGAAGACCGCATGGTTGTCGGTGAAGTTCACGCCCTGCTGGTCGCGCAGCTTGGCCAGGTTGGGCGTGTTTTGCGCCGTGACCGAATCCGGACGAAGTCCGTCCCACACGAAGATGACCACCCGTCGTGACGGGGCGGGAGCGTCCACGGACCCGTCAATGTTCGATGGGGCATCCGCGGCATCGACGGTGGGCGGGGGCACGTCTCGCTTGCTGGCGTCGATGCCAGCGTCTGCAGCCACGCCGCCCGTACCCGCCAAGAAGCCGCCCGTACCAGGCGCAGAGCCGCCGCTGCCGGGCGCGCCGCCGCTGCCGATTGCTCCACCGCTGCCGGGCACGCCGCCGCTGCCGGGCAACGCTCCGTCCGGATTGCCCAGGATTCCTCCCATGCCGCCGCCATCGCGCGCGACGCCAGCGCCGCCGACGCCGCTGTCGACGGGGCTCGGACCGCTATCCGAGCCACAAGCGGCGATTGCAGTTGCCACCAGTGCCGCGGTAAGCGAGCGCCCGACCGGAACCCAGACCGAATGCCAGACCGAAGGCGAGACCGAAGGATCGTTTGTCACTGTTCTCACGGGATTACCTCCACCGCTTCACCTACCAGAGCCCTCCGGTCGTTTACGCGACCCTCGCGTGACAGTTGCGTTCACATTCCGTTACGGAACCGTTAAAATCCGAGCGTGCCGGTCCGACTTGGCCGTGCTAACTCTTCCCTCCGACGTTCGCGGCCCATGCGATTCACGACAACTCGCCCCGAAGGCTCTGCCCTTGGCTGGCGCCAGGTGCGCGAGGTCGGATCTGCCTGGGGCACGGGGCTCGTCGCGCGACTGGCGAGGTGGATCGGTCGCCGGCCTGCTCACGGTTTGCTGCGATTGCTGGCGCTCTACTACTTCGCCTTTCACCCAGACGTCTGCCGGCGCTCGCGCGAGTTCCTCCGCACGGTGGGTGCAGCCTCGGACTGGCGGGCCGTGTACCGGCATCTGCTACGCTTCGCCGAATGCAGCCTGGACCGCTTCTTCTTCCTGCGCGGCGAGGTCGGTGCCCTCGAGCTCCGACATCATGGCCACGAGCATCTGGCGGAGCTGGCTCGAAACAAACAGGGCGCCATTCTGCTCGGTGCACACCTGGGCAGCTTCGAAAGCCTGCGTTGTCTCGGTGTCAAGCGAGAGCTGCCCCTGCACATCGTGGCGGACGTGCGCAATGCAGCCCGCTTTCAGAAGGCGCTGTCACGCTTCGTGCCTCCCGAAACGTTGCGCTTCATCGACGCAGGGGGCTCGCCGGCTGAGCTTGCGATCGACGTGCGCGCGGCCGTGGCACGGGGCGAACTGGTGGCCATTCTGGCGGATCGCGTGTCCGGTCCGCGCACCGTGGCCGCCCCCTTCTTGGGTCGGCAGGCGCATTTCCCGGCGGGGCCGTTTCTGGTCGCCGCCGTACTTGAATGTCCCGTGTATCTGGCTTTCGGTCTGTATTATGCGCCACGCCGCTACGAGCTTCATTGCGAGCCCTTCGCGGATGCCATCTGCCTTCCACGCGCCAGTCGCGAGGCTGCCTTGTCGGACATTGTGGCAACGTACGCCGCCAGGCTGGAACACTACTGTCGATTGGCTCCCGACAACTGGTTCAACTTCTTCGACTTCTTCACGCCGCCCCCGTCTGCGCCGCCAAGGCCACCTTCGTCCTTGCCGTGAGCTCGTGCAGCTCGGCCATGGTCGCCGACGCAGGCACGGAGATCGCCGGCAACCGGTGCAGCCGAAAATCGACGGGCTGACGTGGAATCGAATACCACGGTAGTCCCTTCCAGAGAGCGGGCGGCTCGGCGGTGATTCGCACGGGCAGGATGG
>Ga0302323_100003411_pt1 | contig 12892 bp, 14 predicted proteins | sample Fen_T0_3_FD_201950 | JGI IMG/M metagenome (GOLD analysis project Ga0302323, IMG submission 201950) | Peat permafrost microbial communities from Stordalen Mire near Abisko, Sweden - Fen_T0_3 | ecosystem: Environmental > Terrestrial > Soil > Wetlands > Permafrost | place: Sweden: Abisko... | reverse complement strand
TCGCATGGTAACGACACTGTCATCATCCGATATCCTGCTTGAGACAGAGTGGCATAAGATGTTGATTTGCATCAGAATAGCGAATTTGCACAGTCCTGCTTCGCGTTCCATTTCAAACGATGACTCCATTTCCGATCGCATCGGCCCCTAATCAAATCGGCACTTTTCAACATGTGGAAATCGGATGTCCTTGAAATGGGATTTCTCCCTGACACTTTCCCGCGGAACCTGTTTTCCATCTGAATGTTGAAAACTCTTCCACACGGCCGTTGTGGGTATCCCCACCCCCAGCGAATCGATGAGATAGTCGCCCTCCATCATGGGTGGCGCGACAGCAAAGTCGCGGCTCAGCGGGCGACCGGTGCGCAAGCGTTCCCGCCGCGTTAGACTGCCCGCACCGTGACCCATTCATCAATTCGCAGGACGAAGATTGTCGCCACGCTGGGGCCCGCGTGGGAGACGCCGGAACAGATGAGCGCGCTGCTTGATGCAGGCGTCGATGTCGTGCGCGTCAATTCCTCCCACGGTACCGCCGAGGTGAGGGAGCGCTGGATTCGCGAACTTCGGGCGGTTCTTGATGCGAGGGCGTCGTACCAGGCGGCGGCTGTCCTGGTTGACCTTCGCGGACCCCGCATCCGGGTCGGTGCGCTGCCGGAGGCGCGGCAACTCGCCACGGGTACCCGGGTGGTGTTCGCACCCGAGGCCGATGCCGCGCCGAACGAAATCCCGACCACATACGAGGGCCTGGCCCGTGACGTAAAACCGGGGTCCACGATCCTCCTGGACGACGGTCTCCTGAGCGTCGAAGTCGAGGATGTCCGGGGATCCCGCGTCACTGGCGTGGTGCGGTATGGCGGACTGCTCAAGCCCAACAAGGGGATGAACCTCCCGGGGGTCGAGGTCAGCGCGCCAGCAATCAGCGAGCGCGACGCCGAAGAGGTCGGCCGGGCGGTGGCGGCGGGTGCCGACTACATCGCGATGTCGTTCGTGCAGCGGGGCGAGGACGTGGAGGCACTCAGGCGACTGGTGCCGTCCTCGGTCCGCATCATTGCCAAGATCGAGAAGGACACGGCGCTCCGGAACATCAAGGGCATCCTGCGCGCAGCGGATGCCATCATGGTGGCCCGGGGCGATCTGGGGGTCGAGCTGCCCTTCGAGGAGGTGCCGCTCACCCAGAAGCGGCTCATCCGCGAGGCCAACATTCACGGCAAGCCGGTCATTACCGCCACCCAGATGCTGGAGTCGATGGTGCACGCGCCGCGGCCGACGCGCGCGGAGGCCTCGGATGTGGCGAACGCGATCCTCGACGGGACCGATGCCGTGATGCTCTCTGCGGAGACGGCCGTCGGTTCCTATCCCCGGGAGTCGGTCGAGGCCATGGTGCGAATCGCCAGGGAGCTGGAACAGCAGCCGCGCGGGCGAAGCCCGGCGTTCGACATTGCGGTGGGTCGGCGGGTGGAGAAGACGGACCGCTTGCTGAGTGACGATGACGCCGCGGCCATGACGACCCGCACCGAGTCGGCGATCGCCGTGGCAGTCTGTGCGGCGGCCGAGCTGATGCACGCCCCGGCGATCGTCTGCCTCACCTCCAGCGGCTTCACGGCACGCACTGTCGCCGCGTACCGGCCTTCGGTGCCGATCCTCGCCGTGACGCCTGAACCCGAGACCTTTCGCCAGCTCTCGCTCGTGTGGGGGGTGGTGCCGCTCCTGGTACAGCACTTCCCAACCTACGATGCCCTTCTTCCCGTGGCGCGGCAGCAGCTGCTTTCCCGCGGCCTCGCGTCGCTGGGGGATCGTATCGTGGTCACCGCCGGCGTGCCGTTCGACACGCCGGGCACCACCAACCTGCTCAAGGTCGAGGCGGTGTAGCAGGCGTGCGGCTGACCTTCCTCGGAACGGGAACCTCGTTCGGGGTTCCGCAGATCGGATGCACGTGTGCGGTGTGCACCTCCTCCGATCCACGCGATCGGCGCACCCGGACCGGGGCGCTGGTGGACGTCGACGGCACCACGCTGCTCATTGATACCCCGCCGGAACTGCGACTCCAGCTGATCGCCGCTGGGCGCTCACATGTCGATGCAGTGCTCTATACCCACGAACATGCCGACCACATCAACGGCATCGACGACCTTCGCATCTTCTCGGTGAAGCAGCGAGAGGCGCTGCCGGTGTACGGGGCACCCGAAACGCTGGCGCGGTTGGAGGAGAGCTTCCGCTACATCTTCGACGTCGGCGTCACTGCGTACGAGGGCACCTCCAAGCCGCTGCTGGCCCTGTACGCGCTGGAACCGGGGCGATGGCAGGATGTCAGCGGGGTGCCGGTCCTTCCGCTCGCATTCCGCCATGGCCACGGCCGAGTGTTCGGCTACCGGATCGGGGATCTGGCGTATCTCACGGACGTGAAGGAAGTTCCCGAGGCCGCGCGCGCCCAGTTGCTGGGACTCAGGGTGCTGGTGCTCAACGCCCTCTGGTGGCGTCCCCACCCGACGCACCTCAGCATCGGCGAGGCTGTTGATGTGGCGCGTGCAGTGGGCGCCGAGCGCACCTGGCTTACGCACCTGACCCATGAGACAGGGCACGCGGAGCTGCTGGCGCAGCTCCCATCCAATGTTTTCCCGGCGCATGACGGCCTGATCGTGGAGATCTGAGCGATGATGCGACTTGAATACGGACGGATGCTACAGGATGGCCTCGACGGCGTGCACGGCCTGACGCGGGCACAGTTGGCGGACCTGGGTCGGCGCTTTCCTGGGGTGCAAGCCGAGGTGCGGGCCCGCCGCGCAGTGGGCGAATACGGGTTCCATGACCTCGCCGAGCAGGGCAGCGCCATCCGGAGCATCACCCAGTTTGCCAGCGGGGTGGGGCAGGCGTTCGATCATGTGCTCGTGCTCGGTATCGGAGGCTCGGCACTGGGTGCCCGTGCTTTGCTGTCGGCGCTTCGCGCACCGGCGTGGAACGAGCTGGACGATGAGGGGCGCGATTTCTATCCCCGGCTCACGATCCTCGACAACGTGGACCCGGTGAGCGTGCACGCCGCGCTCGGGCGTATCGATCCGCGGCGGGTGCTCGTCAACGTGGTCAGCAAGTCGGGATCGACCGCAGAAACGATGGCGCAGTATCTCGTCGTGCGGGCCTGGCTGGAGGAAGCGCTCGGCCCCGCCGCGACTCGCCACCTCGTCTTCACGACTGACCCTGAGCGGGGCGTCCTGCGGGACATTGCCCGGCGCGAGGGGATCGCGGCGGTCGACGTTCCTCCTGCCGTCGGTGGCCGCTTCAGTGTCCTGTCGCCGGTCGGGCTCCTGCCTGCCGCGCTTGTCGGCATCGACATCGCGGCGCTCCTGAGCGGTGCGGAGCGCGCGCTGCGTGATGCGGAGTCACCCGACCTGCTCAGCAACCGGCCGGCACTGCATGCGGCACTGCACTGGGCGGCGGACACCTGGCTGGGAGCGCGCATCGACGTCCTCATGCCGTACTGTGACCGCCTGCGGGATATGACCGAGTGGTATCGGCAGCTATGGGCGGAGAGCCTGGGCAAGCGTCACGACCGGCGCGGTGCGGAGGTCTTCACCGGGCCAACGCCGGTCGGCGCTGTGGGCGCCACCGACCAGCACAGCCAGGTGCAGCTGTTCATGGAGGGGCCGTTCGACAAGGTGCTGACGCTGGTGTCGGTGGAAGATCACGGCATCGACGTGGCCATCCCCGGCCGGTCCGAGCTGCCGGCCGAACTGTCCTACCTGCCGGGGCGCTCACTCAACGAACTGCTCGCGGCGGAATGCCGCGCGACGTCGGGTGCCCTGGCGTCGGCGGGCCGCATGCACACCGTGCTGCGTCTCCCCGAGGTGTCGGAAGAAACGGTGGGCGAGTTGCTGATGTTTTACCAGCTGGCGACCGGATTTGCCGGCGCATGGTACGGCATCAACCCGTTTGACCAGCCCGGGGTAGAACTCGGCAAGCAACTGACCTTTGCCGCCATGGGACGTGCCGGTGGCGCCAATGTCCCGAAGCCGCCAGCCGATCCGGGCGACTTCGCCTAGGCAACGCTTCGTCCGGGGCCTGGTGCGTCTAGTATTCGACGTCGGCCGCTGACGGGCGACGCATAAATGGAGGTGCAACATGCGCGATCGCGAGCGCGAAGTCGTATATGTCGAGCGAGGCGGCGACGTCTCTGCCAAGTGGTTCCTGTGGGGCGCGCTAGCCGGCGCTGCCGTTGCGCTGTTCTATGCCCCGGCCACTGGCGAGCAGACCCGGCGCGGGGTGCAGCGACGCCTCCGGAAGCTGCGGGCCATGGCGGGAGAGAAGATGGATGAACTCACCGAGCAACTCGGTGACCGGCGACAGCGGGTTGAGGATTGGCTGGAGGACGCCGGGGAGGCGCCCGACCTCGACGATGACGACGAGGGCTATGAGGCCGACGAGGACGAAGAGGAAGTTGCGCCCGTGACACCCAAGGCGGAACTCGAGCAGCGACTGGCCCGGGCTCGCTCACGGCGCCGTGGCGTGGCGGACGCATCGGAGGAACAGGGCGCCTGAGCGCCCCCCCCCGGGTAAGGAGCTGGCACCGCTCCGTCTGGGGCTTCATTCGGCGCACCCTCGAATCGGCAGACGAAAACAACGTCCCGTTCCTGGCCAGCGCACTGAGTTTCGATGCCTTGCTGGCGGCGGTGCCGTTCGTTCTGCTGCTGCTGGTGCTCTTCACCGTGGTGGTGCAGGGCCTGGCCCCCGACGGGACGACGCTCGACCCCGACTCACTATTCCACCGCTTCCTGCCCCCGCACAACAACCTGCCGGGGCAGGATCCCTTTGGCCCGGTCGAGCGCCTGCTGACCCGCATCTTCGAGAACCGTGGCAACCTGTCGCTGGTGGCAGTGCCCACGTTTCTCTGGTTCAGCACCCGATTGTTCGCCAGCATGAGAAACTCCCTCAACTTCGTGTATGACGTGGGGTCGCGGCCGGGTACGAGTCACGGCTTCATCATCAACTATCTCAGGGGAAAGTCGCGGGACGCGCTGCTGGCGCTGACCGTGGTGACGCTCTTCCTCGTCAATACCGTTTTGTCGGCGGGCCTGGCGATCCTCCGGTCACGCAGCGAGGCGGCCGTGCTGCCGGCGTATGTGCTGGTGGTCGGCACCGTGGGCCGGTTGTTCACCGAAATCGTCGCGTTTGTGTTTTCCATCTCGTTGTTCCTGCTCATCTATCGCTTCGCGTCACCGCGTCGCATGAGCTTCACGTCGGTCCTCATCGCCTCGACCTTTTCGGCCTTCGGGTTCGAGATCGCCAAGCGCCTGTACGGCCTCTATCTGGCGAGGTCGGTGCTGCCGGCATCGGCGTTCGGCGGCGGCGCCCAGCTCGGCGCGCTGGTGCTGTTCGTGCTCTGGGTCTACTACATGGCGGTGGTGTTCCTGATCGGCGGTGTCGTGGCGGAGCGGTGGGAAGCGCTGAGGTTACAGCGCAAGCAAGGAGCGGTGGCGTGAGGACGTGAGGGCGGCTATCTTGACGGCGCCTCAGGTCCGAAGGGTGCCGGCGCGTGAATCGCGTCAGGACCTTGCCGGTAGCAGCGCTAAGCGATGTCCGGTATCGCTTCGGGGAGCCTGAGGCACTTTATTTCCCCCCATGATCGCCCTCGCCCGTCGTTACCGTCCCAAGCGCTTCAGCGACCTCCTGGTCCAGGATCACGTCACCGCCGTATTGCGCGGTGCCGTGGCGAGTGGCCGCGTCGGTCATGGCTACCTGCTCACGGGTCCTCGTGGGGTCGGCAAGACCACGGCCGCCCGCATCCTGGCGATGGCGCTCAACTGCGCCAATCGCGATGCCTCGGGTGATCCCTGCGGCGAGTGTGACAACTGTCGGCGGACGTGGAGCGGGTCGGCAGGCCTCGATGTCGTGGAGATCGACGCGGCCAGCCACCGCGGGGTAGACGATGCCCGGGAACTTCGCGAGCGTGCCATGTACGCGGCGTCCCAGGAGGGCCACTACAAGGTTTACATCGTGGACGAGGCGCACATGCTGACGCGTGAGGCGTGGAATGCGCTGCTCAAGATCCTGGAGGAGCCGCCGCCGCGCGTGGTGTTCGTCTTCGCCACCACCGAGCCGCAGAAGATCGCGTCCACCGCTGCCCCCGTCCTGTCCCGGCTGCAGAGGTTCGATTTCCGCCGTATCGGGCCCACCGCCATCCGGAACAGGCTCACGGAGGTGCTCGCCCTGGAGGGTATCAAGGCCGAGGAAGATGCGCTGACCCTGATTGCGCGCCACGCCGACGGCGGCATGCGCGACGCTCTCTCGCTTCTCGACCAGTGCCTCAGCTTTGGCGAGGGTGCCGTGACGGTCGAGCGCGTGCGCGAGGTGCTCGGCCTGGTTCCCGATGACACATATGCCGAGGTCTGCCGCATCGTCGTGGAGCAGGATGGCGCCGGAGTCTTTCGACTGGTGGAGCAGGTGCTCGATTCCGGGGCCGACCTGGGCGAGTTCATGAACGGCGCCGCCGAGATGTTGCGAGCACTGCTGATGGTACAGGTGGGTGCCGAGCCTGAGGGCCTGACCGAGTCCGCCCGTGCCATGCTGGAGCAGTATCGTGCCCGGCTCGAGCCGGGCGACATTCTCCGCATGCTCCGCCTCCTCGCCGACAATGAGACGGCCATCCGGCGTAGTGGAAACGCACGGCTGGTGGTGGAGACGCTGTTGCTCCGCTGGGCGATGCTCGACCGCGTGGTAGACCTGCAGGCCGTACTGGATGGCGCGCCTGGTGTGCCGTCTTCAAGGGCAGGGCGGGTTGCCTCCGCGGCGCCACCACCCGAGCCCCAGCGCCGCGCGCCGCCTGCGGTTCCGGTCGTGCCCCCGCCGGCGCCTGCCGCGCCGAGTGTCGACCGTGTGAGCTTCACCCTCGAGGCCCTGACCGCGGCGTGGCCCGGCATCGTCACTGCGGCGCGCGCCGAGAGCCCGCTGCTCGGCACGGCGCTGGCTGCCACCATGCCTGCGGCAGCGGCGCCCCCCCACCTGACGCTGCGTCTTACGGACCCGGATGCCGGTCTGGCGCTTACCCTCGAGCGGCAGCGCGAGCGGCTGGCGGCACTGCTTGTGCGGATCGTGGGAGCGCCGGTGGAACTCAAGGTGGCGGACGGAGATGCGGTGCAGCCCCAGCCCCCGAAGCGGCTGTCGGCTGAGGCGTTGCGGGCCGACCGGCTCAAGGGCCTCCGGGTGCGGGATCCGGCTCTCGATGCGGCCGCCGAGGCGTTAGATTTGGAGATCGTGGAGTAGGGCCGCGTTTTTTACCCTTGGCCGGTGGCAGTCGAACATGGGAATGGTTGACCTTCAGCAGATGTGGCAGCTCGGCCAGCAATGGCAGGGTCGCCTGCAGGAACTTCAGACCGAGCTGGCCAACCGGACCTTCGAGGTTCAGGCCGGTGGGGGGCTGGTGCGCGTCACCGCCGATGGGCGGGGCAACATCCGTGACGTGCGCATCGATGCCGAAGCTTTCGCCGGCCGTGATGCCGACCTTCTGTCCGACCTCGTGCTGTCGGCAGTCGCTGAGGCGCAGCGCCGTGCGGCAGAGCTGGTGCAGGCCGAAATGAAGAAGCTGCCGACCCCGCCAATCGGTCCGGGGCTCTGAGCCGAGGGTGAGCGTCATCGAGGCACTGGTCACCGAGTTGGCGCGCCTGCCCGGCATCGGGCGGAAGACGGCGCAGCGGCTCACGTTTCACTTGCTGCAGCAGCCCCCTGACCAGGTCGTTCGACTGGCCGCCGCCCTCCAGGTGGCTGCGGAGCGGGTGCGTCCGTGTGACACCTGCGGTAACCTCACCGAGACTGCACTCTGTGCCATCTGCGCTGACCCCCGTCGCGAGCCGACGCTGCTCTGTGTCGTTGAGGAACCGTCAGCGGTCGGGGTGGTCGATCGCGCGACCGGGTTTCGCGGGCGATACCACGTGCTGGGCGGGCGGCTCTCACCCCTGGAAGGGATAGGGCCTGAGGCGCTTCGCATGGACCAGCTGGTCCGCAGGGTGGAGCAGGACGGCGTACTCGAGGTCATCCTCGCCACCAATCCTTCCATGGAAGGTGAGGTGACGGCCACCTACATTCAGCAGCTGCTGTCGGGACATGCTGTGCGCGTGACACGGCTGGCCCGCGGTCTCCCCATGGGTGGCGAACTGGAGTACGTCGATACGGTGACGCTGGCGCATGCGCTGACCGCCCGGCAGGACCTGCGCTGATGCGCGTGCGTACCTGGGCGTTGCTCGGTGGTGCCCTGATTGGTGTGGCGGTGGCCCGCGAGGTGAGCCGGCGGCGGGAGCGTTCGCATGGGGCTGACCTGTTCCATGCCCGTGCGCCCATGCGGCACATGGCGTTGAGTTGGCTGGACCGGCATCCCAGCCGCGCCGCCCTGGCGCGACTCCGGGAGTACATCGCGTGGGAGCCGATACCGATGCTGCAACGCCGCGGGACCACGGTCATCGAGCGGATGACGCGCACGCTCGGGCAGGGGGATGCCGCGTGAGTGGCTCTTCCAGCTGGGCCTTCCGGGAGGAAGATGCGCGCCGCATCCAGAACATCCTCAGCGTGTTCCTGGCCGACTCGAGTGCCCGGACCGCACTCATCGTGGACCGCACGGGGCAACTCGTGTCCACGGTGGGTGAACCGCCGGTGTTCGACTCGACGGCATTCGCGACACTGACCGCCGCCGACTTCAGCGCGAATGACCAACTGGCGCGCATGCTCGGCGAACCCGAGTTCGGCGCGCTGTTCCATCAGGGGGAGCGCGAGTCGATGTACCTCGCCGATGTGGCCCGGCGGGTCATCCTCGTCGTCCTGTTCGACAATCGCACGACACTCGGTCTCGTGAAGCTGCGGGTGCGCACCACGGTGCCGGAGCTGGTCAAGGTGTTCGAGGACATGTTCAGCAGCCAGGGGAAGGCAAGCCAGCAGATGGAATCAGGGCTGCTGGGCGATGCCGAAGACGAGATCGACAAGCTGTTCGGGGTGTGAGGGAGCGTCGTCCATGTCGATGATCAACTACGCGTCTCGCGAGATCAACTGCAAGCTCGTGTACTACGGGCCCGGTCTCGGCGGCAAGACGACCAATCTCGAGCACGTCTACCAGAAGGTGGCGCCGACGGCGCGGGGGAAGATGATTTCCCTCGCGACGGAAACGGAGCGCACCCTCTTCTTCGACTTCCTCCCGGTGGACCTCGGCACCATCCGCGGGTTCAAGGTCAAGTTTCATCTCTATACCGTGCCGGGGCAGGTCTACTACAACGCCTCGCGCAAGCTGATCCTAAAGGGCGTGGACGGCGTAGTGTTCGTGGCCGACAGCCAGATCGAGCGGACCGAGGCGAACATCGAGGCGATGCAGAACCTGTACGACAACATGGTGCAGCACGGCTATGACCTCACCCGCATTCCCTTCGTCATCCAGTACAACAAGCGCGACCTGCCCAATGCCGCACCGATCGCCGAACTGCAGGCGGCCCTGAATCCCGGCTGGCCGGTCGAGGACCCGCAGAAGCAGCGCGTCACCGCGGATCCGTTCCGGCCCGGTGAGTTCATCGTACAGCAGCAGGACGGGCAATGGATCGAGCGCTCCCCGTACTTCGAGGCAGTCGCGATGACGGGCGAGGGCGTTTTCGACACCCTGAAGGCCGTGAGCAAGCTCGTCGTCAAGACGCTGGGCTGATGCCGCCAGCGGACATGTCCACGAAGGTGTGGACCACCGCGAACATCGTCACGCTGGTGCGGATCTGCTTCACGCCCGTCATCGCGCTGCTCCCGTTCATCGACGGATACTGGCCGAAGCTGATCTGCTTCGTCGTCTTCGTGCTGGTGGCCTTCACCGACATGCTCGACGGCTACCTGGCGCGAAGCCGGGGCGAGGTCACCGATCTCGGCAAGCTGCTCGATCCCCTCGCCGACAAGCTGCTCCTCTTCGCCACCCTCATCCCGATCTACTGGATCTCGCGCGAGCGCCAGGCGGAGTACGGCATCCCGGTGTGGGGCAGCATTCCCCTCTGGGCCACGCTGCTGATGATCGGCCGCGAGGTGGCGATGACCGTTTTCCGGCACTGGGCCAAGGCGAGGGGCGTGGTGATCGCCGCCGGCGGCGCCGGCAAGCTGAAGGCGGTCTTCCAGAACATCTTCGTCGGCGCGGTGATTCTCTGGTTTGCGTTCCGCGATGCCCGCAAGCCGCTCGGCTGGGAGAACAACCGCTATGCCTACTTCTGGAACCAGTTCCACGGCGGCTTCGTTGCGGTGACGCTGGTGATTGCGGTGGTGCTGACGGTGTATTCCTTTGTGGTCTATCTGTACAAGAACAGGGCCCTCTTCAGCGCCAGCAGCAAGTAGTCCTTCCCGCCGCATGAAACTCGAGCTCCTCACCGTCGGTACTGAACTCCTCCTCGGCTTCACCGTCGATACCAACGGGGCGGAGATTGCGCGCGCGCTCGCCTCGATCGGCGTCGAGGTCGCGCGGCGCACATCGGTGGGCGATGACCGCGCCGCCATCCAGGACGCCCTCGGTGCGGCGCTCGATCGTACCGGGACGGTGCTCGTGACTGGAGGGCTGGGTCCCACGCGGGATGACATCACCAAGCATGCCGTGGCCGACCTGCTGGGCCTGCCGCTCGACTTTCACGACGAGATCTGGCAGGGCCTGCTCGAGCGATTCCGCAGCCTGGGCCGGGAACCCTCGATGACCAATCGTTCGCAGGCGGAGGTGCCGCGTGGTGGCACGGTCCTGCGGAACCGGTGGGGCACCGCGCCCGGCCTCTGGCTCGATTCGCCGCGCGGCCTCGTCATCATGCTTCCTGGGGTCCCCATCGAAATGCGCAACCTGCTGGCGCACGAGGTACTGCCTCGACTCGCGCCCCGCGGCGCAAACCGGGTCGTGCGCTCGCTGACGGTGCGCACGACGTCCATTCCGGAAAGCACGCTGGCCGAGCGGCTGGGCGACATCGAGAATGCCGTGCGGCCGCTCGGCCTGGCCTATCTCCCCGGTCTCGAGGGGGTCGACTTGCGACTCACGTCCTGGGGTGCCGGCGAAGCGGAAAGCGACGTGCGGCTCGCCGCGGCGGCGGAGGAACTGCGGCGACGTGCCGGCGACCATGTCTATGGCGAGGGCGAGGAAACGCTGGCGGGCATCGTGGTCGGGCTGCTTCGCGAAACAGGCTGGACTATCGGCGTCGCCGAGTCATGCACCGGCGGCCTGCTCGGTGGCCGACTCACCGATGTGGCTGGCAGCTCGGATGTCTTCCTCGGCGGGATCATCGCGTACGACAACACCGTCAAGGTCCGCGAGCTCGACGTGCCCGAGGAGATGCTGCGCCAGCATGGGGCGGTCAGCGAGCCAGTGGCCGCCGCAATGGCCGAGGGCGTTCGGCGCCGGCTGTCGGTGAACATCGGAGTCGGGATCACCGGGATCGCAGGGCCGGGCGGCGGGACTCCCGACAAGCCGGTTGGTACGGTATGTCTTGCCGTTGCGGGTCCGGCGGACACCCGGCCCCGGCGCACGATATTCCCGGGCAGCCGGCCGGAGGTTCGGGCCCGCGCTGTCCAGGCCGCCTTGTTCATGGTGCGCCAGCGCCTCCTTCTGGCGCAGGGCACGTCGGGTCCCGCCTAGCGGGCCATATCGCCGGGGCGGCCACCCTGCCATTCCGACACCTCCTGACGGCATCTCCGTTGCTACTATCTTCCCGCTTATGACCAGATTCCCCGATTTCATGGGCCCGTCCGGCCCCAGCGATGGCCCTGGCACCCAGGCGGGTGACGCCACCAGCCTTCCAGTCGAACCGGAGAGCTCTGCGATACGTCGCCTCGAGGATGAACTGGCGGAGCTGCAGGATCGCCACGTTCGTCTCGCGGCCGAGTTTGACAACTATCGCAAGCGCTCCCTCAAGGAGCGGAACGAGCTGGCCGAGCGGGCGCAAGCCGCCCTCGTTGCCAAGCTGGTTGATGCCCTGGATGACCTGCACCGGGCCGTGAGCAGTGATCCGGCGACGACGCCAGTGGAGGCCCTGCGCGTCGCCATCAATGCCGTGGACCAGAAGGTCTGGAAGGAGCTCCAGGCCGCCGGCCTCGAGCGCATTGATCCGGTGGGTGCTCCATTCGACCCAACGATGCAGGAGGCCGTTGGGGTCGTGCCGACGGACTCACCCGAACTGGAGCAGACCGTGGCTGCCACGTTCCAGGTCGGCTACCGGTTCAAGGGTGTCCTGGTACGGCCGGCCCGCGTGCAGGTATTCGCGGGCCAGGGTAACGCCTAGTGGCGACTGGCGACTACTACCAGGTGCTGGGTGTGGCGGACAACGCCACCCAGCCGGAGATCAAAAAGGCCTACCGGCGGCTGGCCAAGGAGCATCATCCTGACGCCAACCCGAACAACCCGCAATCGGCCGAGCGCTTCAAGCAGATCTCCGAGGCTCACGGCACGCTCTCCGATCCCGACAAGCGGAAGCAGTATGACCAGATGCGCCGACTCGGCGCGTTCGACACGCGTGCGCGGCGTCCGGGTGGCGCCGGACCGAGCGCGCGCTCAGCGGGGGGCCCATCCGTCGAGGAGGAAATCAATCTCGGCGACATGGGCGGCATCGGCGGGCTCGGCGACATCTTCTCGTCCATTTTCGGTCGTGGCCGGCGCGAGGAGCAGCAGGGCGAGACGATCGAGTCGATGCTGGAGGTGCCGTTTCGCACCGCTGTGCTGGGCGGCAAGATCGCGGTGACGATGCCGGTGACGGATGCGTGCCCCACCTGTCATGGCAGTGGTGGCGCTCCCGGGGCCAAGATCGAAACTTGTGACGAGTGCAATGGGCGCGGCACCATCTCGTTCGGTCAGGGTGGGTTCGCGGTGAACCGGCCGTGCCCCAAGTGCCGCGGGCGCGGGAAGATTCCCTCGAAGCCGTGCCCGACCTGCCAC
>Ga0302323_100003409_pt1 | contig 12897 bp, 7 predicted proteins | sample Fen_T0_3_FD_201950 | JGI IMG/M metagenome (GOLD analysis project Ga0302323, IMG submission 201950) | Peat permafrost microbial communities from Stordalen Mire near Abisko, Sweden - Fen_T0_3 | ecosystem: Environmental > Terrestrial > Soil > Wetlands > Permafrost | place: Sweden: Abisko... | reverse complement strand
GCGCACAATTTGTGCGAACATCCAGACGTCGCGTCTCAACCGTTCGCTCGTTTCACGACGCGCCGCCAAGTCGTCGAAGACACCTTGTTCTTCGAGGTTGACACCGAGTGCCTTGCCGAGAAACAAAACCGCGTTCTTAAGCGCTGGACGCAGGCAGCTCACCGCTGTTTGAAGGTTCGTGCGAACTTCGTGTTCCGATTTGGCCTCATCAGGCGCGACGAGCTCGTGGTAGAATACTCGACGCATCTCAAGCCGCAGGTTTCCCGCGATCCCCTCTAGCGCGCTTTTCACACCAATTAGCCGATGACCGAGTGCCCGATAGGAGTCGGAATTCTCCAGTAATTCCTTGGCTGGTGAGCGAAAAAGCGATTCCTCGAAGCTCTTTCCGAGCAAGTCACCCGCGCGCTGCCGGAGGTAGTCGGAAAGGGCTCGAGCATCCGAACGCAAAACGCTGAGGACCAGGTAGGCGCGCCCCGCAACGCGGCTCTTCTTGCGCGTGCTTTCTACGGCTAATTGATCGAGCAGTTGCACGTACCTTAGCATTCGAAACAACGATAGAAATGTGAGGGCAACCAAACGATGTGCTTCCTCACCAGGGACGCTCCGAATCAGATCAAGCACTTGGCTTGATTTGATACGATCGAATTCCGGCCGAAACTCGAGTGCAGTGAGCGGATTGAAGAACGTATTGCGCCCAACTTCACGCTGGACCAGGCTGAGAACCGAGTAGAAGGTGCGGTAGGGCACGCGCGGAGCGCGTAATGTCCCTTCCAAAACTTCCAGAATACTCGTCAGTTCATGGCGTAAGACCACGAGGCTGTCCTCGGGTGAAGTCTGTTGAGCTCCCTCATGAAGCAGGCGTGTTCGGGCGGAATCTTCAGGGACGACGGTCTCAAGGTAGCGATGAAAAACAAACGCCTGGTCGCGATGGCCAAGTAGCTGTCGCGAAAGGCTAACCGCGCGTTGCATTCCGTCGCGAAACAGTCCAGTGGCTTGCCGAAAGTCCTGTGCAACCACGGGAGTGCGACGGAGCGGCCCAGTGTGATTTCTCGGGTTTGCAAAACAAGCGGTAGCCTTGAGCAGAACCTCGAGCTCAAAGAGTGCTTCTTCTTTCCACTCGACTTCAAGCCGTTGAAACCATGCGTCGCGCAGCGAGCGCTGTTCCTTCTGCAGGGTCCTCGTGCGGCTAAGTAGATCGTCGACGCCGGCCAATGACGACCCTAGTTGAAGAGGAAGACGGGGTGAATTCATCCTGGGGCTGTCACAATCTCTCAGTTGTCGTTGCAGACGGCCAGAGGCACAATTTCTCTTTGCCGCAATCCGCGGACATCTTGCGCCAAGTACCGCTAATATTTACCTCCAGCCAGGTATCCATGAGAACCGGATTGGGCGTGGCCGACTTGCAGAGGGACCCACTTAGCACGGCTGGCTTGGGTCGGTTGGCTTGGGTCGGTTGGCTTGGGTCGGTTGGCTTGGGTCGGTTGGCTTGGGTCGGTTGGCTTGGGTCGGTTGGCTTGGGTCGGTTGGCTTGGGTCGGTTGGCTTGAGACGGTTGGCTTGAGACGGTTGGCTTGAGACGGTTGGCGCGTAAATGGGCGTTACGTGGAACCACATTGCGCAGGGTGACCGACTAGCAGCCGGCGTGCGACAGTAAGGCGGTTGTTTGTGCGCCGGGTCAAGGATTCCCCTAAGGATCGGCCGGTGACGTAAGACCCGGCTGATCCCCGAGTAGGTCGAACGCGTCGACGGTTGGTTTGCGACCATTCGCAAGACGCGACTTGATTCGCTTCGCCCAGGGGCAGAAGGGCTCAAATCTTTCATAGTCCGCAAACAACACGTCGAAGGTTTGACGATCACCCATGCTAAGCAGCAACGTCAATTGTTCCTGGATGCAACCCTTCACGATGCCCCGGGTTCTACGCTCCATTGGCGAAAGAACGCTAGGCTCGCTATCGTGACCGTCCGTCGCCAACGTGGCGCTAAAAGCGCGAATCATGGACGCCTCACTGAGTTCAAGCACCGATGCGCGATCTGAGCGACCGAGGGCTTGCGAGTAAAGGCGACTCAGAAACGGGAGCGGTAGCAAATGTTCGCGAAGGCGAAAGTCCCATTGCGGATCGAATTGCAGGTACACGGGTCGTTCATCAGCCAGCGTCGAAAGCGCGAATTCGCTGGGTCTACCGTTGATTGTGAGTTCGCGCAGAACCGACGCGAGAGTGGGTTCGCGCGCAAGCAGCTCGGAGACAATGGCGCGATTCGTGGCAGTGTCAACGGGAACCGCAAGCAGATCGGGTCGGAACCCTTCGGACATTTTGGCGGCGGCGAGGCGACGAATCAGCCGAGGGTCCTTGAGTAGAAGCACTGATCTTGCTGGTAAGTCAGCGAAGGCTTCATCCGTGAAAATTTCCATGCCCTGGCTGCGATAGCGATCCGCGCGGTAGGACGCCTCGTCCGCGTGCGCCAGTGCCAGCGTAAGTTGCAGAATGACGGTTAGACTGGCAGCGAGTTTTGACCGGCTGTCGCTTCCGTGACGGGCAAGATTGGTGATTTGCTGCAACCCCACAGCGGACATGAGCAATACCGCAACCGTGGCAAGCAAACGAAATGCACCGACGCTAGCGCTTGCGTCATCTTGCAACGGAAGCAAAATTCCCGGTAGAACCAACAATCCAATCCAAAGGGACTGCCGCTTGAAAGGCGTCAAGAACAGCGCGAACGCGCCAAACGCCGCCACGAGAAGCAAGAGTACGCCCACATCATCATGGAGGTAGCCGGGTACCCGAAGCGATAGCGAAAGATGGGATAGAACCGATTCGCTTCGGTCTCCGCCGCTCAAGGCGAGCGACATGGCCGTTCGGCGCGTCAAGAACCAGGGTAGGCCGATTGCGCCCCAGCCCACGAGCACACCTGCAGCGGATTCGCGAAGTGCCTGCGTGCGTCGAATACCCGTGTTGAACTCCGTAGCGGTTGCGGCAAGCAATGCCGCAAATGTGCCCACCCACGCTAGCTCAAGGGTCGTTGCTGCGACGAGCAAACCCAAAATAAACGACTTCGAGCTTACTCTGAAACCAGCAAATACCGGCGAATTGCCTGCAATTGCCACGTAAAGCGTCGCCAGCAGCAAAGCGACTGCAGGGAAAGGCCCCGGTGGCAGCGAGGATTGCAGCGCAACTGACGGCGACATCGCGAACAGCAGCGCCGTCCCGAAGGAGAGCCAAGCGGAGAACAGCGGTCGATTGCCGTGTCGGCTCAACATTGCAAATGCGATGCGATAGACAAGAAATGTCGAAAGCGCAGCCCCAAGGCAGGACAAAAGTCCGATGCGTGTCACTTCGGTGCCCAACGGGACCAGTCGTGCGCTGCGGGACAGAATAGCCGTTACGATGCCATCCCACCCCAACGATTGATTCGACAGACACTGTGCGACACGGAAGTCGCCATCCCACAGCGTGCTTGGACTGACTCGGTAGTTCGAGATAACCCAAGTTGCCCCCGCAGCGACCGTCGCCAAATAGGGATCTGGGGCCGGTCGACCTGGATTGAGGCTCGTATCGGATGTGGTTTCAGGATCTGCCACTGGGACGAGGTTTCGCACGGATCACTGTATCCAGCCCAATTTGCCAGCTATCCTTACAGAATTTCGGCGAAACGCCGGCAGTTTCCGCGGAACTCGGAGACGCGATGCAAGGGCCGACCCAATTGTCGAGCATCGGCGTCAGGTCGAGTTTGCGCCGGCCAAGAATGGGGGGCCGACCCAAGGAGGGGGTGACCATCTGGGCGACAACCCGCGCTGCAACGCGCCGTTGATGACAGCGCAACCCGCGCACAAGAGCCACCGAATTGCGCAAGTTACACTACGTAACGTGATCGCTTGTCCAGTCCGACTTCGTGATGCGCCCACTGGATAGGGTGGTAATGATTCTTGGGAAGCACCTCACCACAACGAATCAGGTTTGGCGGATTGTTCAGCGCTTTTCGAAAATGGCACCCGCAGCGCGTTGTGTAGGAAGGTCTTCCGCAGCAACGGCAAAAATCCTTCGCAGCGCGTTATGTGGGAAGGTCTTCCGCAGCAACGGCAAAAATCCTTCGCAGCGCGCATTCGTCATTGGGTCACAAATCGAACAGCGTAACGATTCGTTGTCAGTCACTTCAATCACCATGGTGATGACGCAATTTCGCAGATTTGCAGCGAGTTTGCTAAGCGTTTGAAAGTGAGATTCGCGCGACACGGAATGTTTTCACGGCGGCAACTTCTGCACGAAATTACGCTGATGCGGATTCCGCGAAGGCTCGCACCGTGTATCGTAACATTGTACGCTACGCATTCCGGTCTACGACAACACGCCCCGTAACCACGCGGACCGGGGTGGTCCCGAGGCAATCGATGTCAACATCGTCACTGAACTCGAACACCGTAAACCCTTCAGCAATTGAGGCTCACGAGGGCAACAAAATCGCTGTCTGTCTCAGACAAAAGGGCTTCGGTGCCATCGTCACAGCCTGTCCGGCATTGGACGAGCCAGAACGGCGCCTTGCCTTGGCGGACTTCCTTTGTGCCGTGCTCGCGGCGTTGGGCGACAGAGCCGATGCCAGCGCCGAGGAATTTCGCGGTGCAATCGCCAATTTTGGCGAAATGCTTGAAAGCAGCCTTCGCTTGGGGAGTGCGCCTGGAAGTCTCGGCATCGAGCTGTATCGGTTGCTGCACGTTCTTTCGATGGTTGCTGAAGAAGCCGATGATCTTGAACTATGGCAACGCGCACTTGAGTGGCAAGCCTGTTCACGCTTGTCCGGTAGTCCACGCGCACAAGCCTACGCGGTGCTTGCTGACTTTCTTGCTGATCGCGCTGGAGACACCGAGTCTTCAGGAAAAACCTGGATCCTTGCAGCACGTGAAGCGGAACTCGATGCGTCAGATCGGCGCGTGACACTGGGCTATTGGGAGCGTGCATTTGCCATTCTGGGCGAGGACCCCGTCGTGGCCGAGTACTTGGTCCTAGGATACGCCTTTGTCGGAGATTGGCTGCAGGTCAGCGCGCCATTCGGAGTGATGTTGCGCAAGGCGGAAGGGCCCGCCGCTGTCGCCCATTGCATCGAAATCCTTCTAGCGCTGAAGCAACCGGCAATTGAACAAAGAGCGAGCGTTGCTTACGTGACGCTGATTGATGAAGTGCTTTGGAGTGTTAGTAGTGACAATGCCATCCATGCGCGTGCGTTGATTCTGGCGAAAGCCCAGGTCTCCGGCGCTGACCCGGACCGGATTGACATCGCTATTGACGCCTACTACGCCCTCCTGGAATCGCAGGGCACAGATTCTGACACGGACGAGCTATTGCGGTTTATTCAAGCGCAGCCGGACACTCGGTTTCGTCACGATCAGACAGTGCGCTTGTATGAGTGGCGCATTGGGCGTGCGACCGATCCTCTCGCGTTGCTCGTGCAATGGGCGAAACTTGAGGAAACTGAATTCTCGGATCCGCGCGCCGCGGCAGCGTTGTTCGAACGGATTCTCACTCAGGATCCGTCGAACGCTCAGGCTTTACGCGAGATCCGCAGGCTGCGGCAGGCGGAGCTGGATTGGGACGGTGTGGAATTGGCATTGGGTCGCCTAAGCGACCTTGTCGAAGATCCCGAACGGTCCCAGGTGGACCTCGACCGAGCAGATGTGCTTTCCTCGAAGCTGGGTTGCCACGAGGCGGCGCTCGAAATCGTAACCCTTGCTTTGTCTCGGGGCACCGATTCGCAGTCAGCGCAGGTGCTTCTGGCCAATTTACTGGCGACCGACGACTCGGAAATTAGACTTAGCGCGGGCGAACGACTCGTATCCATCACCGGCCCCGGCCCCGTTCAAAGACTCGATCGTATTCGGCATGTGCTGAACGCCACGAAGGATCTCGCAAGTGATGGCAGCCTTCGCGGCAGCCTTCGAGCGAGCGTACTGCGGCGCGAATGGTATGAGCAGGTCGTTGGCGCTTGGCCTACCGCGGACGACGAAGGATTCGCTCTAGCGGCGGAGGCCGTTGTCGAGTTCCCGGATTCCGACGCGCTTTGGCAATCACTCGGACAGTGGTCAAGCCATCCAGCGCGCGCCAGGGAAATCGTTGCACTCTACGGCCAAGCCGTTGAGCGCACACTCGACCGAGAACTCGTCGAGCGCTTGGGCAAGAAGATGCTCGCATTTGCCGAATCGGCCCACGTTGACGTGGCAATCGTACTCGAAGTCCTGATGAAAGTGGTCAGGCTCGCGCCCGGGGCAGGTTGGGCCCTCGATCGCGTTAAGATGCATTTGGGTGCACAGGGGCGCTGGATTGATCTGCTGGAACTCTACGAGTGCGCGATGGACGAGGCACATGCTAACAACGACGCGAAGAGCGAGATGCATCTTCTGACAGAGGCCTCGGTTACCGCAAAGGATCTTGCCAACGACACCAACCGGGCAATTCGCTACTTCGAGCGAATCGTCGAGCTCAACCCCGACGACGCTCGCACGGACGCGGCCCTGGAACGGCTCTATGAACGCTCTGGCTACACGGAAAGACTGGCTACGCATCTCTCGCGGCGTGTGGACAACCTGGCCGGCGCCGACCTCCGACAACTTCAGGAACGCATCGCAGTGCTTTGGATTGACGCAGGTCGACCCGATCCGGCGCTCGAAATCGTGCGCAATGAACTCTACGCGCGCGGCGACTGGGCTGCATCCGTAAGACTTCTGGAACGCATCTTTGAGATGCCCGAATCCCGTACGTCGGGCGCGGCAGAAGTTTCCACTGCGGAAATGGCCGCACAACTCCTTTTGACCGTGCACCGCAAGAGCGGACGACACGCGGAGCTTACGCGCCTACTCCGTGAGGTCATCCCTGTTGTAGGCGATCTGCGGCGTAAGTTGCCGCTACTGACGGATCTCGCCCAGACTCTGGAAGCCTCACTCAACGAGGAGTCCACCGCCTTCGAGGTCGTAGGAGAGCTGCTTCGGTTGGATCCGGCGCAGCAATCGCATCGGGCCTGGCTTGCCAAACTTGGGACAAGCCTCGGGCGACCTGACGAGCGAGTGCGTTTCCTTTTGGAGGCGGCGGAACCCTTGCCTCTGGGCGACGTGAAAGCGCGCTTGCTCGTTGACGCGGCACAGGTTACGCGAGACGTTCTAGGCAATTCAGTTCGCGCCGTTGAGCTACTCGGGCAAGTCGTTGAGTGTGGCACCGAAGCGGAGGAGCTCATGGTGGATGCGCTTGCAGCACTTGACCCGCTGCTGCAGTTGTTGGGCCACTCCGAGGAACGCTGCAATGTGCTTGAATGTCTAGCTGACGCGACGGGCAATGTGACGGAGCGAGTTCAAGCGCTCAGAACGGCTGCGCAGCTTGCAGCAGAGGTATTGAATGACGTTGAACGCGCCGCGACCAATTGGCGCGCGCTGCTGGATGAAGATCCAGACGACGCGGAGGCATTGGAAGGTTTCATCGTTGCTCTCGAGCTGCAGGAGCGCTGGCAAGATCTCGCCCAAACCCTTTCGTATCGGATCAACATCACAGGGGATCCTCACTCTACCGTTCCTGACCGCAAGCGTCTTGCGGCGGTCCATGCGAATTGCCTTGGGGAACTCGATGCTGCGATCGACGAGTGGACAGGACTACTTGCGGACAATCCTCGGGACTACGAATCTCGCGACAACATTTCCAAAGTGCTTACGGATGGCGCGCGTTGGGCTGAACTTGTCAACCATCTCACCTCGCATGTGGCACTCGCTTCCGACCCGGCGCTGATCCTCCGGCATCTTGCCGAGGTTCAGCGGAATCACTTGGGGGACATTCGGGCCGCTGCCGTCGCGTTGCTTCAAGCGGGGGACCTGCTTGAAGCGGCGGCACAATTGACGGATGGGCAGGGCAGCCAGCTCGATGATGCATCACTGCGTCTAGACCTTGCACAAGCGTTGGTTGCCAACTGTCACGGCACCGAAGCAACGGCAGTCTTGCTGCCGCAAGTCGCGCTGTACGGAGATAGGAAGCCGAAAGAACGTAGCGTGGTTCACCTTGAACTTGCGCGCGCCTGGATGGCCAAATCTGAGCCCGAGCGGGCGCTCGAACAACTTGGCGTAGCAATTTCCATTGACCCAACGAATGCAGACATTCTCGCGACCCATGGCAAGCTCTCGTACGAATCTGGCGTGCTTGCGTCCGCTGAGCAAAGCTATCGCGCATTGCTGCTACTTGCGATGCATTCTGGAAACAACCAAGGCAATTTGCCGGCGTTGGCGGTGCTCTACTTCCGACTGGCGCAAATCGCCGAACGTCGTTCCGATCGCGACCGCGCTGATGAACTTATCGCTTCGGCCTTCGACGCCGCGCAGAATCAGCCGTCACAAATGCGTGAACTTGAACAGGCGTTGATTGAAGCGCGCGCTGATGAACTGCTCCCGAAGACTCTGGACTACCAACTTGGGCGGGCCAAGTCAGTCGAACAGTCCGCAGAGATTCTTATGGATTTTGCGACGCGGCGACTTCAACTAGGAGAGCCATCTGCACAGTTGCTCTCGCGTCTTCGCGACCGCGCGGACCAAATATCGAGCACTCTATCCGTTGAGACGAGTCCAGAAGTTGTATTGAATGCACATGGGCCACTCGTCGCCGTGTATCGCTTGCTCGGTGACACCGAATGCGTTCTCGCTTTACTGCTCACCTGGACGCGAAAGTACGAAGGTACGAACGAGTCGTTTCTGCTTGAGATCGAGTCTGCAAAACTGATGCTCGAGTTCCCAGAGCGGCGCGCCGAAGGAATTGAAGCGCTCCTGACGGCTTGGTCGAGAGACAAGACTCGCGACGACGTGGCCGACGCACTCTCTGTTGCCCTTAGTGCGGAAGGGCGTTTCGAGGAACAGTGTGGATTACTCACCGAGCGTATCGCGAAGGTCGAGCGGGCGCGTAAACCCGAACACGCCAACGGTTTGCGGTTGGAACTGGGTAAACTCTGTGAACGTCTTGGCAAGCTCAACGACGCGGCAAATGCCTATGAATCGGTGGCTGCCGCAACCGGCTCCCAGAAGCGTTTGGCGCTAGAGGCGCTCAGCCGGGTTCTTGGTGAGCTTCAGTCGGACCCCGAGCGGCTATGTCGGATTTTGGAGAGTTTGCTCGAAATCTCCGAGGGTCGGTCGGCCGCGGAAACGGCGCTCCGGCTCGCGCAGGAGTTGAGCCGCATTGGCGCGGGCTCCGCCTCGACGCCTGACTATCTGGCAATCGAGCGCGCGCTCGGACAGGGGTTCGCGCAAGACCCGACGTTCGATACATTACGCGAGTCATTTGTTCGACACTATCGCGAGCGAGGACAATTTAGCCAAGCGCGTAACATTCTTGAGCTCGCTCTCGCCCGTTTGCCACGCAACCGCAAACTCGCGCTCGAATTGGCTGATTTGAGTGAAGCTGCAGCTGACGAAGGAGGTGCCCTTGAGGCGCTTGAATCGGCATTAACGTGCTTGCCGGAGGACGCCGAACTCAATCGTCGCCGCTGGCAGCTGCTGATTCGCGCGGGCAGGCAAGAGGAAGCACTTGCGGCGCTCGAACGAGAGCATGTACGGGGCACCGTGTCATCGCTTGAACTGGCGACTCTGATTCGCGAATTGGAAATGGCGCAAGATTCGCGTGCCCTCAGATTTCGCGAAATAGAGCTACTGTTGTCCGCAAAGGCGGAGGGGGACGCGCGGGAACGACTCGCGGAATGGCTCCGTAAACACGATGACGACGTGGATGGTTTCAGGGAATTGGCGCGTCTAGCCGTCAAGGCTAGGTCTTGGCAAGAGGCAGCACAGGCGTTGTCGCGTCTGGTTCAAATCGACAAACCCGAGGGCATGGTCGCTGCCGCACTGGACCTCGCGATTGCCTGCGACAAATTGTCGGAGCCGGCGCGAGCCATTCCGTCTCTCGAGCAAGCCAAGAGGTCTGTCGCCGAACACGCAGAACTCGAACAACGCCTGCTCAAGAGCTACGAAGCAACTGAAATGCACGATCGAATTGCTGCGTTGTATGTCGAGCAGAGTGAGCGACCGAAGGCGGCCATGCAACGTGCAAGTCTTCTCGAACAAGCCGCAAACCACTTCCTTCTGGCCAATCTGCCTAGTCAGGCACTTGTCAACCTCGACGCGGCTCTCGCACTTGACCCGGAGAGACTATCACTCGTAGTCGCGAAGCTACACGCTCTTCGTGAAATGTCCGAGCGTGAGCGAGCAATCGAGCTTGTCTTGGAACACCTCACGGGCAACCGGCACTCGCGCAACAAAGAACGCTACCGATTGTTCGAGGAGCTAGGCAATCTGCACCTCGAACAAGACGACCTCGTGGAAGCATTCGAAGCATTTGCGCAGGCTCACAAGCTCGACCGCGCACAGCCGAGGATTGCTTTGATGCTGGGACTTGTAGCAGCTGACTTGGACGATGCTGCGACCGCATCTGGCGCACTCCGAGCCGCGGTCGCCGCGGTCCGACCTCACGACAACAATCTGCTGCTCACGCCGGGCGAGCGCGCAGCGGCCTACGCTGAACTCTCGCGACTGCAGTTCTTGCGCGGCAGTCAGTCCACCGCTCGTCAGTTCTTCGACAAAGCCGTCGAAGAAGATCCCAATCACCACGCCGTCATCAACCTAGCGCGAGCAATGTCGCGACCCTAGTTGTCGGAAGGACCCACCATGGTAGACGAACAAAACCCGATTCCATCCCCTCAATCCGGCGATTCCGACGATGTCGAGTTGGCGCTTGAGACCGCTCAGCGACTGCACCGAAACGGTGATCCTGCCGAAGCCTTGAAATGGCTGCGCCGCGCTGCAAACTCGGCTGACGAAGCCGGTGACGACCGTCGACAGCTCGAGCTTGCTCGCGCGGCGGCCGACTACACTTCGAGCGTCACTTCCGGCGCGGCGCAGACTGGAACCGCCGCGGGCGCTTTAGCAACACCTGGCATTCGACACGGCGCGACAAATTCTCCTAGTCGATTGCCACAACCTCCAACGAGAGAACCGCCACCTCCACCCTCGACACGCGCGTCAGTCGCGCCAAACGCGACAGCGGACGCGATTTCTGTCGTTCCAGCGAGCCCGCCTTCGACGGGTGGACCGCCACCGCTCCGGACGAAGACACGCTCGACGCCCGCTCCGCCCAATGCGTCAACGTCCATTGCGTCGCAAAAACCAAAAATGATTGAGGATGTCCCTTCCGTCATGCCGCAGAAGGCGCAGGCGTTGCCTTCGCAAATCCCACCGCTGGCAAGCGATGCGCGTCCTAGCACCGCACTGAAATCTGCCGAATCCGAATCACGTCTTCTGGCGACCAGTGCCACGCAAAATGCAACCAAACCGGCTGTCGCTTCATCCGTCCCGGAAAAATCTGGGCGCGCTTCTTCGGGCCCGCCGAGTGGTTTTCATGAAATTGTCCCGGGAAATGGATCGGTCCGAGTCTCTGTCCGCGTATCGGCGCGGGACGAGAATCTCTATGTGGTACGGCCACTCCCTGCTGGGCAACGGGTACCAGTGGGTTCGCGCGAAGCCTATCTGGTCTTCCAAGAGGCTTCGGCAGGTGTAGGGTTGCCTGCGGCGACGGCCCAATAGGTTTACGCGGTCACCACGTTGGACAGGGATTTTGCGCCTGCAGGTCCAAGCAGACCTCCGCAAGTGTTCTGTGAAGGCTGCTGCGTTTCGGCTGGAACGGCACTTTGCCCCACTCTCGTGGAAGCATGGGCGCTAAAGGTTCTCCCAATGGGTGTGCAATAATTACCATGCGGTCATGGGTCCCAGATCGTAGAGCCTTGTGAAACCCGCCTGTTTGAGCTGCGTTACCGCCAGACCACTTCGATGCCCGCTGCGGCAGTAGATCACGAGTGGTTGGTCTTTTGGTTCGAGCAGACTTACCCTATCCGCAAGCTCCTGAAGCGGTACGTTGATGGCATTGGGCAGGTGCTTGCTCTCGAATTCCGCACGAGTTCTGACGTCGACCAACTTTGCACCACCGGCGACAAGTTGGTGTGCGGTCTCCGAGGGCACACGGGGCTGCGAAGCGGCGGCTCCAAAGGAGCGCATGACGACGAACGCGGCGATGGCAACCGCAAACCAAGCAGAGCTTTTCAGATATCGATTCATGGCCAAGGTGAGAGCCAATGGGGTGCTCCACGGATTCGAACGCCTCGAAATCCCATGCGCAGAGCCGTCAAATACAATAACGATATTAGATGGTTAGTTGATAGCACGGGCACCGCCTGCAGTGGGGCCGCACAAACTTCGGGCTAATCCATCTGGCTGCAGTCGGGCATAATGGTCGGATTGGACCGGCATGTGGAACGATACCTACCGCCAACAGGCCCGTTACAATCAATGGGCCAACGAAAGAGTCTACGCAAGCGTCGAGCAAGTAGGAGAAGGCCCCAGGAAGGCCCGACGCAACATCTTTGGCGGATCGATTGACGGTGTGCTCCACCATTTGCTCATCGCTGACGGTCTGACCATGGCGACGCTAACTAATGACATGTTGGGGTTCAGACCGCGGAACCGGCTGGGCGAAGAGATCTTGCTAGAATCGACGGTTCAGTGTCTTTACCCCGTGTTTGAGGAGTTGAGCACAGCGAGGGTTCATCTCGATCGGCAACTGGTCGACTACGCGGAAACGCTTTCGGAATCTGAACTCGAAGACCTGCTTGCCTACTTTGATTTCAACGGAGAACGACACCGGGCGCTCCGTTGGCAGCTCATGACCGAGCTATTTCAGCATCAAAGCCATCATCGAGGTCAGCTATCCACAGTTCTCTATGAATTGGGTCAACCGCTCAAGAACTTGGACTACTCTGCGTTCCTGCGTGAAACCGCGTAGCTTAGTCGCTTCAAGTTGAGTCATCCGTCATTCGGGTTTTTGTCAAAGAAGAAACCGTTGGCGAATTC
>Ga0302323_100003408_pt1 | contig 12903 bp, 14 predicted proteins | sample Fen_T0_3_FD_201950 | JGI IMG/M metagenome (GOLD analysis project Ga0302323, IMG submission 201950) | Peat permafrost microbial communities from Stordalen Mire near Abisko, Sweden - Fen_T0_3 | ecosystem: Environmental > Terrestrial > Soil > Wetlands > Permafrost | place: Sweden: Abisko... | reverse complement strand
GACGATGGCGACGAAGCCGATGCAGAAGGCGATGTGCGCCAGCGTGACGGAGACGAGCCCGAGCGAGAAGTTGAGCAGCACGAAGAAGATCAGCAGCGACACGCCCATCAGGATCTCGGGTATCGCGATCGGCGTCAGGACCAGGATGGGCAGCAGCCGCAGCTTGTACTTGTGCATGGCCACGCCCGCCATGGTTCCCAGCACCGTCGAGACCAGGCTGGTCACGAAGCCGATGACGAGCGAGTTGGCCGCCGCCTGCTGCATCTCCTCGTTGTGCGCGAGCTTGCGGTACCAGTCGAGCGTGAAGCCGACCCATTCCGCGTTGAGCCGGGAATCGTTGAACGAGTAGACGACGACGATGACGAGCGGCAGGTAGAGGAACGCGTAGCCCAAGAGCGCCGCCGCCCACAGCCACACGGAGCGCCGACCCGAGCTAGGCACCGCTCGCCTCCCTGCGCGTGCTGTGCGCGCCGATCCACGCCGCGAGGCCGGCCAGCGCCAGCGCAGCCACCGTCAGCACGATCGAGAGCACGCTGCCGAACGGCCAGTCGCGCGTCTCCAGGAACTGCTGCTTGATCACGTTGCCGATGAGGCTGTCGTCGGGGCCGCCCAGGATGTCGGGAATGGCGAAGATGCCGAGCGCGGGAATGAAGACCAACGCCGCCCCTGCATAGACGCCGGGCAGCGACAGCGGAAACGTGATGCGCCAGAAGCGCTGCCACGCGTTCGCGCCCAGGTCCTGCGCCGCGTCGAGCAGCGCCTGGTCGTGCTTCTCGAGGTTGGCGTACAGCGGCAGCACCATGAACGGCAGGTGCACGTAGACCAGGCACACCAGCACGGCGAACCCGCTGAACAGGAGAGGCACCGGGCCGGCGCCGAACCAGTCGAGGAAGCCGTTGACGGTGCGCGCCAGCGCTGCCTGCGGCCCCAGCACGATCATCCACGCGTAAACACGGATCAGGAAGTTCGACCAGAACGGCAGGATCACCAGCAACAGCAGCAGGTCGCGGTGCTTCTTCGGGCTCCGGGCGATCAGCGCCGCGAGCGGATAGGCGATGAGGAGGCAGATAAGCGTGGTCAGCAGCGCGTAGACGAACGACTTGACGAAGATCTGCGCGTAGACGGGCTCGGTGAAGAAGCGGACATAACTTTCGACGTTGAGGTCGGGCTTGCCGGCCTCGTCGACCAGCGGCGCCAAGCCGCCGAACTCGCCGGGCGTGCGAAACGACGCCAGCACCATGATCAGCGCCGGAATCGCGAAGAAGAGCAGCAGGTATACGATGGGCGGCCCGCTGACCAGCCATTTGCCGAGCGTACCGGTGCGCCGCATGGAAGGGCTCATCGCGTGCATTACCCGGCGATGAAATGTCCGGCCGCCGCGGGCCAGGACAAGTGGACAGCGTCGCCGACCTCGAAGAACTTGGTGCGGCCGGCGGCGGAGTTGGCGGACAGCGCCTCGATCTTGCCGCCGCCTTCGGTGGTCACGAGGTAGACCGTGACGTCGCCGTGGTACAGGAAGTCGGACACCGTGCCGCGGAAGTCGTTGTCGGCGCTGACCGCCGGCGCGGTCCCGTGCAGCGTGATCTTTTCCGGGCGCAACGCGACCGCTCCTTCCGCGCCCGGCGCGATTTCCGACGCCGCAGCGACCTTGACTGTTCCGAGGTGCGGCACGGCGACGGCGACCAGTCCCCCGGCATTGGCGGTGACCGGCCCGACGAGCAGGTTGCAGGTGCCGATGAAGTCGGCGACGAAGCGCGTCCTGGGGAAGCTGTAGATGCGCGACGGCGCATCGAGCTGCTCGACGTGGCCGTGGCTCATCACGGCAATGCGGTGCGAAAGTGCGAGCGCCTCCGTCTGGTCGTGCGTGACGTAGACGAACGTGATGCCGACTTCCTTCTGCAGGTTGATGAGCTCGATCTGCATTTCCTCGCGCAGCTTGGCGTCCAGCGCGGCCAGCGGCTCGTCCAGCAGCAGCACCGACGGATGCGTGACCAGCGCACGCGCGATCGCGACCCGCTGCTTCTGCCCGCCCGACAATTCGTGCGGGAAGCGCTTGCCGAAACCGGCGAGCCGGACGTCGTCCAGCGCCTCCGCGACCTTGCTCCGGATGTCCGCCGGCGCCGTCTTCGCCATCTTGAGCGGGAACGCGACGTTGCCATGGACCGTCATGTGCGGAAACAGCGCGTAGTTCTGGAACACCGTGCGCACCGGCCGCGCCTCGGGGGGGCGGCTGGCGAGGTCCTCGCCGTTCAGCAGGATGCGGCCGCCATCGGGAACGTCGAAGCCGGCGATCATCCGCAGAAGCGTGGTCTTGCCGCATCCGGAAGGCCCCAGCAGCGTGAAAAATTCGCCGGCCTCGATGGCGAGGCTGACGCCGTCGACGGCGGTGAAGTCGCCGAAGCGGCGCGTGACATCCTGGATTTCGAGCAGCGCCATTTCGGGAGGCAGCGGTCGGTTTTGCGAGGGAGGGCGGCGTCGGGAATTGTATCAGCCGTGTGTAGCGCCGCGTGCGGCGTGGTATTTTCGCGAAATGCCATTGAGGTCCAAGCCGACGCTCCTTGAAAACTTGCGCCGGCAGTCGGACGAGATGCGCGCGCGGGAAACCGCCGCGCGCCAGCCTTTCGAAGCGGCAGTCAAGGCCATCGACAGCGGCATCTGGCGCGCCTTCCGCTGGCTCGACGAGGCGTTGGGACACCTCGAGGTCATCCGCCCCGTCGCCGCGCACGTGTTCAAGCTGGGCGAGATCCTGACGCTGAACCAGCCCCGCTTCGACCGCGGTTTCGTTTCCTTCCGGCGCGGCGCCTATGCGGGATTCGACGTGCTCACCTACGTCGAGATGTTCTACCGGCTCACAGGCCCCGACCCGCTCATCCTGCGCGTCAATCCCGCGGCCGCGAGCGGCATCGAGGAGCGCCTGCGCGCGGCGCCGATGCAGTTCCAGTACCAGACCGAGCAGGACGCGCGGCGGATCGTCCGCTATGGGCTCTTCCACGTGCAGCCGATCATCTCCGCGTCCGTGCGCTTCCAGCCCGACTATGCGCGCCAGGTCGTCGACGTGACGCTGCGCAACGTCGACCGCTTCGAATCGGTCCTGCTCGAGTTTGCCCCCGACCGCATCGACGAGGCCGCGCTGGAGGACCTGGTCAAGATGATGTTGGGCGAGGAGAACGGATTCCTGCGCCGCGCGCCGCTGGCGCTGATAAAGCCGCGGGCCGACGAACCGCAGGCCGTGCCGGAGTCGCCCCCCGCGCAGGATTCGTGACGCGGCGCGGCGCGGTCAGGCGTGCCGCACCATCAGCACGATGATGGCGACGAGAAGCACCGCGATGGCCGCAAGCCAGCGATTGCGCGACTTCTGCGCGGCCGCGAGTTCCGCGACGGTAGTGTCGGACGCGGCGGCGGGCGCCAGCAGCCGTTGGTGCAGGAGGCGCGGCAGCTCGGGAAGCGCCGCGACGATGTAAGGCGCCTCGGCTAAGAGGCGGCGCTGCAGCGCGGGGAACCCGATCTGCTCCTGCATCCACCGCTCGAGGAACGGCTTGGCGGTCACCCAGAGATCGAGGTCGGGATCGAGGTGCCGTCCCAGGCCCTCGACGTTCAGCAGCGTCTTCTGCAGCAGCGTCAATTGCGGCTGGATCTGGATGTTGAAGCGGCGCGACGCGCGGAACAGCGCCACCAGCACCTTCCCCAGCGAGATTTCCCGCAGCGGCCGGTCGAAGACGGGCTCGAGGACGACGCGGATCTCGGCCTCGAGTTCGTCGACGCGCGTGTCCGCCGGCACCCAGCCGGATTCGATGTGCGCCGTCGCGACGCGGTGGTAGTCGCGGCGGAAGAACGCGAGGAAGTTCTGCGCGAGATAGCTCTTGTCCTTCTCCGACAGCATGCCCATGATGCCGAAGTCGAGAGCGATGTACTTGCCGTGGTTCGAGCCGTCGGTGGCGATGAAGATGTTGCCGGGGTGCATGTCCGCGTGGAAGAAGCCGTCGCGGAAGACCTGGGTGAAGAAGATCTCCACGCCGGCGCGCGACAGCCGCTTGAAGTCGATGCCGGCGGTGCGCAGCTCGTCGATGCGCGCGATCGGGATGCCGGCCATCCGCTCCATCACCAGCACTTCCTGCGTGGTCCAGTCCCAGAAGACTTCGGGGACCAGCAACAGCGGCGAATGCTTGAAGTTGCGGCGCAGCTGCGAGCAGTTCGCGGCCTCGCGTGTCAGGTCGAGCTCGTCCCTGATCGTCTTCTCGAATTCGGCGACCACTTCGCGCGGCCGCAGCCGCTTGCCGTCGGCCCACAACGACTCGACCAGGCCCGCCGCCGTGTGCATCAGCGCGATGTCGTGCTCGATCACCTTGTAGATGTCCGGCCGCAGGACCTTGACGGCGACCGGCGTGCCGTTCGGGAGCTCCGCGAAATGCACCTGCGCCACGGAGGCGCTCGCGACCGGCGTCAGGTCGAAGGCCTTGAACACCTGGTCGACGGGCTTTCCGTACGCGCGCGCCAGCGTCGCCAGCACCTGCTCGGTGGAGAAGGGCGGCACGCGATCCTGCAGCTTGGCCAATTCGTCGGCGATGTCGGGCGGAAGGAGATCGCGCCTTGTCGACAGCATCTGGCCGAACTTGACGAACAGCGGACCCAGCGCCTGCAGCGCTTCGCGCAGGCGGACGGCGCGGGGTTCCGACAGGTCGCGCCAGAACAGCACGCGGTTGACGAAGGGACGCAAGCCCCGGACACGCTGGTGGCCGAGCACGAATTCGTCCAGGCCGAAACGCATCGCGACCAGGTGAATGCGGATCAGGCGGGCAATGCGCATCATGTCGGCATTCTACGGGAGGCGCGGGTGGACCTTGCGACGATTGCCGCGCGCATCGGGTTGCCGGGGAACCGGCGCCACGGGCGAATTCAGCGCCGCAGCGGCTTCGGCTTGCCGGTGGCTGCCCGCGCGGTCAACGCATCGAACCGCTGTTCCAGGGTGTCCACGCGCGCCGCGACTTCGCCGACGCCTTCGCCGAACTGGTGCATCTGCGCGGACCGCGCGAGCAGGCCGGACTCGTCGCGCGCATAACTCGCCACGCCTTCGCCCACTCGTTGCGTCGCGTATTCGGGGAACGCGAGCAGCCGGCGTCCGGCATCGGCGGCACGCTGGCCGACCACCGGACCCAGCGCCTTGGCCAGCGCCGCCTCGACGAACCACGGCAGCGTGCGCGCAAGCTCCTTCAGCGCGCCACCCAGCTCGGCGTCGCCGTTTTCGCGGACGAACTCGTTCCAGCGCGCGGGGTTGGCCAGGAATGCCGGAACCGACAGCGGCGAGAGGACCAGGGCAAGATCGCACGGCGCGGCCGCCTCCGCCTTTTCCAGCATGCCGTCCGCGGTGATCCGGAAGCGCGTGGTCACCGGCCCGACGGCAAGCGTGAACACGCGTCCGGCGAACGGCGTCAATTTTTCGCGCGCCCAGCCTTCCTGCTCGAGGATGCCGTTGGCCAGTCGCGCCGGCACGGACGCGGGGTCGGGAAACTTCATGCCGTCTGCCGGATACCTGCGAGCAGCCACCCGGACTTGCCGTCCACGGGCTTCACGAGGTTCCAGATCTCGTCGAACGGCTTCGGCAGCACCGCGCCGTCCTCGCGCAGCATGCCCTGGAAGTGCACGCTGGCCCAGTGGTTGCCGCCCTCGGTGCTGACGTCGAGGACGGTGGCGTCGAGCGAGGCCACCTCGGTGGACGCATGAGCGCCGCGCTCGGCGATCTCCTTGTCGATCTCGGCAAACATCTCGGGGGTGAGCACGTCGGCCAGCGCCTTGCGGTCGCCGGCGTCGTAGGCCGCCTGCAGCTTGCGGAATTGCAGCGTGGCCTGCGCCACGAACGGCGCCGGGTCGAATCCGGCCGGAAATTGGGCTGCGGGAGTGGCTGACTGCGCGGCTGCCGGTTCCGGCGCCACGGCTGCCGCTGCGCCGCCGAAGACCGGTTCGAAAGCGCTGGAACGGTCCTGGGTTGCGGGTGGCAATGGCGCGACCGATCCACCGGACCCGGAAACTGCGCCGGCCCCGGCATATTGCATCGGCGCGCGCGAAGGCCCGCGGCGCCCCATGAACATGCGGATCAGGAAGATGCCGCCGAAGACGAGCAACGCCAGCATGAGGATGCTCGCGAAACCTTCGGACAGCCCGAAGTGCGACAGCAGCGCGGCAAGACCGATGCCGGCGGCGAGTCCGGCGAGCGGCCCAAGCCAGCGCGACGCGCCCGTCGCGGCGGGCGCGGCCTTGGGGGCGATCGCCTGCGCCGGCGCGGCCGGGTTCGTGGGCGCGACATTCGGCGTCCTGGCCGGCGGCGGTATCGCCTGGCGCTGCGCGCCGAAGCTGCGGCCGCCACCCAGGCGCCCCGCCTCCGCGGCGTCGACACCCACCAGGGCCGTCGCGGCCATCACGACGAGTGCGAGCGCTAGGAATCGTTTCATGTAATGTCTCCGTGGTGAATTTCGGAAGCGGTGGTCATTCAATAGACCCTTCCCGCGTGGACGGCGACGACGCCCGCCGTCAGGTTGTGATAGTCGACGGCGTCGAAGCCCGCGTCGCGCATCATCTGCGCAAGCGTTTCCTGGTCCGGATGGACGCGAATGGATTCGGCCAGGTAGCGGTAGCTGGCGTCGTCCTTCGCAATCAATCTGCCGAGCCTGGGCAGAACGTTGAAGCTGTACCAGTCATAGGCCGGCGCGAGCGACGGCGCGACCCGCGAAAATTCGAGCACGATGGCCACGCCGCCCGGCGCCAGCACGCGGCGCATCTCGGCAAGTGCCACGTTCTTGCGCGTGACGTTGCGGAGTCCGAACGCGATGGAGACGATGTCGAAGCTGCGGTCGGCAAATGGCAGCGCCTCGGCGTTGCACTGGACGGTGGGCAGCACGAGGCCCCCGTCGAGCAGCTTGTCGCGGCCGCCAGCCAGCATGGCGCCGTTGATGTCGGTGTGCACGACCGTGCCGCCCGGTCCGACGCGCTCAGCGAACAATTTTGCCAGGTCGCCGGTGCCGCCCGCCAGGTCGAGCACGCGCTGGCCGGCGCGCGGGCCAGCGCGGTCGACGGCGAAGCGCTTCCACAGCCGGTGCATGCCCATCGACATGACGTCGTTCATCACGTCGTACTTGCCGGCCACCGAGTCGAACACGCCGCGGACCCTGCGCGTCTTCTCCTCGGGCGAGACCTGGTCGTAGCCGAATTGCGTCCGTTGCTCGTTCATGCGATCAATCCTTCAGGCGGCGTCGCGGCTGGCGCCCGCCGATTCCAACCGCGAAAGGTACCGCTGCCACAGTTCGTCCTGGCGAACGCCGAGGTCATAGAGATAGTCCCAGGAGTAGATGCCGGAATCGTGACCGTCGGAGAACGTCGGCCGGATCGCGTAGTGGCCGACCGGCTCGAGTTCGGTGATCGTCACGTCGCGCTTGCCGACCTGCAGCGTCTCCTGTCCGGGTCCATGCCCGCGCACCTCGGCCGACGGCGAGTTGACGCGCAGGAATTCGCACGGCAGCCGGAACACGATGCCGCGCGGAAACACGAGTTCGAGCACGCGGGAAGCCTGGTGCAGCTTGATCTCGGTGGGCAGCGGGGTCTGGGCGTCTAGGCCGGCCATGGCGATGTCGGGCTTCACATGCGCAATGTGGGGGAGGTAAAGCGTAGCACAAGGCACGTTTGCCTGTACCGCGGTGCAACCAGCGCGGGCCGCGAACGCGGCTCGCGAAACTTGCGTGTGTCGAACTAGATCTGGTTGTTGGAGGTTTCCGGCACCACGTCCAGGTTGCCGATGCCGGCGAACACGTTGCGGTTCTTCGCCTCCTTGCCGTGCAGCTTGATCTCGAGCCGCAGGTCGTTCAGCGAATCCGCGTTGCGCAGCGCGTCCTCGTACGTGATGAGGCCGGCTTCATAGAGCTCGAACAGCGACTGGTCGAACGTCTGCATGCCCAGTTCGCGCGACTTCTTCATGATCTCCTTGATGCCGGAGACGTCGCCCTTGAAGATCAGGTCGGAGACCAGCGGCGAATTCAGCATCACCTCCACGGCCGGCACGCGGCCCCGGCCGTCGCGGCGCGGGATCAGCCGCTGCGCGACGAATGCGCGGATGTTGAGCGACAGGTCCATCAGCAGCTGCGCGCGCCGCTCCTCGGGGAAGAAGTTGATGATCCGGTCGAGGCCCTGGTTCGTGCTGTTGGCGTGCAGCGTGGTCAGGCACAGGTGGCCGGTTTCGGCGAACGCGACCGCGTAGTCCATCGTGTTGCGCTCGCGGACCTCGCCGATCAGGATCACGTCGGGCGCCTGCCGCAGCGAGTTCTTGAGCGCGATCTCCCATCCGTCCGTGTCCACGCCGACCTCGCGCTGGGTCAGGATGCAGTTGCGGTGCTCGTGGACGAATTCGATCGGGTCCTCGATCGTGATGATGTGGCCGTAGCTGTTCTCGTTGCGGTAGCCCAGAAGCGACGCCATCGACGTCGACTTGCCTGCGCCGGTCGCCCCGATGAACATCATGATGCCGCGCTTCGACATGATGATGTCCTTCAGCACCGGCGGCAGCCCCAGTTCCTCGAACTTCGGGATTTCCGTGGTGATGGTCCGCAGCACCATGCCGACGCGCGCCTGCTGCACGAACGCGTTGACGCGGAAGCGGCCGATGCCCGGTGGGCTGATCGCGAAGTTGCACTCCTTGGAACTCTCGAACTCGGACGCCTGCTTGTCGTTCATCACGCTGCGCACCAGCTCGATGGTGTGCTGCGCGGACAACTGCGTCTTCGACACCGGCGTGATCTTGCCGTCGACCTTGATCGCCGGTGGGAAGTTGGCGGTGATGAAGAGGTCGGAGCCCTTCTGCTTGACCAGCAGGTCGAGCAGTTCGTGAATGAATTTGGTGGCGCGTTCTCGTTCCATATTGTCCTTGCCTCAGTCGGTCAGTCGCGAAGGGCCGCCCCGAGCGACTGACTGCCCCACCTCGGGGGGCAGCGAGCGACGCTTTTGTTGTTGTCGCGAGCGTGGGGGCACTTTAACCACCCATGAAGAGTTCTTTGTTGACGGCGCGGTTGCGCGCCTCGGCGACGTTCACCTGGTTGCGCTTCACGAGTTCCACCAGGCACTGGTCGAGCGTCTGCATGCCGATCGACTGCGAAGTCTGGATCGCCGAGTACATCTGCGCGATCTTGTTCTCGCGGATCAGGTTGCGGATGGCCGCGGTGCCGATCATGATTTCATGCGCTGCGACGCGGCCCTGGCCGTCCTTGGTCTTGAGCAGCGTCTGCGCGACCACGGATACGAGGGACTCCGAGAGCATCGCCCGCACCATTTCCTTTTCCGCCGCGGGAAACACGTCGATGATCCGGTCGATCGTCTTGGCGGCGGAACTGGTGTGCAGCGTGCCGAACACGAGGTGGCCGGTCTCGGCGGCGGTCAGCGCCAGCCGGATGGTCTCGAGGTCGCGCATTTCGCCGACCAGGATGTAGTCGGGATCCTCGCGCAGCGCGCTGCGCAGCGCGTTGGCGAAGGACAGCGTGTGCGGGCCGACTTCGCGCTGGTTGATCAGGCACTTCTTCGATTCGTGCAGGAATTCGATCGGGTCCTCGATCGTCAGCACGTGGCCGTATTCGTTCTCGTTGACGTGGTTGACCATCGCCGCGAGCGTGGTCGACTTGCCGGAGCCGGTGGGTCCCGTGCACAGGATGAGTCCGCGCGGGCGGTCGGTGAGCTCGGCGAAGACCTTGGGCGCGTTAAGTTCCTCCAGCGACAGCACCTTGGCCGGAATCGTCCGGAAGGCTGCCGCCGCGCCGCGCTGCTGGACGAACGCGTTGACGCGGAACCGGGCGAGGTTGGGCACGGCGAACGAGAAGTCGCACTCCAGGTGCTCCTCGTACATCTTGCGCTGCGCGTCGCTCATGATGTCGTACACCATGGCGTGCACGTCCTCGTGCTCCATCGGCGGCAGGTTGATGCGCCGGATGTCGCCGTGGACGCGGATCATCGGCGGCAGGCCCGCCGAAAGGTGGAGGTCCGACGCCTTGTTCTTGACCGCGAATGCCAGGAGTTCGGTAATGTCCATCTATAATCCCTTTGTCCCGCGACCTTGACCTGATTTGGCATGCAAAGCGCATGCCAAGGCAATGCCGCAATGGGTCCAAACGATTATGAGCCACTATGAGAAGGCGTGGCAAGCCGTTGCCGAACGCATCGACCGGGCTGCGCGGGACGCCGGCCGCGCTGCGGGAACGGTGCGGCTGCTGGCGGTCTCGAAGACCTTTCCAGCCGATGCCGTGCGGGCCGTGTATGCGACTGGCCAGCGCGCCTTCGGCGAGAACCACGTGCAGGAGGGTGCGGCAAAACGGCAGGCATTGGCCGACCTGACTGACGTCGAGTGGCACTTGATCGGGCCCCTGCAGGGCAACAAGGCCCGCCTGGCGGCGGCGACATTCGACTGGGTGGAGAGCGTGGATCGGCTGAAAATCGCGGAGCGGCTGTCCGCGCAGCGCCCGGCGGGCATGGCGCCGCTCAACGTGTGCGTGCAGGTGAACGTCAGCTTTGAGGCGACCAAGAGCGGGGTTGCCCCCGACGAGGCCGTGGCGCTTGCGCTGGCCGTCGCCTCGCTGCCGCGGCTGCGTGTGCGTGGGATCATGGGCATCCCGGCGCCCACCGCGGACCCGGCGCAACAGCGGCTGCAGTTCCGCCGCCTGCGCGAATGCCTGGAGCAATGCGTCGCGGCCGGATTGCCGATGGATACGCTGTCGATGGGCATGTCGGCGGACCTGGAAGCGGCGATCGCGGAGGGTTCGACGCAGGTGCGCGTCGGAACAGCCATTTTCGGAGCGAGGTGAGCAGGTGAAAGCGAAAGTGAAGAGACGACGATGAATATCACGTTCATTGGCGGCGGCAACATGGCCACCGCAATCATCGGCGGGCTGATCGCCGGCGGCGCCAACGCGCGTGAATTCCGCGTGGTCGAGCCGCAGCGCCCGCAGCAGGACAAGCTGGCCGGGCTGGTTCCCGGGATCGGGATCTTCGGCGAAGTGTCCGCCGGCGCCGTCGACGGCGCGGACATCGTCGTGCTCTCCATCAAGCCGCAGCAAATGCGCGAGGCCGCACAGGCGCTGGCCGGCCACGTGACCGAGGTCCCGGTCGTGATGTCCATCGCCGCCGGCGTGCGTCTGGCCGATCTCTCGCGCTGGATGGGCGGCTACGCGCGGCTCGTGCGCGCGATGCCCAACACGCCGGCGCTGATCCGCGAAGGCATCAGCGGCGCCTTCGCGCTGCCGGAAGCGGGCGCGCGCGGACGCAAGCTCGCGGAGCGCGTCCTCGAGGGCGTGGGCAAGGTGCTGTGGCTGGTCCGCGAGGACCTGCTCGACGCGGTAACCGGTGTCTCCGGCAGCGGACCGGCCTATGTCCTCTACTTTCTCGAGGGGCTCGAGGCAGCGGCGCAGGAACTGGGTTTCACCAAGGCCGAAGCGCGCACGCTGGCCTACTCGACGTTTGCCGGAACGATCAAGCTCGCCAGCGGCTCGGAGCTCGAGCCCGCCATCCTGCGCGCACAGGTGACTTCGAAGGGGGGCACCACCGAGCGCGCGATCGGCCTCCTGGAGGCGGACGCGGTGAAGGGCCGGTTCGTGACGGCGGTAAAGGCCGCTGCGGCGCGCGCGAAGGAACTGGGCGACGCGCTGGGCGCGGTGGACTAGCGTGCAGGGGCCGGCATGATCGAGCAGGTGATCCGCTACGTGCTCGACGTCGTGTTCGGGCTGTTCACCTATGCATTGCTGCTGCGGTTCGCGATGCAGCTGTTGCGCGCGCCGTTTCGCAATCCGCTGGGGCAGGCCGTCATCGCGCTGACGGACTGGATCGTGAAGCCGCTGCGCCGTATCGTGCCCGGCTGGAAGGGAATCGACTGGGCGTCGCTGCTGGCGCTTTTCGCGTTCCAGTTCCTCTGGCTGCTTTCCTACAACCTGGTGTTTGGCGGCTTCAGCCTGGCCGGCGCCGGTGTGCCGTTCCTGCTGGCCGCGACGCCGATCGCCGTCCTCAAGGCGGCGATCTGGCTGTTCATCATCGTCGTCCTGGCGCAGGCGATCCTGTCGTGGGTGGCACCGGATGGCCCGTTGTCCGGAACGCTCAATGCGCTGACCTTCCCGTTCCTCCGCCCGATCCGCAAGGTGCTGCCGCCGATCGGCGGAACGCTCGATCTTTCGCCGCTGGTCGTCATCGTCATCGCGCAGATCGCGCTGATGACCGTAGTGCCGTGGCTGGAGAGCGCGCTGACGAGGGCGTTCCTCTGACATGACCGTCGCGTGGCGGCGCGAGGAAAGCGTCGACGGCCGGCCAACGCTCCAGCTGACGCTGCACGTGCAGCCGGGCGCTTCGCGCACCGAGGTGGCCGGCACGCATGGCGACGCATTGAAGGTGCGGCTCACGGCGCCGCCGGTCGACGGCAAGGCCAACGCGGAACTGCTGCGGTTCCTGGCCGAGGCATTCGGCGTGCCGCGCCGCAACGTGACTCTCGTGCGCGGCGAGACGTCGCGGGCGAAGGTGGTGCGCATCGCGCATCCGGCCGCGCGGCCCGACCTAAGCTGGGAGTGACGGGGCCGGCGGGTTTCCTGAAGCGAGCGCGTTGGCCAGGTGCACGAATTCGCCGACGGGCAGCGTCTCGCCGCGACGGCCGGGGTCGATGCCGATGCGCCGCAGTGCCGTCTCGTCGCACAGCGTCGACAGCGCGTTGCGCAGCGTCTTCCGGCGCTGGCCGAATGCGGCCGCGACTACGCGCGCGAACAACGTGGGATCCGTGATCTGCGGCTTCGCCGTCCCGAGCGGCACGAGGCGCGCGATGGCGGACTCGACCTTCGGCGCCGGACGGAACGCGCCGGGCGGCACGACGAACAGCCGCCGGATCGCGAATTTCACCTGCAGCATGAC
>Ga0302323_100003407_pt1 | contig 12907 bp, 7 predicted proteins | sample Fen_T0_3_FD_201950 | JGI IMG/M metagenome (GOLD analysis project Ga0302323, IMG submission 201950) | Peat permafrost microbial communities from Stordalen Mire near Abisko, Sweden - Fen_T0_3 | ecosystem: Environmental > Terrestrial > Soil > Wetlands > Permafrost | place: Sweden: Abisko... | reverse complement strand
CGACCATGCTCTGTAGCAGCACGCTACCGAAACAATACAACGCTGGCGTCATCGACGCGTCGGCGATCTCCATCGTTCGGGACGTCGAGAGGTTGCTGCCGAGCGTGACGACAACAAACAGCAACCCTACAAGCGTCGCGCTCGCCGACCCGGTCAGGGCGAAAAAGTTGCTCCAACTTCCGAGCATCTGACATTCCTGGACTATGGAGGAGTGAGCGCGGCCGGGCGGACGCGCTTGTCCGGCCCGTGAGACGCCAGGCTCCCCGGGGCTCCCGTTGTCCCCAGGACCAATTCAACCGCGGCAACGCGTTCCGTCGCGCATCACGGCATCAGCACGATGTTGTCCGGCCGCCACTCCTTCTTGAACCACGGTTCCAGCGGGCCATAAAGGCGCAGGATTGTGAACCACGTCTTGCCGGGGACGGTCTGAACCCAGTTGCTCTCGTGCCCGGCAGGCGCCTTCGGGCCGAAATAAACATCCACGGAGCCGTCGGCATTGGTTTGCACGGACTTGTTCTGGCTGCTCACGCTCGGGAACCGTGCATCCGTCTGCACCATCGAACGGGTCTGTGCGTCATACACGATCACCGACCAGAACGTCTTGACCGGAATGCGCGGCGGCAGGTGCAGCTTGTAGCTCTTGCCTCCATCCAACGGATTGTTGTCGGCATCCGACGCCGTCCATGGATAGGTCGAGCCCTCGCCGACGATCTGCGTGTCCATCGCCGGCGTGACACCGGTGGCCGCGAAGAAGTACATCGCGCTGCCGGTGAGGTTTGCTACACCCGGCTGCCACTCGAATTTGTAGCCGCCGATGAACGGACGCTTCCAGTTCCGATTGTCGAAGAACAGTGCCTCTTTCTCTCTGTTACGGTAAAACAACGTTCGTCCCGTCGCGTCGCCGACCGCCGCCGCTTCGGTCAGGATCTTTTTCGTCCGCTCATCAGGGGCGAACGGCTTGCCTTTCTGGATGCCGACCGAGGCCCAGAAGCCGAGTGTCGTGGGATCGAGCGCCTCAGTCGGCTCGTTCTGTACGGCTTGATTCAGCAACTCCCAGAACCGGAAGTCGCCGGGTCCGACCATGTTGAACGGCTTGCCGGACATGTCGACGAAGTTCATCCGCGGCTTCGCACCGGCGTGCTTGAGCGGATAGACCTTCGTCATCTTCTTGACGAGGTCGACCCCCGGCGCCGGGCTGCCGTCGACGACGAAGCTGCGCCAGACGACCCAGACGCTCAGGCTGCCCGGGCGGATCACGTGATAGCCTGCCGGCACCTCGCCCTTGTAGCCGGGCGGTAGGAACAGGAACTTGCCGCCCTTGCCATGATCCGGCCCCGTGAAGCCGATATCGCCCGCCCAGTGGTACCAGATGTCGTTGACCGTGCCGAGCACCTTTGGCGGCGCTTCCAGGACCAGCGGGCCGTTGCGCAGATCGACCCACATCCAGGTGTAGGGAGTGTTGTCGTTGGCGGTGAGTTCGACGGTCCGCGAGTCCACCATCTGCTCCCAGATCGGCACGGTGGTATTGGCCGGGCCAACCGAAAGGATCCCGGCGCGGTTCGCCATCTGGTTGACCACCGGAAGTGCGAGAAGATACGCCTGTACCGCCCGCTGGAAGTCGAGATTGTCGTAGATCTTGTCGGTGCTCGCCTGATCCGGCACGCCGCCCTGGAAGTGCAGTGCACCGAAGCGCGTATCCACATTGTCGGGGACAACGACGCCTTGCGGCATCGGCGTGGTGAACTTGAACGCCGGGGGCTCCGGTGTGCCCGTCAACGGTTGGGCAAGGGTACCCCCAACGTTCAACGTCATCGCAACGCTCGCCGCCCACACGGCGCGAGTGCACAAGCCAGACTTCATCTTATTGTCCCCAACGAAAGATTGCGATTGATCTGCTACTGGTCCGCCCGCGCGACAAGGCGGCGGAGCGGACGTTCACGGCGGCAACGTTCGGATCCCGGTTTGGTCACCGCGAATCATGCAAAACCATTCAGCGGATTCCATCGAACTGGCATAATCGCCATTACGTCCTCAAGGCTTAGTAACAGGGTGGATATGGGTGGTAGCCACACGCCGGGTAGGGGGCGGGCAGGCAACCCACCCCCTGCTTTTCGGAAATCAACGCTCATTCGCGCCGCCTATGTGTCCCCGCCGTTCCCGAGCGATGTCAATGGATGCCCGCGGCAGCCTTCTTCATGCCTTCCTCCAGCTTTTTTATCTCCTCGGGCGCCAGTTGCGGACGGTCGATCTTGATCGTCAGCTTGTTCAACTTCGCCTTCAGGGCGAACGGCGGCAGATAATCGGCGTCGTTGACACCGGTGATCGTGTCCGAACCGACGTCGAAGCTCTCGTCCCAGGCCAGGGTCATGGGAATCGTTCGCTCCATCCGTTTCGTCGCAACCACGTTGCCGTCCACTTTCAGCGTGCCGGTGCCGCCCTTGCCGATCCCGGAGAAGTTGTTGAACATCATCGTGCCGAAGCCGAGACCGTCATACTTGAAGTCGAACTCGACGATGTGCTTGCCAGGCGTCAACGCCTGGGGACCATCCCACTTGATCCGTTCGAGATCGAGCAGGTTCCACAGGAACACGGGCTTGCCCTTGAGCAGGTAGAAACCCCAGCCCGCGAAACGTCCACCGGACGTCGCGATCATCCCCTCCGCACCGTTTTTCGGCACCGTGATGTCCGCTGTCAGGGTGTAGGACGTGTTGAGCAGGTTCGGCGCGTCGCCCTGCGGCACGCCCGTCATCGGCCTTGTGTAAACCAGCTCCGTCAAACCGGCGAGGATGTTCGGCTTCGGAGACGCGATCCTGGAGGCCACCGTCGCGTCCAGCGGGAAGACCTGGTGCCTCTGCGCTTCCTCGACGAACAGCTTGCGCATTTCCGCGACCTTATCCGGATGCTGCGCGGCGATGTCCTCGTACTGGTTCCAGCTTTTGCTCAGGTCGTAGAGCTGGAACACCTGGTTGTTGAGCGGGTCGGGGTTGGGGGCACCGAACGCGTCCCAGGGCGCCCGTTCAGGCTTGGTGCTCAACACCCAGCCGTCGTCATAAAGCGCCCATTGGCCCATCATCTCGAAGTATTGGCGCGTGTGCCTCGATGCGGCATTGGCGTTGGCGGCGTCGAAGGTATAGGCAAAGCTCGTGCCCTCGATGGGCTTCTGCTTGATGCCGTCCACGACTTCAGGCGCGACGATGCCGGCGGCATCCAGCAGCGTCGGCACGACGTCGATGTCATGGATGAACTGTCCGCGCATGCCGCCCTTGTCCTTTATGCGCGCCGGCCAGGAGACGACCATGTTCTGGTTGGTGCCGCCGAACCGGTTCGCGCTTTGCTTGAACCAGTCGAACGGGGTGTCGAACGCCCAGGACCAGCCAGCCGACATGTGGTTGTAGGTCAGTGACGTGCCCCACGCATCAAGGAACTTCGTCTGCACAGGCACTGGCAGGTGGACGCCGTTGAAAAACGCGACTTCGCTGACGGTGCCGTCCGGTCCGCCTTCGGCGCTCGTGCCGTTGTCGCCGTTCTGGTAGATGATCAGTGTATTGTCGATCTTGCCCAGATCCTTGAAGGCCTGAACGACCCGGCCAATCTCATGGTCGTTGTAAGCCACGAAGGCCGCGAACACCTCGACCTGCCGGATATAAAGGGTCTTCTCATCCTGCGTGAGCTTGTCCCAGGGCTTCAGCATTTCGGCGGGCCAGGGTGTCAGCTTCAGGTCCTTGGGGATGACGCCGAGCTTCTGCTGGTTCGCGAAAATGCGCTCGCGCAGCTTCTCGTAACCGTCATCGAACAGGTGCATCGCGTGGATCTTGTCCACCCACTCCTTGGTCGGATGATGCGGCGCATGCGTGGCGCCGGGCGCGTAATAGACCAGGAGCGGCTGCCTGGGGTTGGATTGATGGATCCGGTACATCCAATCGATGGCGTCGTCGGCCATCCCGGTGACCAGGTTCCAGGAAGGCTCTTTCCCTGTCACCGGCCAGACCTTCGCCTTCGGATCCGACCGATCCATCTTCAGCGTGCCCTCGTGGCCGATCCACGGATAGATCTGTGTCGTGTTGCGGAAGAGGTTCGGCTCCCACTGGTTCGCATCGCCGCCGACGAAGCCGTAGAAGTAATCAAACCCCATGCCGGTCGGCCATTGGGTGAACGGCCCGGCCTGGCTGGCCTGGAAGGCCGGCGTGTTGTGGTCCTTGCCGAACCAGCTTGTCGCGTAGCCGTTGTCACGCAGGATGCGGCCGATCGTCGCGTTCTCCGCGCCGATGATGCTGTTGTAGCCGGGGAAGCCGGTCGCCTGTTCGGAAATCACGCCGAAGCCGACCGAATGGTGGTTGCGCCCGGTGATCAGCGCGGCGCGCGTGGGGGAGCACAGGGCGGTCGAGAAGACGCGGTTATAGCGCAGCCCTTCATTCGCGATGCTGTCCATTGTCGGTGTCGGGATGACACCGCCGAACGTGCTCGGGACACCAAAGCCGGCATCGTCGGTAAGGATCAGCAGAACGTTGGGCGCATCCTGGGGCGGCACCACGGCCGGCGGCCACCATGGCGTGGACCCGTCCCTCGACTCCTTGATCACGCCGCCGAATGCCGGCGGCGGCGGTGGAAGCTGCGTACCCGGGATGGTGGTGGTGGAATTGGGTGCTCCCGGCACGCCATTGATCTGCTGGGCGGTCAACGGCGAGGAGAGCACTGCGAAAGCTAAGGCGCATCCCGCCCCACTGCTACGAAACCAATTGTGCCGTTCGCTTCCCATGGCCCCCCCGGAAAATGCGTGTTTCCCGACTGGCTACCCCACCGCGAGTCGGTCAACCCCCTCGCGGAGAGGCTCAGTCTTCGGTCCCCAGCGTCAGTGACTATATCGACTTGAGCTTGACCCGGTTGCTTTTTGGCGACAAAAAAGGAGCATGCCGCATAAAAAACTGTCGGCCATGCAGCGCGCCGCATCGCTGGTGCACCTGCCGCCCCTGCTCACCGAACTTGAGGTCGATCTGGAGGAGGTCCTTGAGGGGACGGCGGTGTCGATCGCGGACCTCAGACCCGACGCTTTTATTCCTTTCGCCAGCTACCTGAAAATACTGAATCGTGCCGCGGAACTTTCGCGTTGCCCGGATTTCGGGCTCCGTCTCGGCGCGAGACAGACGCTGGCGTCACTCGGTCCAGTCGGGCGCGCCATGCGTTGCGCCGCGACTCTGGGCGAAGCCCTGGAGGATTTCGTCGCCTTTCAGATCGGCAATTCCACGGGCGCGGCGGTCTATCTCCATCGGAGCGGCGGCGACTTCGCCCTTGGCTACGGCATTTACGACCCGCACACGGCCGCTTCGCGCGAAATCTCTGACCTCGTCATCGCCGTCGGGTGCAATTTGATCCGCGATCTGACGGTGGGAAGGGTTGAGCCCCTGGAGATTCTGCTGATTGGACGGGCACCGATCGACCTTGCGCCTTATCGCGCGCTCACGGCCAGACCCATTCGCTTCGATCAGAGCGAGACCTGCCTCATCCTGCCGAGGCGCGTCATGGAATTTCGGCTCGAGACCGCGGATCTGGCGGCGCGGGAAAAAATCTTCTCGGAGTTGGATCATCGGCTGCTGCAGGCGCCCTGGGGGATGTCAGGCCGCGTCAAGCATGCGTTACGCTCGCTGATGCTGACTGGCGTCCATTCGTTGCGAGAGGTCGCGGCCCATCTGAAGATCCACCCCAGGTCGCTGCAACGCGAGCTGGAAAGCGAGGGGACAACCTTCGAGGCGCTCAAGGATGAAATCCGCTACGCGGTCGCGCGCCAGTTGCTTTCCCTGACGCGACTGCCGGCGGCGGATGTGAGCATGTCGTTGGGCTACAGCACGCCGAGTTCATTTGTTCACGCGTTCCACAGATGGAGTGGAATGTCACCGATCCAATGGCGGCGACGGCTCGGGGACGGTCAACTCCATCAGTGATCACGGCGGTGCGCGAGATCGGCCGCGGTCCGGCACTTTCGGACTCTCTCGCGGACGCAATGCCGGTTTCCATGCAAGCCAGCCGGCGCCTCCGCGACAACGAAGACTCATGACTTTCGTTCGCTCGCTACAAGCTGCCTCTCGTGGCCGATACCGCGCCTTGAGGCAAGGCCTGCTCACCTGCCGACTTGCGACGTTCGGAGTGGCGGCCCGTAACAGCAGCTCGACGTCGACTCCGGCCGATTCGCACGGAATCGATTCTCGGATTGAGTTTGCGCTCGCGCCACGGGCAGCGGGGCCGCGGGTAGCTATAGGGCCATGGCGTGGACATAGTGCGCGTCATCGCCGGACATGGCCCGTCAAAATAACTCTATAACATATTGAAATGAGAGCGGTCCTTGAGATGTCGAGTTTTCGCACCCCGTTTCAACCCCCACGGCATCGCATTCCCCTGCCCCTCCTCCAGCCAGGAGATCATAGGCTGGCCGGGGTTCGACCGGCCAGACCGGCCTGGCGCGATCGCTGACTGAAACGGTCGCCGCGGCTGTGCTTGGCGGTATCATCTGGGGCATGGAACGTGCCACCGCGGGGGGGGGGGGTGGAAGCCGGCCGGTTCGAACGCGCGCGGGGGTTCTGGACATCGCCGGTCCCTATCTCGAAAACACGGGCGGCACCCAAAGCGATAGGACCCCGCCACGGAACCGCGGCGGCCCGCACGACGACGCCGTGGATAACGACTGCCCCTGGCAATTCGCGAACGTCCGGGAGGCATGAGACCGCCGGGCGGCCGGGCGCCGGTTTCGCCGTTCAAAGAAGATGCTTCCGTTTCAATAACATCACCATCAGGACAACCGCGGCGACGCAGGTCAGCGTCGCGTAGAAAGTTCCCATTGGCGCGCCATCCCCGCCCCAGAGAAGACCGCCGGTGTTCATCCCGAAGAACCCGGTCACGAACGTCGCGGGCATGACCAGTGTCGTGACAACAGAAACGATATAAAGCCGCTGGTTCGTTTCCTCCGCGAGCCGGGAACTCAACTCGTCCTGCAGGGACCGCGCGCGTTCGTTCAGCGCGCCGATGTCGTCCAGCACACCGACGACCATGGAATGCGTCGGATCGAGTTCGGGGCCGTGCCACCACGCGGGCAACTCATCCTCATTTTCGTCCAGCGCGCGGGATACCGGCGTCATCGCACGCTTCACCATGATCGCCTCGCGCCGGATCTGACCAATCAGGCTCGCGGTTCCCGCGTTCACCGCGGAGCCGCGACGGTCAAGCAATGTGTCCTCGATCGCGTCGAGTTCGTCCGACAGGGCGGCAAGACGCAGCCGTACGGCGCGGGCGAAATCCGCGATACAGAACAGGAGCAGCGCGGCCGGATCACGCGGCGGCGCGAGTCCGGCGCTCGCGTGATAACCCGCGGCCATCGTTCGCGACGCATGGCGGCGCGCGGTGACGATCCGGTCCGGCGCCGCGGCGAAGTGCCAATAGATCGGCTCGAACGCGTCCGGTCCGCCGTCGCGTGGGTAAGATGGCAGGACTCCGCCGATAGTGTCGCCGAACGCGACGACACGCGGGGTTTCATCCTGTCCGGTCAACTGGCGTTGGATGCCCGGCGGCCAGCCGTCGCCGTGGTTCAGCCGCGCGCGGCCCGCCACGCTGGCGAGGTCCAGGTGCGACCATGTCCAAACGGGCGCGCCGCCGGGCGGCCGAACTTCCAGCGACCATACGACGCCCGACGGCTCGACGGCGTTTTCAGTGGTGGGCGCCGTGCCGTTCTCCGCCATGGGCCGTGACCTCCCTCTGTTCGATACAGATCGAAATTCGGTCTTCAGTAAACCTCGGGAACAATTATCTCGGCCGGCACCGGATGGCGGACATAGTCCGCATGAAACACGCGCGAGGGCAGAACGATCTTCTCGTGTTCCACCTCATGGTAAGGAAACTGACCAAGCAGATGACCGATGCAATTGAGCCTCGCGCGCTTCTTATCCACGGCCTGAACCACCCACCACGGTGCGTCAGGGGAATGCGTACGCTCCAGCAAAATTTCCTTGGCCTGCGTATAAGCCTCCCAGCGGCGGCGGCTTTCCAGATCCATCGGGCTGAGTTTCCATTGCTTCAATGGGTCCTCGATCCGCGCGCGGAAACGCGCTTCCTGCTCCTGGTCCGTGATCGAGAACCAATATTTGACGATCTTGATACCGGAACGCGTCAGCATCCGCTCGAATTCGGGCACCGCCTCGAAAAACGCCTCGTATTCCTCATCGGTGCAGAACCCCATGACTCGTTCGACCCCGGCGCGGTTGTACCAGGACCGGTCGAACAGCACGATTTCACCGCCCGCCGGCAAATGCGAGACATAGCGCTGAAAGTACCACTGCGTCCGCTCGCGATCGTTCGGCGCCGGCAGCGCGGCGACGCGGCAAATCCGCGGGTTGAGCCGCTGCGTGATGCGTTTGATGACGCCGCCTTTGCCCGCGGCATCGCGTCCTTCGAAGATCACCACGACTTTCTGACGGGTATGCGCGACCCAGTCCTGCAGTTTCACCAGTTCGCCCTGAAGACGAAATAACTCCCGGAAATAGACGCGCCTCGGCAGGGTCGATCCGCCCTCCACGCCGTGCGAAGCGCCGGGACGGTCGTCGTCCATCTCCATTTCCAGCTCTTCGTCCCAGCTATCGATGAATTCCTCGCGCAGACGCGCCAGGTCATTCTCTTGTACATCGCGGCTGCCGGCCGGCTTCAGATCGCTCATGGAAATTTCCCCCAGGATGACGGCGCCAGGCACTTCGGGTTCCGTGATCGCCTGGAATGCCCTTATGACCAACGCCAATTTCGCGCCTCGCGGCATAAATCGGCCGCTCCCCGATCTCAAGCGGTCTACCGGCGCGCGCGCGCCGCCCGCCGCCCTCGAATCCGGCCGGCCAGGGGTGCGAGATCAGGGAAGCCAGTTTGATCGAGAAGCACGCCCAATTTGCCCCGCCGCAAGCTGCTTGTTGCATTCAACCGCTGGGACCGGCCGATGCAAACCGCGACGCGGGCGGCCCGTGGCCCGCGCCCGTAAGCCAAAACCCTTTATCCATGACGGCGCAAATCCAGCGTTTCCACGCGCGAATGTCATCAAACATTCTCAAACAGGCGCGGCGGCGGCCTTGTAGGAGGGTGTGCTGCCAAACTGTCACAAAATTGACATCCTGGTGGCGCGCAACCGAAGGCACAGTCAAAGCAAACAGGATGCTGGGGGACTGGACATGTCGCATTCGACCGCCGCGATGGCGAATACTCACCGTCGCCATGCGGGCCACGGCGCGGGCCGCCCGAACCTTGATGGTGGGCCACATTTCGCGGCCATCGTCGTTTTCCTTGCCTTGCTGATATTCGGCATCGGCTTCACGTTGCGCGGGCTTGCCGTGGACATCCAGGAAGCCGGAACCCCCCCGCTGGCGATCGGGGCCTTCGCCCTTCTCGGAATCGCCCTTCTGATCGCTCTCGGGTTCGAGTTCGTGAACGGCTTCCACGACACCGCCAACGCCGTGGCGACGGTCATTTACACGCACAGTTTGCCGCCCCAGGTCGCGGTGGTCTGGTCTGGCTGTTTCAACTTCCTCGGCGTTCTGACGTCCTCCGGCGCCGTGGCTTTCGGGATCATCAGCCTTCTGCCCGTCGAACTGATCCTTCAGGTCGGGCGGGACGCCGGGTTCGCGATGATCTTCGCGTTGCTGATCGCCGCCATCATTTGGAACGTCGGTACCTGGTACATGGGTCTGCCCGCCAGTTCGTCGCATACGCTCGTCGGTTCGATCATCGGCGTCGGCATCGCAAACCAGTTGATGGCTGACAACGGCGCCGGCACCTCCGGCGTCGACTGGGCGCAGGCCGGCACGGTGTTCAAGGCGCTGCTTCTAAGCCCCGCCATTGGTTTTGGATGCGCGGCGCTGATGCTGATGGGGATGAAAGCTTTGATTCGGGACAGACGGTTGTATTCCGCGCCGGAAGGCAAGGCGCCGCCGCCGTTGTGGATCCGCGGCCTGCTGATTTTCACCTGCACAGGCGTTTCCTTCGCGCATGGATCGAACGACGGGCAGAAGGGCATGGGGCTCATCATGCTCATTCTGATCGGCGCGGTTCCCACCGCCTATGCTCTGAACCGAACCATGCCAGAAAGCCACTTACCCGCCTTCATGGCGGCATCCGAAAAAGTCCACGCGGTGTTCGATGCCCGGTCGGGCAACCTAACCGTCCCGGTCGTTCCCGCCCGCGAGCGGGTGACCGATGCGCTGAAGCTTCGCAAACTCGACGATACGATGGTCTTCGCGTCGTTGTCCTCGCTGAGCCGCAACATCGCCGCCGAGGTCGCCAAATACGGTGCCGTGAGCAAAGTTCCCGCGGCGGCGGTGGAAAACGTCCGCAACGACATGTTCATGATCTCCGAGGCGATCCGGATCATGCAGAAGCAGGGCGTTGGCTTCTCCGCGCAGGAGGCGAGCGCGCTGAAGGACTATAAGTCGTCTCTCGATGCCGCCACCAAATTCATCCCAACCTGGGTCAAGGTGGCCGTCGCGATCGCGCTCGGACTGGGAACAATGATTGGCTGGAAGCGCATTGTGATCACGGTGGGCGAAAAAATCGGGAAGACACATATGACCTACGGGCAGGGGGCGTCGGCCGAATTGGTGGCCGCGATGACCATCGGTGCGGCGGATATGTACGGGCTTCCGGTTTCCACCACGCACGTTCTGTCCAGCGGCGTCGCCGGGACGATGGCAGCGAGCGGCGCCGGGCTGCAATGGGCGACGGTCCGGAGTTTGGCCATGGCGTGGATCCTGACCCTGCCGGTGGCGATGCTGTTGTCCGGCAGCCTGTACTTCATGCTGCGCCAGGCCATGTGAAATCGAAGACCTGGATCGGCCTGATGTTCGGGAGAACCGCCGCGTTCCCGGCATTCGGCGCCGGCTGATCATGCCGATCCTGGTTGGGATGCCCGGTCTCTCGGCGTCCCCGCCGGCGCAGGTATCCTGTCGGCCACGCGGCCCGTGGATTTTCGCAAGGGCGCGCATTGCCTCGCCCACTTCGCGCGGGAGGTACTCGGCGAGAACCCGATTTCCGCCGCGGTCATTGTCAGGCGCGCGAGCGCGGGGACCGCGCGGGTCCGGTCCGCGGTCATCGCCCGCTCTTTCCCGGCCAGGGCGGCGTAGACGCGCGGCGGCGGCGCGTCTGCGTCCGCGCCAGGTTCGGCCCGCGGCGGCATGAACACGTCTCGCCACTGGAATTTTTACTCCCCCACACACGGACAACCCGGTCACGTCACGCATGCCTTTTTTGGCTCGGACGTCCGCTACGCTTTGTCGTTCACCCTGGAAATCCTGGATAACAAGTCTTTTGCAATCGGCGCGGAAAATAGCCGGTCTCTCAGACCAGTAGCAGCGGGCGTGGGATTCAGATACTACAGTTATCGATAATCATCACAGTACTTTTGGCCAAACCCGGCCACGATGCATTTGGAATGCACTTGAACGATTCCCTCGGCGCGGCCAGGGGTGTCGGCGGTATGTAACACGAGCGGAACCTAAATATAAACACGTTACGGAAGCACAGACCATGCGATTTTTCCGGTCCGATCAGGACTTCATCCTCGCGCAAATTAAACTCGCGGAGGGTAACGCGGATGGGGCAGATATGCTGTCTCTCCTTCCCAATGTGCAGGTTCCCCGGGGATTGCGCACTGTTACCGGCATCGGTAACAATCTGTTGGCTGGCCAGTGCCAGCTCGGCGCCGCCGATGACATCGATCTCGGTGCCATGGTCACCTGGAAGGTCGTCAAGGCTCAGGCGCGCGACAGGCTCGGGATCAGCCTGACCAACGCGGTTCGCACTGGTCACAAGTTCCTGATCGATATCGCGCACAATGCCGCGCCGGTGTTCAATGCACTTGGTCAGTTGGCTCCCGATGCCGATTTGAAACCGGTGTGGGACCGTCCATTGATTGGAATCCGGTTATCACGCAGCCATTGAAAAATTGCTTTGTCCATTATTACAAATGCCTGCTCGCGAGTCGCGTTGTCATTCCGAGGAAGGAGTGGATATCCTTCGGTTCACCCCTTGGCGGCTCAACCGGCTCGCACTGTAAATCCAGCGTCTCCAGTGCGATATCCAAACGCTTCCGGTCCTTCGCCATACGATCTTGCATCATGACCTCCGGATTGGTCTGGCCGGCCGAATTATCCAGTTTGGCGGTGTAGCAGGCAATGGTCTTCTCCACCTTCCGGAACAGGTGTTTGTAATCGACAATGTACCGAAATCCTGGTCCTCGCTGTCCTACCGGTTCGTGCGGCGGATGACCTGGAACAACCCGTGATCCCGCATGAACTTGTCGATCTGGAGCCGGATGGCCACGGTCCAGGATCTCCGCCGCGACTATGGGGACGACCGTTTCATCACCGCCGGACACCGCGCGGCGGGGCCCGTCACATCACGTCCATGGGTTTCACCCATGCCGAGCCAGAAAAGCGCTGATTCGGCTGAATGGTCCGACCCGGACGACCCACCGGAACGGCCCGCGGACCCGCTGGAATCAGCGGACGTATTCGTTGGGGACGCATTTGTCCGGTGGGGACGCGGACGGCCGCGGTCCGGCGGCGCGAAGGAGCAAATCAACGTGCACCTCGACCCAGATGTGATCGCGAAGCCGGGCCAGGCTGGCAGTCCCAGATCAATAATTTGCTCCGCCTTGGATTGGGGCTGATTGATCGCCGCACCCAGATGTTCATGGATTTGACGCGTGATTATCCACAACTGAAAATGATGGATATTGAAAGAATGGCATGGTGACCTGAAAACCGTCATGACCGCGCTGAACGTCATTTCTTCCGCTTGCCCGTCGATCCGGGCGTGGGATCGTCAGAAACCATTTTTTCAGCAGCCGGCCAGACCGGATTGACTTCTCAGGTAGTGCGTCTCAGCTTGACCAGGA
>Ga0302323_100003405_pt1 | contig 12908 bp, 11 predicted proteins | sample Fen_T0_3_FD_201950 | JGI IMG/M metagenome (GOLD analysis project Ga0302323, IMG submission 201950) | Peat permafrost microbial communities from Stordalen Mire near Abisko, Sweden - Fen_T0_3 | ecosystem: Environmental > Terrestrial > Soil > Wetlands > Permafrost | place: Sweden: Abisko... | reverse complement strand
CGCTCTTCCGGGCTCAGGGCCTTGCCCGCCACGGCCAGCCGACGCCGCTGATCCTCGGTGAACGAGAGCCGACCGTTGCCAGTGAGCGCCGCGAGGAGCTCCTTGAGAACCCGGACCTCCTCCTGCGTGTAGTCCAGCTTCCGCCGCATCCGCTCGTTGATCGCACACGCGATCATCGCGATGAGAAATTGGACTGTCGCGGGCAGCATTGATCGCCAATTTGCTCGCTCAGACACGCTCCTTCAAGCTGTGTATCTCCGCGAATTCGTGCAAGAATTCCAGCGACGACTTTCTGGACACTAAGCCGAGCGGTCATCGACGTCGTCGAATGGCGCCAGGACAAAGACTCGCCCAAGAAAGGGGAAGCGTTCATCCAGCTCTACCCCCTGCCGAACCTACTGGCGCCGTCAGGTGTTAACCGAGACGCCGATAGTTCGTCGGGTTGTCATGAATGGCTCCGGAGGAGAGATTCGAACTCCCGACCCGACGGTTAACAGCCGTCTGCTCTGCCGACTGAGCTACTCCGGAATGCGAGGGCATGATTATGAGAAGAGAGGCCCTCCCGTCAAGCTTCTAGCGCACTTTTCGTCATTTTGTTGGGGCGGGCGGACTTGGCGCGGCAGGCGGGGGAACGGCCGCGGGCGCCGTCGGTTCGGGGGACGGTTTCCACTTCAGGATGCGGGCCGCGTTGTCGAAATAGAGCTTGCGCAAGACCGCCTCGGAAAGGCCGATGCCGTCGATCTTCCAGCGCCCTTGAATCGGGGTTGGCGACTCGAACTGCCGGTCGTTGGTCTCGAAGTATCGGTAGGTCGACTGGAAGTACCGCTTCTCGTCTTCGAGGGTCGGCGGCAAAGCGCCGTTCGATCCGTACATCATGTCATCTTGGGACGAGCCTACCCCCAGGTCCGTGCCGAACAGGATGCGGTCTTGGTACTTCTCGAAAAACTTCCGCATCTTCTGCGGGTCCTGGCGTCCGATCTCGGGCACCCGCGCGGCGGTGTCGATGTACAGGTTCGGGTACTTGTCCAGCATCTGCCCTACCCGCTCGGGATCCTCGGGGTCGTTGCCGAAGTGCACCCCGATGAACGTGGTCTTGGGGTGGCGGGCCACCCGGCGCTCGAACTGCGTGTAAAGCTCGGTCCACGACGGCACTGGCTCTCCGTAGAACGACCATTCGGGATGCGCGCGCAACTCGTCGATGCGTTCGTTCTTCTCGTCGGCGGGCTTCCAGAACGCTTTCGGATCACCGGTGTGGATGGTCACCGGCATGCCCAGGTTGCCCGCCTCCTCGAAGAGGGGATCGAGGCCCGGGTCGTCGACGGCAAGCACTTTGTCGCCGCCGGGGGCGGGATAGCCCAGCCCTAGCCCTTTGGGAATTTTGAGGCCGATGGCGCCCATGTCCTTGGCCACGCTAAGCTCCTCGGCCAAGGCGGTTCCGTAGTCGGGCCGGGTACGCACGGCCTTGATGAAGTTGACGTTGGCGAACACGGCGATGCGGCCTCCCGAAGCGCGCGAGACGGCGAGCTGCGTTTCGAGCATGTGCCGCGGGCCACCGGGAAAAGAGCCAGACAGGTTGACCATGCCGTCGATGCCCCACTCGCCCATCATGCTGAGCGCACGAGGCAGACCATCCGGGGTGATGTGCGTGTGGACGTCGATGCGCGGAAGGCGTCGCAGCGGCTCCGCCTTGGCCTTTCCGGGAGCGGCGGACTTGTTGCAGCCAGATGCCCCCACCGCGGCGGCGGCGCCGAGTATCGCGAGCGCCATAGGCACGCTGCGAAACCGGCGGCACCCGGCCATGGGCTATTCCTTGGCCTTCTTGCCCTGATCGTCGAAATCCGGGGCGGGCTTGAAGATGGGCTTGGCCGCCTCGGACTTCGCGGCGGGCGATTCGCCTTTGGCCGGCTCCTTGGCCGCAGCTTTGAGCGATTCGGACGACGGCAAGGACTCGGGTCTCGCCGACGGCGCTTCCGCCTTCTTCTCCAGCTTGCCCTCGGCCGCCGGGAACTCCTCGGGTGGGCTCGCGCTCGACGGGGCTTTGGCCCGCTTGAGGCTCGCGGTCACGGTGAGCACGTGCTCTTCGCCCTTCTTGACCCAGTTGTCCGATGGGCCGACCACGCGCTCGACCGGTTCGTAGCCTTCCCTGCGGACCACCACGGTGTACGACTTCTTCGGGTCGAGAATCCGACGCTCGCAAGGAGTCCGGCTGAAATATTCGCCATCGATCAGCACCTCAGACGAGAGCGGCGCGGATCTGACGACCAGGCGATAGACCTCTTCCTCGGCTGCAGCAGGGGCAGCCTTGTCATCCCACTTGGTGGCCTTCGCGGACGACTTGCCTGACCTGCCGGATTCCTTTTCGGCCTTTTCGGGCTTCTCGGCCTTCTCCGGCTCCTTCTTCGGAGCAGGCTCGGTGGCCGCGAGGGCGGGCTTGGGCTCCTCGGGTGCGGGCTTGCCCGTCGCCGGCTGCTCTGTGGGCGCAGGCTTGGCAGGCTCGGCCGCAGGCTTCGCGCCCTCGGCGGCCGGCTTCGCGGGCTCGGACGGGGGAATCACAGGCTCCGCGGCTGGCGTGGGCGGTGGCGTGGGGGCGACCACCGGAGGCGTCGCCACCACGACGGGAGACTCGGGCTTGGCCTGGTCCTGCCACGGCTTGGTCTTCACAAGGTACACGGCCGCGAAGGCGGCGGCCGCCGCCACAATCGCGACCAAGGCAATGGTCTTGCCAGACGCTTTGGGTTTGAGTGAAGGCACCTCGTCTCGGCTGGGCGGCCGGTCGTCGGCGAAATTGGCTTCGAGCCCCGTGCCCAAATCGAGCGTCTCGGGTCCGCCCAGAGGCTCGGACCCGCCGATCGGTGCCGAGGGGGATTCCGCAGAAAACTCCTCGGTCTTCTCGGGCGCGGTCTCTTCGATGGGCACGCCGGCCGAAAGCTCTGGCACGACATCGTCCGTTGGCGCGGCAACCTCATCCTTGTCAGCGCCAGCGTCCAGATCCAGCAGCGACGCGAGACCTCCCCGCTGGCCGGCATCGGTGTCGACCTTTGCGAACGGCGCGGTCTCTGCCGGCTCGGTCGCATTGAAGCCCTCGGGAGGTGGCGCGCTTCGAGTGATGGGCATGGCCGACGCACCCGTGGGTAAATCGTCCAGCAGCGACTGGGGAATAGCTTCCTCAGTGGTCTTGACCGACGTGCGTTGGGCCTCCGCCGCCGCCTTGGCAGCCTCGGCCTCCTTCTGGGCCTCTCTCAAGTAGTAGTCGAGAGGCTTTTCGCTGATTTCTGTTTTGCCCCCCTCCGAGAACTCGTCGCTGTCGCCCAGGCTGTCCGCCCTTTGCGACACTGCCAGGGCTGGCGCCGGCGGCGTGCTGGCCCTGACCGCCGAGGCCGGGGCTGGACGGGTGATCGCGAAGTTCGCAGGTCCAGGATCGACCACGGCCGCCGGTTCCTCGGCAGGTTTGGGCGCCTCGGGAGGCGGCGACGTGCGTGCAGCCGGGGCCACGAACGCGGTCGGGGGATAGGGCGTGGCTGTGGCCTTGCCCTCCTTGCGCGCTTTTTCGGACAAGATCAGTTGATGGGTGTGCTGGCTTTCCGCGGTCAGCTTATCGAAGCGCAGCCCCATGCCAGGGACGTTGTTCGCCCGGGCCGGATCGCTTTCACGCACCCAAGCCACGGTTCCGAGGCCAAACAAGAGCGGCGCACCGTCTGCCAGCGAAAATTCGAACTGCAGGCTGGTTCCCACTTCGACGGGTTGCTTCGTACGTATGAAGATTCCGCCCGGGCTCACGTCCGCGCCGTATCGCCCGATGAATTCATCCAGCGACGCGCTCTTGAACCTGATGCGAAGTGTGATCGCGTTGCTTTCCGTGCTTGACGGCTGGTCCATGTCGGTTTTCCCTTGGGCCCGAGGCTAATCGAGGTTACGCCTGTCGTGAAATTGCTTCAATTGTTGATTCACCGCGATTTTCCCCCGGAAGCGTGCAGAAGTCGAAACGTGTGCGCAGCGCTGGCAGTCCTGCTCGCAACGTTGATCCCGTGGCAGGGGCAATCACGCGCAGGAACCCGGGCCATTGTACCATTCTTGGGGCGCGCTTGGCATGCTGCTGTTGCGTCCGATTCGCAAGCCGCCTCGGCGGCCGGGGTGGAGGCGCTGAAAGCCGGGGGCAATGCCGTCGACGCTGCCTGCGCGACGGCCCTTGCACTAGGGGTCGTCGACCCGTTCGCATCGGGCCTCGGCGGAGGAGGCTTCGCGCTCGTGTACCAGGCGAAATCCAGCAGACGGGTCGCGCTCGACTTCCGTGAAACCGCGCCCGCGCGATTGCTTCCCGCGAAGCGAGACCAGCCACTCGTGATCCCGAAACAGAGCGGCCTTTCCGTTGGCGTCCCCGGCGAGGCCCGCGGCCTTGGCGAGATGGTCCGACGCTTCGGCGCGCTACCCTTCTCACGGTGCATTGCTCCGGCCTTGCGCCTGGCACGTGGCTTCGCGGTGTCGCCGTGGCTCGCAGGGCAGATCGCCGAAGAGCTGGAGCGGAATCCGAGCTCCGGCCCCGCTCTGGTGGGCAAGCTGTTTGGCATCGACAGCGCCACGGCGGCCAAGCTGAAGGCCGGCGATCGGGTCGCTCGCCCTGCCCTGGCCAAAACCCTGGAGACACTACAGAGGGAGGGCGCAGCATCTTTCTATCAGGGCGATCTCGCCAGAGCGATGGTCGAGGCGACGGCTGCCGCCGGTGGTGTGCTGGGCCTGGACGACCTCGCCCACTATGTCCCGATCGAGCGAAAACCGCTGCAGAGCGAATTTCTCGGTCGGCAAGTTCTGACCATGCCGCCACCGTCGGCAGGCGGGGTGATCGTCACGCAGGCCCTTGGCATTCTCGCGGACCACGCAGCCGCGATGAAACACGCGGGCGCCACCGGCCCCGACACCTTGCATTTCGAGACCGAGGCGCTCAAGCACGGCTTCGCGGACCGCGCGCGTTTCCTCGGCGATCCGGAATTTACCATTCTGCCCACCGGCCACCTGCTCGATCCCTCCTATCACCGGGCTCTGTCGGCCAAGCTGACCCGAGAGCACGTCCTTCCCCACGATTCGTACGGCACACCGGCCGCGGGAACCCCGTCGCCGGCGCGTGACGCGGGCACCGCGCACATTTCGGTGGTGGACCAGGCCGGCAATGCCGTCGCGCTCACCACCACCATCAACCTCGGCTTCGGCTCGCGCATCGTCGCGGGTGATACCGGCATTCTGCTCAACGACGAGATGGATGACTTCACAGCGTCGCCGGAGAAGCTGGACGTCTTCGCGCTGGCCGGTGGCGCAGCCAATTTCGCCGCACCTGGCAAGCGACCGCTGTCGTCCATGTCTCCCACTATCATCATAGGGAAGGACGGCGTCGAGCTGGTGACCGGTGCCGCCGGAGGCCCACGCATCGTCTCTGCCACGCTTCGGATTGTCCTCGGTGTCTTGCTCTTCGAGCAAAGCGCCGAGGAGGCGGTGAAAGCACCGAGGGTCCATCACCAATGGGAGCCGGATGTCCTCTTCTACGAGCCCGGCTTCGCGGCGCAAACGATTCACGCCCTGGAAACCAAAGGGCACCATGTCCAGCCAGCCAACGATCTCGCCAAAGCCAACCTCATCGTGCGCACCCGCTCCGGGCTGGAAGCCGCGGCTGATCCACGCTCGGGCGGAACAGCGGCCGGCTACTGAAATGCAGAGTGCCGAGAACGCAAAGAGAAGGCGAAAAGATTGCGTTCACTCGTTGACGGCCGGCTCCATTCACGTGTAGGGTTTGCCCCCAAAAGCCATGACGTTGACCACGCAGTCTCCTACGTCCGGCGAACCTGGCGCGGCCCAGCCGGTGACCACGTTGCTCGGCAAGGGCAGCGAATTCGAAGGCAAGCTGTCGTTCGAAGGAACGGTGCGCGTCGACGGCAAGCTGACCGGCGAAATCTTCACCGACGACGTGCTCATCGTCGGCGAAGGGGCCGAGGTCAACGCGGAGGTCACGGTCGGTTCCATCGTCATCCAGGGCACCGTGCGCGGCAACATCACCGCCAAGCGCTCGGTCGAGATCCACAGCCCAGGCCGCGTGCGTGGCAACATCAACACGCCGTCGCTGTTCATCGAAAAGGGCGTGTTCTTCGACGGCAACTGCCAAATGGATTCCAGCGGCGCCACGTCCGACTCCGCGCCCGCTTCTCGCCACTCCAAAAAGTCCAGTTCTGGCTCGGCGTCGTCGAGTTCGAACACCAGCACGTCTGGCTCAAGCACCTGATCGAGTGTTGTTTGCCGTGAACCCGTCTTTCACTCTCCTGCAAGCCACCAGCACCATTCTGAGCTCGGCCCCCCAAGCGTCCGAGCCGCAACTGCTGGATTTGGATGGAACTGTCTTCGTCATGCTCGGGATCTTCCTGGTCCTGCTGCTGGTGCTGTGGCAGTTCCTTTGGAAGCCCTACCTGCGCGTCCGTGATGAACGGGTCGCGCGCACCGAGGGCGCCCGCGCGAAAGCCGCCGAGATGGAGGCCGAGGCCGCCGCTCGGGTCGAGCGCATCGAAACCGCACTGGCCGAGGCACGCAAGAGCGGGAACGCCGAAATGGCGAAGCTGCGCCAGGACGCCCAGACCAGGGAACAACAGATCATCGCCGAGTCGCAGGGAGCCGCCCGCAGGATGCTGGTCGAGGCGCGCGCCAAGCTCGACGCCACTGTGGCGACCGAGAAGGCCAACCTGCAAACGGAGACCGGGGTGCTCGCGCGACAGATTGCCGAGAAGGCCATTGGCAGGAGGCTCGCCTCGTGAAGTCGCTTCTGCGCAGCCTGATGTTGGTTGTCCTGCTGTCGACCGGCGCGAATTTTGCGGTCGCGCAGGACGACGTACCTGTCGCGCCCGCCGCACCTGCCGCTGTACCAGCCGCGCCCGATGGAGCTGGCGACGCAGTCGTCGCTGGCCGCCGCAAGGGTCGACGCAAGGTGGCGAAAGCCGACGAAACCGACACGGCAAAGCCCAAGGGTAAGGCCCGCCGTCTGGCGCTGTTGAAGGATGCCGAGGAGCGCGCCGCCGCCGAGGCTGCCGCTGCCGCCGAGGGAAAGGCCGCCAAAGTAGAGCAGCCCGTGGTTCCCGTTCCGGCCCCCCAAGCAGACGCGGGCGGGCCGGATGTCGATGGCGGCGTGGACGCTGGTCTCGACACGTCGCCGACGCTCGCAGCAATCCCCGAGTCTGACCCTGGACATGAAGCCCACGGGTTCCCGACCGGCGAAGATGCGCATGGCAGCGGCCACGGCGCGTCCGGCGAGCACGAAGGCGAGCACGGCGGGTTCAAGGTGGGAACCTTCGTTCTCCAACTCGTCAACTTCGGGTGCCTGCTCTTCATCCTTATCTATTTCGGCGGCCGGGCCTTCAACAAGGCGCTGCGGTCGCGCCACGAGCAGCTCAAGGCCGAGGTCTCCGACGCCGCCCGTCTTCGTGACGAGGCCCAGCAGAAGTCCGCTGCGCAGGACAAGCGCCTGTCCGAGCTGGAGAAGGAAATCACCGTACTGCGGGCGTCCATGCGACAAGACGCCGAGCGCGAGCAGATTCGTCTAATTGAGAGCGCGCAAGAACGTGCCAAGCGGATCCAAGAGGACATGCGCTTCCAACTCGAGCAACAGGTGAAAGAGGCTGAGATGCTCCTGCGCGCCGAAGTGGCGAGCGCGGCGGTGAAGCTGGCCGAAGAGCTGACCCGCAAGGCAGTGGACATGCAGGACGAGCGCCGCCTGGCCCAGGAATTCGTCGCCGGCTTCGAAGGGCCGGCGGGAGGAGCACGCTGATGGCAGCCTTGGGTGGATCGGTCGCCCGACGTTACGCCAAGGCGATCTTCGCCATCGGCGAGGAGAACGGACTTTTCGAGTTGATGGGCCGCCAGCTCAACGAGCTGGCCGACCTTTGGAAGGGCTCGGCCGAGCTGCGGCAAACCCTGGAGAACCCGGTGTTCAAGGCATCACAAAAGAAGACGGTGCTGCAGGGCTTGCTCCCGCGTGTCGCGCCCGCCCGACAGGTACAAAGCCTGGCGTTGTTGCTGCTGGAGCGCGGCCGCATCGCCATCCTGCCGGCGATTGCCAAGGCGTACGAAGAGATGTGCGACCAGAAGCTCGGGAGGGTTCGCGCCAGGGTGAAGTCGGCCCACGCGCTCGACATCGCAAGCGAAAGCGAGATCCGCAAGGCCATCGAGCGCCGTACCGGCAAGAAGGTCTTGCTGACCACGGAGGTGGATCCAACGCTGATTGGCGGGGTGGTCGCCGAGGTCGCCGGACTGGTCCTGGACGGCAGCGTGGCCTCGCGACTTTCGAGCCTCAAGAATCGATTGCTTAACTAGGAAGACACGGGCGACCGCAATTCATTTCGCCAAATTCTGAAGGAAACCAAGATGCAGATTCGCGCTGAAGAAATCAGTCAGATCATCCGCAAGGAGATCGAAGGGTTCGATCAGAAAGTCGCTGTGGCCGAGACGGGAACCGTGCTCGAGACCGGCGATGGTATCGCCCGCGTGTACGGCCTCGAGAACGCGATGGCCGGAGAGCTTCTGGACTTCGGCAAGAACGTTGTCGGACTGGTGCTCAACCTGGAAGAGGACAACGTCGGCGTCGCCCTCCTCGGCGATTTCGAGTCGATTCGCGAAGGCGACGTGGTCAAGCGCACCGGCAAGATCGCGCAGGTGCCCGTGGGCGATGCCCTGATCGGCCGCGTGGTCAACGCGCTGGGCGTCCCCATCGACGGCAAGGGCCCCATCGCGACCACAGAATCGCGCAAGATCGAGATCAAGGCCCCCGGCATCATCGCGCGCAAGGGCGTTCACGAACCGGTGCAGACCGGCATCAAGGCCATCGACTCGACGATTCCCATCGGCCGCGGCCAGCGCGAGCTGATCATTGGCGACCGCCAGACCGGTAAGACCGCCATCGCGGTGGACACCATCATCAATCAGAAGGGCCAGAACATGTACTGCTTCTACGTGGCCATTGGCCAGAAGCAGTCGACGGTGGCCTCGGTGGTGGACAAGCTGCGTGAGCACGGCGCCATGGAGTACACGACGGTGGTCTCGGCGACGGCCTCGGACGCCGCGCCCTTGCAGTTTCTCGCGCCCTACACGGGCGTCACCATGGGCGAGTACTACCGCGACAGCGGCCGCCATGCGCTCATCATCTACGACGATTTGTCCAAGCAGGCGGTCGCCTACCGCCAGCTCTCGCTGCTGCTCCGCCGCCCGCCGGGACGCGAGGCTTTCCCGGGCGACGTCTTCTATCTCCACTCCCGTCTGCTCGAGCGTGCCGCCAAGCTGTCCGACGCCAAGGGCGCAGGCTCACTCACCGCGCTGCCGGTCATCGAGACCCAGGCCGGCGACGTGTCGGCGTACATCCCGACCAACGTCATTTCGATCACCGACGGTCAGATCTTCCTCGAGGGCGATCTGTTCTTCTCGGGTCAACGCCCGGCCTTGAACGTCGGTATCTCGGTCAGTCGCGTCGGTGGCGCGGCCCAGATTGCGGCGATGAAGAAGGTCGCCGGCAAGCTCCGCCTCGAACTGGCGCAGTACCGCGCGCTCGCCGCCTTCGCCCAGTTCGGGTCCGACCTCGACAAAGCCACCCAGCAACAGCTGGCACGCGGCGCTCGCATCACCGAGCTACTCAAGCAGGGCCAATACGTGCCACTGCCGGTGGAAAAGCAGGTCCTCATTCTGTTCGCCGCCACCAACGGCTACGTCGACCAGTACCCGGTCGAGGTCCTCGGCCGCTACGAAACAGAGCTATACGCCTTCGTCGACACCAGCAAGCGCGACGTCATGACTGAAATCGCCAAGAAAGGCACCGACGGGAAAGCCTACGATGGCCTGGCCGAAAAGATGCGCGCCGTGCTGACGGAGTTCGCAAAGGCCTTCAACCCGCAGGCGAAGTAACCAGGAGCTGCAGGCACTTTCATGCCCTCACTCAAGGCAGTCCGGGTCCGGATCGCGTCGGTGAAATCGACGCAAAAGATCACCAGCGCCATGAAAATGGTGGCGGCGGCCAAGCTCCGTCGCAGCCAGGACGCAATCGTGGCAGCCCGCCCGTACGCCAAGACCATGGCCGACATCACCGCCGAGGTTGCGGCGCGTGCGGGCGGAGACGCCCATCCCCTGCTGGAACGGCGAAGCGGCAAGCGCATCGCGCTGGTGGTCGTCACCTCTGACCGAGGTCTTTGCGGCGGCTTCAATTCCAACCTGTGCCGGACGGCCCAGCGCTACGCAGAGGACAAAGCCAAGGCCGGCGAAGTCGACGAATGCCGTTTCGAGGTCGTGGGACGGAAGGGTCGAGACTACTTCCGCCGCCGCAAGCTGAACATCACCCGGGACTTGGCCGGGGCGGCCGCCGACACCGCGGTGGCCCGCGCGAAGGAAATAGCGGCCGCCGTCACCGAGGAGTTCCTGAACGGCACAGTGGACGGCGTCTTGCTGGTCTACAACCAGTTCCGCTCAGTCATCTCGCAAAAGCCGGTGGTCGAGCCGTTGCTTCCGGTGGCATCCACAGCACCTGAGGGCGATGCCGCATCATCCGAGTTTCTTTTCGAGCCGGGCAAAGGCGAGATCCTCGACTACATCCTGCCCATGTACGTCGAAACGCAGATTTTCCGCGCGCTTCTCGAATCCATCGCTTCGGAATTCGGCGCTCGCATGACCGCCATGGAGAACGCCACCAAGAGCGCCAAGGAAATGATCGAGCGTTTGACCCTTCAGTACAACCGCGCACGCCAAGCATCCATCACCAAGGAGCTGATGGAAATCGTCGGTGGCGCAGAGGCACTCAAAGGCTAGCCAAGGCCCAGGAAAGCCCTCCAGAGGTTTGAAACCATGAGCAACGGTATGAGCACACAGCAAGGAAGAATCGTACAGGTCATCGGACCGGTGGTGGACGTCGAGTTCAGCGGAGGCGATCTGCCCGAGATCAACACCGCGCTATCGATCACCAACCCGTCCATCGACGACCAGCCCGACAATCTGATTGTCGAGGTTGCGCAGCACCTGGGTGAGCGAACCACCCGCTGCGTGGCCATGGACACCACGGACGGCCTCGTGCGCGGCATGGCGGTGAAGAACACCGGCGCGCCCATCAGCATGCCGGTCGGCAAGGAAGTCCTGGGGCGTATCGTCAACGTCATCGGCAAGCCGGTGGACGAGCGTGGACCCTTGGGCGCAACCAAGTTCCTGCCCATCCACCGTTCGGCGCCCAAGTTCGTCGACCAGTCGGTGAAGATCGAAATGTTCGAGACCGGCATCAAGGTCGTCGACCTGCTGGCGCCCTACCGCCGCGGCGGAAAGATCGGCCTCTTCGGCGGCGCCGGCGTCGGCAAGACCGTCGTCATCCTCGAGCTCATCAACAACGTCGCCAAGAAGCACGGTGGCTACTCGGTGTTCGCCGGCGTCGGCGAGCGTACCCGTGAAGGCCGCGACCTCTACGACGAAATGACCCACTCGAAGCTGTCCACGGGCGAGCCGGTCATCTCGAAGGCCGCGTTGATTTACGGCCAGATGAACGAGCCCCCGGGAGCCCGCCAGCGCGTGGGTCTGTCGGCCCTCACCGTCGCCGAATACTTCCGCGACGAAGAAGGCCAGGACGTCATGCTCTTCATCGACAACATCTTTCGCTTCACGCAGGCGGGCTCCGAGGTATCCGCCCTCCTCGGCCGTATTCCTTCCGCCGTCGGTTACCAGCCGACCCTGTCGACGGAAATGGGCATTCTACAAGAGCGCATCACCTCGACCAACAAGGGGTCGATCACCTCGGTGCAAGCCATCTACGTGCCCGCCGACGATTTGACCGACCCGGCCCCGGCCACCGCGTTCGCGCACCTCGATGCCACCACGGTTCTTTCCCGCGACATCGCCTCGCTGGGTATCTACCCGGCCGTCGATCCGCTGGACTCCACCTCGACGATTCTTTCGCCCGACGTGGTAGGCATGGAGCACTACAACATCGCTCGCCAGGTGCAGAAGATCCTCCAGCGCTACAAGGAGCTGCAAGACATCATCGCCATTCTCGGCATGGACGAGCTGTCGGAAGACGACAAGCTGACCGTGTCACGCGCCCGGAAGATTCAGCGATTCCTCTCGCAGCCCTTCCACGTCGCCGAGACGTTCACAGGCCAGCAGGGCAAGTACGTCGAAATCAAGGACACCGTGCGCGGCTTCAAGGAGATCATCGACGGCAAGTGCGACGACATCCCCGAGCAGGCGTTCTTCATGATGGGTGGCATCGAAGACGTGCGCGCCCGCGCCGAGAAGATGGCCAAGGAAGGCTGATTAAGGTTCCTCGATGCACCTGACGGTCACAACCCCACGCGGCTACCTGGTTCAAGCCGAGGTCGACGAGCTGGTCGCCCCTGGTGCGCTCGGCGAGTTCGGCGTGCTGCCCGGCCACATCCCCTTCATGTCGGTGCTGAAGCCAGGCGTGCTGGCGTACCGACTGAAGGAGGGCGTGAAGTACCTGGCAGTGGGCGATGGCATCCTGCAGGTCGCCCGGGTTGCAGACGGCGACAAGGTCGAGGTCCTCGTCAATCGCGGCGAGCACGGCAAGGACGTCAACCGCGACGCCGCCCAGAAAGAGCTCACCGCCGCCGACGCCGAGCTGGCGCACAGCAAAGCCGAAACCATGGCCGAGTACAAGCCCCTGCAAGACCGTCGCGCCTGGGCAGCCGCCCAGCTCGAAGCGTCTGAGCGATCCACGGCGCACTAGGCCTCGCGCTCGACGGCCAGAATCCCCCCTGAACATCGACCGTTCGAGCGTCAATGGACAGGTTGTCTTGTAGGGGACATTGGCCCGCTGTAGCATCCGTCGATGGTCGCCATCCTGGGCCTTTCCGCGCTCTACCACGACTCAGCGGCCGCCCTCGCCGTCGACGGTCAGGTGGTCGCGG
>Ga0302323_100003404_pt1 | contig 12912 bp, 12 predicted proteins | sample Fen_T0_3_FD_201950 | JGI IMG/M metagenome (GOLD analysis project Ga0302323, IMG submission 201950) | Peat permafrost microbial communities from Stordalen Mire near Abisko, Sweden - Fen_T0_3 | ecosystem: Environmental > Terrestrial > Soil > Wetlands > Permafrost | place: Sweden: Abisko... | reverse complement strand
TTACGCAATTATCTTGGTCACGACGCCTGCGCCGACAGTCTTGCCACCTTCGCGGATTGCGAAGCGCAGACCTTCCTCGCACGCGATCGGCGTGATCAAGCTGATTTCCATGTTCACATTGTCGCCAGGCATGACCATCTCCATGCCGTCGGGCAGCTTCACGTCGCCGGTCACGTCCGTCGTCCGGAAGTAGAACTGCGGTCGGTAGCCCTTGAAGAACGGAGTGTGGCGGCCACCCTCTTCCTTCTTGAGCACGTACACCTCGCCCATGAAGTTCTTGTGCGGCGTGATCGACCCTGGCTTCGCCAACACCTGGCCTCGCTCGATCTCTTCACGCTTGGTGCCACGCAGCAGGGCCCCGATGTTGTCGCCTGCACGACCTTCGTCGAGCAGCTTGCGGAACATCTCAACGCCCGTCACCGTCGTCTTCACCGTGTCCTTGAAGCCCACGATCTCCACTTCCTCGCCCACCTTCACCAGGCCACGCTCCACCCGGCCGGTAACCACCGTGCCTCGCCCAGAGATCGTGAACACGTCCTCCACAGGCATCAGGAACGGCTTGTCCAGCTCGCGCTTCGGCTCGGGAATGAAGGTGTCTAGAGCGTCCATCAGCTTGGCAATCGAGCCCTCGCCCACATCCGACGGGTCGCCTTCCAGCGCCTTCAGCGCGCTGCCGCGCACGATGGGCGTCGTGTCGCCCGGAAACTGGTACTTCGACAGAAGCTCGCGCAGCTCCAGCTCGACCAGGTCGAGCAGTTCCTCGTCGCCCTTCGCGATCATGTCCACCTTGTTCAAGTAGACGACGATCGACGGCACCCCCACCTGCCGAGCCAGCAGGATGTGCTCCCGCGTCTGCGGCATCGGACCGTCAGGGGCCGAAACCACCAGAACCGCGCCGTCCATCTGCGCTGCGCCGGTGATCATGTTCTTGATGTAGTCCGCGTGCCCCGGGCAATCGACGTGAGCGTAGTGCCGCTTCTCCGTCTGATACTCCACGTGAGCGATGGCAATCGTGATGCCGCGCTCGCGCTCTTCCGGCGCCTTGTCGATCTGGTCATACGCCGTGAACGTCGCGAAATTCTTCTTCGCCAACGCCTTGGTAATGGCGGCCGTCAGCGTGGTCTTGCCATGGTCCACGTGCCCGATCGTCCCAACGTTCAGGTGCGGCTTATTGCGTACGAATTTTTCTTTGGCCATCGTCTGATCTCCGGATGAGCGCTGTCTTTTCCTGTTGAGCTAATCAAGTGTCCCGCGTGGAGCCCACGACCAGAATTGAACTGGTGACCTCGTCCTTACCAAGGACGCGCTCTGGCCAACTGAGCTACGTGGGCGACTGGATATGTTCGGTCAGAATTTCGGGGAGTGCGTTTCTACATCTTTCTTGAGGCGTTCTGCATTTTTATTCACGAGTAGCAGTCCGCCCGCTGAGCGGGAGACGGGGTTCGAACCCGCGACGTCTAGCTTGGAAGGCTAGAGCTCTACCAACTGAGCTACTCCCGCAACGCATAACTATTCTTTTTTCGACTAAGTGAAGGCAGGCGGTGGATGGGGAAGGATTCGAACCTTCGAAGCCAGTGGCGACAGATTTACAGTCTGTTCCCTTTGACCGCTCGGGAACCCATCCGAAAGAAGGCCCTATCCGATAATGCACCCGGCCGTTTGCGCGAACCGAACGCTTGGTTGTGATTTCAAGTGATCCCTTGCCGACTGCGGAGCTGGAGATGGGAATCGAACCCGCAACCTGCTGATTACAAATCAGCTGCTCTGCCATTGAGCTACTCCAGCGCCGGGTTTTCATCAGATATCGTGTGATTTCGCCTATTTAGTTGTTCCCTGCGTGCGGGTATAAGTATCTCCTCCGCACGCAGAGGCGCGAACGTATATGTCGGGGCTGGCAGACTGTCAAGCAGAATCCGGGCCGAGGACCGTGATTCCGCTCGACAGGCGTCCAACCCCGACACGAGGGACGGCCCGCGGACCGACTTAGAGCACGTGTCGACGCAACGTTTCAGCCTCACCGGGGGGCGATTCCTTGGGCGATTCTCCGCCACGGACAGGCGCCTGCGGCACCGGGGGAGGCACCCTGGGACTGGACGGGGGCATCGTCTGGCTTGGGGCCAGGGCGTTGTCCGAAAGGCCGGGATCGAGCAGCTTCAGAACCTTGGCGTAAGCCAGCTTGCTCTTGTCCGCCCATTCGGTGGCGACGCCCAGTCGCTCGATCATGAGCAAGTTCTCACGCTGCCAGCGTAGCGACTTCTCCAAAAGGATGCGGATCTTCTTGTGCAGCTCCTCCAGGTAGACCTGCCGCGCTTCGCGGTCGAGCTCAGAGGGAATCGGAACGTTCACGAACGCGTCGTAGAGCTCCTCGTAGAGCGAGCCCACCTGGAATCCTGCCGCCGAGGCCCAGGCCGGGTTGCCGAACTTGATGGTGTCGATGTACGCGCGCTGAGCCGTCAGCAGCAAAGTTGCCTTCTGGTCGAGATCCTTGTCGAGTTGAGAATCCGGCAACCGCAACGGCGACTTGCGGAAGCGCAGATGGAAAATCTGGCCGATGTGGTATTGGGAGAAAGCCAGATAGAAATCGGTTGAAAGGCGCTCCTCGGTATCGATCTGCTGCTTAAAGGTCATGGCCGACCGGAAGGTCTTCTCGGCCGTGTCTGCGTCGTTGAGGTTGAACTGTGCAAACCCTCGGCGCGCGATGGCTTCGATTCGGTCGTCCGCATTGAGATCCTTGCGCTCGAGAATGCGAGCGAAGACTTCCGCCGATGCCGGCCAGTTACTCTGCTCGGCGTAGCAGGCACCCAGCTGGAACAGTGAGTCTTTCGCATCCGAATGGGCCGAGAATCGGTCGATCAAGGTCTTGAACGACTCGATGGCCGCCGGCCAATCCCTCTTTCCAATCTGCGCCAATCCGAGATTGTAGAAGGTTGCACGCACGTAGCTCGACTCGGGAAAGCTCTTGAGCAGCTTCTGGTACTCCTGAATCGCATCGTCGAAGCGTTTGTCGGAAAGCGCCTTGCCGGCGTGCTCGAACAATTCCGGCGCATCGAAGGCATCGATATGGATCCCATCGGCATCCTTGGTCGCTTCGATCTTGATGGGTTCCATGTCCAGGCGAACCACCTCGCCACCGGGCTGGGGCGAAGCGTTCTGCTGGCCCGCGGTCGCGCACCCTGCTGCCAGGGCCAAAACAACGAGCTGGATGGTTCGTGCTTGTCTAGACGTCACTTTTGTCATGTTGCCCCCTGCCCTAACGACAACGCTGCTTGGCAGCGGGTTCCAGGATATTCTCCATCATCGAAACCTCGGAAGGGTTTCCATGAAAGGACTTGCCGTGAATCATACCCTCGAAGAACAGCTCGCGCCGCCCAGACCGTTGTTCGATGAGCAGCAGATCTCTGCGCGCGTGAAAGCGCTGGGGCGCGAGATTTCCGAGAAACTGCCATCCGGGAACATTCATGTGGTCGGAGTCTTGCGCGGGGCCTTCGTCTTCATGGCCGACCTCGTGAGGGCCTTGCCGCGCGAGACTTGTTGCGATTTTCTCGCGGTTCGCAGCTACGGCTCGGAAACCAAGACGTCCGGCATCGTTGAGATCACACACGACCTATCGCTTCCTATTTCTGGCCAGCACGTGCTGCTCGTTGAAGACATCGTGGACACCGGACTGACATTGCGCCACTTGCAGCAACTCATGGCTATGCGGGGCCCGGCAAGCCTGCACACCTGCGCGCTGCTCAACAAGCCGTCGCGTCGACGCGTGGACGTGCCGTTGGACTTCGCCGGATTCGAGATTCCCGACCATTTCGTGGTTGGCTACGGGCTCGACTTTGACCAGCGGTACCGGAACCTTCCCTATATCGGCGTCATCGAGGCTGCCCAGGCATGAATCGCGCCATCGTCTTGCAGCACTTGGATCGCGAGGGACCCGGCTACATCGGCGAGCTGTGCGCCCGGCGCGGGCTTTCAGTCGAAGCGCTGTCTTTGGACCGTGGAGACGTGGTTCCCGGTTCACTGGAAGCCGGCGACCTGCTCATCGTAATGGGCGGCTCTATGGGCGTGGGTGATATCGGGAATCCGCGGTTTCCATTCCTCGCGAAGGAGATCGACCTGTTGCGTACGGTGCTTGCGGCGGGCCAGCCGGTGCTCGGCGTTTGCCTCGGGTCCCAGCTTCTCGCGGCCGCTGCCGGCAGCCGGGTCTATTCGAACCAAAGGCCCGATTCGAGCGGTGTTCCTCGGCCTGCCCGCGAGGTCGGGTTTGGCGAGGTTCGATTGCTCGGCCGCGAACGCGAGCCCGCACTGACCGGCCTTGGCGATCGGCTGCTCGTCCTGCACTGGCACGGCGACACCTTCGACCTTCCGACCGGGGCCGTGCAGTTGGCAGAAAGCGACCTCTGCACCAACCAGGCCTTTCGCCTCGGCCGCTGCGCCTTTGGGCTGCAGTTCCACGTCGAAACCGACGCCGCGCTGGTCCGCTGGTGGGCAGAAGAGGATGCCGAGTTCGCGGTCAGCGCCCTCGGCCCCGAAGGTCCCGCGGCGATCATAGCAGCCGCGGACGCGCAGGCTCCGGTCATGCGCCAAACCGGCGAGGTGCTGATCGACAACATTCTATCGCAGATGCTCGAGGTGGCCACGTCGCGTCATAAATAAGCAGGTAACACTTCTTTTCGCTGCCGGTGTTCTGCTAGGAGAGAGCCCGCATGGCGGTGGACGTCGAAGCCTTCTACAGAAGCCATGGACCTATGGTCCTGCGCCGATGTCGCCGTCTTTTGCGGGACGAAGCAAAGGCGGTGGATGCCATGCACGATGTATTCGTAGAGATTTTGCGACGCAAGGATTCGCTCGAAGCAAGCTCGCCGGCCGGGTTGCTCCTGACCACGGCAACGCACGTGTGCCTGAACCGGCTGCGCAGCGAACGCCGAAAGCCGGAAGACGCCGAGGATGAGATGATGTTCCAGATCGCCGCACTCGAGGGCAAAGGCAGCGCTGAGGAACAGACCCTCGCCGGTCGAATTCTGGCGCGCTTGTTTACCGGGCAACCGGAGTCCACCCGCCTGATCGCCGTGCTGCACTACGTGGATCGTCTGACGCTCGAGGAGGTGGCGGCTGAAGTGGGGATGTCGGTGTCGGGGATCCGCAAGCGACTGCGTACGCTAAGAGAGCGCCTGTCCGCCGTGGCGGAGGCTGCGTGATGGCCAACCAGGCCAAGGTGCCGGACTATCTGCTCGAACGCATGAAAGCGGGCGAGCTCTCGGCCACGCAAACCGAATCGCTGCGTGCCCGTCTGCACGCCGACGGCGAGGAGGATCGTCTGGCAAAGCTTACCGAGTCCGACGCCGAAATTCTCGCTGCCTTGTCGCCGGCCCAGGTCGCACACGAGATCGAGCGACGAAGGGCGAGGCATCCTGCTGGCCGAATGCGGCCCCTGTGGGCGCTGTCTGTAGCGACCGCCTGCGCGGCTGGCATCGCCATCCTGGTGACGGCGTTCCACGATCGGCGGGATACCCTCTTCCACCCGGGCGGCTTTTACGAGGGCATCAAGGGCGATGAGCACCGGGCAGCCCTGCGCATCTACCGCAAGGCAGGCGCGGGCTCCGATCTGCTCAAGCCGAACGCCGCGGTCCAAAAGGGTGACAACCTGCAGATTCGCTATCTGGCTGCTGGTAAACGTTTTGGGGTGATCGCGTCCATCGACGGACGGGGCACGGTGACCCTGCACCTACCTGAATCACCCGGGCAAGCCGCTGCTCTCGGTCGCGACGGAGAGCGCGCCCTACCCCACGCCTACGAGCTCGACGATTCGCCCAAGTTCGAGCGTTTCGTGTTCATCACCTCGGACGCCCCGTTCGCCACCGACGACGTGACCCGAGTCTTGAGAAGCGGTACTGCGCTTCCCCCTGCCCTCGCCTCGTTCGAAATCGCTCTTAGAAAGTCGCCATGAACCGAGCTTGCTTACTTTCCGCCGCCCTGGCCGCCTTCACGGCCACAGCGAGGGCGGCCGAGTCCTCGCACGACGCGACCACCATCCGTCGGTTCGCGCTGATCGCGTCTTCCAACGATGGAGGCCCGAGCCGTGCCCGTCTGCGTTTCGCAAACTCGGATGCAGAATCGATCGGACGGGTGCTCGGCAGTCTGGGCGGTGTGCACGACGCGGATCTCATTCTGGTGCGCGAGGCCACCCGGAGCAGGTTGCAGCAAGCGTTCTCCGAGCTAAAGGGACGTCTCGGCGCCGAGAAGCGAAACCAAATCCGCCGCGAGGTCTTCGTCTACTACTCGGGGCACTCCGACGAAGACGGCTTGCTACTCGGAGGCGAACGGGTCGGCTACCGAGAGCTGCGGCAGTGGATCGATGGCGTGGGTGCCGATGTGCGAATCGCCATTCTAGATTCCTGCGCGTCGGGCTCGCTCATCCGGCTCAAAGGCGGCGTCCATCGAACGCCATTCCTCAGCGACGTCTCGACGCAAGCGCGCGGGCACGCCTTCCTGACCGCAAGCTCGGCCGACGAGGCGGCGCAGGAGTCGGACCGCGTCGGGGCAGCCTTTTTCACCCACTACCTACTGTCCGGCATGCGCGGCGCGGCCGACGCCAACCATGACCAGCGCGTGACCCTCAACGAGGCCTATCAGTTCGCCTACAGCGAGACCCTGCAGCGAACCGAGACCTCGCGCGCCGGTGCGCAGCATCCGGCCTACGACATCCAACTGGCCGGCACGGGCGACTTGGTCATGACGGACCTGCACGCTTCGAATTCCCGTCTCGTCCTCTCGCGCGAGTTGACCGGAAGAATCTATGTTCGCGACGGCGTCGGACGGCTCGTGGTGGAGTTGCGCAAGGAGCCCACGTACCCGGTCGAATTGGGGCTCGACGCGGGTTCGTACAGAGTCGTCATCGATCGGGACGGCAGCATCAGCGACGGCACATTCGATTTGCGAAGCAACGGCCGGGTGGACATCGTCGCGGCGAACCTGAGCCCGGTGGCCGCTATGGTCGCTGACCGACGCGGAGGCGAGCCAGACGGTACACCAGCCATGACATCCCCGCGCGAGGGGCCGGCTAGCACGGGTCCAGACCTCGCCGCCGCGGCAACGGTTCGCACCGAGAGCCAGGCCGCCCGTCCCTACCGAACCGTCGGCTTTGACTTCGTGCTGGCGCCCGGCTACCGAATGTCCGGCGATGCCGGTGAACCGGTCGAACACAAGTTCCTCCTTGGTATCATGGGGCACTCGGAGCACGTCCGGGGCGCGCAGGTGTCTCTTGCGGGAAACATCTCCCGTGACGGCGTCGTCGGCGCTCAGGTTGGTGGAATGCTCGCCCTCAGCTACGGTCCCGTGATCGGCGTCCAGGCCGCTGGATACAACATGGCCATGGGCGGTCTGCGCGGTGTTCAGCTCGGATGGATCTCCAGCGTGGCGCGTGGTCCGGTCCTTGGGGCCCAGATCAGCATGGTCAACGTGGCCAACGGCCCGGTGCGAGGCGTTCAGGTGGGGCTGGCCAACGTGCAGAAGGGGGACATGAACGGCGCCCAAATCGGGCTCGTCAACGTCGACAATCCTACCCAGGAATCGCACAACGCACAGATCGGCCTCGCCAACATCACGTCGGGCCAGGGCAATCAAGCAGCCTCGAAGGTCGGCCTGGTGAACGTCTCGCGCAAACAAAAAGGCGTGCAAATCGGCCTGGTGAACATCGCCGACGAGGTGGACGGCGTTCAGGTCGGCTTGGTCAGCGTGGCTCGCAAGAACAGCGGCGCTTCCTTCTCGCTACTGCCCATCGTCATCGACGGGGACAATCGCCTGACCTTCGGATGGGACAGCACCAGCATGGGGAACATCGGCTTTAAGCTCGGAACCCGGCGCTTCTACGTCTCGGGGGGCGTGGGCATGACCCAAGACACGGCCTTGAACGGCCACCGCGAATACGCAAGCTGGCTCGGTTTCGGCGTCCACGCGATCCCGCGCGGTGGACGATTCTTCTTCGATGTCGACCTAGTCTCGAAGGACTTCGGCACCGTCCGCGACGCGCACTTCGAAGACCGGAACGTGAACAGTCTGCGCCTTCAGGTCGGATGCGCCGTGGCTAAACACCTGATGGTGGTCGCTGGCCCAAGCCTCAACCTGCAGATCGCGCAAGGCGAAGACGACCGCCGGCCGCGCAAGGCCGACTTCGCCGAGAAGGTCTGGACGGGCGGCTCGCACACGTTCCGCCTGTTTCCGGGCTTTAGCGCCGGCCTCGAGTTTTGACCGGCTTCGACGCTTCTCTGGCCAGCCGCTTGGCCAAAGGGAGGTCGGCGGGCGGCATCGCCATCTGGGGCAGTTCTAGCGGTGCGACCCAGGCAATCGCGGCAACCTCCGCGGCCCGGGGCGTTCCACGAACGATACCCGTGCGATAGACCGGCATCACCAGATCGAAGGCGGGGTACGCGTGAAAGACCACGTCGATCACGTCTCCGGCGCGCACCGTACACGCGAGCTCCTCGCGAATTTCCCTGACCAGCGCGTCCCGTGGATCTTCACCCGGCTCGACCTTGCCGCCCGGGAATTCCCAGCACAGGCCAAACGACTGGTCAGCGCGACGTTGCGATAACAGGATTCGCCCTCGACGTTCAATCAGGGCGGCAACCACGAACAGGCGTTTGCGCTCAGACATCACCGACACGGGCCTCGATCAATTCCAAAAGCTCGCGCAACTGAAAGGGCTTGTTGATGCATGCGATGTCCGCGTTTTCCAGAAAACGCCGCGCCTCCGGTGAAAACGCACCGCCAGTGATGAAGATGAACCGCTCGGCCAAATCCGGCCATCGTTGCTTGACGGCCTGGTAAAGCTCGACGCCAGACATGTCCGGCATCTGAAGATCGCAAAGCACCACGTCGAATTCGCGGTCCTCACCGAAGCACCGCAGGGCTTCGCGTGCGCCCAGCTTGGTCTCGATGTCGTGGTGTGAGACCAACATGCGCTGGAAAGCTTTGAGCAGCAGCGCTTCGTCATCGATGGCCAACACACGTCGCCGCTGAATCGCTTTCAACGAAGGCACGGTGCGGGTCTTGACCGAGGGAACGCCCATTGCTGCCGGTAAGCGAACACGGAAAATCGCTCCGCGGCCCGGCTCACTCTCGGCGGTAAGCTCGCCGCCGGCGCGCCGAACGATGTCGAGCGAGATGGGCAAGCCGAGACCCGTCCCGAGCTCGGGAGGCTTGGTGGTGAAAAACGATTCGAAGATGCGCGGCATGATCGCCGGAGGGATACCAGGACCGTTGTCTTCGACCTCGACCACGACGCTGGTGGCCTCGTCGAAACTTCGCACATAGAGGCGATTGCGCCGGGGATGCAAGTCTGCCAGCGCATGGGCTGCATTCACCAAGAGGTTGAGAAACACCTGGCCCAGCCGCGCAGCACTGGCGCGAACCAATTGCGTCGCTCGCAAATTGCGCTCGACGGTCGCCCGATACCGCAATTCACTCCGAAGCATCGTCAACGCAGAATCGACCGCCGCATTTACGTCCGACAACGCATTGGCGTCGTCGTCGACCCGGGAGAACGAGTGCAAATCACGCGCGATGCGGTGAATTCGCGCCATGCCCTCCTTCGACTCCTGCACGACCGTCATCGCATCGAAGAGCTGGTTCGCAAGTCCGCTGTTCACCGCATATACGTTTTGCATACGCAACGTCTCATCCAGCTTGCGCAAGCTGGTGGCCAGCGCGTCGACATTGGCCAGCACGAACGAAGCGGGATTGTTGATCTCGTGAGCAACACCCGCAGCCAGCATACCGATGGATGCGAGCTTCTCCGATTGAAGACGACGGAGTTCGCGATCGCGCTCTTCGGTCACATCGCGCACGGAGACCAAGACCCGCCCTCCGGCCGCCGGACTGGCACGCATGTCGAGCTGGCGTGCGCCCCAAAGCGAGATGCGTGACGCCGTGGTGTTCTGACGAAGTGCCTCGCCGCCGAATTCCGCCAGCAGCTCCCGAAAAACCTTCTTGGGAGAACCGTCGCCAGTCTCGCGGAGCGAGCCCGGCCGAGCCGCATTGGCCAACAGTTGCCGGCCCGCCGTGTTTTCGATGAGAACTGCCCCGTTTCCGTCCAGCAGGAACAGTCCGTCTTGGAATACGTTGAAGGTCTCGCGAAGCGCATCGCGCTCGATGCGCAGCTCGTTGGCCAAATCCGCGAGTTGGCCGGTCCGTTCTTCGACCTTTTCCACCAGCTCGTGCTGGTGTCGCCGAGCCTCGTCCGCGAGGGATCTCGAGCGCAGAACCGCGTTGATGCGCGCAAGTAGCTCGTGCGCGTCGAGAGGCCGAACCACGAAATCCGCGGCGCCGCATTCGACACAACGTCTCTCGTATTCAATTTCGCGATCGGCGTTCGACAGCAGGATGACGGGAAAACCGCTTCGCTCCACCTGCAATAGCCGACAGACTTCGAAACCGTCGACGTCGGGCAGCTCGGCCTCGACCAACGCGGCGTCGAACCTCACCCGAGCCGCTTCCCTCAATGCCTCCACGCCACGCGCCACCGTCGTCACGGAATGCGTGCTGGCGGATGCCATCATCGCTCGTATCGCATCCTGCTCTTCGCTGCTCCGCGCGACCAGCAGGATGCGAGCCATGCTCTCTGATAACCTCTAGATTGTCACGCTGCGCGCTTGGCCCGCAGCTTCGGGGGAGCGAGGTACGGTGAAGCTGAACTTCAAGCCCGCGCCGACGGTGCTCGAAGCCCAAAGGTCCCCGCCCATGCGAATAACGAGACGACGCGCCAAAGTGAGCCCCAGCCCCGAGGTCAGCCTGTCCTTCGATTGCGCCGGGTCGGCCTGATAGAAGTCCTCGAAGAGCTTGGGTAGCTGAGCGGCCGGAATGCCGGCACCGGTGTCGACGATGTGGACGGCGACGGACCGGTCATAGAGCTCGGTCGAGATGGTCACTTGTCCGCGCTCGGTGAACTTGATCGCATTGGAGACGAGGTTTGACAGAACCTGGGCCAAGCGAATCGGATCGGCGGCCACCGACGGCAAGATCTTCACGGAAGGCTCGACCACCAGTCCAAGCCCTTTGTTGCGTGCGGTGTTCTTGTATTGTCGCGCAACCTGCCGGATGGCCTCGTCGAGATCGAGCGCTTTTGGCTGAGCCGCAAAGTCGCCCATTTCCAAATGCACAAGGTCGATGTAGTCGCGCACGCGCCGAGACACGATCGCGGCGTTGCTGGCCACAGCCTCGAGAGCCTTGCGCTGTTCTTGCGACAGCTTTGCGCCGGCCCCGTCGAGCAAGCGCTGGCACGCGACGTTCGATTCGTCGAGGGGCCCGGCCACTTCGTCAATGAGGCGAGTCAGAATTGCCGAGGAGCGAGAGTTCCCTTCCTGAAACGCGATCTGCTCTTGAGTTTTCCTGAGTCTCTTGGGTATGGGCGTGGATTGGTTGCTCATGAGGTCCCGTATGAAGGCGCATTATCTTTCGAGCGGCAGCAACGTTCAACAGTGAACAATGCACGAATGCCAATTTTGCTTTGCCCCACTTACATTGGCACACAGGTTTGAACGGCGGCCAGTCAGTGTATAGTCGCGCGCGATGTATTCGGTTCGTGAGGCATGCGCCGTGCTGGGGATCAGCGTCGCTCGACTGCGATCCTATCTGCGTGGCGGGCTCGTCACCGCGACCCGAAGCGAAAACGGGCAGATACGGTTGAGTTTCCAGGACTTGGTGTTTCTGCGCAAAGCGGAAGGCCTGGTTTCGCAACGGATTCCTCCGAGACGGGTTCACAGTGCCCTGCGGGCGCTGGCCGGGCGAGAAGTCAAGCTGGCCGACTTGCGACTTTTCAGCGACGGCAGGACCGTGGTGGTACACGACGGAAACACACGGTGGGACGCCTTGTCAGGGCAAGCGCTGCTCGACTTCGGAAGCCCAGTGGCGAGCTCCGAGGAAGCTACCGTGATACCGCTCGCATCGGCAAAGCAGCCAGGCCCCGAGCCCACACCAGCTCCCGGCTTGACCACGAAAGAGCTGTACGAGCAAGCCTGTGCGCTGGAGACCATTTCTGCCGAGGACGCACGCAACGTCTATCGCACGCTCCTGGAGCGTGAGCCGGAGTTTGCCGATGCCCATGTCAACTTGGGTCGTCTACTGCACGAATCGGGTGACGTGTATGCGGCGCTGGTCCACTACCGGGCCGCCTTGTCGATCCGACCGAGCGATGCCACTGCGGCATTCAACGCCGGCGTCGCCCTGGAGGATCTTGGCGCCAACGCCGATGCAATTTCCGCTTATCGCCGCGCCATCGAATCCGACCCCCGCAATCCCGATGCACACTACAATTTGGCGCGCCTGTTGGAACAATCCGGCAAACCCGACTTGGCGGTACGGCATCTACTGCTATACCGCCAACTGATAAAGAAGAGATGAGCGACGACGACTCCTTCACCAAGACCTTCGAGCTTCGCATGAACAGCGCCGCTGAATTGCAAGCCCTGGCCAAACGCCTGGGACAGGCGCTGACCATCGGCGACGTGGTGGCTCTGACTGGGCCGCTCGGCGCTGGCAAGACCACCTTCGTCCAGGGCCTGGCCGAGGGCATGGGGGTCTCCGCTGAGCGTCATGTGGCAAGCCCCACCTTCGCTTTGGTGAACGAGCATCCGGGCAGGATTCCCCTCGTGCACGTGGACTTCTATCGCATCAAGGATCCCGCCGAGCTGCCCGAGCTTGGAATCGAGGAGGCCTACGACCAAGCCGCGACGGCAATTGAGTGGGCCGAGCGTTTTCCCGATTGGCTGCCTGCCGATGCGCTTTCTGTGGTCATCCGACTCGAAGACAGCGGTCGGGTGCTAAAGGTCAAGAGTCAGGGACCGCGCAGCGAGCGGATGCTATCGACTCTGTCAGCCGGGTAGCCTGACTTATCAACGGCCACGCTAGTCCCCTGGATCTGTGATT
>Ga0302323_100003403_pt1 | contig 12913 bp, 10 predicted proteins | sample Fen_T0_3_FD_201950 | JGI IMG/M metagenome (GOLD analysis project Ga0302323, IMG submission 201950) | Peat permafrost microbial communities from Stordalen Mire near Abisko, Sweden - Fen_T0_3 | ecosystem: Environmental > Terrestrial > Soil > Wetlands > Permafrost | place: Sweden: Abisko... | reverse complement strand
ACCGGCCAAGGCGTCCGCGTCGGCATGCTCGACACGGGCACCGACCCGTACCACCCGGACCTCGCCGCCGCCATCGGAGGCTATAAGGACTTCACCGGTGAGGGCCTCTACGACGACGTGGGCCACGGCACCGGCACGTCCAGCACCGTGGCCGCGCAGGGCCTGCCCGTCTACAACTACGAGACCGGCACCACCATGAAGGTCTCGGGCATGGCGCCCGGCGCGAAGGTCTACATGGCCAAGGTCGCCGGCGACTACGACGGCTGGGACTCGCAGACCATCCGTGGCATCCAGTGGCTGATGGACCAGAAGGTCGACATCATCTCTTGCAGCCTCGGCTGGCTGTTCCTCCCGGAGGACGGCAACGACCCCGGCGCGCTCGCCATGCAGGCCGCCGTCGACGCAGGCATCACCGTCGTCAACTCCGAGGGCAACGAGGGGCCGGGCCAGGGCACCATGGGTAGCGCCCCCGACGCTCCCGGCCTGATCGCCGTCGGCGCCAGCACCGGCAACCGCGAGTTCTCGCAGATCGGCTTCATGGTCGACGGCAGCAGCTACAAGGGCGACCAGGTGATCACCTGGTCGAGCCGCGGCCCCAACTCCGACGGCATCTTCCGCCCGGACATCATGGGCTTCGGCGCCTACGGCTGGGCGCTCGCCCCGTCGTACGGGTCCGGGGAAGGCATCAACATCCAGGAGTTCGGCGGCACCAGCATGGCCGCACCGGTCGTGGCCGGCGACCTCGCGCTCGCGGAGTGCGCGTGGAAGCTCGCGCACCCCGGCAAGGCGCTGCCGCAGCCGGCCTACTGGAAGACGCTGCTCGCCAGCACCGCGACCGACCTCGGCTACCCGGCGCTCGACCAGAGCACCGGCCTCGTGAACGCCGAGGCCGCGGTCAAGGCCGTGCTGCGCCGCGGCAAGTCGATGCTCGTGAGCGTCGCGGCCGACGGCCGCACCCCGTGCTCGTGGTCGCCCAAGGTCGCCGAGGGCGCCAAGAAGAGCACCACCATCACCGTCAAGAACACCGGCAACGCCAAAGAGACCGTCAGCCTCAAGCCGACCGCCTACGTGGCCGACGCCGCCCAGACCATCACCAAGACCGTCACCCTGACGGGTCCCAACTACGAGGACTACGAGGACATCACGGTGCCCAGCGGCACCGACTTCGTCCAGACCACGGTCACCTGGCCGTCGGCCCCGGACGTCTCGATCCGTACCGCCGTGTACGACTCGGCCGGCAACTTCCTGACCTACGCGCCCACCTACGGCGGGTACGGCCACCTCAGCCAGTGCCAGGTCTCGCTCAAGGGTCCCAAGGGCCAGCGGCCGGTGGTCGACTCCGGCACGCCGTGGACGTTGGCCATCTTCCCGCGCGCCAGCATGATGCCGGTAGCGGACCAGCCCGTGAACATCAAGATCGAGTTCTTGCACAGGGCGAACTGGGGCCGGCTCAGCCTCTCCACGACCAAGGTCTCGATCGCCAAGGGCCAGTCGCGCCAGATCAAGGCGACCGTCAAGGTGCCCAACGACTACGGCGCGGGCACCTACTTCGGCGGAATCCGCGTCGGCAACGGCAGCACCGTGACCACGGTCCCGGTGAGCCTGCGCGTCCCGGTGACCCTGATCCAAGGCGACTTCGGCACCTTCCAGGGCAAGCTCATCGGCTCCACGATCGAGTACTTCGGCGGTGAGTTCTACTTCTACGACGTGACCGTGCCGCAGGGCGCGGCGTCCATCGACGCCCAGGTTACGTGGCCCGACCCGGGCAACCTGGTCAACGTCTACCTCGTCGACCCCAGCGGCCGCGTGCGCGACGCCAAGGGCGGAGACCTCTGGTCCTCCGACTACTCGGATACCCCGTGGGTTCCCGCTGAGGCCCTCACGCACACCGCCGAACAAGTCGTGTGGGCCGATCCGGCGCCCGGCCGGTGGCAGCTCATCGTCTGGGCGCCCGGCTTCTCCGGAAACGGCTTCTCGGAGCCATACCGGGGCGTCGTCACTGTCGTCGGAAGCTCGGTCGCGCCCAGCGCGTGGACGGCTACCGCGGCCCCGGGCGAGACGGCGAACATGGACTTCACGGTGACCAACGACGGTCCGACCGACCTGGCCGCCTACGCCGGATCCACGGCGACCTACAACGGCACTGCCGTGTTCCAGCCGGTATGGGAACCCGACTACCTGAACGATGATCCGCCCCTGGCGGGCTCACTGCCGGACCAGGGTCCAGCTGGATCCTCGCTCGTCGGGTTCGGCCTGCCGCAGAACGTCCAGCAGGTCACCGCGATCGTGAAGTGGGACAGCCCGGCCACACTCCTCGACCTCGGGCTGTACGACCCGACGGGCACTGACGTCGCCGAGAGCATCGCGAGCACCACGGAGGGCAACGCCGTCCAGGTCCAGGACCCCATGGCCGGGGACTGGCTCCTGACGATCGCCTACGCCGACCCCACGCAGCCGCCGGCACCAGTCGGCTGGGGGGTCTACCTCATGTTCGTGGCGCCGATGCCGATCGACAGTTTCGCGGCGCCCGACGCCGCCACGCCCGTGTCGATCCCCGCCGACGGCACCGGGACGATCACCGCGTCGATCACGGTGCCCAACGACGCCGTGGCCGGCGACACCGTCACCGGCACCGTCGACTTCTACACGGCCGCCGATTCGAAGACGGCGGCAGGCGGCGATCACCTCGGGTCTGTGCCCGTGACCATCACGGTGGCTCCGCAGTGATCTCGCACACCACCCTCGTCGTGTGACGCGAGGGGCGGGGCGGCTGGGACCCTTCCGGCCGCCCCGCCCCTCTTCTTCGCCGGTCGCCCGGCGAGACCGCGGCCGGGCGCCGCAAGGCCGGCAGGGAACGACCCCGCCGCGCTCCGCACCCAAGCGGAGACTCAGCCTGGTCCCTGCGCGGCCTGATAGCATCGCCGCATGCGAGTGCTCGTCACCGGCGGAGCCGGCTACATCGGCAGCGTGATCGTCGCGCGCCTCGGGGCGCGCGGCCACGACGTGGTCGTCTACGACGACCTCTCGCGCGGGCACGCCGCCGCCGTGCCGGACGGCGTGCCGCTGGTGCGCGGCGACGTCCGCGACGCGGCCGCGGTGCGCGCCGCCCTGGCCGACGGCGGCTGTGAAGCCGTCGTCCACATGGCGGCGCTCGCCGAGGTCGGCGAGTCCGTGGCCGAGCCGGAGCGCTACTTCAGCGTCAACGTCGACGGGACGGCGGCCGTGGTCGAGGCGGCTGTGGCCGCAGGGGCCCCCCGCCTCGTCTTCAGCTCGACGGCGGCCGTGTACGGAGCGCCCGAGCGCACGCCCATCGACGAGAGCGACACGCTCGGGCCCGCCAACCCGTACGGCGAGACCAAGCTCGCCGGGGAGCGCCTCCTCCAGGAGGCGCGGTCACGCGGCGCGCTCGCCGCCACCGCCCTGCGCTACTTCAACGCCTGCGGCGCCGACGGCGCCCACGGCGAGGACCACGACCCCGAGTCGCACCTCATCCCGCTCGCGCTCCGCGCCGCGCGCGACGGCACGCCGATCCGGGTGTTCGGCGACGACTACCCCACGGCGGACGGCACCTGCGTGCGCGACTACGTCCACGTCGCCGACCTGGCCGACGCGCACATCGCCGCGCTCGAGGCGCTGCCGGACGTGCAGGGCTCGTTCAACCTGGGGACGGGGACGGGCGACTCAGTGCAGGCCGTCCTCGACGCGGTCGAGACCGTGACGGGGCTGCGGCTGGACCGCGAGGTGTCTCCTCGCCGCGCCGGCGACCCGCCGGTGCTCGTGGCCGGCAACCGGCGCGCGGCGGAAGGGCTGGGCTGGCGTCCGCGGCGCAGCCTCACGGACGCCGTCGCCGACGCGTGGGCGTGGATGCGCGAGCACCCGGACGGGTACGCGGAGCGCTGAAGCAGACCGGCGGAGCCGGTCCCGGACGGTGGTCGGCCGGGCGGAGCCGGCGTCAGGCGAAGGTCAGCCGACGGCCGCCGGCGCGGGGGCCAGCGACTCGAGCGTGATGGAGCCCAGGACTTCCATGAGCTGACCCTGGGCGCGCAGCCAGGCCTCGTGCACGGTGCACGACGCGCTGCGCGCGCAGTCTTCGGGGCTCAGCACGCACTGGTTGACCGAGATAGGCCCATCCACCGCCTCGATCACCTGCTGCATCGTGATCTGTGAGGCCGGGCGCGCGAGCGCGAAGCCGCCGTGCGCGCCACGCTGCGACACGGTGAGGCCCGCACGCACGAGGCTCTGCAGGATCTTGGCGAGGAAGCTCTCGGGGATGTCCTGCGCCTCGCCGATCTCGTGCAACGACGCGACGTGACCCTCCGGATAGCGGGCGAGGTACGCCATCGCTCTGACGGCGTACTCCGCGCCACGTGTGAGTTGCAGTCCCATGCTCCATGCCTTCCGTAGAGACCGGACAGAAACGGTCTTTTTGAACTCTATCCTCACGAGGGCACACCGGTCAACCGAACCGTCCGCCGTATTAAGCGCCCGTTAAGGTTTGAAGAGACCCGGCGTCATCCTGCGGATAGTGCCGGTTTGCGGGCAAAACCCCGGTCGCGAGCGGCTGGAGCCGATGCTATCCTGCTGGAGCCCCCCGGGAAGCCCTCCCCACACGGAAGGACGCGAGTGAGACGATCCATGGCCCTGTTCGCCGTAGGTGTCGCCGTAGCCGTTGCGGCCGCGGTCGTCGTCGTCGGCATGAACTCGGGCGGTGGAGACTCCGCCGGTGCGGCCGGCGACCCGGCCACAGGCTCCCTGCCGTCGGGGCACCCCTCGGCCGTCGCGGACCCGGACACCACCGGAGCGGACGCAGACAGCGACACGGACACCGTCAGCGGGACGACCATCGCGAAGCTTGAGCGGCGGCGCGCCAAGAACCCCAGCGACATCGCCGTCCTGCTCGACCTGGGCAACGCCTATTTCATGAACCAGCACCTCACGCGGGCCGCGCGCGTCTACGACGACGCGCTCGCCCAAGACCCCGGCAACGCCACCGCGCAGGTCGGCCTGGCGCTCGTCTGGCATGCCCAGGGCGACTCCAAGCGCGCCGAGACCGCGCTCAGATCGGTGCTGGCGGCGCACCCGGACAACCAAGACGCGCACTACTCGCTGGCGATCGTCTACTTCTCCGCCGGGCGGATCGCCGAGGCCAAGACCCAGTGGGAGGCCGCCGCGCGCATCGACCCCACGTCGACGACCGGCAGGCGCTCGCAGAGCTTCGTCGACCTCCTGGAGAACCAGGAGTCGAGCTCCCCCGAGGCCAATTAGCCGCCGTAGGCGCCCGGCCCGCTACTCCACGCGGGCGCCCAGCACGTCGGTGAAGTGGGCGAGCGCGAAGCGGTTGAACTCCTCCGCCGCGTGACCCGGTGCGTCGTACGTCTCCACGAGGTCCTTGCGCACCAGCACCTCGTACCCGCGCGCCCGCAGGCCCGCGACGGTGTGCAGCACGCAGATGTCGGTGCACACGCCCATCACTTCCACGAGCTGCGGAGAGAACCGTGCCAGCACCTCCTCGAGCTCGGTGCCGTAGAAGCCGGAGAACGTGTGCTTGCGCAGCACGGTGCCCCGCTCCGCGAACTCGCGGAGCTCGGGCACGACCTCGTCCTCGCCCGAGCCCTCCACGCAGTGCGGCGGGAACATGGCGAACTCGGGGTCGCCGGGGCTGTGCGTGTCCACCAGGAAGATGAGCGGCACGCCGTTCGCCTCGGCCGCGGCGAGATGCTCGCGCATGGGTGCGACGATCGGGTCGTAGCGCGGGCTGTGCAGCTCGCCGCTGCGGACGAAGCCCACAAGCATGTCGACGACGATGATCGCCCGGCGAGGTTCGGTGGTCGCGGCGTCCATACCAGTCGGATACCCGGAGGTGGCGGCTACGTCACGCGCTCGAGACGCGGGTTGGGACGGTAGCGGCGGCCGACCTTGGCGCACGGCCGGCCCTCGCGCAGGACGACGTCGGCGGTGAAGTCGGTGTTGCCGCGGAGCAGGCTGCTGCCCACGCCGTATGCGTCGGCCGGGACGCCGGCCGCCTCGAAGCGCCGGATGCGCTCCGCGTCGAACCCGCCGCTGACGACGATGTGGACGTGCTGAAAGCCCTCCTCATCGAGCGCGCGGCGGACGGCGCGAACGAGCTCCGGGGCCACCCCGTTGGGCCGGAACGCGCCCATTTCGTCCCAGAGCGAGCGGTCGACCATGGTCTCGCTCGTGTCCAGCCTGACTCCCCAGAGCCGTTCGCCGAGCGCCCGCGCGCAGGCGAGGCTGGTGGCGACGCAGTCATTGTCCCAGTCCACCAGCGCTGTGATGTTGATCTCGGGGTAGTAGAGGTCGGCGAAGGCGCTCGCCGCCGCGACGGTGTCGCCACCGTAGGCGGCGATGAGCGCGTGCGGCACCGTGCCGACTCCCCTGCCGCCCCACCACGAGGCCTGCGCGTCGGTGCTGACGCCGATGGCGCCGGCGATGTGCGCCGCGTAGCCGTCTCCGGTCTGCACCCGGTAGTGGTCGAACCGCGCCGGGAAGAAGAGGATCGGCTTGCCGCCGGCCGCCTCGACGACGCGGCGCACGTTGGTGCTGATGAGCGTGCGCCGCGACAACGCCCCGAGGTACACGGTCTCGAGGTGGGCGAAGAGGCTGTAGTCCCCCTCGATGGTGAGCACGGTCTCCCACCCGAAGAGCTCGTCGCCGTCGTAGAGCGCGTGCACGACGAGCTCGTCCCAGCCGTCCTTCCAGCGCCGGTCCTCGCCCTCTCCCTCGAACCGCCCCGAGCAGAGTCGCAGCATCGCGAGCGCCTCGTCCATGCCGCCTAGCACGGCGCCGTCCGTCTTCTGGAAGACCTGCATGGTCACGCGCGGGTGCAGGTCCTTGGCCTCCAGCACGTGCTTGGCGCCGTTGAAGTACGCGTCCGTGTAGTGGCCCTCCCGCAGGCGGTCGACGGGGAGAGCGAAGACTCCGGGCGCGAGGCGTGGGCGCGACATGGGCGGATTGTACTCCCAGGGGTGAGAGACGCGCCCCGCCGGCTAGAGCCCGAACCGGCCGACGACCTCGCCGAGCGCCTTGGCCGGGGTGACCTCGAAGCGCAGCGTGTACCTGCCGGCCGTCGCCAGGCGCAGGTCCATGAACCGGTCGGGCCGGGGGATCACGCTGCCCGGCCCTCCGCTGAGCACCCAGTACGGCGACGACGTGACCTTGAGCCAGTACGTGCCTGGCTGCGAAACGGTGAAGTCGATGCGCTGATGCCCGACCGCGAGGACGTCGGCGGTGGCCGCGACGGACTCGGGCTGCGGGACGAGCAGCGGCCTCGCATCCCGGAGCCGGTAGATGCGCCAGGCGCCGGTCTCCTCCGTGAGCGCGAAGACCGGTGAGCTCTCGAGCAGCCTCGCCTCCCGCTTGCTCCACGGGTCCAGCGGTCCCTCCACCGGCGAGAAGATGTACTGCACGCCCATGCTCTGCAGCCAGGCGACGTAGTCGGCGGCGTCGTAGGGCGTGTAGAAGAGGCTGTTGTGGATCGCGTCGGACTGGCGGTACCAGCCGCGCGTGATGGGGTAGCCGGCCTCAGGGAAGTAGAGCGCCTCCCAGTGACGGCGCAGCGCGACGACGTGGAAGCGGTAGTTCGGGTCGTAGAGGTCGCGCGCGGCCGCCAGCGCAGGCGCGAAGTAGGCGCGCGTGGTCTGCGGCCGCTCCACGGCGTTCAGGTAGTGGCTGGCCGCCGTGCCGAACTGCAGCAGCGCGAACAGGACGATGGGGATGATCGCGAGCTCGCCGTAGCGGAACGGCCGCCGGAGTCGCGTGTGGCGCAGCAGCAGGAGCAGGGGCAGGCCGAAGACCATGAAGAAGCGGCCGATGTTGTTGCCGAGCGGGCTTCCCGGCGTCACAAACGAGCCGACGCACACGACCGCGTACACGAGGAAGAGGACGACGAAGGGCCGGCGCGGATGCACGGCGTTCACGCCGGCCAGCGCGAGCCCGATCAGCGCGAAGCCCAGGAACACCATGAGCTGAGACGTCTCGTTGAGGTACGACCCCGGCTGGGAGAAGGCGAGGCCGAGGACGAAGCGGACGACGACGGCCGGGGCGAGCGCGGCGGCGAACAGCAGGTAGCGCCGCCGCGCCCCCCGCCGCACGATGAAGTCGGTGAGCATGAACGGCACCGCGACGACCAGCCCCAGGGGGTTGGAGAAGATGCCGATGGCCACCGGCAGCGCCGCCCACAGCGGCCGGCGGCGCGCGAGCAGCGCGAGGCCGCCCATCGTCAGCGCCAGCGCGAGGACGAAGGGATCCTGGCCGTGCGCCAGGTACATCGACATCACCAGCGCCATGCCCCAGGCCGGCCAGACGTCGTCGATCTTCCACATGTCGCGCACGTACAGGTAGAACGTCACAGGGACCGTACCGGCCGCGACGATCACGATGAGCGCGCCGGGGACGTACTGGGCGAGCCAGTAGAAGACGAAGCCGTAAGTGATGGCGCCGTAGCCGCCGCCGTACCAGTAGGTGTCCCAGAAGACGGAGTCGCCCCGGCGGAGCAGGAAGATCTTGTAGGCGTGGGCGGCGTCGTCCCAGCCGGGGACGCCGCCCCACCGCATCAGCAGCGTGACGACGGCGACGGCGGCGGTGGTCACCAGCCACAAGGTGAGCAGGCCGCGCCGCGTGCGCAGCCAGGACTCCAGCGCGGCGAAGCTCACTCGCCCGGCGCCGCCAGCCGCATCGCCGCGACGAGGTTGGCCGCCAGGCTCGGCGCCGCCGCCAGGGAAGGCACGAGCGTGGTCGCGAGGCAGCGCTCGTGCACGAAACCCTCCACCTGTCCCTCTTCGCCGACCTGGCCCACGCGCCAGGCGAACGCCTCCTGCTGGAGGGTCAGGAACTCGAGGTCGAAGAGCTCGTACAGGGTGGCCTCCCCGTCCGCATACGGGTTCTCGCGAGCAGGCGTGGCGCGCACGTACCGGGGACGCTCGTACCACTCGAGGAGTTCAGCCTCGGCGGGCAGGACGCCGGCCAGCTCATGCGTGCGTCCGCGGCTGTCGGCGAGGCGGCGCAGCAGCAGCAGGGCGCCGCCGCCCACCGCCAGCGTCGGCAGGCCGCCGTTGATGGCCGCCGCAAGGTTGATCTTGAGCGCGTCGTTGCCGGCGAACGCCGGCAGCTCCTCCTCGTCGAGCAGGCCGCTGAGGAACAGGCCGGCCGCTCCCTCCGGCAGCGTCTTGTCGCGGCCGATGTGGAGCGGCTCCAGCGCGAGGCCCATGGCCTTGAAGAGGTCGATGGCCTCGAGCGCGAACGGCTCGAGCGGCGGCCCCCACGCGACCGCGAGCGTGAGGCCCGCGGCGGCGGGGAGCGGCGCGAGCAGGCGGCGCGAGCGCGACGGCAGGAACCCGCGCCGCGCGGCCGCCGCCTCCAGGCCCTCCCGGTCGAGATAGCCGGCCGCCTCCCGGCAGAGCGCCGCCTCTCCGCCCTTGACCGGCTGCGGGCCGATCTGGCGCAGCGAGCTCTGGCCGCCGCCGTGCTGGCGCGCGAACTGCTCGCTGAGCTGCGGCGGCAGCCAGCCCAGCACCGGGAGCTTGGCGGTCTCCTCCAGGATGCGGCGCAGCTCGGACTCGGCGCCCTGGTCGTCGCCGCCGACGACGATGGCGCCGGCGAACTCGACCTTGCCGGCGAGCAGCCGCGCGCCGCAGGCGGCGGCCGCGACCGTAGGCCCCCGGTCGCGGGCGTCGACGACGAGCACGAGCGGGGCGTCGAGCGCCGCCGCGACGTCCACAGCGCGCGAGCCTCTGACGCCCTCCCAGCGGTCGAGCGCAGGCTCGACGGCCACGATGGCGGTGAGGTCGGCGTCCGCCGCCCACGCGTCGTAGAGCTCACCGGCCACGGCGTCCTCCACGAGGCGGGGGTCGAGGACGCGAGGCGTGAGCGACGCGGCGCCGTAGAGAAGCCGCCACAGCGGCAGATCGGCGCCCAGAAGGACCGGGCGGACGGCGCACTCCTCCGCGAACGCGGCGAGCAGCGCGCCGGCGGCGAGGGCGACGGCGGGACCGGGTTCGAGCCCGCACACGACCAGGCGAGGGGCGGACATGACGGGGGTCCTCCTTTCGTCCCGGCTCCGCGGCGGCCGGCGGTCGGAGCGCCCAAAGGCGGATTCCGGGGGGCCGGGATAGAATACCTCACCAGCGTTTCAGAGGGGGGAGCCGAGCGGATGGACCTGCGCCAGCAACTTCATGACGCCATGTGGGTGCGCGTGCTCTTCACGTTCGCGCTGCTCGTGGGCGTCCTCTGGGTGCAGATCGACTACCACGGCGTGGTGATGACCGAGGTGCTGGTCGGCGTGGGGATCGTCGCGCTCGTCAACCTCCCGATGTACATCGTCGAGCGGCGGCTCCCGACACGCGTGGCCGCCGCCATCATCATCGTATGTGACCTCGTGCTGGTCACGGCTGCCGTCATCTACGCCGGCGGCACCCTCAGCGCGGTCGGCATCTTCTACGTCTGGCCGATCGTGCTCTCGGCGGTGTTCCTCCCGGCGTGGGCCCCGTACGCCGTCGCCGGAATCGCCAGCATCGCCTACGCGGCCGTCTGGGAGCTCCAGCACATCGGCTGGCTCCACGTCTCCGCGCTGGTGGCCGAGATCCAGGTGCCGCCGAACTGGATGCTCATCACGGTGTGCCTGCACATCGCGGCGTTCATGCTCGTAGCCCTGCTCAGCGGACGGCTCGCACAGGCGCTCATCGGCAGTTCGGCGCAGCTCTCCGGCGCCAAGGCGGACACCGAAGAGCAGCTGCGCCGCATGCAGGCGACCAACGAGCAGCTGCGCGTGATGAGCGAGAGCAGCCGCGTGTTCCTCCGCCACCAGGAGGTGGCGGCGCTCATCCCGGAGGCGCTCGTACAGATCGCCGGCGCGACGGGCGTGCGCAGCGGCTTCGCGCTCATCCTCAATCACAACACCGGCGACTTCGAGGAGCGTGCGCTCATCGGCGGTCTCTCCGCCGACGCCGCGCGCCGCTACAAGGAGCTCAACATCGTGGACGTCGCCCGCACCGGCGCGGAGCGATACGAGTCGGTCACCGATGCGCAGGTCGGGCGCCTGCTCAAGGCCATGGAGAAGGACGGGTTCCGCGGGTTCCTCGCGGCGCCGCTCGAGGCCAAACAGGAGCTTCTCGGCGTGGTCTGCCTCCTGCACCGCGCCAGCGAGGCCGTCCCCGACGCGGCAGTGCCCACCTTGCGCGCGCTCACCGACCAGGTCGCGCTCGTGGTCCGCAACATCCAGTACAACGAGGAGCTCGCGCGCAAGAACGAGGAGCTCACGCACCTCGACCAGCTCAAGAGCGACTTCATGGCCACGATGAGCCACGAGCTGCGCACGCCGCTCACCTCGATCATCGGCTACAGCGACATGCTGCTCAGCGGCATGACGGGCGAGCTCAACGAGAAGCAGTCGGCGTTCATCGACAGCATCCTCAAGGGCGGCGAGTCGCTGCTCAACCTCATCAACGACGTGCTCGACCTGACCAAGATCGAGGCGGGCCGCCTGGAGCTCAACCGCGAAGCGGTCGACCTGCGGGCGGCCCTCCTCGGCGTCCTTCCCGTGGTCAAGCCGCGGGCCCAGGACAAGCGCATCCGCATCTCGACCTTCTTGCCGACCGACCTGCCGCTGGTGTGGGCCGACCCCGGCAAGCTCAACCAGATCCTCCTCAACCTCATCACCAACGGGATCAAGTACACGCACGAGAACGGCAGCGTGAGCGTCGAGGCGCGCACCGTGGACGACTCGGTCGAGATCTGGGTCAACGACACGGGCATCGGTATCGCCCGCGAGGACCAGGACAAGGTGTTCCAGCGCTTCACGCAGATCGACTCGTCGGCGACGCGGTCGCAAGGCGGCACGGGGCTCGGACTGGCGATCGTGCGCGAGCTGGTCGAACTGCACGGCGGGGCCATCCGCGTGCAAAGCAAACTCGGAAAGGGCTCCAGCTTCATCTTCACCATGCCGATATCAACCAAGCCGGCCGACCCCTTGGCCGCGGGCAAGATCAGCTGAGAGCTGGAGGAGGTGCGCAGCGTGGCCAATGCCATCCTGGTCGCAGATGACGACCCTGACATCCTGAGCATCGTGTCGATGTCCCTGGAGACGCAGGGCTACACCGTGCACAAGGCGACGAACGGACGCGAAGCCGTGGACCTCGCGCGCCAGTATCACCCCGACCTCATCCTGATGGACATGATGATGCCGGTCGTGAGCGGCTACGAGGCCGTCGGTGAGCTCAAGGCCGACGCGGGCACCAGCGACATCGTCATCGTGGGCCTCTCGGCCAAGGCGATGGCGACCGACATGGAGCGCGCCACCGACGTCGGCATCGACGGCTACATCACCAAGCCGTTCCGCATCGCCCAGGTCCTCTCCGTGGTGGAGAGCTACCTGAAGAAGTAGCCCGACGACGGGCAGGAGCCGCCGCCTCCGCGGCGTAGATTCCACGTGGAGCCCACGTGGAACACGAACACAACAGCCCTCAGCCACCGCTCATCTGCGTCGCCGACGTGGATACGCGGCTGAGCTGCAGCTGCTACTGCGCCGTGTGTCCGTACTACCTGCGCGACCGCCGCATCGGCGAACGCCGCACCCTCCACCGGCCGACCCGGGACCGGCGGATCTTCAACCGCTTCAAGAGCTGACGGCGGGGCGCCCGCGCGCCGGCGCCGCATCCTCCCGACCCCACGCCCGCGTAACGCACCGCGCCCAGACGGCGGGCGTCTATCATGCTCTCGAGGCATCTGCCGATACCGTGGATAGGCACGAGAAGCCCCCGAATCGAGGCCAGCTACGGCCCAGTCACCCGAGAAGAAGCGAGGCGGCAGCCTCGGACACAAACGAGGCGTGAGCCTCGAGCTGAAGACGACGGCCGTCGTCGCGCTCGGGCTCGCCGTCGCCTTCCTCGTACTGGTCTAC
>Ga0302323_100003399_pt1 | contig 12927 bp, 8 predicted proteins | sample Fen_T0_3_FD_201950 | JGI IMG/M metagenome (GOLD analysis project Ga0302323, IMG submission 201950) | Peat permafrost microbial communities from Stordalen Mire near Abisko, Sweden - Fen_T0_3 | ecosystem: Environmental > Terrestrial > Soil > Wetlands > Permafrost | place: Sweden: Abisko... | reverse complement strand
TGATTTGCGTGCACACCAGGGCAGGGACTTTGGTTTTGTTCAAAGTGATATCAGTGCATTTCCGATCTGGTGGTCCCTTTCTCCAGCGCCGGTTCTTGTAGGTTGGTCCGGTGGCCTGGACGCGGAAGAGTTAATAAATTATACGGCCGAAAGGACGTTTGAAGAAGCCCTGGGCGCTCTGTGTTCTCTGTTTGGCTGCGCTGGCACAGAACTCAGCTCGAGGATCGTAGAATGGCAGACCTATAATTGAACATCGATCCCTACACAAATGGAGCTTACAGTTTTTCCGCGGCAGGTTTAGAAAATGAGCCCGCTCGGTTAGCAACGTCGGTCGATAGCACGCTGTTTTTTGCTGGGGAGGCGACCGCTGATCCATTGGAAATCGGCACTGTACATGGTGCAATATCTACGGGCGAAAGGGCAGGGCGCGAGGCCCTCGCCGCGCTCGTTATTTGATCAAAATAGCCGTCATGATAGTCAGGCCTCCGTGAGAGCGCGCGAATCCGATGCAATATATAACGACTACGCTGTGTCCGTATGAAACTATAGGAGAATGCACTTATTGATAATACAGAATATATTCGTGACGGAGCGGAATAGTATTCCAAGCAGGAACAGAGGAAAATTCCAGGGGACGAAACCACCCTATATCCCACGTCTCATATGGTCATTCGAGTTAAGAAAACTACAAAGAACTGGCCGGCTGGATTCAGTTCGACGCCAATTCTATTATGAGGGTCGCATTCGTCAGCTACGAGTTCCCTCCGGATACAGCTTTAGGCGGCATTTCTACTTATGTCAGCCAGATGGCTCGGTGTTTGTCTGGGCATGGTGTAGACGTTGAAGTTTTCTGCGGGAGTTTAGCAACGGGTAGTTCCATGGAGGGCGATTTTTGCGTACATAGGGTCAAATCCGATCGTATGGCGTTTTCTACCGCCGTGCTCTCGTATTTCCATCAGCGGCATCGTGAGCGGCCGTTCGATATTATAGAAGGCCCTGACTATCTTGCCGAGGCGAATGCAGTTGCGCGGTCGCTTCCAGAGGTGCCTTACGTTGTAAAACTACATACTCCATACTATATTGTTAAAAAACTAAATCGACAGCCAATCACTCGCAAAAAAATCCGCGATGAACTTAGGCTTCTTTGGTATGTATTAAAAACGAGAGATTTTCGGGCTCTACATTCCTTTGATCACAAGATTTATATCCGAGAGCGGAATAACCTTCGAAATGCAGACGAAATCATTGCTCCATCACGAGCGATTGCATTAGCGGTCTCTCGGATGTGGAACGTAAATCGGTCGCGTATATCATTGGTACCTCTCGTGTATGATCCGCCGTCCGAATTGTTAAGTATTCCTATCGGCACCGAGACTCAGCGCGTGACATATATAGGCCGCCTCGAACCGAGGAAGGGGCCGCAGGACCTTGCTGCAGCTATTCCCGCGGTGTTACGAAATCATCCGGACACACTGTTTCGCTTTGTTGGTGCAATTGGTGTGTCACCCACACCAGAAGTCGATATGAAGACGTATATCCTTGATCACTTGCGACCAGAGCATCGCGCGCGCGTCGAATTTACCGATGGAGTACCGCCGAACGCTATTTCGCGCTATTTGACGGATACGGACGTATGCGTGTTTCCAAGCCGGTGGGAAAGTTTTGGTTTTGTTGTCCTTGAAGCGATGTCCGCTGGGCGAGCGGTCGTTTGTACTGGAAACAGCGGCATGGCGGAACTGGTGAACCACGGAGAATTCGGCCTGGTTGTCCCACCGAAAGATCCCCCTGCTATCGCCGAAAACGTGAGCCGCTTGCTTGGGAATCCGACGCTTCGATATTGCTTCGGACGCAAAGCGCGTGTCGAAGGGCTAGGCCGCTACGCTGCGTCTACAATTGCTCCGCTGCAATTGCAGTCATATGAACGAGCCATTGTCAGAAAAAGGAGAACACGTGTGCACCCTGTTTCCTATTTGCGTAAATTTCAGGAAGCGGCCTTCGGCTCGTTCTAGTGAAGCAAATAGATAATATCGGAAGCATTTTCTAGGATCTACACAGGAATAATCCTAATCCAAGGGCTGACATGGACGCCCGCGAGCGACCTGATAGCACACCTTATTTATATAGGCGAGAGTGGATATGCTATGAAACTAAAACATCACATCCTTATTATCATGTGTGCGGCCGTCGCCGCCTTTACGCTCGGCACCTCAGCTTCTGCTCAAATGCCGACAACGCCTGGAAGTCCTGATTCATCTTCTGATAATCAGGGGCGCGCGAACAAACAAAACAGCCACTCCATGGCTACATCTGACGATACGAAGCTCAAATATGGCGATCGTCATTTCATCGAGCGTGTAGCGAAAATGAATACTGAAGAAGTAGATGTTTCGCGTATCGCATCTCAAAACGCAACTAATCCACAGGTTCGCGACTTCGCCAACGAAATGGTGACGGCGCACGAAAAAGTGGCGTCCGCGCTAACTACGCTTGCTGCGAGCAAAGGAGTAACGTTGGACAACGAGAAGGAGAATACAAAGAAGTGGATGGACAAGAAGGCCAACGAACTTGACGAAGATTATGTCAAGCGGATGGAAAGCGCTCATAAGACGATGATTGATCTCTTCGAGAAAGCGGCCAAGTCGGACGACTCGGATGTGGCAACATTTGCGAACACTTATCTGCCTGATCTGAGAATGCACTATTCAAAGGCCGAAAGCATTAAGGGGCAGGTCAAAAAGTCGTAGCATCGCATAGGTTAAAGCTATATCCCCAACCAAAGGCGGACCGAAGTTGCGGCTCCGCCTTGCTTTGTTTTCGCTAGACCGACAGGCTATCATTCGGCGGTTGAGGCAGAAGGAGGTGATTAATAGCTTCTTCGAGGACATTTATAGTCACAGGCTTAACCAGATGAAAAGAGAAACCGGCGGCCTTCGATCTAGCTAGGTCTTCTTCCATGCCATAGCCACTCAAGGCGATTCCGGCGATGGTAGGAAGAGTTGTCCGTAAGTCCGCCAGCAGTTCATATCCCGTGCGGTCCGGCAAACCTACATCGGAAATGACGAGAGCAAACTTCCCCGTCGACGCTAGCTGACATGCTTCCGCCGCAGATCTCGCTGCCGCCACCTCATAGTGGCGGCATTTCAATAGTTGCTGAAGCGTCAGCCTCGTTGGCGTGTGGTCCTCGACCAGGAGGATCCGATGCCTAACCTGTCGCAAAGGACTACTGTTTCGAGAATCGGGTTTTCCGAATGGATTAAGCGAGTTCGAACGCCGTCCTACGGTCTTCCGCAAACTGGTGTTATCTACAGCGGGCCCACGCCAGAGGGGAAGTTCAACCACAAACGTGGCGCCCTGATTGCGTCCTGGGCTAGTCGCATAGATGTGGCCGTCGTGCAATTCCACCAACATTTTCGAGATTGCCAGGCCTAATCCTAAACCACCAAAACGATGCATCTGTGAGCCGGCAGCGGCGTGTTCTCCCTGAGAAAAGGCTTTAAACGCGAGGCCGATTTCATCGGCAGTCATGCCGATGCCAGTGTCGGTAACTTTAATAATCAATTTCTTGGCGGTATCGACGGTTTCTACGGAAATTTTGCCTTCTTCCCGGGTGAACTTAACCGCGTTTTTTATTATATTCCAAAGAATTTGCTGAAGACGGACGGGATCGCCCAAGACGATACTTTCGCTGGCGCGTAGATTTAAAACCAGCTGCAACCGCTTATTAACAAGCTCTGATCGCACATTTGCGATGGCGTCGTTCAAAATTGAATGTAGATCACAATGCCGTTGATCGAGCTGCAGTTTACCACGAGTGATTCGGGTGAGATCCAAAAGGTCATCAATAAGCCGCGCTTCGAGCTCCACATTTTTGCGGATCATTTCAAAATCTTCACGTACGGCCGCAGGCAAATCCGAATTGTCTGCCGCGGCGCTTGCCAACATGAGTACTGGATTGAGCGGTGTACGCAGTTCGTGCGAAAGCGCGGCAAGAAAATCGTCCTTGGCGCGGGAGGCGGTAATGGCTTCATCACGCGCCCGCTTGAGGTCGTCCTCTGCCTTCTTTCGTTCTGTAATCAAGCGTGTCGTGCCGACGACCGCAGTCACTCTCCCAGCCGCATCCATTACTGGGCTAAATATATATTCGTGGTCGTCGACCTTTCCCGCCGCGCTTAGGTAAGGTGTTTCGCCGCGCACGGCGCGTTTGTTGTCAATCACTTCCTGTACTTGCGCCTGGATACGAGCGGCGAGCTCTGGCGGATAGCCGAGATCAAAACAGTTTTTGCCAACCACCTGTTCAAGCGACCGACCCCACAAATCAAGCAACGGCTTGTTGGCATATATCCAATGGCCTTCGAGATCGAAGGCGTAGGCGAGGTCCGTAATATTCGAAAGTGTTGCGTCGAAAAGTTGGGCCTGAGTTTTGATTTGTACCGAAAGCCGTTCCGTCACTTCTATCTGGTGCTTGCGTTCAGTAATATCTTGAACCACTCCGACCATGCCAATCACAAGGCCTTGATTGTCGAAGGATGGCCGGCCTTTTGCAGCGACCCAACGTAGCGTGCCGTCAGGGCGATTGATGCGATATTCGAAATCATAAACGGTGCGTGTTTCGATCGCCTTTAGGAAGGTCCGATGAGCAGATTCCCGATCTTCGGGGTGGATTAGCTCACGCATGCGTGAACGCGTAAGTCCAGGACGGGCTAAAACGCCGTAGATTTCTGCAGTACGGGCTGACAACGTCACGATATCTGTCGCCGGGTCCCAATTCCAATCACCAAGATTGGCTGCGGCAATCGCGAGACTAAGATGCTCAGCAACTTTTTGAATTTTCCCTTGAGCAGTGCGTTCTTCTGTTACGTCCATAACCACTGTCACTACACCAGAGCAATTGCCGTCGATGTCGAAAATCGGATCAGGATACGGCACGACCCAACGGCGTGTGCCATCCGGGCGAAAGACGAAAATATCAACTCCTCGTACAGCACGTTTTTCTCGCAATGCGACAGCAGCGGGTGAGTCTTCAAGCCGGAGAGGACTGCCGTCCAATGCTGCCATAGCCACCGAGCCGCACCATTGCGTTATGCCTAATTCTGGAGTTTGACCCCAGAGCTGCACCGCAGCATCATTGTAAAATGATAGGTGGCCTTGGCTGTCGATCGTGTAACATGCAATCGGCAACGACCGCATAAGCTCGCGTTGGCGCCGTTCGCTGTCCTGCAGTTCCTGAAGGCCGCGTGCGCGTTCGATCATCGGCCAGACGCGACCAAGGATATTTTCAAGCAGGGACAATTCGTCCCCGCGCCAAATTCGTGGTTTTTCCGTCGCGACTGTGAGCGATGCTATCCATTTGCCATCGCGGCGAAATGGCACAGTGGCATGAGCTGAAACGCGGAGTGATTCGTAACCGATTCCTAGGTTTTGTATCAGTGGATGAGTGGCTTTGTCATCAATCGCTATCGGGCCTTCGGCTAAAGCGCGCCAGAGTTCCTGGGTGCCGAAGTCACGCATGTGGTGGACTCCTTCCGCGGAGGGGAGCCCTTCTCGCGCCCAATCTTCGTCCACAAAGACCTGTGCTCCGTCTTCGTTGACGCTCCCAAAACAACAACGATCGACATTCAGAAACAGGCCTACGGCGCGCGACGCGGAACGGATAATATTGTCAGGATCAGGAATCGCGCTGAGCTGATGGCTCAAGTGACTTAGGAAATTTGCATAATGCTGAGCCCGCTTACGCTCAGTTATATCGTGAACGATTTTTGACGCACCGATGATTTGTCCACTGGCAGCTTTAATCGGAGAAATGGAAAGGGAGACATCGACGAGTGAACCGTCGCGCCGCCGCCGCACCGTTTCGTCGTACTTTATGGCTTGTCCCGCTTTTAGTCGCGCCAGTGTATCCAACTCCTCGTGCCTGCGGTCCAGTGGGATCAGAAGTTGTCCGGGTTTGCCGATAATTTCTTCGGCCGTGTAGCCGAAAAGAATTTCCGCGCCGCGATTCCAGGTTGTGATGGTGCCGCTGAGATCCTTCCCGATGATTGCATCATCTGATGATTCGACGATTGCTGCGAGCCTGCGGATGACCGCGTCAGTGCGGCGTTGTTCTGTGACATCGACAAGCATATTAACAATTCCTGCCAGTTTACCGCTCGTGTCGCGGACTGGTTCGGGGTAGGGCATGACATTACACCGAGTGCCATTCGGCTTTTCGATAATAACTTCCTCGGCTCGCACAGCATGTCCTTCCCGCAGTGCCATGGCCGTCGAGCATAATTCGAGCGGCAACGGCGTACCGTCGATCCGGTACATTTTGTATGCGCCGCACCAATACTCGCCGTTGCTCGCCGGGGCACGGCCCCACAGTGCCACAGCGGCTTCGTTGAAAATGATAATGCGACCGGTGGCGTCGCACATATAAGCGGCAGTTGGAAGAGCCCGAACTAACTCGCGATAACTCCATTCACTTTCGCGCAAAGCGCCTATAGCCATCTGGGTTTTTTCCAGCATAGCATTAAAAGTTCGGGTCAGTCGGCCGAGTTCATCTTGCCCATATTCTCGAGCGCGACGCGCGTAATCCTGATCAGTGGAGATCGCTTCTGCGGTATTGGCCAGTTCGAGTATCGGACGGGCAAGCGTGCGGCGCAACATAGACGCGATCTGCCACGCGAGCGTGAAAGAGAGTGCGAGAACGATGAGAACCACATCACCGTAGTCCCGCATTCGAGCATAAATTCCTTCCATGTTCGCTTGAATATAGAGCGTGCCCAGGGCACGACCGTTTTCGGCCACTGGTTGAATTCCAACGATGCCGCCGTTTTTTAATCGAATGCCAACAGGATCGGTTGCGCTGTGCTTGAAAACGTGTTCTGGCTCCGGGGCAAATACAGCAAAAAATTCTCCTTTTGCGTCGTAAAGTATGGCCGCGGTAATCTGCGGCTCGGCTCGCAAAGCTTCGAGGTTCTGGGTTGCCGCCTCCTGATCGGAAAACGCTATGGCAGCAGTACTATTGTCTGCAGTGATGCGCGCCAACGTTGCTACTGTATGAAGGAGGTTTTCCCGATAGCCGAAGAATTCAATCGTGAGAAAGACGGTGCACGCGACCACCAAGGCCGCCGTGCTGGTCAGCAGCATCGCGAAACCCAATTTGCGCTGGACGGGCCAGTTGTTGAGCCAGGTCATGACAATCTTAACTAATTGATTGATTGAATGTGAAACTGTTCACTCTCGACAAAACACATGGTATCCAACGTGCCCGCGTTTATGCGGATCAACTCTGCCATCTTTCCATCATAACAGAAATAAAGATTGCGCCATCCAGGATGGAGCATCGATTGCCGGTCGCGAACAACCAATGACAGCCGAAGTAACTTAGCGCTGATCGCTAATTGACCGTTCTTCGCGACATCGACGTTGATTTGAACGCGAACTTTTCCTCGATCCATCGTGAGCCCGATCATACCGCCCATGTAAACAAATCGATCGATATCGCTGACCGTCAAAATGGCTTGGCCTTTGACGCGCTCCAAAAGGTTAGAGAGATGAGAAATCTCGGATCGGCAGACATACAGGATCTGGCAATCTGAAATCGGATCATTGCGTTCGAGGCGTTTTACGGTCAACACGCGGCCATTCACCGTCTCACCCGCAACAATGGAATCCAATGACGAGCCAAAAGGATCCGTGCCTAAAACCCCAATCACGATCGGCTGATTAACTGGAGGAACATTCTCGGGCCATTGGATGAACCGGGCGAAGTTGAGCAAAAAAGCCGCCTTCAGTTCGTACTCAGAGGTCGCTGTAGCACGAACCAACGGAACGAATATAATGAAAATTGCCAACCACAGCATCCGACGACCCAAGGTCATCAAACGACTGCGAAGTCGCCTGCTTACGTTTGCATTATTTTCCGATTTAGCCATGAACAATGTGCTTTGTTGAGCAGTCAGTTGCGCCAAGATATTTCTGCAAATACGCTGCGTTGTAATTCCTCCCGGTCCCGTCCCGGCGGTCCGTATTCGGGGTGATGGTCGTGCAGAAGATTTCGGCCGACTAATGCTACTTCAAGCGACCGACTCAGATGCCAGCCGAGACGGACATCAAGCTCCATGTAAGTTGGCACGGTGCCGGGAACTCCACCATTGTTGTTATGCAACGACGAAATCCACCGCAGACTCGAATCGAGTTCAATTTGTCCCGGCAAATCCATTATAGAATGTAGAGAGAATTGATGCCGCGGGTCCGCTGTTTCATCGAGCGCATTCTGTAAATCCAAATATCCCGGCTTCACACGTACATGCTCCCGCAATAAATTATAACCTGTATTGAGCCGCCACCAAAAAGACAGCTGAATATCCGTATTGAATTCAAGTCCGTAGGTTTTTGCGTCAAGATTGTTTTCAAAAATTATAGGGAGAATCGTTGTCGGAGTTGTTCCCCAACTGCGCAAATGATCGTAATCGTTGTAAAAAAACGAAACCGAACTGGACACCCGAGACGTTATCAGAACTCGGCAGCCGGTTTCATAAGCTATCAATGTTTCCGAGGTAAAATGTGGACCGCCAGCGATCACCGAGAGAGGCGGCGCTGGCTCATATAAGTCCCGATCAAAACGCGAAGGCATCCGCACAGCGCGCGAAACAGCAACCCACCAGGTTTGATTAGCAGAGAGCTTATCCTGTAATCGTATGTTCGGCTCGAATTCGAAACCTGTATAACTGTTGTGCTCAAACTTGCTGCCCAAGGTCAGCGACAGATTCTCAAGCAGTCGAACTTCGTCCTGTACGAAAAAATTGGGCAGATGTTGATCATACCGAGCCGGCAAGTAGGCCACATTTGGCGCCTGATTCTTCACCGTGTCACGCGTGAACCGGTAGCCGATCCCTCCAACGATCTGGTGAACTCGGCCGAGATGGGCAGAGTGCTGTAGCTTCAAATCGTATGTGTCCAAATCATCTTTTAAAAACCCTGCTGGAGCGAACACGGTCGCTGCGAATGGAACAGTAATATACGTGCGATCGAAGTATAACTGAAAACTAGTTTCAGATTCGCCGTTACGGCTACGTGACCATCGGCCGATCAAGTTTCCACCGCTAAGATGTGCGGTGTCTCCGCTTTGGATATCCAGAGCGCCCGAGTATACATCGCCTTGCACGGTCAGCGTGTCGGTCGAAGAAGCATACGCGTCGACCCGAAAACCGCCCTGTCCTTGCTGCCAACCATCTGAAGCTGCTCGTCCGTCGGTGAGAACGCCTTTATCTTCAGACAAGAATTTACCATATATACGAAAATATGCATTAGGTGCTATTTTCCCGCCGTAACGCGCCGTCGTGCTACCGCGCATTTCTGTTCCATCGCTCAACTTTATCAAGCTGCCTTGAGTGTCCCTCGCGCTCTTGGTGTTAATATTGATAACTCCGTTGACCGCATTTGCACCCCAAACAGTACCTCCTGGTCCGCTGATCACCTCGATTTGGTCGATATCTTCAAGAACGTAGTCCTGAGCGTTCCAGAAAACTCCAGCGAAGAGCGGGGTGTAGACGCTACGCCCGTCGATCAGCACCAAGAGCTTATTACCAACGTTAGCATTGAAGCCGCGTGCGCTGATCGCCCAATCGTGGGGATTTTTCTGCGCTACGTTCAAATTATTCGCGAATCGCATTGCTTCTGCAATCGTCGATGCACTAGAGCGCGTAATATCTGCTGTATTGATAACTTGGATAGCGGACGGTGCGTCACTCAATTTTTCCGAATAACCCGAGACCGAAGTTACTTCGACATCCATCAACTCTTCCAAGCTCAATCCTTTTAAACGAGAGCCCGCTGTATCGAGAGGTGCACTACGGGCAGGTGTAACGAGCGACATACACGACATCGTTACGAGTAGGCTAATATATCGAGCATCGCGCAAAAATTCCGACGCAGAGCCCAAGCACGCCACGAATAGCGGCGAACCCAGTTGCGATATCTGATTTACGTTAGCGACTAGTGTGGGCATAATTAGGTGTAGAAACACATCCTTCACTGCTCTGGATTCGCGCCAACAAAGTCACAACGGGTGATAGCGCAAGTGTCCGGCTAAAGTAGCGCATAAGAGCGGGGCAAAGCCCTGCGTTAACCATCGAAAAATTCAGCCCGTTACACATAATCATTTTCCCTAGACCCCGGGACTCGTCACGAGCGGTGTAGTAGCCGGCCTCTTGTTACTGGCTCGCGCTGCATTCTGCGAACCGTCGGTGCATTTTGCGCTATTGGGTCTGTTGACTGACGCGATATATCACCGTTGATTCCGCGGTTATAGCTGATATCTAAGTTGTTATACAGCTGAATGGTATAGTGGCATGGAGAATGCAAATCGTAGAGATTCTGTAAGGTACTAAATTAAACAAAACCTTAACTTATATCCAAAATGGCTAAAATTGAAACACTACGAGATCTCCTAATCGACGAATTAATGGACCTTTACAACGCGGAGCAACAATTGGTCAAGGCGCTGCCGAAGATGGCGAACGCGGCCAATAACGAGGACCTCAAAGATGGGTTTACTGAGCATCTGGCGCAAACCGAAGGCCACGTTGAACGCTTAGAACAGGTGTTCGGCTTGCTAGAGGCTCCCGTAAAAGGGAAAAAATGTAAGGCAATGGAAGGCTTGATCGCGGAGGGCGAAGAGAAAATAGATGAAGATGCCTCGGCAACCTTGAAGGATGCGGCGCTCATCTGCGCTGCCCAAAAGGTCGAGCACTATGAAATCGCAGGCTATGGTACTGTGCGCACCTTCGCCGAAGTTCTTGGCTACGACGATATCGTTTCGATATTGCAGGAAACGTTGGACGAAGAGTCCGAAACAGACGAGACGCTAACTGCTATTGCGTCTTCAATCAACGCCGAGCTGCAGCCCTAATTACAAAATAATCGGCTGCATATTGGAACAGCCCGCCGCCAAAGGGCGGGCTGCCATCCCGTGCGAAACCGATTGACCAGTGCCATGGGCCAATTCCCGACACAGAAAGAAAATCGACCGATATATTCTCCAGGTAAAGTCTGGTGTCTCAAGCGTCAGGACGCCCGATAGACGCCTATGAGCACAAGCATTTATACTCCGTAAACCAAATATCAATACTATGAAACCAAAACACACCTCTATTCTGCGCCTTGTTTTTGCTCTGTGCGTTCTAGCACCCTTGTTTGGCTGTGCCGGTACTGCTACTCGAGAAAGCACGGGTGAATACGTTGATGATAGTTCGATCACCACGAAGGTTAAGGCCGAACTGGCACGCGACTCCACCGTGAGCGCGATGGACGTTCATGTGACTACCTACAAAGGCACTGTAGAACTCAGTGGCTTTGTCGATACGGCCGATCAAAAGGCCAGGGCAGGGGAATTGGCCAAGAACGTGCCAGGGGTCGGGAAAGTGCAGAATAAGATTAGCGTAAAATAAATTCATTTAACGCAGAGTACCTGATGGACTCTGCGTTATTTTTTTGGAATCTCCGAATGCGTTGCAACGGATGGATTCTACTCCCGAGTTTCTGCGGCAAGTCGGCTGTATATATTTAGTTGGCGGAAGCCGGTCCTATTACCCCGAGCTGGTTGCTGCTACTGAGTAATCCCAAGGTTGCTCTAACCCATTTTTATAGGCTAGTTGGCTTACCCAACTAGAAATTGTTTTGTGACGATCTCCGAGCGGAGTGACGGCGAGCATGCTGATCACGTCCATACCGGATTTGAAGGAGAGTTCCCGGCGCACCGCTTTGAGATCGTAATCATCGACCGTCGTTATATCCCAGCCAAGTGCTCTCGCCGCCAAGTTCATATAGGTGTTCATTTTCCTCACTTGCTGCGTCAGCCAAGAGCCGCCCCTCAGAGATTTCACTAAGCTCATGACGTGTTGTTGCTCTTTTCCTATTTCCGAGAGAATCGCTGTCGCAGACCGTTTCCAACAAGCTCTCGGCGTGAAAACAACGATAATTGCCGCCGTGGGTTCTCTCGTGCTGTTTGCCGGCAGTAGCTGCTGGATCCGTTCTATTCGCGACTTGGCGTGTACGACCAAAAACCTCCACGGCTGAAACGAATACTCCCGCGATGCCTCAGCCCCCGCCATCAGTATTGCGTGCAGTTGCTGTGGCGAAATCTCGCCAAATCCTAAGTCGTTTTCAGAACTTGTGTATGCTGCCTGCTCTAAAGGCGCGTTAAACTCTTGTGCCTTCACTGCAGTTGAAAGGGTAGTTGCCATTCGTCGGATACTAACAGATGCGGTACTGCTATATATCGGGTAATCGCCGGGTTACGCTGCCCGGAGGCATCCGAATAGAAACCATTGTAACCAGGATAGAAAGTACAGCTTCGGATATCTCCGGCCCTTATCTTCGGTTGAGGCCCTATTTCACCGGAAAGGCAGAAAGACTATTGTGAGCCGATGAAATTGGATTTCCCCGTCAGACAAGAACAAATATCAAAACGTGCGCACAAAATCTGGGGACAGTGCGGTCGAATGGCCGGGCACGAAATCGAGCATCGGATCCGCGCTGAAGGTGTACGTACTGAAATATGAACCACTAGATGTTGAGGTTGCATGAAGAAGATCGCAGTTCGACCGGTGTTTTATTTCGTCGCTCAATATAGTTTTATATAAAAGTGAACGCCGGATTCGCAAAGCAATAGTTTCTGAACAGCTGTGATTATCGATAGTCGGCGCGTAGGTTTAATCCAGGTATCATACGAATATAATTTATGAAAAATATGATAGGAAAGGCGCTAGCGTCGCTGCATGGGCGTGGGGCGCGAAGTCTAATTTCGGGTGCGAATCGGCAGGAAGTAATAGCACCCCCAAAATACGTAAATGGAGCAGTTGGACGAGATCCGATGCGAGGAGTAGCTCGTCCAGGTAAACCGTTCCCGCAAGGCGCCACATGGGATGGGTTGGGCGTTAATTT
>Ga0302323_100003397_pt1 | contig 12932 bp, 9 predicted proteins | sample Fen_T0_3_FD_201950 | JGI IMG/M metagenome (GOLD analysis project Ga0302323, IMG submission 201950) | Peat permafrost microbial communities from Stordalen Mire near Abisko, Sweden - Fen_T0_3 | ecosystem: Environmental > Terrestrial > Soil > Wetlands > Permafrost | place: Sweden: Abisko... | reverse complement strand
ATTTCGAGCACGTGCGAGCGGGTGCCCGAAAGCCAATCGACGTCATCGACCGAGTGGTGCGCCTCGTGGATCCGCCAGAGCACGTTCGACACGTGCTGCAAGCGGTGAAACCAATAGATATAGAAGTCGTGCGTCACGAAGAAGAACGCAAGCTGCGCGCCCACCGGCCAATCACCGACCAATCGCAGCCTCGACCAGCCGGTTCGCTGGTCGAGCAAGCCAATGAAGGCCGTGATCAAAAGCCCGAGGCCATAGCTCTGAAGCAGCCCATACGCGAGGAGATCCGTGAAGAACCCCTCGCGAATGAGGCGCTGTCGCGGCTCGTACGGAAACAGCCGTTCGAGCAAGATGAGCAGCAGCGCCGAGCCGACGATGATCAGCGGGGAGAGCAGCGCGAGCGTCATTCGGCGTCCGAGCGTGCCGCGCTCGGGACGCGACGCAGCTTCTTGCGGATCGGGAGTTCGCTGTCGTAGACGCGCTTCACCCCGTCACCCACTGCGCGCTCCACGTCGCGGATTTCAGAGACCAAGCGCTCGAGGCTCGAGAGCTCGATCGAAGCGCCGTGGTCCGTGCCCCACAAGGTGCAGTCGAGGGTGATGTGGCGTTCGATGAAGGTCGCGCCGAGCGCCACCGCCGCCCAAGTCGGCGCGAGCCCGCTTTCATGACCCGAATAGCCGATCGGGCAGCGCGGGTACCACTGCTTCAGCGTGCGAATCATGCGCAAGTTGAGCTCGTCGATCGGGCACGGGTAGGTGGAGGTGGAATGCGCGATCAAGAGATCTCGGTCGCCGAGTCCCATCACCGCCTGCGCGATCTCCTCGGAGGTCGACATGCCCGTCGAGATCATCAACGGGACGCCCGTTGCCCGCATCGCCTGCAGCAGCTCGGTATCCGTCAGGCTGGCCGAAGCGGCCTTATAGCAAGGCGGGGAAAAGCGCTGAATGAAGTCGACCGACGGCTCATCCCAGCACGAGGCGAACCACATCAAGCCGAGCTCGCGGCACTGCCTTTCGATTTGGGTGTACTCATCGATGCCGAACTCGATTCGGCGCTTGTAATCGATGTAGCTCATGCGTCCCCACGGCGTGTCGCGCTCGATTTGCCACTGGTCCGGCGGCACGCAGAGCTCCGGGGTCCGCTTTTGAAACTTCACCGCGTCGCAGCCAGCCTTGGCAGCGCCCTCGATCAAGCGCTCTGCGAGCTCGAGTGAGCCGTTGTGATTGATGCCGATTTCAGCAATCATGAACACCGGCTGATCTTCGCCGACCGCGCGATTGCGAATCGACACGACCGGGCGCGGAACGGGCCACGGCAAGGACTCGAGGCGATGATTCGTGCCATTCGAGCCGTGGAGTTTGGGGCCGTGAACGATAGAGTCAGCCGAATTCATCCGTCGTGCTCCTGAGTGTGCGAGTTGATGATCCAATCAGCAAACTGTCTAAATGCGCCGTGCCCACCGCCGAGCGTGGCGTGAAAGTGCGTGGCAGCAAGCACCTCGGGGACGGCGTCACTCGGTGCGGCCGTCAGCCCCTCTTCGGCAACCAGGCGAATGGCGGCCAGATCGTTGAGGTCATCCCCGATGTAAGCCACGTGGGCCAAGGAGACTCCAATCTTCGCCAGCCAACGGCCGAGAAATTCACGTTTGTCGAGCACGGCCAGGTGCACGTGCGGGATGCGCAGCTTGTGCGCACGCTGAATCACAATCGGCGAGTCCTCGCGAGTCAAGAAGGCGGTATCGATGCGCTGCTCGCGCAGCCGCTCGACGCCCATGCCGTCCCGCATGGAAAAGCGCTTCATTTCCTCGCCACGCGCCGAGTAATAGACGCCCGCGTCGGTCAATACGCCGTCCACGTCGGAAACGACCAGCTTGATCTGGCGGGCGCGACGCCGGAGCTCTCGTTCTTCGAGCTTCACCATGTCGTCCAACCTCCATCGACGATCAGATTGGCACCCGTCATGTAAGCCGACGCGCTGCTGGCCAAGAACAAGAGGGCGCCGCGATAATCCGAGGGCTCTGCCATTCGCCCGAGGGGCGTGCGCGCCGCGTATTGTTCGCGGAAATGCCGATCGGGATCTTGGGCGACCCCACCCGGAGAGAGCGCGTTCACCCGCACTCCAGCGCTGCCCCAATACGCGGCCAAGTAGCGAGTGAACTGCAACACCGCGCCCTTGCTGGTCGGGTACCCCGGAGATTTGAAGAACGACTGACTGCCGTCCGGGCGCTGATACAACGCCTGCTGCGGCGCCACCACGCCGTAGGTCGACGCAATGTTGATGATGCTTCCGCTGCCGCGCGCCGCCATCCGTCGCCCGATGCGCTGGGAGCACAGGAAGGTGCCGACCACGTTCACATCCAGCATGCGCCGAAAGCGTTCCAGCGAGTACTGCTCGAAGCGCGACTCATCGAGCGCATCGGCGCTGAATTTGTCGTCAATCGCCGCGTTGTTGACCAGAATGTCGACGTGGCCGAACGCGGCGAGCGCCCGCTCCCCGAGTGACTCGACGTCGTCCGGGAGGGTGACGTCGCACGCGACGCCCAGCGTCGCCACCCGGTGCTCGCTCGAAAGCGAGTCCGCGAGCGCGGCGCAGCCGGTGCCATTCAAATCAGTGACCACCACGCGCGCGCCTGCCGCAGCCAGGGCCCCGCAGTGCTCGCGTCCGAGCAGCCCGAGAGCGCCCGTGACGATGGCCACCTTACCGTCCAGATTGAAGCCGTCCATCTGAGCTCAAACCGTCTTCCGAAACACCGGCTGTACCGGCACGCCAAGGATGCGCGACTCGAGGTCGCCGTGTTTGACGGCATCGTGAAGGACGCCGAGCGCGCGATCGTAGGCACCGAGCACGTGGTTCACTTCGGCGTCCCCGTGGGAAAACGAGAGATTGTGGAAACCGCTCCACAGCACGCCGTGCCGCAAGAGCTCCTGCTGCATCAGCGACTTTTGCAAGAGCGGGTCGCCTGCATTGGCGTCGAACTGAATCAAGGTCCGCGACTCGAGGCCAACCGCCCGAGTCGACGTCAGGCGATGCTCACCCGCGAGCCGATTGTAGCCCTCCTGCAGGCGAGCCCCCTGCACGCGCAGGGCATCGGGAACTTGCTGCTCGCGCAGCTCCGAGAGCGTTGCTTTGGCTGCCGCCAACGACAAGGCCTCACCGCCAAACGTGGTGAAGAAGAACAGGTCATCTTCCAGACCACGCATCACGTCTGCGCGCCCTGTCAGCACCGAAAGCGGCATGCCGTTGGCGACCGCCTTGGAGAAGCAGGCCAAATCCGCCGTAACGTCGTAGCGCTCCTGGGCGCCGCCCAAGGCAACCCGAAAGCCCGTCCACATTTCGTCGAAAATCAACAGCGCGCCCGCCGCCGTGCAGGCCTTGCGCAACGTGGGCAAAAAGTCGCGGTGCAGCGTCTCGAACAGCACCGGCTCGAGGATCACGCAGGCGACTTGCTCGTCGAGCTCCTCGAGCAACGCGATCGGGTCGTTGTGTGGAAACGTCGCGGTGAGCGCACGGGTGGCTTTGGGCACGCCGCCGGCCCGCGAGGTCGTGCCGATGTACCAATCATGCCAGCCGTGGTAGCCCGAGCAGAGCACGCGGTCGCGTTTCGTGAAGGCACGAGCGAGGCGTACCGCCGCGCTCGTCACGTCCGCGCCTGTCTTGCTGTACCGAACCATCTCGGCCCCAGGCACGGCAGCGCGAATCATTTCAGCAACTTCGACCTCGAGCGGATGCATCAGTGAAAAAGTGATGCCGTCCTCGAGCTGGGCGCGAATGGCCCGATCGACCCGCGGATACGCGTAGCCGAGCGAAAGTGGACCGACCGCCATGGTCATGTCGATGTATTCGTTGCCGTCGACATCCCAGACGTGGCTGCCCGCGCCTCGCTGCAGGTACACCGGAGCGACACCGCGAACGTACTGCGTCGGTCCTTTGGCTAGAGTTTGAGTGCAGGACGGGATGAGCCCCGAGGCACGCGCAAGCAAAGCCTGCGAGCGCTCGATGTTCGGGAGCTGTTGGTCGAATCGGATGCCGTTGCTCATTTTTCCTCGGGGATTCTGCGCGAGACGGCCGCGGCTCGGCGTCCGCCGGTGACTCGAACACGCGGCGACCTCATGTCGCCCTCTCCGTGACGGACGTCGTTTCGCGTCGAAAGTGAACGAGCTCGTTTTCGTGCGCCGAGTGCCAACTTTGCCCATGAAATTGCGCGTTGAGCCGCGCGATCTCCGGTTTGTCATCGAGCAACTCGAGGATCTCCGGAAGAGAGAAGACCGGGCGCTCGCTCGTGCAGAGCTCACGGTAGACGCGTGCCACGAACGCGTAGTCCTCGGGGTGGTCCACCGTGAAGCGGTGGCTCTTCGAGTAGTCCAGCCCCGTCTCCCAGCGCACGTTGGCGATGCGAAAACGCTCGGGCCGCTCCCAGATGAAGGGCGTCGTGTGCTCGCGCTCGAGCGGGCGGACCGCCTGATGAAACGCGCAGTCGAGCGCCTTCATCGCCATGACCTCGACGTCATTGCCGTCGGGCCAGGTGGGCGGATAGAGATTGGTCACGAAGTCGAAGTCCGCGGCCTGCGCCTGATAGAAGCCGAGCACGCTGTCGATCGCCGCCGGGTCGATCAGCGGGCAATCCGAGGGAATTTTGACCACGGCATTGGCCCGGTACGCCACGCCGACACGGTAGTGACGGTCGAGCAGGTCCGTCGGATGCCCGTCGAACACGCGCACCGAAGTGCGCCGGCACAATTGGCGGATGGGCTCGTCATCCGGGCTGGTGGTGGTCGCCACGCACAGCTCGAACCGTGAGCGAGCGGCCAAAACGCGCTCGATTTGCCGCTCGAGCAGCGGTTTGCCCGCAAGCGGCATGAGCACCTTCCCCGGCAAGCGGGTCGATGACATGCGAGCTTGAATCACGACGACGGTCGTCATTCGGCCGCCTTGTCGAATACCGGAGCCAGACGGCCCCCGGGAGCGAGCACCCCTTCACAGACGCGGGCGATGCGCTGGGCGGCCGAGCGATTCTGCTCGGGAACCAGACGCCGAAGCTCTGACAACGGGTGGGACGAGTGCACCTCTTTACCGAGCGCCAAGCCGATGAACGCAACCGACGACCACTCGGTGATCAATACCGAACAATTGGCGACCATCGCCTCGGTTGGCCCCTCGGCAAACACCGAGGCCCGCGGGGCGAGCTCCGCCAGTTCGCGTCGAGCACGCGCGACGTTCTCGTTCGGATGCAGTTTGAAGAACAGCTGACGACGCCCGGCAATCTTCAAGCAATGGCGGATGAACGCCGGGCGATTGTGCCACTTGAAGGTCTCACGCGCGTCCGACGAGCAAACCAACACGTAGTCTCGGTGCGGAAAGTCATTCTTGAGAAACGCGGCGCAGTCATCGAAGTTGGGGATGCCTGTCACGACAACCCGGTCGGCCGGAGCCCCGCGCGCCACGAACAAGTCACGGTAGCCGTCACTCGCCACGCAGAACTTGTCATATTGCCCGCTCAAGCCCGAGCCCGCAGTGCCAGCCAACCAACGCGGCAAGGCGCGGGGAAAGCGCTGCACGAGCTGCAGGGCGAGCCCCGGCGGATCGAGAATCCCCTCTTGCACGACGACCAGCGGTGAGTGGCCCAGGTTGTCCGGCAGCGCCACGTCCGTGCAGCTGACCACCAAATCGTAGGGACCGCGCGCGCCGTCCAAATCGATAGGGAGTCCGTGGCTTTGCAGGTACCGCACACAGCGACCGCGGAGCTTGTTACCGCCGATGGTAGTGTCGATCAGCCCCAGATCGCGGAGGGCACTCACCGCGGCCGATCCGTAGAACGGGGTAAACCGGGCGTCGATGTCGAACATGTGCTGCGCGATCGCATGAAGCTGCGTCGTCTGATTGAGCGAGCCACAGATGAACAGCACCCGCGGACGCTGCTCGGCGTTCACGCCGCGGCCTTGCATATTTGCCACTGCCCGCCACGGTAGTGCACGTTTATTACGAGTCTGTGCCAGACGTTCAACTTAATCGCGTCGAAGTCGAAGAACGCGCGTCAATTCGGAGTCACTCATGTGAACTCGGGCCAGTCGGCCCGTGACGACGTGATGCGCCGCCATCGTGGTTCGGCCCGAGAGTCTCCGACTTCACACCACTCAAGTGTCGCGTCTTCGGCACGCTGACGTAACGTGGCCTAGGCTTTCGTGCGGGACGCGAACTCCGCCCATGACGACGAGCACTCCTCCGCGCGGCCACCGCAAAATGGCGGCACTCTTCCTGGCCCTCGCGCTGGCGTTCGCACCGCTTGGCTCCGCCTATGCCGAATCCGAAAGCCGCGACTACGACACGCGGCGCTTCGAGCCCGCCGGATTTCCGTTGCTCGCCGGCAACAGCGACATCGGGTTCGAATTCGGAGCCGTCGGGACTCTGAGTCACTTCGGAGACGGCACCGTGCCCTACGACTGGAACCTGGATTTGGTGCTGGCACTCGCGGTGAAGGGCGGCCCAGGCGGTGAACGCATCACGCAACAGAGCTACCAGGCGAACATCGACATCCCGGAGCACGCGGGTGGAAGGGTGCGCTTCAATCCCCAAATTTTGTATGCGAGAACGGTAAATCAGCTCTACTTTGGGCTCGGCAACGCGTCACGCGCCGAGCTGCCCGCTGGCAAGAACCTGCGCTACTTCGAGTTCGACAACCGCCTGGCGCGCGTGCGTGAGCTCACCCGAGTGCGCCTGGGCGGCCCCTTCGACCTGATGTTTGCGACGAGCTATCGCTACGCAGCACCGCGAGCGTACGAAGGGAGCAATCTCGAGCGCCTGGCTGATGCTGGGTCCGTGCGCGGCCTGCGCGCGATGAGCCTGCTCAGCCAGGCGGCAGGCGTGCTGTACGACACGCGTGACAATGAGATCTTCCCCCATCGCGGCGGCTACCATCACCTCGGTGTGCGCGGAGTGCTGGGCTTGCCTATGTCCGCGGACGCTGGCTATTGGGCTCTCGGGGCCGGCGTCACTCAGTATGTTCCCATCGGCGGTCCGTTCGTGATCGCCGCGCGTGTGCTGGTGGACCTCGAGTTCGGCAGGGTCCCCTTTTACGACCTGTACACGGGCGGCACATTTCTGACCGATGAAATGATCGGCGGCTCTTCAGCCGTACGCGGGGTGCCCGTGGGGCGCTACTCGGGCCAAATCAAGGGGTTTGCAAACCTCGAGCTACGAGCAATGCTCGTGCGCTTCCACTTGTTGGGCCAGCAGTTCCTGCTCGGAAACAATCTGTTGTTCGATACCGGCCGGCTGTGGAGTGACTCCTCGTTTCGGTCCGCGGCAGACGGCAGTGGCATTGGCCTGAAATGGGGCGTCGGCGGCGGTCAATACCTGCAATGGGGCCAGGCTGCAGTCTTTCGACTCGAAGTCGCCTATTCGCCCGACGCTCGCTCGGAGAACCCAGGACTCCCGCTCGGGATCTACATCGAAGATGGGGTCATGTTTTGAGCGACGGACACGAGCTCCGCGCTCGCTCGGCGAGCAGCTCCTGGTAGATCCGCACCATTTCCAAGATCTGCTGCGAGCTGTCCAGAACCCCGTCCGCGGCGGCGAGCGCGGCCCCTCGATAGCGCTCGAACTCGGGCCCGAGCACCCGCGCAAGCGCGCTCGTGCACGCCGCGGCGGAGCCGGGTTCGAAGGTCTCGGAACAGGCTGGCTCGATCAAGTCCAAGACGGCCCCCGACCCGGGCACCACGACCGGTAAGCCGCTCGCCATGGCCTCGGCAACGCTGAACCCGTACGTCTCGAAGGCTCCACCGTGCACGAACGCGTCAGCCGAGGCCATGACCGCCGCGAGCCGCTGGCGATCGCGCTCGGGTCCGGCAATGGTGACGACTCGCGGATCGCACATCTTGCGCAGGCGCTCGAGCTCCGGTCCTTCGCCGAACATGACGAGGCGCACCGGTCTCTCGAGCTCTAGCCGCTGCACACCCTCGATCACGACGTCCCAGCGCTTTTCACCCGAAAGCCGGCCGACCCCGACCAACAAGCGAGCCGTGGGGGCAGACCGAAGCAGCTCGGCTCGAACCGCAAGCGAGCGCTTTTGCGCTCGAAACATCCGGCGATCGATGCCGAACGGCAAGTAGATCACGCGCTCGACGCCGTGCTCACGCAGCTTTCGCACCTGGCTCTTACTGGCCGCGAGGGTCGCGGCTGAGCCATTGGCCACCTTGCGAACCAGAGCCCACAGCGGCTCGAAGAGAGCGTCGCCGATCGCCGTGGGGGTCTGGCTCGGCAAGCGCGAGCGCAGGTAGGTGTCGATGAAGTCCGCGTGCCAAAACAGGGTGCGGAGCGCGGGAAAGCTGGACGGAAAGGTAGCGACGGCGAGCGTCGTCATGTACAGCGAATTGAGCGTGACCACGTCGGGGCTGAAGGCCAGCATGGCGCGGCGGACCCGATCGAGGCGCCAAAGCAGCTGGTAGTTCGAGTCGTACGGCAGAGTCGGACCGCGAACCTGCACCACGCGCGCAGAACCAACGGCTCTGCCTTGGGCGCTGTCGAGCGGGCCGTCGAGATCGCGCTTACCAGGCGCCACGACCAGGTGATCGTGGCCTGCTTCGCGCAGCACTCGCCCCTTGGTGTTGAGGTGATTGCGTACGCCGCCAGTCGGCGCATAGAACTCGCTGATGTCGGCAACTCGCATGAGCGACGAGCAGCGCGCTAGCGCGCGAACGACGGGTGGAGGGAGGCCCCCTTCCCAGCCCGCTCCTGCGAGGGGCGAAGCCGACCGGTCAAGTACACACCGCTCATGATCAGCGCCCAGCGGTGGGCGTGCTTAGCCGTCGTCGCCAGCTGTTGAAGACGCGAACGGTGCATGTCCGGCACTGGCAAGGTCTCGCCGACGTGACGCCGCGCCGCTCTGAAGGCATCGGCGGTAAGCCGCTCGACGACGTGGGGGGCGCTCCGCAAGCGAGCGAGACGCGCCGCTTCACGACCGAAACGGCGGCGTGCCAAGCGGTCGGTAACCAGGGAGACCACGGCGTCTCCGAACCGAGCGTCGCCCTCGCGACAGGACGAACCGCCCGGCGCAATCAGGTAGCCGTTCACTCGATCCTCCACCTGCGAGCTCGCCCCCATGCCATCGGCCATGGCGACGACGGCCATGCCGGACCAAAGTGCCTCACCGAGCACGTTGCCAAACGTCTCGCTGAGTGAGGTGTGCACGAACACGTCTCCGTGCTCATAGTAATTCGGCATATCGCGGAACGGCACCTCACCGACGAACAGCACGCGCTCGAGAACGCCGTGGCTCGCCGCTACCTGCCGGTAGTAGGCCGTATCCGGGCCGTTTCCGACCATGAACAGAACCGTATTCGGCGCCGCTGGCAGGATCCGACTCGCGAAGATCTGGATCGCGCGATCCTGCGCTTTCTCGCGAGTGTGACGGCCGGCGCACACGAGACGCGTTGAGTTGGCCGCGAGCCCTGCCCGAGCGAGCAACTCTGCGTAGGGATCTTCACGGCTGGCACCCGCGAAGACGTCGAGCGAGACTGCACGCGGGATCACGTGCACCGGCACTTTGACACCACGCTCCGTCCAATATTTCTTGAGTCCGTCACTCAAAACCACCAAGCCGTCACTCTCGTTGTAGATGTTGCAGAACAGCTGCTCGAACGGCCCGCGCAAACAGAAATCGACGCCTTCGCGAAACCCAGGAACCCCCGACAGCCAGCCGGGCAAGAGCACCTCGTAGGCGGAAGGCAGGTGCGTCGTGTTGACACAAAGCAGCGGGATCCCCTTCATTTTGCGCAGCCATACGCCGAACTCGGCGAGCAGCGACGTCGTCTGCGCAAAGACAATGTCGAAGTCCCAGCGATCGACATCGAACAGCTGCGAGTCGAGTGGCAGCGGCACGTGCACGCCGGGATAGGCGTGCATGGGTCGGCTCGGTACCTGAATGGTACCAGGTGCTAACTCCGAGGGGTGTGCGTCAGGGTCACACGGACCGATGACTGTGACTTGGTGACCACACTCACGCAGGCTGCGATACAAGCTGCGGGTTTGGAACACCGCGCCGTTGGCATAGGAGACGCGCACGAAGTCGCTCAGAATTGCGACTTTCAGGGGACCACCCGAAGGCGATCGCAGTGTTTCGAACGGGCGCAGCGTGACCGGGTCCGCGCCCACTTGCGGCCCGAGCCGCGGCAGAAACTCGCTATTGTTCTCGTGCATATGAACGATTCCTGAGATACCGCTGAGGGCGTGACTGCAGGGGCAGCCGACGAGGAGCGTGTCGCTCTCGTGAATGACTGCGCGAAAAGTCACGAACCGAAAGTGTCGATACCGAATGCACTAGCTCACCCGGAGTCTGTTCGCTGAATGACGCAAGTTGATGTGCAGCGAGCTTGCTGCAATTTGCAGTCCCGAATTGTCGCATTCACGAAAATCTACGGTTCGCGATCGTTGACCGTCGCAAGACGGGCCGACGCTCGGATGGCGGATTTGCGCGTGAGGTACAGCAGTGCTGGCAAGAGGAAGAGCGCGGCGAGCACGCAGGAGACTTCACCGAAGATCGCCAAGCGACCGAACGACTGCAACGCCTGACTATCGGCGAACAGCAGCGATCCGTAGCCAATTACGGTGGTGTAGCTGCAGAGCAACACGGCCATGCCGGCACGGGAGACCGCTCCCGAAACATCGCCACCCAGCAACCGCGCACGGTCGAAGACGTTGAACGGATACTCACAGCCTATCCCCAGGGTGATGGGGATAGCGATGAAGTTGAGGAAGTTCAGCCGGTCGCCGCAAGACACCGCGAGACCGAGCATGCAAACGGTCCCGAACAAGAGTGAGCCGAGCACGAACAGCGCGCCGAGTACATCTCGCGCCGCGATCAACACCACGACCGTGACGGCAAAGAGAGCGACCAGGCTGGCAAGTGGCCCATCGCGCCGCATAGCGCGGATCATTTCCGCGAAGATGGTGGCGCGGCTGGCGGTTTCGGCCCTCGATCCGTCAGGGAGGTCGATGGCATCGGTCAGCGCGGCCATGCGCAGCAGGTTTCGGCCATCGGACAGCACCACGTTGTCGCGGTAGCGAACGTAAAAGACCGAGCCGAGCTGGCCCGCGCGGTCTTTGAATTGCGACTGAAGCAGCTCCGGCAAATCTTGGGCTGCGACCGGCAGCAATGGCGCGGCCGGCAATAGGCTCTGAATTCGACTGCGCTGGCGCTCGGAGAGTGAGGACAGAACGTGCGGCGTGAAGCGGCCGCGGATCCGCTCGATCCAGGCGAGCTTTCGCCGTTGCTCGGCCGCGGATCCCGGCAACAAATCCTGGACCACGGTCACGTCTTGAATCAGTCGCCCGCGTGGATCTGCGCTGTCTTTGCGCAATATCTCGGCCTTGATTTGCGCGGCTTGCTCCGCACTATCGGCCAGCATCGACGCCCCGCCGATGTTGCTCTTGCCGCCGAACACGTGCTCCGCCTTGATCGACCAAGTCCCGGCGCCGCCCGATTTGCTGCCGCGCGAGCCGAGGCGACTGAAGTTGTACTCCCAAGGGTCCGCCAAAAACCCAGGCAGCGTCGAAAGCGCGCCAGCGAAGATGGCGCCCGCCAGCAGCACGATCGGCAGTCGATAGCGCAAGCCGAAGCGTGCGAGACCCGCGCTGAACGGACCCGAGGCGCGCGTGTGCGCCACCGGGCGTCGCTGTCTTCTTTGGCGAAGGCGGAATTGAAGGGTGAGCAGCGCAGGCACGAGCACAATCGTCGCGCACCACACGAGGAGCATGCCCACACAGCCAATCGCGCCGAACTGATTGAAGCCGCGAAAGCGCGTCACGGTGAGCGAGCCATAGGCAATGCTGCCGACCGCGGCGCCGACCAGCTCGGCGCGGAATGCGTTCCAAACCGCTGTTCGCCGCGCCTGCTCGGCCGATTGTCCCTCGGCGATGAACTCCTCGTATCGAGACAAGAGCACGATCGGGTAGTTGATGCCGTTGCCCAAAATGATCGCGCCCAGGAACGCGCCCGTGCTGTTCACATAGCCGTAAACGGCGGTCGCGAACGCATACGCCGAGCCCACGCCGATGAGCGCCGGCAGCCCGACGATGCACACCGAACTGAACGAACGGAAGTAAAGCGCGATCCCCGAAAGCACGAGCAGTAGCGCGAGCAGCGTCGCCCACAGCGCGTCGGAGGCGAGCGAGCTCCGCTCAGCGAGCGAGTTCGGAACATCGCCCGCAAAGCCCACCCGCGCCGCCGACTGGTACGATTGCGGGTTCAACGCAGCCACGATCTGCTGGACCTCGCGCAGCAGCCGATCGCCCGACAAATCGCCGAGCGCGCTCGAGTTCGCGATGATGCGCAGGCCCACGCTCTTGCCGTCGTTGGTCTCGAAATAGCCTGAGGGAGAGGGATTCAGCTTGGCCTCGGCGCTCGCAAAGCGCGCCGCCGTGCGATCGAGCACGCCGTCGAGATCCTGGGGCGCCTCTCCAGAGGGCGTCGGCGGCTGCCCTGGGGGCTCGGCGTCCGACTCGAGATCGAGGGCCATGCCGCTCCGCTTTGCGATCACCTCGTCGATTCGGCGCTCCGCGTCTTCGAGCTCGGTCTCGGGCACGTACAGCCAGCGCCGCTCGCGAAAATAGCGCTGGATCTCCTGGGTACCGGGTTCGATTCGCGCCATCAGCGACTTCGGGCATGCGGCGCAAGCCGCACCCGAACAAGTCTGCGCACAGCGTTCGTCGCGAGCCTTCTTTTCCGTCAGCCGCGCACCAAGGTCGTCGATGAAGCGGTGGTTCGCGGCCGGATCCGCTGACTCGATGATCACGAGCAACGTGGCGCCCCCACCCAGCCGGCCCAGCTGTCGCTCGAAGGTGCGAAAACCCGGGCTGTCACGGGGTAACAGCTCGAGCAAGTCGGTGTGCAGCTCGAGTCGCGAGGCGTAACCCCAACAGAGCGCCGAAAAGAGCCATGAAAG
>Ga0302323_100003396_pt1 | contig 12933 bp, 14 predicted proteins | sample Fen_T0_3_FD_201950 | JGI IMG/M metagenome (GOLD analysis project Ga0302323, IMG submission 201950) | Peat permafrost microbial communities from Stordalen Mire near Abisko, Sweden - Fen_T0_3 | ecosystem: Environmental > Terrestrial > Soil > Wetlands > Permafrost | place: Sweden: Abisko... | reverse complement strand
CCGCCGCCCGCCTGGCCGCCGCTGCCCGCCTGGCCGCCGCCGCCCGCCTGGCCGCCGCCGCCCGCCTGGCCGCCGCCGCCCGCCTGGCCGCCGCTGCCCGCCTGACCGCCGCTGCCCGCCTGGCCGCCTTCTCCCTGCTGGCCGCCGCCCGACTGGCCTCCGGTTTGCCCTGAACCGATGCCGGTCCGGAGCCCAGTCCCACAGGAAAGCGCGAAAACCGCAGCAGTCAGCAGTGCGGCCGCGCACGACCTTGGAAAGGGATTTCGCAATTGCATCCTCTCAGCGTACAACACTCCACCACCCGAGTTTCGGGAATGAGGGACCCGGGCCAACCGGCGCCCCGCAGCACGAGCGGCAGCGGACAGCTTGTGCCACATTTCTCAAAGCGGCGGTTTGCTCGGACTGCGGCGCCGATGTTCTGCCAGGGGCCTTGCTTCGAATCGAGAACGAGAAGCCGGTCTGTCTGGCCTGTGCAGATCTCGACCACCTGGTGCTGCTGCCTCGCGGTGATGTGGCGCTCACCCGCCGCAGCCGCAAATACTCCGACCTTTCGGCGGTGGTGCTGCGCTTCAGCCGATCACGCGGCAGGTACGAACGCCAAGGGCTTCTGGTCGAGCAAGCTGCGCTTGAGCGCGCGGAAGCGGAGTGCCTCGGGGACGAGGAGGCGAGAAGTGCCGAGCGCGCGCGTTCAGCGACCTACCGCGAGCGAATCGACGAGGCCTACGTCGCGGAGTTTGCAGACGCCATTCGCGACCGGTTCCCTGGCTGCTCGTCCGACGAGGCCGCAGCCATCGCTCGCCACGCCTGCCAGAAGCACAGCAGTCGGGTTGGCCGCTCGGCCGCCGCGAAGGGCTTCGATCCTGTCGCACTGGAGCTGGCAGGGCAGGGCTGCTGCTGCCAGGTAGCGTCGGTTAGGGCAGCTGCCGGGGCGCGCCGGTCCCCGGACAAACGAACAGGGCTTGCACGTTCGAAGCAACACCCGAAGCAATGGCGGCACAGGAGCTACCGGCGAACACGATGGTTTGATCGTTGGCGCCGAAGCTCCAGCCATCGCCGGCGTCCTTCGGGACCAGAGACTTGTCGCAATAGACCGCGACGTTGCTCGCATCGGGCGGAGCCATCGCCAAGGTGAACGAGCACGTTGCGACCGCCGTCGTGATGGCCTTGAGCGCGTTGGTCAGATCCTGCGTTGACGTGGCGGGGTAGTAGTTGCCCGTGCCTCCGGCCTGAGCGAAAGTGTCGAGGTTGGAAACGCTGGGACCGATGCCGACCACGTAGAGCGGAAAGCCCGCGCTCTTCGCGGCGGCGATGGCGGCGACAGTTCCCACCAGATCGGACGTGTTCGCCGAGCCTCCCGCACAGTTCGGATCGCCATCGGTGGCCAAGAGGATGGCCTTGCTGTTCCCATCCGCGACAGTCTTCAGATAGGCAGCCGAGGCGTTGATGGCCGCTGCGGTCGGCGTGTTGTTGCCAGGCGATACGCTAGTCACCTGCGACTGAATGAAAGGGACGGAGGCAGCCGAAATCGCCACTTCCACGCCAGCGGTCACGGAGCAGCTGCCACCTGTAGGCGAGGCGTAGAGCTTGAGCCCCCAATTGATCGCCGCGGAAGAGGTCAGGGTCGTGTCGATGGCCGCGGTCAGAGCCGGCCACCGGGTGATGCACCTCGAAAGATCCCCGCAAACCGGTGCGCCGGCAGTCGACGTGCAATAGCAATCCTGGGCAATGCTGTAGTCCATTGAGCCGGACCGGTCGAGCAACAAGAGCACGTCAGATGGCAGGTGACTGGCTGCAACTTGCGTGACAGTGCAGTTGGCGCCGCCAGCGCCATCCAAGCTTCCGTCGAGTCCGTCGCCGCCGCCCCCATCGCCGGGGCCGCTCGCGCTGTCGGGACGTCCGCCGTTCAGCCCGCCATCACCCATCCAGCCGCCGAAACCAGCTTCGCTATCACTTGCGCGACCGCCGGAGCCGCTGCTCTTACCGCTATCGAGATTCCCACTGCCCTTGGAGCCACCCGAGCCGATGCTACCCGAAGCGCTCTGACCACCGACGCCCGCCCCACCAGCGCCAGCGCCGAGGTCGGCGGAAATGGAGGCGTCGATGCCGGAGCCGGCCGAGCCATCCAACCTTCCCGGGTGACCCGAACCGGAACCGCAAGCAGCAGGCGCCGAAAGCGCCAGCGACAAAACGAACCCCAGGCGAAGCTTCACCATCAAGAGAATAACACCGACCCTTGCGTCGCAACAGCACACCCACTGAAACCTGGGAATGACGGCGTACCGGGTCCATGCTCGATCACCCCGGCCGCACCGGCCGGCCCGTCAGCCCGCGGCGGCGGCGCTGGTCTGCGCACGACCTCCGCGGGATAAACTCCCCATCACGGCGTGGGCCAAATCGCGAAACAAGGCCGCGTCGTTGGTCTGCGGGTCCATCGCCAGCGGGCGCCGGTTGTTGACCGAGGCATGCAACTTGGTCGAAGTCGGGATGCAGGCCAACAATGGAACCTTCACCCCCAAGTAATCGTGCATCGTCTGCGCGACGGCCTGGAAGATCGGCAAGTGGCTCGCCCGGACCGCCTGATTGCCAACCATGCAGACGCCGAAGCCACAGATCTTGCCAAACACCTTGTCGGCCAGCTCGGGGCGGATCTCACGCAGGCGGGCCAGGATGTCCACCACTTTCTTGTCGGCATTCGAGTTCCGTAGCGCGGGTTCCAGCAAGGCTTCCTCGATGGAGCTTTCGATGTTGTTGTGCAGGAGGCGCAGCATCGCGCTCTTCAGAAATGCGTAGGCATCGTGTAGCGCGGTCACCTGAGGCGTCGTGACGATCAGCTTGCACGTCCCAAGGTCGAAGAAGTCGAGCGCGTTGTAAGTCACGCCCGCGCCCACGTCGATGACGATCGTGTCGGCCTTTAGCGCGCGCAGCTTCCGCAGCAAGCCCTCCCTTTGCACGTCGCTGATGTTGGCGTCTCCCAATGTCCCTGCGGTTCCCGCAAGCAACCTGAGGCCTGGCACGGGGGTATCGTCCAAGCACTGCTCGCCATCGACGTCCAAGTCGCCGAGCAGATACTGAAGCCCAAACTTGGGTCGGCGCACCCCCAGCAAGAGGTGTTGGTTGGCGGCGCCCAGGTCCAAGTCAGCGATGACCACTTTGCGACCTTCGCGGGCCAGGGATGCCGCGAGGTTGAGGGCGACTAGGCTTTTACCCACGCCTCCCTTGCCGCCACCTACGGTGACGATTTGCAACGGCTGAGATGGAATCGGCGGGGGTTGCATGACAGGGATGCGATAGGAGTATCGGCGCCCGGGCGTGATCGCTTTAGAGCTGATATCGGGCGTCCAAGACCGCGGGCGTCAGAGCGCCGAGTCGGCGCAGAACCCGTGCATGCAGCACCCCCATGAGCGATGACGGCCGTTGGGATGGGTGGGGGACCGTGTCGACTGCGCCACAGTGTGCGTGCCCGCGAACATCAGCCAAGTCGCATGCATCCGTTGCCCGCGAAAAGTCCGTGCGGTTTCACCTTCTGATAACGGGCACCAATCGTGCTTATTGGAAGACCATGTGCTTACGCGGGCCCGTCGCTCGATCTCTGAGGGGCATCCGAAGCCAGCGAATCCCGCGGATTCGGACTTTTCGCGCCTTGGCCCTGGTTGTCTGCGGGCTGTACCTCTCGCTCTGTACCACCGGGTGCGTATCGAACGAATACGTGATCCCAAGGGCGGAGCTGAACCGTCTGTCGCTTTTGCCTCCCAACCAGCGGGGAATGCGCGTGCAGGTGGTGCAGAAACTCGGTTCGCGTTGGGATTCGGCCATCGAAAACGGCGAGGCCGTGCCCGAGCAGGCCTACGCCGATGAATTTGCCGACTATGGGCAACCCGGAGCGGCGGAAGCTGCCGAGGTCGGCACGCGCGCGGCGATCGACCTTTTGATCGACGGCGGGGCGCCCGGATACGGGCGCAGGGGGCATGGCGCTGGCGCTTGGGGCGGGCCCGGGTGGCGAGCGCGGCCGCAGGTTTCGCGTGCAGCCTCGGGCGCCGAGCCGCGCGGTGGGGGTGGCCTGAACCTCGGCAACATTGGCGGCGGTGGTGGCGGTGGTGGCGGCGGCGATGACCTGGCCATCTTCGCATCATCGTGGTGGCCGTGGCGCTCATGGCCGCAGCCGGGCTCGCGGTCACCGAGGGGATTCGCTACGACGGTTTCGTGCAGCTTCATCCGGAACAACCCGTCCACCTGAAGGATTTCGCGGGCAGCCAGCGTACGATCCCTCTGACCTCGCTCACCCCTGCCGATGTCGCCGCCGCCAAGGAAGCCATGGTCCAGGACGACGAAAGTTTCGGCCTCCGCTTCGACCATCGCCGCGCCCTGGACCGCAAGGGCTTGGCCTTCAAGGTCGACCTCGGTTCGCTGGACTCGTTGTGCACCTGCTACTCGGCAGCGGGCTTGGCCTCAAACATCCAATTCGGCTACTTTCCTCACCACCTTTTCGGCCTTCTTGGCACATTGACCCTGGGCGGGGGCAAGGACGGCTTCGACCAAACCTTCCAGCGCCATTCGGCCAACCTCGAGGCGCAGTTCTTCCCTCTGGAGTTGTGGCGCTTTCACCTGGGCGGCTTTGGCCACGGAGGCTATCAGGTGGCGCGCGACCCATTCGGCACGCGAACCGGCCCCGCCTGGGGTGGTGGCGCGGTCCTGGAATTCTCCCTCACCACGCGCTTGGCCCTCACCGGGCGCATGGACTACACCCTTGCGCGAACCGCGCCCGACGCCCAATCGTGGGCGCCGACGTCCACATTCACCGCGGGACTGGCGATATATTGATTGGCCGCATCCTGTGCATTAGAAGCGTACTTGGATCTCGTAACGGCGATTCTTCGCCTTTTTAGCGGGCGTGTTGTCGGGGCTCACCGCGGGGCGATCGGACCCCATCCCGATGGAGATGATTTCGTTCTTGGCGATGCCCCTTGTGATCAGCTCACGCGCGATGGCGGCCGCGCGCTTTGCGGACAGCTCCTTGTTGTGCTGCGTGGACCCGCTGCTATCCGTGTGGCCTGAGACCTCGAACTTGTAGTTGGTAACGCCGGAGACCTTGAGGTTCTGCTTCACCTTCACCAAGGCGTCGGTCAACTTTCTCAGCTTGGCGTCGCAGCCTGGCATCAGCTCGTCGCTGTCGGTCTTGAAACTGCACTGGTTCTTGCGGCCCTCGGCCAGCAGCCTTGCATTGACGTCCTTGACCGCCTTATCGCGCGCGGAGCTTCCAGCGGCGCTCGCGGCTTTGCCGGCAAGCCCCCCTAGATCGATTGCGGCCGCGCCTTGCACGTGCAGGAACAGCACTGCGCCTACCGCGAGAATCAACGTTTCTTTACCCATCCGGAAAGCATACCTCATATCGCGATCCGCGGCCGCACACGCGCTATCCTCGTCTCCATGAGCACCTTGCAAACCTCGTTCGACTTCGTCGAGAAGAGCGCGACGTCGGCCGATGGCACAAGGCTTGGCTACGTCGCCGTCGGCAGCGGGCCTGCACTCGTGATCGTCCACGGCAGCATCGCGAACGGCGCCGACTGGTTCGACGTGGCCACCCATCTCGCCCCCAGATTCACCTGCTACTTGATGGATCGTCGAGGGCGAGGCCAAAGTGACGTCGGCACCGAACCGTACAGCATCGAGCGCGAGTACGAAGACGTCTGCGCGCTGTTGGCGGCCGCGGGTCCCGGGGCCAGCCTCGTCGGACACTCGTTCGGAGCGATCTGCGCGCTGGGGGCCGCGTTGCAGGCGCCGCCGCGTCGTCTGGCACTCTACGAGCCACCTTTGCCGGTGGGCGGTCCTGTGGCGGGCGACTATCTCAACGACTACCGGTGGGCGGTTGAGGCGAAGCAGTACGACGAGGCGCTGTCCATCGGCCTTCTTCACGTCGTGAGGCTGCCGTCCCCGGTGGTGAACGCCATGCGGACAGGCGCTGCGTGGAAGATGATGCTCAAGATCGTGCCGAGCTGGGTTCGAGAGATGGAGGCTATCGATGACCTCCCTGCCGACGCCGATCGATACGCCGCTATTCGCTGCCCCGTGCAGCTGCTGGTCGGCACGAAGAGTGCGGAGCATCCGTTGCAGGATACCTCGCGGGCACTGGCAAGGGTGCTGCCGGATGTTCGAATCGCGGCTCTGGAAGGCCATGGCCACATGGCCACGCGCACGGCCCCGGCCTTGCTGGCAGCGCAGCTGAGCACGTTCCTGACAGAGACTGGCTGAGCCTGGGCCGAGGCGCACGGTCGCGCCGCCGCCAAGCGCGCGAAGCAGAAACCGTCACAGTTTGCCCGCAAAGCCGTCGAAAACGAGTTGCGGCGCCAGCCGCCTGCGTTGACGATGGGCGCGCTTGTCGGTACCGCCACGATCGGACCGGGCTACGATCCCGTGGCTCCGGTATTTAGCGACGACGACTGGAAGTAATGACCGAAAGGGGGCGCTACCTTCTGGATACGCACGCCGCGATCTGGCTGCAGCTCGAACCTGCGCGGTTGGGCACGCGCGCCAGGAAGGCGCCTGCAGGAGCCGCACCGAATGAGCTGTACATCTCGGACGTCACCCTCGGCGAGACCGGGCGTCTGCTATGGCAGGGAAGAATCGAAACCGCGGTCAAACCCGTCGATTGGATAGGAAGATTCGCGCTCGGATTCGCAATCGTCCCGGTCAGCGCACCCATCGCCTGGGCTGCGGCCGCATTCGACTGGGAGCACCGCGACCCATGCGATCGCCACATTCTCGCCAGCGCCGCGGTCATGTCCCTGCCCTTGGTCACCCTCGATCCGAAGATCGTCGCCTTCGCCCCCAGAGTCGGGATCGAAGTCATCTGGTAATCCCCGCGACAAGGTCACGCCAGTTTCGATCACGGGCCAAAGGTCGCGGTCCCCCCTTTGGGTATGTAGCGCGAGTGGTTGCCAACCGGGATATTCAGGTTGTCGATGGCGACGTCGCCGTCTTGTCCTCGAAATTCGGATTACGAATGACCGGCGCGCACGCGCTGGCAGTTCGTGAACTTTCAGCGCTCCACAAGGATCCGTTCGACCGAATTCTCCTCGCCCAAGCCCAGTGTGAAAGCCTCCCCCTTCTGACCGCGGTGGCCGCGGGAGCGAAGCAAGCCCTGGGCTATGCCGCCCGAATCCGTAAACGCACGGTGCCACTCGTGGCGGTTCCCTTCATGGGCGAGGTCGGCCGCAAGGCATGCGAGGAGGCAGGGGTTGACTGGCTCGATCTTTCATCGAGGGACACACGAATCAGGAGGACCCGTCGGAATTATCACTTACAGCCACTGTGGCCGAAGTACCGTGCCGCATTCAGGGCAGATGAGCTTATCCTCGCCGCGCGGATGCGCCGCGAATCGCATCCCAGTATCGGGCCCACCGATTTCGTGACAGGTGACGAGCCTCCCATCCACGAGCTCGTCTTCCATCAGCCCGCACGTCGGGCACGCGATGAGTTCACGATCGCCGACGAAGATGCCGAGTTTGCGGGCTTCCCCCTGCAGCTTTGCGAGCTGGCCAGCCATGGCTACCAGCGAGTCGAGCGGGGCCTTTGCCGCGGGTTTGGAGCTTCGCCGGGAACGCCGGAACACCCGCATCTCTTTGTGCACGGAGGCAGAGTTGTCCGTGGGCGGCTTCTTCATGCCAGCGCTTCAAGGTATGGGCGCATGAACGCGTAGATACGATCGGCGCGTGCAGCATCGGCAAGCGCATCGATGCTCCCTTTGCGCTGCCTCAGGTAGTCCTTGAGGGCAGCCAGCGCGACATCGAGCCCGACGTGTCGGCGGAAACGAAAGCAATCGGCAACGGTTTTCGCGGGCGTGGTGAGCGTTACCTTTACACCTTCGATGGTCCGTGTCTCCACCCCATGCGTCTTGGCGGCGCCACTGGCGCGCACAATCTCCAGCTTTGGCGACGCGACCTTCGGAAAACGGGCGTGCCGATCGATGAGCACCCACACTGCATGCGGCACCTTCGTCGTCCTCTGTGTCGGGCTGGTAGTCGATGCTCGTGGCGTAGATGTCGAGGACCTTCTGGTAGAAACGTCGCTCGGACGCGCGGATGTCGCGAATTCGTTCGAGGAGCTCGTCGAAGTAGTCGGTGTGGCCAGGACCGGGCGGGTTCTTCAGCCGCTCGTCGTCCATCGTGAAGCCCTTGACCAGGTACTCCGACAGGCGTGCGTTGGCCCACTTGCGGAACTGGGTGCCGCGATGGCTGCGGACTCGGAACCCGACGGCGAGGATCGCCTCGAGGTTGTAGAAATGCAGTTTGCGCGAGACTTGCCGAGCGCCCTCGGTGCGAACTTGTAAGAACGGCTTACAAGTTGCCGCTTCGTCGAGTTCGGCCTCCACGTAGATCTCGCGGAGGTGCTGGGTGATGTTTTGCGGCGTTGTCTGGAACAGCTCGGCCAGCATCGCCTGCGTGAGCCAGACGGTGTCGCCCTCGAATCGGCACTCGATGCGCGTGCGCCCATCCTCGGTCTGGTAGAGGATTAGCGCGCCCTTGGGCGTTTCATCGGCCGACTTAGTCACCAATCCTCCAGGATCGCGTCTCGCTGCTCGCGGGTCCCGACGGTCGACGACTCGGCCGCGTACCGCAGCGACTTCAGGTACGGTCGCGTGTTCCTATCGTCATCGAGGATGGCGGCGACCTTCCTGAGCGATGCTCGCTTAAGGTACTCGACTCCGTCGATGCGTGGCACCGTGGCCACGTCATCGACCGAGGCCCAGGGCTCTGTCATTGGCTCCGCTCCACTCGGGACAGGTGCCCGACTTGGCGGAACACGTTACAGGAGCGAATCTCGGCGCACAATAGCCGATGATAGTCGGCCAAAGTCGGTGAGAGCTGCGGCTACATGGGAGCCCGACGATCGGAGGAGATGCTTGATGAAGTGCTTGTCAGTTCGACAACCCTGGGCATGGGCCATCATCCATGCCGGGAAGGACGTTGAGAACCGAAGCTGGCCGACCAAGTACCGCGGCAAGCTCGTCATTCATGCGGGCAAGGGATGCAAGCCATCCGAGTACGAGTTCGCCGCCGAGGACATCGCCAGGACCATAGGCAGGCGCCCGCCGCCGCTCGACGAGATTCCGCGCGGCTGTATCGTGGGAACGGTCGAGCTGGTGGATTGCGTGGAGAACTCGCGGTCGAAGTGGGCGCAGGATGACGCTGTCCACTGGGTGGTTCGCGATCCCATTCCGTGCCAGACGCGCCCGGTCAAGGGCATGCTCGGCTCTTCGAGGTCGACTCGCGGCTGGTGGTGCCGGAGAGACGGCGGAAGTAGCGGCAGGGAGGGAAGGGGGAGCTCCGGGTTTGTCCTCGCAAGTCCAGTACCCATACCCGCCTTCCCGAACTGGGGGCACTGGGGGCAAGCGTAGCCGCTCCAGAAAAGGGGCAGTCCTTTTCGCTACTTGCGTTCGCCTGGTGGCCCGCCAGCGCGGGAGGCAGCCACGCTGGAACCGGAGCCGAGCCTGGAGGCAGTCGCTCACTCATCTTCCGCCGGATCGGGCGGAGGCTCGGCCGGCTGATCGCTCGCCGGCTCTGACTGAGGACTCGCCATTTGAGGGGCGGCCGGCGCGCCTTCGCGCTCAGCGGTTTTCAAGGCTCGCCTGGCCAGGGCGATCAGAACCGGGATCGACGCCGTGACCAGCGCGGCGGTGGCGGGCTCCCCGACCAATGCACCGGCTCGGGCTACCTCGCCCGATAGTGCCGCGCCGACCAGCTTGCCGAGCACGCCCTTCCGACGCACGTACGCCCCGGCCCAGGACTGCGCCTGTCGTTGTTCAGCCGGCGATGGTCGAAGCGATCGTCGATTCTGCCAGGAGATCAGCCGCGCTCGACGAGAGATCAGCTTCTTGAAGAATGCACGGAAGATCCGGCGGCGGACCGGGCCGGTCACAGCCGCGAGGCCCTTACCAAGACCCTTGGCCGCAAGCTTCGTTGCTCGCGCTGTCAGTACGTGCGGTTCCGCCTTGAGCGAGAGCATCGCGCCCCGCTTCGCGAGGCGTCCGCCTTTTCGAGCAAGCCGTTTCAGCCCGCGCAGTCTTGCCCCGACTTCGTCGCCGTTCACATAGGCATCGGTGTCGCCGATCAGATTTTGAAATGTTCTCATTTGTCGTCTCCCCTCTACAGCGCCAGATCGAACGTCAACGCTGGCGTGATCAGGCCGGTGGACGGATGGGGAAGCTTGAGTGAGCCCCTTGAACCGAACCTGTGCTATCATTGATAGCAACATGGCACAGCTCATCGTGAGGGACATTCCCCAGCAGGTGGTGGCCCGCCTCAAGCAGAGGGCGGCAAGCCGCGGGCATTCAGCCGAAGCAGAGCATCGCGAGATCCTCAAGCAGGCGCTTCTCTCGTCGCGGGAGCCATCGCTGAAAGCGATGCTAGGACAGATTCCTGATGTCGGGCGCGACTCCGACTTCGGACGGCCGCGACGCTTGGGACGGCGGGTTGCCTTGTGAAAGGTTTCCTGATCGATACGAACGTTCTGTCGGAATTGCGCAAGGGTGCTCGTGCTGATGTGAACGTTCGGCACTGGTTCGACAGCGCCGATGAGAACGCGCTTTTTCTGAGTGTCCTCGTCACAGGCGAGATTCGTCGGGGGATCGAGGCCATCCGGAAGCGCGATCCCCGCGCTGCCACGTCCCTTGAACGTTGGCTCGATACCCTGATGCGGGCGCATCTTGATCGCGTGCTGCCAGTAGACGCCGCGACCGCAGACGAGTGGGGAAGGCTCGACGCTCGGGGAAGCTTGCCGGTCGTCGACGGATTGCTGGCTGCGACCGCACGGGTGCACGACCTGACACTCGTCACGCGCAATGTGAAGGATGTGATCCGCACTGGGACCGACGTGCTCGATCCATTCGCGCCGATAGCTCGATAGCTTGAAGATGGGGCCAGCAAGGACATCCTTCAATCCAGTCATCGTCTCGGCCATGGCGCGGTAGGCGCTCTCGAGCCGCCGTCCCAGACCTGGCGCACGTTCCCGGACGACTCTGCCCATTTGCGTGATCCGCAGGGCATGGCGCATGGCGACAGGAACCACCCTGGTAACGCGCGCCGGAGACTCGACGCAAAATCCGATCATTTAAGTCCCGATTCGGTTCCCGGCTCCATCGCGGTTCCAATGCTACAGTTGACTACAGGTGGTCACCGAAGAACGGGCCACTCGAGGCGGATGTATCCGAGAGAAAGGGGCTGAATTGCGAACTTCCGTTCATGTGCGGACCTACGGAGACTCGACCCTGCGAACGGTCGTACTTATTTGCCTGAGCGGGTGCCGCGTCAACGAAAGCGGATTGGGCACCTCGCAGATTCACGAGCCCACCGACGGCGGGGCGGCCAAGGACGGAACCTTCGGGGCCGCCCAGGCTGGCCGCGACGGAGAGCTTGACGTAGGAAGAATCGTCACCCCTGACCTACCCATCAACGCCGGCGGGGGCGGCGAGACCGGGGCCGGAGCCACATTCCGTGCGGAGGATTCCGGCAGCCGCTCGGAAAATGAGGGGGCGGCCGGCCGGGATGGAGGCGCCACCCCCGACGAAAAAATGGTCTTGTCGACTGGCATTCCCGACGTGAACCACATCGATGCAGCGGGCGTGGCCGCCTCGGACGGTGCGATCATTGCGGCCGTTCCCACCGGCACTGGCAGAATGGCGGACGCCGGTTACGTCGACGCCGGTGGCACCTCGGGAACCGTTGGTCAGACGGGCACTGGTGGCACGACGAGCTGTGCTCTGGATCAGTTCCAAGCTCCTGAGCGTCTCACCGGGCTAGGACCATCCGGCAGCAATCTCTACGGGCCCTCGCTCTCCGCGGACGGCAAGCTCCTCTACTTCGCGGCACGCTACAGTTCCAACGGATCGGGAGAGGACATCTACACAGCACGGCGCACCGAGGGCAGCAGCTTTTCTTCGGTCGAGTCGCTCGACAGCGTCAACACCGCTTACGACGATGGTACTCCGAGCATAAGCGCGGATGGGCTCACGCTCTATTTCTACTCGAAGCGCCCTGGGGGAAAGGGCGGCCGCGACCTCTGGATGACCAGCCGGCCCACGCTTCAGGGCAGTTTCGGGGGCGAGAAGCCTCTGGCCGCGATCAATAGCTCGGATGACGACCACGTTCCGTGGGTGTCCGCGGACGAGCTGACTATTCTATGGGGCTCTGAGCGTGGTGGCAGTCCGGATCTCTACATCTCGACTCGTTCAAGCAAGTCCGAAGACTTCGCCAATCCAGCCGTTCTGGGCGGCGTGAACGGCTCGAGCAGTCGAGAGGACCGCGCGGCACTTTCGCGGGATGGGCTGACGATCTACTTCATATCCAATCGGGCAGGCACGCTGGGAGACTTGGACATCTGGACCGCCACTCGGTCCAGATCAGACGTCGCCTTCTCGGGCATCACGAATCTGAAAGTGGTCAACACGGCCAACAGCGACATCGACGTCGCCCTGTCCGCTGACGAGACCGAGCTATTCTTCTCTTCCAATCGCGCCGGTCAGTACGACCTGTATCGCTCGGTCCGCAAGTGCAAGTAACGAACCGTTCAGTCCAAAGTATCTCGCCACCCGTCATTCAGTGCCCTTTTCCAGTGCCCAGCTGCGGACCAGAACATCCGGGAGACCTCGGTACGCATTTGCGACCATCGCGAAATCACGGTGCTTTTCTGGATGTGACGGCAAGAGGCGCCCGGCCTTGAACCGGCCGAGCGCGCCCGCGATCCTGACCCGATGGCCATGACCTCGTGCCGGCGCCCATACGATTACCGCATCCGCGAACTTGCCTCTCAGGCCGGCGACGCGGGCGTCGCCCGTCACCTCGGCATCCCCAAGTCCACCGTCAATAGCTGGCTTCGCAGAGGGATGCCCGACGTCGTCACGATGGATGTCCTTGACCGAGATGTGGCCGAGCTTCAGGCCGA
>Ga0302323_100003395_pt1 | contig 12934 bp, 10 predicted proteins | sample Fen_T0_3_FD_201950 | JGI IMG/M metagenome (GOLD analysis project Ga0302323, IMG submission 201950) | Peat permafrost microbial communities from Stordalen Mire near Abisko, Sweden - Fen_T0_3 | ecosystem: Environmental > Terrestrial > Soil > Wetlands > Permafrost | place: Sweden: Abisko... | reverse complement strand
ATCGTTTCGAAAATCAATGTGATGGAAACCGGCTATGCCTACATCGTCGATGAGGACGGGGTGTTTATCGCACACCCGAATCCGGCAAAAATCATGACGACCAAGCTCGCGGATTTTGAATGGGGACGAACCATGCAGCAGATGAAAAACGGCGAGCTCTACTACACGTTCGAAGGCATCGACAAGATGGCGCGGTTTCAAACCAGCGAGATGCTGCACTGGGGCGTGGTGGTGGCGGTGCCGATGAGCGAAATCTTGGCCTCAACCCACCAGATGCGGCGGATTAATCTCGGACTGGGGCTCGGGGCGTTGATCATCGGCTTTGGCGCGATGTGGTATACCGCGCGTTCGATCACACGACCGATCATGGCGGCGGCAGACCAACTGTCTGCTGGAGCCAAAGAGACCAGTTCCGCTGCCAACCAAGTTTCTATCGCCAGCCAAACGTTGGCCGAAGGTGCGACCGAACAGGCGGCGTCGCTTGAAGAAACCAGCGCCTCGCTGGAGGAGATGGCCGGTGTCACCAACCGCAACGCCGAAAGCGCGGGCAAGGCCAACGATCTCACGCGGCAGGCCCGCAAGGCCGCTGATGCCGGTGCGGATGATATGCAGCGCATGACCGCCGCCATGCAGGACATCAAGACCTCGAGCGATGATATCGCCAAAATTATCAAGACGATCGACGAGATAGCCTTTCAAACCAACATCCTCGCCCTCAATGCCGCGGTGGAGGCGGCGCGGGCAGGGGAAGCCGGCATGGGTTTCGCCGTGGTCGCCGAAGAAGTGCGTGCGCTGGCGCAACGCGCAGCTCAGGCCGCGCGGGAAACTGCAGGCAAGATCGAAGGTGCCATCGTTAAAACCGCGCAAGGCGTGCAGATCAGCACCAAAGTCTCAGAAAGCCTGGCAGAGATCGTAGAAAAGGTGCGTAAGGTGGACGAACTGGTTGCGGAAGTGAGCACGGCGAGCCACGAGCAAAGCCTGGGCGTGAAGCAGATCGCCACGGCGGTTAACCAAATGGATCAGGTTGTGCAGAGCAATGCGGCCGGCGCCGAGGAAAGTGCCAGCGCCTCCGAGGAACTGACTGCGCAATCGATGACCTTGCAGAGCATCGTCGAGGAACTTCACGCGTTGATCAACGGGCAGAAAAATGCGGTCGAGCATGATCTGGATACGAGAAAACCCAGGGCTTTGACCAAGCCCTCGCAGTCCAAAAACGGCTTCGCGCGTCTGACGGTTAACAGCCGCTAGAGCATTTCAAAAATCTCGTAGCCGCGTCACTTATGACGCGGATTTGCGCGCTCCCGTGAGAACCGCTGAAGAGCAGCGGCTATAGCTACGGTTTTTTTGAAATGCCCGAATGGAAACGGCCTGGCCCATGCGCCGCCGGCGACCGGAGCCTTCGGCGCATTATATAATCACCGCAAACGGATGGCCCCGGAACGAATTGAGCGCACTTTGACAGCGTGGGCGAAATCTCCATCGCGTCGGCGGCACCGATGTTTTATGGATACCAGACTCAGCAGAAGCATTCTTGAAGCGGCATCTTGTTTGTCGTGATCGAACCCGTGCCTGCGGCTGACTATTACCTATGAGAGACGACTATCTTCAAGCAGCACTCAAAGTGGTGGATGATCCCAACATCCTGGTGAATGTCATATCGACCCGGGTAAAACAACTCCGTCGCGGCAGCCGTCCGCTGGTCGAGTCCCTCGAGAAACTTTCGCCCGAAGACATCGCGTTGCGCGAGGTTATGGAAGGTAAAATCACCTACGAACTCGCCACGCCAGAGCAGTTGGCCCGGCGCTAAACGAGTTCGGTCGCGGTCGATTTACGAACCGCTAGGCAGAAGGAAAAGTAGTACGGCCAGAAAATGGCACGTGCTGCCTGCGAGCACGAACGTGTGCCAGAAGGCGTGGTGATAACGCAGCTTTTGCCAGCGGTAAAAAACCGTGCCTGCCGTATAACACAAACCACCCGCCAGAAGCAGCCAGAGTCCACCTGCCGGGACCGCGGCCAGCATCGGCTTGAGCGCAATCAAGATCAACCAGCCGAGAAAAAGATATGCGACCGTTGACGTCGTCCGGAAACGATCTCCGAACAGCAGTTGAAACACCGCGCCCGCGCCGCACAGTCCCCAGATCACGCCAAACAGCGACCAGCCCCAAGGTCCGCGCAGGCTGACGAGCAGAAACGGCGTGTAGGTGCCGGCGATCAGCAGGAAGATCGCGGAATGGTCCAGCTTCAGCAAAATGCGTGATCCTCGTGCGCTGCGCCACGTGTGATAGAGCGTCGAGGCGGTATAGAGAAATAACAGCGTGAGTCCGAACACGGTGAAACTCACCACGTGCCAGGCGTCGCCGCGCAGGCTCGCGAACACGATAAGCAAGGTCAGCCCGGCAATGCTCAAGATCAGGCCTGCGCCGTGCGTCAGCCAGTTGGCGAGCTCTTCGCCGCGTGTATAGGTCCTGACCGACGCATCCTTGATTATCTGTGCTGATTGGTTCGGCTCGGCTAGTGCGGCCCGGCGCTGCTTCACCACCCGAGCTGCCCACGTGTCGAGCCAGCGGATGACGGCGATGGGTTGCGGGCTGCGAAATTTCACGGATTCCCAGGCTTCGCCTTGCGCGTAGATGGTTTTCGGAATCACGCAGGTGCCAAAAACCCAGTCGGCGACGGGAAGGCCGAAAAATCCCGAGATCGATTCATTGCAGTCCGTGACGGCGTGATGGCGCAGGTGGAAACCGTAGGCCGGCTGCCAGATTTTGCCCCAACGGGGATGTTCGATCAGCGGGAGCCATTTTTCGAGCGACCAATGGTTGATCGCGTGCAGCACTTCGTAGAGCGTGATAGAACTGGCCAGAGCCAAGAAGCCCGACATAAACCAGGGAAAAGAAGGAAACAGCCACTGGAGCAGCGCGAGCACCGGCGCCAGCAGCACTGCAAAAATCGCCAGCGAATACCACGGAAAAAACGATGCCTCGTGCTGCTCGGGTTCGATGATCGGGAATTTATTCTCGATGAAGAGCACTTGATGTTCGCCGCGTGATTGTTTGCGGACGATGTGCGTGAGCCCGTGGTGAAGCGTGTGCAACCGATAGAATCTCCGCAGCAGCGGAATCGCCGGCGTGTGCAACACGTAGCGGTGGAAAAAATACTCGACGAAGCAGTTGAGCAGGCTCACGGCGGCGAACGCCGCACCGGCTTTCCAGAGCGGCGCCATGAACTGCAGGCTCCACACGGTTGGAAAGAAAAACCAGAGCGCAGTCAGCAGGACGGCGAGCGTTGACAAGACCGTCAGGGCGAAGAGCGGGAGAGAAAATTCGGCGTGGTGCTGGCTGTTGGTTTTGGAGAGATTCGTCATGGGGGAAAAGGGGCAGATGCTGACCAGGCGGTCCATGCGAGAGCCCGCGACTGGAGCGCGGGGTTTCTCAGCGACTGAAGGGAAGGCACCGTAGAAGCATGGCGCGCTGACCTGGCGCGACGAGCTTGTCGCGGGTGGCGCGGCGCTTGGCCTTGGTGCTCTTTGCGGAGAGCAGATGTCGGAAGCCGGGCGTGCGTCGCATGAGCTTGCCCGTCGCGGTGAGCTTGAAACGTTTGGCGACGGATTTTTTTGTTTTCTGCATCGTGCAAGCTACAGGTGAACTTCACTGAACGCAATGGGTGCGACGAATCAGAATCGGTGACGTAAATTGGGTGGAATCTGGTTTACGGTGATGAAGGCGAAGGAGGACAAAGCCGTGTTTTTTTGGGCTCAAACGTATGACGAGAATTATTGCCGAACGCTGTTGCGATTTCCTTCGCAAAAGAGGACGCTGCGCCATCGTAACAGCCAAAACGGCAGTGACTGGTGAGTCTTCAGATGAGCGCAGCGTTCACGTGATGATTCGAAACCCGATCCTCGGGAACGGACTGCAGGAACGCCTACGACCGACTGAATGAACTCTAAACTCTACGTGGGAAATCTTTCCTTCAACACGACTGAGGCCGCCTTGCGCACCGCCTTCGAAGCATTCGGAACCGTCACAGATCTCCACATCGCCAACGACCGCGAAACCGGACGCCCGCGCGGGTTCGCCTTCATCACCTTTGCTACCGAAGCCGAGAGCAAAGCAGCCATGGAGAAAATGAACGGTGCAGATATCGACGGTCGTGCACTCACCGTAAATGAAGCCCGGCCCAAGGGCGAATCCACGAGCGCCGGTGGCCGCGTTTACAGCAGCCCTGATCGCAAAGCGGGTGCTTTTCACGCCCGTGGCAATCGTGGTCGCTGAGGCCTTTTCAAAAAACGTCGTAGCCGCGTCACTTATGACGCGGGGTTGCGCGTTCAATAACAACACCGCTGCTTAAGCGCAGCGGCTACAGGTTTATCTCGTAGGCGGCGTGCTTCGGCGCGCCGCTTTTTTTTGGCACCGTGCGAAGTCAAGGTGCCGAGGCGCGGCTTCAGGCTGGCGGATTCTTGCGCGCCATTTCGATGTAGAGCTGTTCTACGCGGGTGCGCGCCCACGGGGTTTTGCGCAGGAACGTGAGACTGGATTTGATGCTGGGATCGAAAAGGAAGCACCGGACCGGCACGCTCTGCCCGAGTTCTGCCCAACCATAGCACTCCACCAATTCTGTGAGCAAACGCTCCAGAGTGATGCCATGCAGCGGGTCGTTGGATTTTGGCTGGGTCATGGCGGAAGTTTGCCATCTGTTCGGTCTGGCACAACTGCGGACTGTAGCCATTGACGAAGGAGACCTTCTGCATCGGGCTGGCCGGACACGTCGCGATAAGTGTTTCGGTGTATTCGTTCATGAACGACAAATCGGTGGAAGCGAAGACCCAGCTTTGTTGTATATGCAGTGGTTTGTTTCAGTTCCGATCTTTTCGGCACACGGACCTAATTCAGGAAAAACTTAGGGATTTCATTGCCCGATGGCTCACAGCTCGATATGTTCACCGTCGAACAGTAACCTCAAAACATACAAAAACATGGCCAAGACCCAAAATTCGAAGAAGCAGACCAAGAAAGCACCGGCAAAATCTCCCAAGGAGAAAAAGGCCGCAAAGCAGCTCAAGAAGGGCAAGTAAGTCTCGCCAACGAACTCAGGTTCGACCGGCTTTTCATCTGACAGCACAGCGGCTCGCTGTGCTGTTTTTTTATGAGCGGATTCAGCGGCTTTGCTGGTAGGTCATTTGCCTGGCGCTTTCGTGTTGCCGGGTTTGGTCAGGCGGCTAGGTGTGATCACGCATGAAAAATTTCTGCGCGCTGTTTTTAGTTTTGTTGCTGGCGCTGGCGAGTCGCGGTCAGTCGGCCATTGCGGTGGCGAGGCCGCAGCAGCCAATTCCGGCGGTGGAGCATATCGTGATTGTCAGCATCGATGGCTTGCGCCCCGATCGTGCGCTGCTGGCGGACATGCCTAATCTGCGGAGTTTGCTCAAACAAGGGGCTTACACGTTTTGGGCGAAAACCACGGCGGTCTCCATTACGCTGCCGTCGCATACGAGTATGTTAACGGGTGTCACGCCGCAAAAACATGGCATCGAATGGAACCGCGATCTGCCGTTCAGCGAACCAGTCTATTCCAAAGTGCCGACGCTTTTTGAGATGGCCTCACGGGCCGGTTATACCACGGCGTTGGTTGCGGGAAAACATAAGTTCGACGCACTCTGCAAGCCGGGCACGATTACTTGGGTCTCCGTGGCTGGCGAGGGCACGGGAAGCAACGAGACGGTCTTGGCGGTTGCGGTAAAGACGATCGAAGAAAAAAAGCCTGACGTGCTTTTTGTGCATTTCCCCGACGTCGATACGGTTGGTCATTCCAAGGGCTGGGGTTCGGCCGAGCAGCTGGAGTGTATTGAAAAAACGGATCGTCAGCTCGGCGAACTGCTCGCCGCGCTTGAGCGAGCGGGGATGCGCGCTTCCACTTTTATGATTGTCACGGCGGATCACGGCGGCGCGGGACTCACGCATGGTGCGGACGACGCGCGCAGTCGGCATATTCCATGGATCGCGGTCGGGCCCGGCGTGCGTAGAAATTTTGACCTCACCGGTATTGCCTCGCTCGAAGTGCGCACTGAGGACACCTGCGCCACGGCGTGTTACTTGCTCGGTTTGCCCCAGGCGCCGTACTTCGATGGCAAGCCGGTGATCGCGGCGTTTGAAGTAGCGCCCTGAGTGGTTCGCACAAGAATGCCGCGGCGCGGCTAATAACCGCCGCAGACGATGTGATTTTCATTCTTGTGCCGTGAATTTGGCGCGGCGCATGATATACCCATCTCCTGATGCCCAACCGCGAATGTAGAATTGCCCAGGCTTGGCTCGAATCCCCGTCGCGCGGAGTGATCGAACTGACGCGCGACTGGCGGGCGCGTTATGCGCCGCCGCTGTTGCTGGGCCCCGACGGCCCTTCTTTTACCACGCTGTCGAAAGTGCCGGATTATGTTTTTGGTGCCGAGAGCGGCTATTTTGCCAACAAGAAGGGCGAGATTTTCTTTTTCCTGCGCGCCGACCGCTACCCTGAAATCACGGCGTCGGGAGCATCCATCTATCTCGCGGGCGATTTCAACGGCTGGCAAAACGCCGTTGGGCAGAGCGAATGGTTGTTGCGCCCGGCCAAGCTCGCCGGCGATCCCGTGCTCCTGTGGTCGGGACCGGCTAACCGGTTCTACACCGAGCCGTATTCAAAATTCAAATTCGTCACAGGCGAACACCGCTGGCTGGATGTTTCCGCCACCGCGCCCAACGCCGTCCGCGACGATGGCGGCAACGTCAACTTCATGGTCGATCCCGAACGCACGGGACAGCACCTGTTCCAGTTTACGCTCGCCGCGCCGCTCGATCTGTCGTCGGCGTGGACCGTGGTTTGGCAAGGCGACGAAGTTGGGCAAAGCGTGCCGATGCGACCCGGCGAGTTTTTCTTCCGCTACGGTAGCGAGGTGCCGCTCGGTGCGATCGTGCGGAATGGGGAAACGACCTTCCGGCTCTTCGCGTCGCGTGCTTCGAAGGTCGAGCTTTGTGTCAGCCACGACCTGGCGCTGCCGGACGCGCTGCATCGCTATTCGCTCAAGAGCCGTGCCGATTTTGTCTGGGAGATCACCCTCGCGGAAAATCTCCACGGCTGGTACTACTGGTACCACGTCGATGGACCTAACGATGTGTTCGGCCAGTTCGATCCTACGCAGCGCATTCTCGATCCGTATGCCCTTGCGACCGTTGATCGCATTGGCCCGGGCATCGTGATCGACCGCGCGATGGTTCCGCCGCCCGATCGCGAATTTCGCACGCCGGCCTGGCAGGATTTGGTGATCGCCGAGGCGCACGTGCGCGATCTGGTGGACCGCGCTCCCGTGAAGCTGGCCGTAGCGGAACGCCTTGGTTTCACCGGCCTGCGCAAATGGGTCGAGAGCCCCGGGTTTTACCTGCACCATCTGGGTGTCAACGCGGTCGAACTCCAACCCGTGCAGGAATTCGATAACCGAACGCCCGAGGAATATCACTGGGGCTACATGACGAACAACTACTTTGCGCCAGAAAGCAGTTACACGCTCGATCCGCTGCACGCCTCGGGCGTGACGGAGTTACAGGCGCTGGTGGCGGCGTTTCACAAGCGAGGCATCGCCGTCATCCTCGACGTCGTCTACAACCATGTGGGTGAGCCAGCCCACCTGATGCTGATCGACAAACTCTACTACTTCGAGATGGACAGCGCCGGGCAGCTCTCGAACTGGAGCGGTTGCGGCAACGATCTCCGGGCCGACGCTGCGATGGCCAAACGCCTCATTATCGACAGCCTGATCCATCTCATCGAGATGTACGGCATCGACGGTTTCCGCCTCGATCTGGCCGAACTGCTCGGGCTCGACGTGCTGCGCGACGTGGAGACGGCGCTCAAGCGCGTGAAGCCCGACGTAATCCTGATCGCCGAACCGTGGAGTTTCCGCGGCCACATCGCCGGCGCGCTGCGTGACACCGGCTGGGCGTCGTGGAATGATGGATACCGCAATTTCCTGCGCGACTTCGTTCGCGGCGGTGCCTCGCGCGACGCTTTCGAATATTATCTCAAGGGCTCGCCCTGGCATTTCGCCAAATGGCCGGCCCAGACGGTCAACTATACCGAGTCGCACGACGATCGTTCGTGGATCGACATGATCACGGAGAATGCCGGCAACAACGGTGCCGAACCAACCGCCAACGACAGACGTCGCACGCACCTGATGGCAGCTGTACTCTTTTCCTCGATTGGCATTCCCATGCTTGCGGCCGGGCAGGATTTCCTGCGCTCGAAAAACGGTGTCAACAACACCTACCTGCGCGGCGACCTTAACGCTCTCGACTACCGCCGCATCTTCCGATTCTCCGCAACGCATACTTATTTTGCCGATTGGATTGCGTTTCGCCGCTCCGAAGCCGGCTCGTTGCTGCGCCTCTTCTCGCGGCCCAGCGAAACGTTTTTTCGCTTCTTCTTTGCGCTCGATTCGACTGCGACCGCCGCGATCTACAACGCTGACTTAAGCCAGGGCTCGCGCCGCCTGCTCTTCGCCGTGAATCCGACGACCAGCGACGTATCGATTCCGGTCGGTCCTGAAATCGCCGCGGGCAACTGGCGCCAGCTGGCCGATCACGAACGATTCTTCGGAACCAAAACGCGCGACACCGCGCAAGGTGTCGACGCCGATCTTTTCCTTCCTGCGCTTGGTTGTGGACTGTGGGTAAGCGAAGGGTGATGTTCAAGTTTACGGCATTAAGAATGGATTGGTTTTCAATGTTCTACCCTATGAATACTCAACGCCTGTTTCCGTTCAAGGCACTGGCATTCGCAACGATGTTTGCCGCCTTTTTACCCTTGGTTGTATCGGCAGACATTACCGTGCAACAAAACCTTGGCGCTGGCGCTACCAGCTGGCCTGGCACGCCGCTCATTAGCACCGTGGCTGCGCCAAACACGGCCACCGTTGCCGAAGGTTTTGCGAGTGCTACAAGCTATGGCCAGACCTTCACCATCCCTGCTGGCAGCAACTACACGCTACAGACAATCTCTCTCTACGCCGGCGGAGGCACAGGCACCAGCAACACGGCTCCTGTCACGATCAATCTTTACGATTTGGGTGCCATGTCGGCGCCGAACCCGAACCCCTATTCTGCGAACGCCAATCTGCTGGGCGGCGGCAGCGGTGTATTGATCACCTATGCGACCCAATCCGCTGGTTTGCTGCAGCTCGATTTCACGGGAGCCGATCAGGTGACTTTGGGCGCCGGCCACATGTATGCTTTCGAAATTGCCGCCACGAGTGGCACGACTCCCGTGCAGTGGTACAGAGCCGGAGCTGACACCTATGCCGGCGGCGTCGCTTATCGGAGTCGCAGCTGGATCAATGGCGGTAGTGCACGCGATTTTTCCATGGCTGTTTATGGTGTTACCACAACAAATCAACCCGCCCCATCGATCTGCACAATTGATGCCGCTGCCACGAAGCAACAGATCGACGGTTTTGGAGCAGGCGTGGTCTTCCTGTACAATGCAGGTGAACAGGGTCTCACCGTTTCCCAAGATCCGCTGCCTGAGTCGCAAATGGATCAGCTGTTCGGCACAACTGGCACGCAGTTCGGCCTCACGCTGCTTCGCATGCGGATTCCTCCTGATGGCAACTTTGCAAACAACTTCATCGATGGCCAAAGAGCTCATGCTCGTGGAGTGAGAATACTCGCGACACCTTGGACGCCACCGGCGTCAATGAAGGACAACGCGGCTCTTGTTCACGGTTCGCTCCTGCCTGCGAGCTACGGTGATTATGTTACTTATCTGAATAGTTTCTTGAGCCAAATGAAGACCAGTGGAGCGCCGATCGACGTCGTCTCGCTCCAAAATGAGCCGGATTGGGATGCAAGTTATGAAGGATGCCTTTGGACAGCGGAACAGTTTCGCACTTTCTGCCGCGACTATGCGGGATCGATCTCGGCACTCGTGATGATGCCTGAGTCTTTGGGCTTCGTTCAGAGCATGTCAGACGCGACGCTCAACGATGCCACTGCTGTGGTTAACGTGGATTACATCGGCGGGCATCTTTATGGTGCGACGATCAAGGACTATCCGTTGGCGCGGAACCTTAATCTGCCTATATGGATGACGGAATATTTGGAGAACGACCAAGTCGTGACTGATTCGAGCGGAAATCCCGTCAAGGATTCCACCACCGGCCTGTATACCAAGTTGCCTGTCGAACAGGTCATTCCCGGCGCAGTCAAAACGGCACGCCAGATCATTGATTGCCTTTCGGTGGGCTACATGAGCGGGTATATCTGGTGGAAATCGATTGGCGATCCCAATGGGTTGTTGGACAATTCGGGTGCCCCTCAGCGGCGCGGCTATGTCATGGCGCAATTCAGCCGCTTCGCACGCCCCGGCGATCATCGCGTTGATGTTCCCACAAACACCGGCCCGATGGGCATTGCGGCGTTCAAGGATTTGACGAGCGACCGTTTTGCGATCGTCGCGGCCAACAACTCGACGCTACCGGTTAACCAGACATTCAACCTTCAAGGGATCGCGCTCACGTCGCTGATTCCGTACGTCACGTCGGTTTCGCAGTCGTTGGAGGTACAGACACCGGTGGCTGTCAACAACTCGGCCTTCACCTACGAGGTGCCTGCGTATTCAGTCGTCACGTTTTCGAGTGTGGCGATTTCGACCAGCAGCTCATCGTCCTCAAGCAGCAGCTCGTCGTCTTCTTCGAGCAGTTCGAGCTCATCGTCGTCGAGCAGCAGCAGCTCCAGTTCTTCCTCCTCTTCCTCGAGCAGTGGCGGCGGAGGCGGTGGCGGTGCGAATGCTCCTTGGGTGTTTCTATCAGTTGCGGCGCTGTACTGCGTCCGCCGGGCTCGAAATTTTGTGAGTCGTCAAAATTGATCCCGAGTTCTTTCGAAGGCAGGGACAGGCCGAAACCTGTGCCTGCCTTTTTTTCGGACTTGCACGTTATGTGCGGTGATTGAGCCCGTCGCTTACGAGGCCGATGTCGTTGTGTTCAGAAACGAAGAAAGCCGGTGATAAGCCGGCTTTCTTAGAAAACTTGTCTCTCCGGCTTTGTTCGGTCGGAGGAGCTATCAGGCGCAGGGCGCTTAGGCCGTGCCCTTCATTGTGGGGATCTTGCCATTGGCGTCGAACGTGAGCTCGCGCACCTTCACGCAGCGCAGGTGGTTTTTGCCGCCGGAGAGGGTGGAGTCGTGGTAAAACAAATACGTTTTGCCTTTGAAATCCACAATCGAGTGATGGGTGGTCCAACCAACGACGGGCTCCAAAATGCGGCCTTGGTAGGTGAACGGGCCGGTCGGACTCTTGCCTGTGGCGTAAGCCAGGTAGTGGGTGTTGCCGGTCGAATAGGTGAAGTAGTACAGGCCATTGCGCTTGTACATCCAAGGAGCCTCGAAGAAGCGGCGGTCGTGATCGCTGGCGAGCAGTGGCTTGCCCTTTTCGTCGACGATCTGGACTTCAGAAATCTTGCTCTTGAACGACTTCATGTCGTCGGTCAGTTCAGCCACGCGGGGGCCGATGGCTGGTTCATTGTCGGCTGGTTCGGTGCCATTCGCGTCGTAGCTGCTGGTGCGCCAGCGCTGAAGCTGTCCGCCCCAGATGCCGCCGAAATAGAGGTAGGCCTTGCCGTCGTCGTCGACGAAGCTGCAGGGATCGATGCTATAGCTGCCCTTAATCGGAGTGGGCTCTGCTTTGAACGGGCCTTCAGGCCGGGACGAGATGGCGACGCCGATACGGAAAATGCCTTCTTTGTCGCGGGCCGGGAAATAGAGGTAGTATTTACCGTTCTTGTGCGCGGCGTCGGGTGCCCAAAGTTGTTTACTGGCCCAAGGAATATCTTCCAGCGCGAGCGCGATGCCGTTGTCTTTGACCGGTCCGCCCACGGTATCCATGGAGAGGACGTGGTAATCGACCATGTCGTACTGGTCGCCGAGATCGTTGTCGGCGATGTCCGTTTCACGATCGTGGGAGGGATAGATGTAGATCTTACCCTCGAATGCATGGGCAGAGGGATCGGCAGTGTAGAGATGAGTGATGAGGGGTGAGTCAGCCATGAGCTCACTTTCAATAGCCTCGCTTTTTGGTTCGAGCCCTAAATTGATCTATAATTAGCACGGCGGGGATTTCACGCTTCGAGGAGTGGAAGTGGTGCGTGCCTGTGTGCAGTGGCCATTCCGCTGGGCCAGTCTTCAATCCATCCAGCCTTGGTTTTCGTTTACGCGTGTTTCGCCCTCTGCCCAGCAACAGTTTTCATATAAAACGCGTTTTTTGCGGTTTTTTGCGCATGTTTGGGCGAGACCATCAAAACCCTTGCCAAATAGGCAGCCCGGTCTTTTCTCTCACACTTCCCGCGTCTTCGCGCGGCGTTTATTTCAATTAGCACATCAACATCACAGTAGAAACTGGAGTTCACCATGGCAGTTAAAGTCGCAATCAATGGTTTCGGTCGCATCGGCCGCCTCGTTTTCCGCGCTCTCGTGGAGCAAGGTCTTCTCGGCACAACTTTCGACGTCGTCGCTGTCGGCGATATCGTCCCGGCCGACAACTTGGCCTATTTGCTGAAGTACGACTCCACACAGGGTCGTTTCAACGGCACGGTCGGCTCCAAGAAATCCGCCGCCGACAAAGTTGAAGACGACGTCCTCATCGTTAACGGCAAAGAAATCCTCGTGGTTTCCGCCAAATCTCCTGCTGAGCTCCCTTGGGCCAAGCTCGGTGTTCAGCTGGTCATCGAGTCGACCGGCCTCTTCACCGACGCCGAAAAAGCCAAGGGCCACATCACCGCTGGCGCCAAGAAGGTCGTCATCTCCGCTCCTGCTAAGGGCGAAGACATCACGGTCGTCATGGGCGTCAACGACGACAAGCTCGACCTCGCGAAGCACAACATCATTTCCAACGCCTCCTGCACGACGAACTGCCTAGCGCCGAT
>Ga0302323_100003394_pt1 | contig 12936 bp, 16 predicted proteins | sample Fen_T0_3_FD_201950 | JGI IMG/M metagenome (GOLD analysis project Ga0302323, IMG submission 201950) | Peat permafrost microbial communities from Stordalen Mire near Abisko, Sweden - Fen_T0_3 | ecosystem: Environmental > Terrestrial > Soil > Wetlands > Permafrost | place: Sweden: Abisko... | reverse complement strand
CAGGAGAACCCTGTCGAAGGACTATGCAGAGTTTCCCCCTGAAATAAGTAATGCTTAGCCCCATCGTATCAAACCGCATCGTAGTCCTAGACACCGAAACCACGGGGCTGAGTCCCCAAGAGGGCCATAGGATCATAGAGATTGGCTGCGTCGAGTTGATTAATCGTCGTACAACCGGTAACCGCTTTCACGTCTATATTAATCCTGACCGCGTTATTGATAGGGGTGCGATTGAAGTGCATGGCATAACCAATCAATTCCTGGAAGATAAGCCCCGGTTTGGCGATATTCTCGAAGATTTTATTGCTTTTATTAAAGGCGCTGAACTTGTAATACACAACGCACCCTTTGACGTAGGCTTCATTAACCATGAGTTTGCGCGGTTAAATGACCAAGCCAGAACCTTGGCAGACTTCAGCACGGTGTTTGATACGTTGACCTTTGCCAGAAAAAAACATCCAGGGCAGCGTAACAGCCTCGATGCCTTGTGTAAACGTTACGCTATCGACAATAGCCACCGGGAATTGCACGGCGCGTTGCTGGATGCCGAAATCTTGGCAGATGTATTTTTATTGATGACGGGTGGCCAGTCCTCCTTGTTGGATGAAGGCGAAACGGCGGGACAAGAATCCAGAAATGTCCATAAACCCAGGCAGTTAGCCAACAATCGACCTGCGTTAGCCGTCGTTTATTGTAGCGAGCGAGAATTGATGGAACACCAGCAACGTTTGGACGCTATTGAAAAAGCCAGTGGTTTGTGTGTTTGGAAGCAATAATTTGTAGGATGGGCAGAGCGCAGCGAAACCCATCACACCCATGCCAAACAATCCAACATGCCAAGACGGAGCTTCCTTTCAACCGTCCAATCAATACGCATAAGATCCGTGCCCGCCGTTTTTGATGGGTTTCGCTGCGCTCTACCCATCCTTTCCCGGCTAATTTCGATTGTTTAAATCTCAACAAGCATAAGCCAATTACGCATCAACCGCTTTCGGTTTAGCCCGCCTGGAAGTCGAACTAATCCTTTTCTTGCTTTTGTCTATTTTTTTTGCGGTATCGTCGGGTTTGTACTTACTAGAACCTGTGTCTGTATCAGCGCCGCCAATCCGTGAAATATTAAGTGCTTGACCCACTACCCTGACTTTTTTTAATTCCTGAAACAGTTCTTTGGGCATACCGGCTGGTAATTCCACCGTACTGTAGTCGTCTTCAATCTTGATTCGGGCAATGTGGTCGCCGTCGATGCCGGTTTCGTTGGCGATTGCGCCGACGATATTGCCCGGTTTCACGCCGTGGGCGTGGCCGACTTCAATGCGGAAGGTTTCCATTTCAATATTTGCGGCACCAGTGCGTCGTGGTTTACGTTCTGATTGCGACCGTTCAAATCGTTCCGGCCTGTCTGTTCTTGGTGGCCTGCTATCTCTAGTGTCCCTACTGTCCCTGTCGTCTTTAGGCCGTTTGGGCAGGTTTTGCATCAACAAAGGCGTGTCGCCTTGCACCAGTTTTGCTAAAGCAGAGGCTATTTCCAGGGCGGTGACATTATGTTCTTGCTCATATTGTTCAATGAGCTGGCTGAAAAATCCCAACTCTTCTGCGGCTAATGTATCGGTAATATTTTGTTTAAAACGGGATATGCGCTTATTGTTAATCACCTCTGTTGATGGCAAGCCCATTTCTTCAACTTTTTGTTTGGTTGCTTTTTCGATATTGAATAACAGTTTCCGTTCCCTGGGTGCGATAAACAAAATGGCATCACCTGTCCGTCCGGCGCGGCCAGTCCTGCCGATACGATGGATGTAGGATTCGGTATCGTAAGGGATGTCATAGTTGACGACATGGGTGATCCGGTCTACATCGAGTCCACGGGCGGCGACATCGGTGGCAATCAAAATATCCAGTTTGCCGTTTTTGAGGTGGTTAATCGACCGTTCCCTTAGCGTTTGCGACATATCGCCGTTGATGGCGGCGGCAGAGTAACCACGGGCTTCCAGTTTTTCGGCCAATTCTACCGTCGCGGTTTTCGTCCTGACAAAAATGATCATGCCGTCAAACGTTTCGGCTTCCAGGATGCGGGTAAGTGCATCCAGTTTGTGGACACCGCTAACTAGCCAAAAGCGCTGACGGATATTTTCTGCTGAAGCCGAAGTGACCTTGATGGTGACTTCTTCAGGTTCGTGCAGATAAACCTGGGCAATTTTGCGGATAACAGCTGGCATGGTCGCAGAAAACAGGGCAATCTGTTTCTTTTCTGGCAACTGTTCCAATATCCATTCGACATCGTCGATAAAACCCATACGTAGCATTTCATCGGCTTCATCGAGAACCAGCACACTCAGGTTGCTTAAAATCAGTGTGCCACGGCGCATGTGATCCATGACCCGTCCCGGCGTGCCGACGACGACATGAGCGCCGCGCTTGAGCGACCGCAGTTGAGTGCTGTAATCTTGTCCACCATAAATAGGCAATACATGAAAACCTTTTAAATGCCCGGCATAACGCTGGAACGCTTCCGCCACCTGGATCGCCAATTCACGGGTAGGCGCGAGCACCAGCGCCTGAGGGTCTTTTTGTTTGAGGTCGATACGTGACAGTATAGGTAACGCAAAAGCTGCGGTTTTACCGGTTCCGGTCTGGGCTTGCCCCAACACGTCTTTGCCTTTCAGCATGTGTGGGATGACCCGCGCCTGAATGGGCGAAGGCGTTTCATAGCCGACATCATCCAGTACTTTGAGTACTGGTTCAATCAGGTCTAAATCATGGAAGGAGGGTATAGGAGAGACATCGTTAGACATTAATTTACCTGTTGGTAGAGGAGGGATGCGCTTTAGCGCGATAAGCTATGATACACAGTCGAATCATTCAAGTGGGCTACGGTCGATTAGCCAAGGCTTGGCGAATTCAAGTCCACTTACCAGATAACAGGGGGAAGGAGCAGAATTAATTGTCGGCACGAATAACCTAGCTCTAAAGCTATACGGGCATTATATAACAGTTTGGGTGATTTTTGCTAATTAAAACAACAAGGTCAATTAACGGAGTTAATGAGCAGACTCGATAAGGATTAAAGCAGCCTTGAATAATTGAAGTGAAAAAAACCTTTAATTCTGCGAACTTCGTTAAGACACATCTTACAGTGGTTCTCATATCCAAGTTGCCACACCGAAATTTATTTCACTTTGTTAAGTGTCAAAACTTCGCCATTAAAATGAACTCCCTCCCAGCCAAACCGCATAAAATTCCTGATGTTTTGGTGGCCAGTGCCGTTTGGATTAGGCAATACATCTTTGAGGTAATAATCGCCAAACAAGCTTAGGGTTTGTTGCTCGCCAAGTTGGTGGAGTTTGGCAAAGGCAAAAATTTTGCAGGAGCCTTCGTTAGTGCCTACCGGATTGATAAGGGCATCATCGTTTAAGCCATTGCTAAATTCGGTAGGTTGGTAGTGGTAGTAAGCGGCGATAATAGCCATGGTTTCGTCAAAACTGACGGCTTCGCCTTGGGTTATTTTTTGAAGGAATGTTGATAAGGTCATGGCTAAGACTTGATAGCTTATAAATGTTTTTGCTCATCAGGATAATGTTTAAATTACGCATGTTTCATGATACGGCCTTTCTCACGTTGCCAGTCGCGGTCTTTGGATGCGGCACGTTTGTCGTGTAGCTGTTTGCCTTTAGCTAGGCCGATCTCCAGTTTGGCACGGCCATTTTTCCAGTACATCGACAGCGGAATGATGGTATAGCCTTTGCGTTCGACGGAGCCGATTAGTTTATTGATCTCGTGTCGGTTGAGCAGTAGTTTTTTGTTGCGGATAGCATCGGGATTGACATGCGTTGATGCGGACAGTAGCGGCGAAATATGGGCGCGGGATAACCAAGCTTCGCCGCGTTTTAAAACCACATAGCTTTCTTTTAGTTGTATTTTGCCATCCCGCAGGCTTTTCACTTCCCAACCTTCCAGTACAATACCTGCCTCAAACCGTTCTTCAATATGGTATTCATGTGTTGCTTGACGGTTAACGGCAATGGTTGCGTTCTGCGGCTGTTTCTTTTTGGTGGGCTTTTTCTCGGCCATAGTGGTGAATAGCGAATTATTTCCGGGGTCAAAGGTTAAGCTTGCCATTTTACTCGATATGCTAATAATAATACCTTTTTAATAGGAAGTGTTTAGAAAGCAACAAGGCAATAATTCAATGCCGTTGAATCAAGCGATTTAGTCCCTTCTCCGTTGAGGGATACCTACAGGGATGTAGGCAGTAGGTGGAAAAATGCACTTGCAGTTTCCACATTCACCACGTTCGTGTGGTTTGGCAACGCAGGAGCAGTTGCCGAGAAGGTTAGGATGAGGGGGATTAAACCAATTAATTTTAATTTCCTCGCCTCGACCCTCTCCAGAAGGGGAGGGAGTTTTTTTAACTTAACAGGATTGGGCAATAATTTAGCTGTGTTACCGCATTTTAAACATATTCTTTAGAGGCTTACAGGACTAACACATGGTGGACGAAAAGAAATCACAACAGGGCGAATGGTCTTCGCGGTTTGCGTTTATCCTGGCGGCGACGGGTTCGGCGGTTGGTCTGGGCAATATCTGGAAGTTCCCCTATGTCACAGGAGAGAACGGCGGCGGCGCGTTCGTGCTGGTGTATTTGCTGTGTGTGCTGTTGATCGGCATTCCCTTGATGATGGCGGAAACCATGCTAGGGCGACGCAGCAAGGAAAATCCTATCCATACGATGGAAATTTTGACTAAAGAAGCAGGTGCAGATAAGAACTGGCATTACCTCGGCTGGTTAGGCGTAGCTGCGGGGTTTTTAATTCTGTCTTATTACAGCGTAATCGCGGGCTGGGCATCTGCTTATGTGATAAAGGCTTTTTTTGGCAGTTTTTCCGGTGCAAATCCCAGTGAAATCAAGGCGATTTTTGATGGCTTTGTCGCCAGTCCCATGCAATTAATTTTCTGGCATAGCTTATTCATGTTGGCAACCATGTTGATAGTGGTGAGAGGGATTGAGAAAGGGTTTGAGAAGTCGGTCAGATTTTTATTGCCGTGGCTATTTGCCTTGATGATCTTGCTGGTCGGTTATGCGATGACCACCGATGGCTATTTTCAAGGGTTAAATTTCCTGTTCAGGCCGGATTTCAGTAAATTGACCGCCGATTCCGTGTTAGTTGCCATGGGACAGGCGTTTTTCAGTTTGAGTTTAGGCATGGGTTCGATCATGGTGTATGGCGCATATCTACCCAAAGATGTGTCCATTGCCAAATCATCCATGATTATTGCCGGAGCGGACACGATAGTCGCCTTGTTGGCAGGAGTTGCCATTTTCCCCATTGTGTTCAGCAATGGCTTGCACCCTAATTCCGGCCCCGGCTTGGTGTTTGAAACCTTGCCTATCGCTTTCGGTAATATGTTTGGGGGCTGGTTGGTTGGCGTTTTGTTTTTTATCGCCTTGGTGTTTGCCGCCTTATCTTCGTCCATTGCCCTGATTGAACCAGCGGTTGCCTGGTTAATCGAGAACAAAGGCTTTACCCGCGAAAAAGCCTGTTTGTGGACGGGTTTAGTGGCGTGGGTGCTGGGTTTTGCCACCGTCTTTTCGTTTAATGTCTGGGCTAACTTCAAATTATTTGAGCGCACACTGTTTGAATTGATCGATTATGTAACTGCCAATTTGATGTTACCTATCGGTGGCTTTTGCATTGCTATCTTTGCCGGATGGATCATGAAGCAGGAACACAGCAAACAGGAACTGGATTTTCCAGACAACCTAAGCTACCAGATCTGGAAGTTTCTGGTTTGTTATATCGCGCCTGCCGCCGTTTTTTTGGTGTTCTTGAACGTGGTCGGAGTGCTTTAAGGCATGACACTTGTCCAGAAAAGTGCGCTGGTCAAATATTCTGCTCGACAAATGTTTGATTTGGTTAATGACATAGAAGCCTATCCGAAGTTTTTGCCTTGGTGTTCTGGCAGTCGTATTATCAAACGGGAAGAGGATTACGTCGAAGCAGAGTTGATGATTTCCAAAGGTGGTTTCAAAAAATCGTTTTCCACCAGAAACCAGATAGATATGGGCGGAAGGATTACCGTGTACTTATTGGACGGCCCTTTTTCGCATTTGGAAGGTGTATGGAACTTTATGCCCTTGCGTGAAGATGCCAGCAAAATCTCCTTGGATTTGGAGTTTGAAATGTCCGGCGTACTGGCAAACCTCGCGTTTGGCGCGGTGTTCAATCAAATTTGCAATACCATGGTGGCTTCTTTTACCAGCCGCGCTAAAGAAGTGTATGGATGACGAGGTTAGCGGCGATGCGAAATTGATTGAGGTTGAAGTCGCTTATGCAAAACCGGAAGAGCAAGTTATCATCACGATCAAAGTGCCGCAAGGGACTACGCTAGAACACGCAGTGGACTTATCGGGGTTGCTGATGCGTTTCCCCGAAATAGGCTATTCAGAACTCAAAGTGGGTATTTTGGGCGTTGCTTGCAAACCGGATCAGACAGTGAAACAAGGCGATAGGGTTGAAATTTACCGATATTTAATCCACGACCCCAAAGAAGCCAGACGGCAACGTGCGCTTAAGAAGTGAGCATTGCTGGTACATTCCGGTCAGAATAGTTGCCCAATGTCATTGGGCTAAGGTTGTTTTCGTCCTCTCCTGCTGAATCCCTACATCCTTGAAGGCATCCCTCAAGGGAGAAGGGGCTTAACGGCATTGAATGTCTACCTACAGCGGTGTTTTTATTTGCGATCCACTGTCAACTGGCTTTGAATCCGGATCTTTCCTAGGCGCATCATCAATATCATCAAAACCAAACAAGCCCGTTATTTTCTGCCACATGGTCCTTTCTATATCCCGTTTGGGTACATCGACCGTGGTTTCCTCGGAAGATTTGACGACGGGTGTAGAGCTAGGCTTAAAGTCGCCTTGAATGCCTGATACTTGATTAGCCTCATTAAACAATATAGAAACTCTTTTTTGCTGACGGTCTTCACCGCTGGGTTGGTTGGAATACAGGTAATTCCAGCGTTTTTGATGGAAGGTGTCGACCAGCATGGGGGATCCCAAGATGTACAATACCTGACGCTCGGTCATATTGGGGCGAAGCTGGTCTATCATCGTTTGGTTAACGATATTGCCTTGTTGGATGGGGATGCTATAAACGCCCGGCAAGTTGTTCAATATGGTTGAGCAGGAGGCGAGTAACGCGCCGCCCAGTAGTACAATACAAAAAAAAGCGCTTCTCATTGTCTAGCGGGAAAGAATCAAAAATTGGAATCATACAGGATGTTAAACGATAATCCTACAATACTGTCATGCGCCAACGGGCAAAAAAAGGCTACAATGTACCAAGGTTTTGAAAAACCGATCTTTGCTATCGCTTTTTGCGATTGCTCAACTGGAGATAACTGTGGAAACTCATGATCTACGGAACGCTGGCCTGAAAGTGACTTTGCCCAGGGTTAAGATCCTGCAAATACTGGAAAATCAGGCGACCGACCGTCATCTGACAGCAGAACAAGTTTACAAGATTTTGCTAAGTGAGGACGAAGAAATAGGACTGGCGACCGTCTACCGTGTATTGACCCAGTTTGAAGCGGCGGGTCTGGTTACCCGGCATCATTTTGAAGGCGGCAATTCCGTATTCGAGTTGTCCGACGGCGACCATCACGACCATATCCTGTGCATCAAGTGCGGGAAAGTCGATGAATTTACGGATAACGTGATCGAAGCCCGCCAAAAAGACATTGCCCAACGCTTAGGTTATGAACTGACCGCACACGGCCTTTACTTGTACGGCTATTGCCCTAAATGCAGGAAATCCTGACAATTCCTTAAACTTATATTCTTCATGTTTAAACCCCTTATTTTTTATATCGGCCTGCGCTACACGCGGGCAAAACGCCGTACCCAATTTATTTCCTTTATAACCTTAACCTCTGTCATGGGCATAGCCCTGGGCGTTACCGCGTTGATTACAGTGCTGTCGGTGATGAACGGTTTTGAAGCGGAATTGCGGGAACGTATTCTTGGCATGACTTCCCATGCGACCTTGACGGGCAAATACGGGCAGTTAGAAAACTGGCCTGAGGCGGAAAACCGCATCAAAAACCAACCGCACGTTCAGGGTTCGGCACCGTTTATTACCGGCCAAGTGATGATTAATGCTGACCGCAGGGTGAGTGGCACGATGCTGAATGGCGTTATGCCCGAAAACGAACCCAAGGTTTCGGAGGTTGGCAACCGCATGGAACAGGGCAAGCTGACGGATTTGGTGCCGGGTGAATACGGCATTATTTTGGGTGCGGAATTGGCTAAATACCTGGGTGCTTTCATGGGTGATAAGATCACGATCATCAGTCCGCAGGTCAATTCAACGCCAGCGGGGATTGTGCCAAGGATGCGTAGGTTTACCGTTGTGGGCATTTTTAAAGTCGGCATGTATGAGTATGACCGGAATATGGCATTGATACATATCGACGATGCCGCCAAACTGTTCCGGCTGGAAACTGCGGTTTCCGGCTTGCGGATAAAACTGGATGATGTGTTCAACGCCCCCAAAATAACCCAAACGCTTAGTTCGGAGTTATCTGACGAGTATCTGGTCAGTGACTGGACTATGGCGCACGAGAATTTTTTCAAGGCAATCAAGACAGAAAAGATGGTGATGTTCATCATATTGTTGCTGATTGTGGCGGTCGCAGCCTTCAACATTGTTTCCACACTGGTGATGGTAGTGACCGATAAGCGCGGCGACATTGCCATCCTTAAAACACAGGGGCTGACATCAGGCTCTGTGATGGGCATTTTTATGGTGTTAGGCACTATTATTGGTGTCGTTGGGACGCTTTTAGGCACGGTGGGAGGGATTTTGCTGGCGCTTAATGCCGGACATATCGTTAGCGATTTGGAGAAAATATTTAAAGTCCATTTTTTACCCGCAGATGTTTATTACATCAGTGATTTGCCATCTAAGCTCTTATGGTCGGATGTCACTACAATAGCTGGGATGGCATTCGTATTATCGTTGCTTGCAACCATTTACCCTGCTTGGCAAGCGTCAAAAATCAACCCTGCGGAAGTGCTGCGTTATGAATAATACCAGTATTTTACATTGCGAAAATTTAACCATGCGCTATGCCCAAGGCGGCCTGGATGTCGAGGTGTTGAAAGGCGTTAATTTCAATATCAACAAAGGTGAATGTGTTGCCATCATGGGTGCATCAGGGTCGGGCAAAAGTACCTTATTGCATTTGTTGGGTGGTTTAGAAAAGTCCACTGGCGGTAAAGTGGTGCTGGATGGGACTGACCTGAATGATGTCAGCGGTGCAAAACTGGCGAGTTTAAGAAACCGCTCCTTAGGTTTCATCTACCAATTCCACCATCTCTTAGGTGAATTTACCGTGCTGGAAAATGTTGCCATGCCTTTGTTGATCGGTGGATTGTCGGTTGCGGAGGCGCGGCATGATGCCACGCGCTTATTGCAAAGGGTAGGATTAGGCCATCGTGTTGAGCATAAAACCGGCGAAATATCCGGTGGCGAACGACAACGGGCGGCAGTCGCCAGGGCGTTAATCAATAAGCCGGGCGTGGTGTTAGCCGATGAGCCGACAGGCAATCTTGACAGCAAAACCGCCGATGATGTTTTTCAGCTAATGTTGGAGTTAAATCAGGAGCTTAACGTCAGCTTTTTGATTGTCACCCATGACCACGAATTGGCAGGAAAGATGGGTAGGGTATTGCACATGGAAGATGGTGTTATTGTTTGATTGTTGATGTAAAGACACCAAGGAAACGTCATTCCGGCAGGGACGACCGCCAAGGATGGCGGAAGTGCGGTAAGCAAGTAGGAACTTGCGCCGCTTGCCGGAATCCAGGACACAGGGATAGTTGGTAGGCTGGGTTGAGGTACGAAACCCAGCGCAATCAGCAATAGCTGGGTTTACCAACCCAGCCTACGGGCTATAAAATTTTTATTTAGGTTCTAATTTTAATATAAGCCTCTTCATCTCACGTTTACTCATCCACGGAGCGAAAATGCAAAGATTGATTCTCTTACCACTATTCGTCGCAACCTTGGCCGGCTGCACCAATCCCGGAATAGTAAAGATATCGCCTGACACGTATATGCTCGCACGCGAAGCGCACGGCGGAATATTTGCCAGTGCGGCCGCTTTGAAGGCTGGAGTAATTGAAGACGCAAATGCTTTCGCTGAAAATCAGGGCAAAGTAGCACTACCAATATCAGCAAAAGAGAAACCCATGGGTTCTGGCCCAGCGCAGTGGGCATCCTTCGAATATCAGTTCCGAGTGGTCGACAAAAATGATCCCGCAGTTCGACGCACACAATTGGTTCACAATCCGAATATCGTGATTCAAAAACAAGACCAAGACGAACCAGCACAAGCGCAAAAGTCAGATCTCTACGCCGACCTACTGAAACTCGAGGACCTTCGGAAGCGAGGCATCCTGACTGATGCCGAGTTCGAGATACAGAAGAAGAAACTGCTCGAGCGGAAGTGATCCCGCACAGAGAAGGAATGAGGGAAAGGGGGGCAGGTCTTGCAATCACGCACCCAGCCAAGGGTGCATTCCATGCACCAAACACCAGTAAATGCCACGAACGCTGAAGCTGTTACGGGCATTTTAAATACTATCAATAAGGTGCGTGGAACGCACTACGTTTATTAATGCCAAATTATCGGAGGGGGCATGGGGTTCAGGTCTTGTAACCCGCCGTATGAGATGCTTCGATATGGTGGATTACGACGCGCGGAAAGGCTTTACTTAATCTTTTAATCCGGTTATTTTGCGCGTCTAATTCCCCATACAATCCTTCGATAATCGCCTATTCCCGTTATGCCGCGCCTAGCACTGGCGTTTTTATTGGGAACAGCCCGAAGGGGCGCGGCAAGGATGCCGCACTTTGCCAGAAGGACATTCGTATGTTGGGTATTTTGTAGGTTGGTGGTGAGGTACGAACCCCAACCTACGAAAACTAGGCTATAGGATTTGCTAAACGAAGGGAAGCGCCTCGTTCCTCGGCACATCCTATTGCATCTTTGAGAATAATCAGAACAGCATTCTTTGCGTTATGCAGGCACAGTCCTTAAACCTAGATGTTCCACAAAGGGTTGATAGTCCCTGTCACTAAAAAGCAGGGCATGATTGTTTTCTATGCAGAATGTTGAAATCATGCAATCTATCGTTTTTCTGACGGTTATGCCTTTTTTTCTTAAGGTTCTATAATTTTCTGCGGCAACAATGGCGTTTTTTTGACCTAGCATTTCAAAAATGGTTAGGTTCAACAATACTCCTTTCGCCGTTTTGAAATCTGTATCATTCCGAAATCCTTGTAAAATTTCGGTGAGTATGACATCGCCAATTGCGATTGGCTCAACACCCAAAAGGGAGTCTAATATAGTGGTCTGCGGGTTACTCGTGCCATTAAAGTAATCAATCCAGACGCTTGAATCCACAAGTATCATTTATCCGTTCTCATGTTGTCCAGGTTTCCTTCCCAGCTAAGTTTGCCTTTAAGCTCCTTTATCGCCGCTTGTTTATTTAGGTTTATTAATGTTTTTAAGCCCAGTTCAACCGCTTCTTTTTTTGTTTTAAGTCCAGTAGCCTTTAATGCCTCTAGCATTAGGGTGTCATCTATAACAATGTTGGTACGCATAGCCTGTTGCCTCATGTGTAATGTATGTATATATTATACACATGATTATTTTTTTCAGCATACAGTCCCCAATTGTTGGGGTTCGTACCTCACCCACAACCTACGACAAGTAGCATGGCATTACCACTAACAACCACCAACCACGACCGCGATGTAGCAGGTCTAAAATACGTCTATCCTGTGCTTTCCAGACGTGCGGGCGGATTGTCTGTGGGCATTAATTTTAATACCAACAATGCCTGTAATTGGCGTTGTATTTACTGCCAAGTGCCAGGTCTTATCAAGGGTGCAGCTCTCGATCTGGACCTGCAAGTGCTTGAGGAGGAGTTGAGGTTTTTCCTTAAGGATGTCCAACACGATGATTTTTACCAGCGCTTTCAGGTGGAAGCTGACAATCAGGTCATTAAAGATATTGCGATTTCAGGTAATGGGGAACCGACCAGTGTAAAAAATTTCGCTCAAGCCATTGCCCTGATAGGAAATATCGCAACAGAACTAAACGTGTTTCCAGCAAGCAGTTTTGTATTGATTACCAATGGCAGCTTGATACATCAACAAAAAGTGAGGGAAGGGTTGAAAGCCCTGCACAGCTATGGCGGTGAGGTGTGGTTTAAGTTTGATAGCGGCACGAAAGCAGGTAAGGCGCTATTTAACCAAACTGCACAATCTGTTAAAAGCAGCCTGGAAAATCTGAGGATTTCATCCGAGTTGTGTACGACAAAATTGCAAACCTGCCTCTTTGATTACGCCGGGCAGGGCTGGTCTGCAAAGGAAAAGCTGGCGTATTTAGATGCTTTAAAAATCATCGGAGCAACCACGAATGTGAAAGAAATTATGCTTTATACGTTGGCAAGACCATCCATGCAGCCGGAAGCCAGTCAATTGACGGCATTATCCTCCGATGTTTTGAACGCTATTGCCGCACAAATTCGTCAGTTGGGGTTTAAGGTGTCGGTCGCTAGTTGAGGATTGTAATAACCAAACCTGGAACTTATCGCTTGTTGCTAGTCTTGCTAGCCACTATAATGCACGGCTCGATCATGTGCGAATGTGGCGAAATTGGTAGACGCGCTGGATTTAGGTTCCAGTAGGGCAGCCTGTGGGAGTTCGAGTCTCCCCATTCGCACCACTAAATATACGTAAAGTAAGCTAGTCATGAGTCTTACTCATCCAAATAAATACGCCGATTATCGGCATTCCCGTAAAAATCCAACCCGTTTGTTGAGGTAAGACAATGCAAGTTTCTGTCGAGAAGACATCAGAATT